>Ga0163144_10029901_pt1 | contig 10436 bp, 12 predicted proteins | sample OliLak19BULKMAT1_FD_123175 | JGI IMG/M metagenome (GOLD analysis project Ga0163144, IMG submission 123175) | Freshwater microbial mat bacterial communities from Lake Vanda, McMurdo Dry Valleys, Antarctica - Oligotrophic Lake LV.19.BULKMAT1 | ecosystem: Environmental > Aquatic > Freshwater >...
TCTGGTGCTTGCCGATCCTCCCTATGCCTTCAACCACGCCACGGCGCTCGTGACGCAATTTCACCATGCTCCCTTCGCAGGGTTGCTCGCCGTCGAACATGCCGCCTCGGAAGTGACCGGGGCCGCCGAGGTTCGCCGGTACGGTGACACTGCCTTGTCGTTCTGCTTTGCTTCGGAGAGTGCCGCATGACCCCGCGCCTTGCCGTCTATCCCGGCTCGTTCGATCCGCCCACCCGCGGACATGAGGATCTGATCCACCGGTCGCTGAATCTGGCCGACGAGGTCGTCGTCGCAGTGGCCAAGCACAGCGCCAAGCAGGCCCTCTTCAGCATCGAGGAGCGGATCGAGATGCTGCAGGCGTCGGTCGGTGACGTGCCGGGCGTGCGCTTCACGACCTTCGACGGGCTGCTGGTGGACTTCGCCACGGCGATCGGCGCGACGGTCGTGGTGCGCGGCCTCCGGGCGGTCGCCGACTTCGAGTACGAGTTCCAGATGGCGCTGATGAACCGGCACCTCGCGCCGCGGCTCGAGACGGTCTTCCTGGTGCCGGCCCTCGACCTGACCTATCTGTCGTCGTCGCTCGTCCGGGAAGTGGCCCGGCACGGCGGGGATCTTGGCCCCCTCGTGCACCCGACCGTTGCCGCCATGCTGGCGCGCAAGTTCGGGCGCTGATACGCTTCTCTCTTGGTCCCCCCTTCAGGAGTCGTACGCATGGATCTGATCCAGACCCGGGCCGAGGACGTGCTCGTCGTCCGCGCCGGGGGCCAGCTCAACGTCACGAATCGTCACGAATTGAAGGACCTCGTGTCGGTGGCGCTCGATGCCGGCGACCGGAAGTTCGTACTCGACTTCACCGGCACGGGCTACATCGACTCGTCGGGCCTTGGCGCCTTGGTGACGCTGGCCAAGAAGGTGCGCGAGTCGGGCGGCGATGTGCAGCTGGCAGGACTGAACGCCGATCTTCGCCATCTCTTCGCGCTCACCAAGCTCGACACGCTCTTCCGCATCGCCGGCTCGTCCGACGAGGCGTTGGCCGCGTTCTGACCGTGCCACCCGACGCGCGTCCGCTGCGGCTCTGCGTCCGTCGCCAGGCGGGTGCCGATGGCCGGGCGGCTCGGGTCTGGGTGCGGGTGCCCTCCGAGGTCGCCGCAATCGAAGAGGCGGTCGAGGTCCTCACGCGGCATTGCCTTGCGGGCGCCCCGTCATCGGCCTCGGTGCGCTTCCGGCTGCAGACCGCGCTCGCAGAAGCCCTCGCCAATGCCGTGCTGCGCGGCAATCAGAGCGACCTCCGCAAAGGCGTCCATGTGGCGGTCGAGCTCGAAACGGACGTCGTGCGCGTGCATGTCGGTGACGAGGGAGACGGCTTCGATCCCTCCCGGATGCTGCAGCGCCAGCCGGTTGCTGACGCCGATGGCGGTCGCGGCCTCCTGCTCCTTCACGCCCTCGCGGACGCGCTGCAGTACAATGAGCGCGGTAATGCCCTCTGCATGACACTGCGCCGCCGCTGACGCGGCTGGAGTCGATCCTCGAGGATCTTGCCGCACTCGCCGGTTCGCCGATCCGCCTCTGGGTGGAGTCGGACAACCAGCTCGTCTGGTGGATCGGCGCCGTACCCCCAGCGGGACAGCTGCCGGTCCCCTCGGCCGATGGCTGCATTCCTACGCCTTGGGGGGAGCGGGGCTTCACCTCGGTGCCATCGCGTCCGGACGTCTGGCTCGAAGCCGATGCCGCGTTGGGCCCCCTGGTGCGGACCCACGCGGCGTCGCTCGTCAGCGGTCTGCTCGACTCGCAGTTTCGACTGGCCGAGTTGGTCCGCCTGCTGGCGGAGCGCGACGAGGAAATCCGCCTGCTCTACGCCATCAGCGACATCCTGGGTCAGACCACGCGGCTCGAGACCGCCGCGCAGACGATCGTCGAGGCCGTCGCTCCCGTCGTGGGCGCGCGCCGTGCGTCGATCATGGTGCACGATCCGGCCACCGCCGTGCTCCGAACGGTGGCGGCGGCGGGCTTCACCGCCACGGCCGGCGAATCGGTGCCGGTCGATGATCCCCGTTCGGTTGCTGCCCGGGTCTTCCGCGAGCGGGTGCCGCTGGCGCGTGAGGCGTCGGCGGATGCACAGCCGAGCGGGACGTACCGCGGCGTGGCGTATCTGAGCGTGCCGATCACGTACGGTGCACCGGGCACCGAGCCGCGGTGCGTCGGCGTGATCAACCTGACGGATCGGGTCGGAGGCGATCGCTTTTCTCCCGCCAATCGGCAGCTCATCAGTGCCATCGCGAGCCAGATCGGTGCGGCGCTCGAGAACGTGCGCCTCGGCGAGCACGAGCGCATCGAGCAGCGGTTGCGTCGGGAACTCGAGATCGCGCATGACCTGCAGCTGCGGCTGCTTCCGTCGCCGACGGTTCTGCGCGGCGATGCGTCGGTGGCCGTGCGGTGTGTGCCGGTGGAGGAGGTCGGCGGCGACTTCTACACCTTCTCGCGGCTGGGGCAGGGACGCGTGGGGGTGATGCTCGGTGACGTGGCGTCGCACGGATTCGCCTCCGCGCTCGTGATGGTGCTGGCCCTGAGCGCCGCCGGCATTCATGCCGCCACGGCGCGGTCGCCGGAGGAGGCGCTCGGTGCGCTCCGCGAGTCGGTCCGCGACGAACTGGCGCGGACCGAGATGTACCTCACCGTCTTCTACGGCGTCTTCGATCCGGCGCGGCAGCGGCTCGAGTTCAGCAACGCCGGCCATCCGTATGCGTGGCGTCTCCGTGCAGTTGGTGAGCCCCAGCGCCTCGGTGCGACGGCGCCGCCGATGGGGCTTGCCGACGAGGCGCCGTTGGGCGGGAGCAGCGCCGACTGGCACGCCGACGATCTGCTTGTGCTCTGTACCGACGGCCTGCTCGATGCGCTCGATCCCCACGGCGAGCCGTACGGCGAGACGCGACTGTTGGCGGTCGCGCGCGACGTCTTCGCCGATGGGCCGGATGCGGTGCTGCGGGCGGTGCTGGACGACGTGGCCGCATGGAGCCCCCTCGCGACCGACGACCGCACGCTCCTTGTCCTCCGGTTGGATGCATGACCCGGGCGAAGAAGCGCTTCGGCCAGCACTTCCTCCACGATTCGCGGCTGCTCGGGCGCATCGCCGATGCCCTGGAAGCACCTGTCGGGGCCCAGGTCCTCGAGATCGGTCCGGGGCGGGGTGCGCTCACGGGGCCGCTGTTGGCACGCGGGCTCGCCGTCACCGCCATCGAGAAGGACGCCGACCTCTGGCCGGAACTGCGGGCCCGGTTCCCGTCGCTGTCGCTTGTTGAAGGCGATGCCCTCGAGGTGGACTGGCACGCGGTGGCACCCGGTGCGCTCGTGATCGGCAACATTCCGTACAACGTCACGTCGCCGCTCATCGACAAGGCGCTCCAGCCACCGCGGCCGGCGCGCATCGTCTATCTGGTGCAAAAGGAAGTGGCGTTGCGGCTCGCCGCCGAGGCGGGGGCGGACGACTATGGCGCGCTCAGCGTCGGGGTCCAGGCGGTGGCGCGGGTGGAGAAGCTCTTCAACGTGGCTGCTGGGGCCTTTTCGCCGCCGCCGAAGGTTGATTCTGCCGTGGTGCGCCTGACCCCGCTTGCGGTACCCCTGGTGACCGACGCCGAAGGCCCGCGCTTCCGGCAGCTCGTGGTCGGATTGTTCAGCTACCGCCGGAAGACGCTCCTGCGGGGACTGCGCGAGCTGACCGGCTGGGCCCCGGAGCACGCGGCCGCCGCGCTCACCGCCGCCGCGCTCGATGGAACCGTGCGTCCCGAGACGATCGCCCCCGCCGGCTTCGCGGCGCTCCTGCGTGCCTGCGTTGACGCCGGGTGGCCCGGGAAGTAGCTTCGCAAGTTCGCACCCAAATTCACATTCCGTCCGGTCAAGCATGAGGAAAGTCGCCGAATCCACTGTTCGCCGCCTCTCGCTCTATCTGCGCTATCTCGAGGAATTTGCCCTTCACGGCACCGAGACGGTCAGCTCCGAGACGCTTGCGCATCTCGGTGGTACCACCTCTGCGCAGGTGCGGAAGGACCTGTCGTGCTTCGGCTCGTTCGGCAAGCGCGGGTTGGGCTATGCCGTGCCCGAACTGGCGCAGCACCTGCGCGAAATCCTGGGGCTCACGCGCCGGTATCGGGTCGCGATGGTCGGTGCGGGCAAGATCGGCAGTGCCTTGGTGAGTTATCGCGGCTTCCGGGAGCGCGGCTTCGACATCGCGGCCATCTTTGATTCGGATCCGGACAAGGTGGGGCGGCAGTGGAACGGTCTCGAAGTGCGCGACATCGCCGACATGGAAGTCGTCCTCGGCGAGGAGGCGTACGAGATGGCCGTCATCGTGACGCCGGCCGACGTGGCGCAGGCGGTCTCGGAGCGGCTCATCAAGCTCGGCGTCAAGGCCATTCTCAACTTCGCGCCGGTGCAGTTGGCCGTGCCGGACGATGTCGTCGTCAAGCACGTCAATCTCGCGCTCGAGCTCGAGACGCTGAGCTACGCGCTCGCCAATCGCTAGGCAGAGGCCGCCGCGCTGGAACCGGCGGCTGAGAGCTCCGGCATGATCGGCCTCGAGGAATTTCCCGACCGCACGCTGAACGAACGCGTGATCGAGCGCCTGCGCAGCGGGCCGCTCGATGCGCGCACCATCTGCACCGACATTCTGGGCATTGCCGCGGCCCCGCCCACCGTTGCGGCGCGGCTTGCCGTCGCCCTGCTCGGCACCGATCCGCGAGTCACGCAGCACGCCGACGGCCGTTGGGCACTCGCGGCGCCGACGGCGCACGCGCCAGGCCTCGACGACTGCCCCTTCGCGGTCCTCGACTGCGAGACCACCGGCATGCGCGCCGCCGGTGACGACCGCATCACCGAAGTCGCCGTGGTGCTGGTGCAGGGTGAGCGCCGCGAGACGATCCTCGATACGCTGATCAATCCGGAGCGCCCCATTCCGGCGCAGATCTCGGCCGTGACCGGCATCACCGATGCCATGGTGCGCCACGCGCCGACGTTCGCGCAGGTGGCCGATCAGTTGGCGGAAGCGCTCGCGGGGCGGGTCTTCGTGGCGCACAATGCCCGCTTCGACTGGGGCTTCGTCACCGCTGGGCTCGCCCGAGCACGCGGCACGGGGCTCGCCGGGCCGCGCCTCTGCACGGTGCGGCTGGCGCGTCGGCTGTGCCCCGAGGCGGGCAGTTGCGGCCTCGACAACCTGAGTCAGTGGTTCAATTTCGAGAATCCGGCCCGGCATCGCGCGGCCGGCGACGCGGACGTGACGGCGCAACTGCTGCGACGTCTGCTCTTTCTGGCCGGCGCGCATCGCGTGCGGACGCTCGATGAGCTGCTGGCCTTTGCCGTGATGACGCGGCGCGAACGGCGGCTCCATGCCGCAGAGGAGTCGTCATGACGCTCGCCCTTCCGTTCGCCATCGGCCGGCTCAAGGCGTGGCTGCTCGATGCGGGAGATCTCGCCCTCGATGGCGGCGCGATGTTCGGCGTCGTGCCCAAGACACTCTGGGAGCGCCACATTCCTGCCGATGCGAAGAACCGCATTGCGATGTGCATGCGCTCGGTGCTCGTGGAGCATCCCTCGGGGCTGGTCCTCATCGAGACCGGTGCCGGCGACAAGGACGATCCGAAGTTCCAGGCGCTCTACGGTCTGGACAACGCGGGGACGCCGACACGCCTCGAGGATGCCATCCGAGCGGCGGGGCACACCCCGGAGGCCGTGGAGCATGTCCTGCTCACGCACCTGCACTTCGACCATGCCGGCGGGGCGACGGTACGCGATCTCGAGGGTGGGCCGGATGCGGTCAAGCTCGCGTTTCCGAATGCGCAGTATCAGGTGCAGCGCGGCGAGTGGGAGTATGCGCACCACGCCAACGAGCGGACCCGGGCCAGCTACCTCCCGCGGAACTACGAGCCGCTCATGGCGGCGGGTCGGCTGACACTGGTGGAGGGCGACGTCGAACTGCTGCCGGGGATTGCGGCGCGGCTCACCCCCGGGCATTGCCCGTGGCATCAGTCCATCGTGGTCCGGGATGCCGGCGAGACCGCCGTCTACCTCGGCGACCTGATCCCGACGGCGGCGCATCTGCCGCTCCCCTGGATCATGGGCTACGACGTCGAGCCGCTCCGGACGCTGGAATCCAAGCGCGTGCTGCTCGCCGAGGCGGCGAACGAGCGGTGGACGGTGATCTTCGACCATGACGCGGCAGTGGCGGCGGGGCGGGTGGTCCCGGGCATCAAGGGCGTCGAATTGGTTGACATCGTGGACGCTCGCGCCTAGTCTTGGGCGTTGCAAGTGGGGCGGAGACGCCCCCACCCTCAGCCACGGCGGCTTCTGCTGCTTGGTGTGCGAGCGGGTCCTGAGCTAGTGCCGCCCCGAGCTTCGGCTTGTGCGCGCCAATGTGTCGGGCACCCGTTCATGCTGAATGGGTGCCCGTTTTTCTTTTTGCGAGGTACGGCCCACTGTCCACAAATGATCGCGAGCGGCGCGTCCGCGTGAATCGGCAGATCCGCATCAGCCCCGTCCGCGTCATCGACGACAAGGGCGAGCAAATGGGTGTCCTCCCCGTCGAGGAGGCGCTCGCGATCGCGCAGGAACGCGGTCTTGATCTGGTGGAAGTGGCGCCGATGGCGCGCCCGCCCGTGGTCAAGATCATGGACTACGGCAAGTTCAAGTTCGAGGAAGCCAAGGCGGCGCGCGCTGCGAAGAAGAAGCAGCATGTGATCCACCTGAAGGAGGTCAAGATGCGGCCTGGCATCGACGACCACGACTTCGACTTCAAGACGCGCCACGCGCGCGAGTTCCTGCTCGAGGGGAACAAGGTCAAGGTCACCATGATGTACCGCGGTCGGCAGTTGGCGCACGTCGATCTGGGACGGAAGGTGCTGGACCGCGTGGCCGAGCAGTGTGCGGACATCGGCAAGGTGGAGATGGACGCGAAGCTCGAAGGCCGCAACATGACGATGGTTCTGGCGCCGAAGTGAGGCGCACGCGGCGCTCCGGTGCCGCGACCTGATGAACGACTGGCGGGCATGGTGCCCGCCGGCGATGGGTGACGAGGAGCAGATGCCTAAGCAGAAGACGAAGCGCGCAGCAATGAAGCGCTTCAAGATCACGGGTACGGGAAAGCTGAAGCGTTGGCATGCCAACCACTCGCACATCCTGACCAAGAAGACGCGCAAGCGGAAGAATCGGCTGCAGAAGAGCGATCTCGTCTCTTCGGCCGACTTCCCGCGCACTATCGTCCTCCTCCGTGCCTGAGGGTAACCGACCATGCCTCGCGTAAAGAATGGTCCGGCGCATCACGCCCGGAAAAAGAAGATCATGGAGGCGGCGAAGGGCGGTGTTGGCGCCCGGAGCAAGCTGTACAAGGCCGCCAAGGAAAACGTCGAGCGCGGGATGGCGTACGCCTACCGCGACCGCAAGAAGAAGAAGAGCGACTTCCGCACGCTCTGGATTCAGCGCATCAACGCGGCGGCGCGTCTCAACGGGATTTCATACTCGAAGCTCGTGAACGGGCTCAAGCTCGGTGGCGTCGACATCAACCGGAAGATGCTCGCCGATCTCGCCGTGCATGATCTCGAAGCGTTCGCCAAGATTGCCGACGTCGCCAAGGCGCACGTCGCCGCGTAACCTGAACGTTCCGGTCACGGGTCGCGCGTCGTCGTTGCAGCAGCTGTCTGCAATGTGCGGCCCGCGACCCGTGCCGTATCTGGGCCCATGATCGAACCTACCGGACACTCCGAGCTCGATGCGCTGCTGCCGCGCATCGCGGCCATTGCCGGTCTCGATGCCGACGCGCTCGAGACCGAACAGACTGCCCTCCTCGGCCGGAAGGCCGGCGTCTTCACCACGCTCCTGAAGTCGCTCGCCGAACTCCCCATCGAGCAGAAGCGGACCTTCGGCGCGGCGGTGAACCGTCTGAAGACCGCTGCCGAAGCTGCCGTGGATGCACGGCGCGCGGCGCTCGACGAGGTGGCGGCGCAGGCGACGCGGCGTGCCGTCGATCTCTCCATGCCCGGACGCAAGCGCGCCATCGGCGGCATCCACCCCACGAACGCGGTGGTGGACGAGATCGTCGGCATCTTCCGCGGCCTGGGCTTCAGCGTCGCCACCGGCCCCGAAATCGAGACCGTCTGGTACAACTTCGGCGCGCTGAACTTCCCTGCCGATCACCCGGCAATGGACGTGCACGACACGCTCTACGTCGATGTTGCGCCTGCTGCCGGTGAGCAGGGTGATCCCACGCTGCTGCTCCGCACGCACACCTCGCCAGTGCAGATCCGCGTCCTGCAGGAGACGCCGCCGCCGGTGCGCGTGGTGATGCCGGGGATGGTGTACCGCAAGGATCCGTTCGATCCGTCGCACGCACCCGCGTTCCTGCAGATCGAAGGTCTCGCCGTCGACACCGATATCACCTTCGTGGACCTCAAGGCGACGCTCGCGCACTTCGCGCGGAGCTTCTTCGGTGCCCATACCGTCGTGCGCTTCCGGCCGTCGTTCTTTCCGTTCACCGAGCCCTCCGCCGAGATGGACATTCAGTGTCGTCTGTGCGCGGGCAAGGGATGCCCGGCGTGCAAGGGCACCGGCTGGATGGAGATCCTGGGCTGTGGCATGGTGCACCCCAACGTGCTTGCGAGCGCCGGTCTTGATCCGGAGCAGGTGAGCGGCTGGGCCTTCGGCATGGGCCCGCAGCGCATGGCCATGCAGCGGTACGACATCCGCGACATCCGCACGCTCTACGAGGGCGACATGCGGGTGCTGGAGCAGTTCCGATGAACATCTCCCGCCGCTGGCTCGAGGCCTTCCTCCGTCAGCCCATCGATGCGAAGGATGCCGCCGTTCGATTGGCCATGCTGGGTGCGCCGGTCGACGCAATCGAAGCGACGCATGCCGGGTTGCGGCCATTCGTCATAGCCCGGGTGCTCGAAGTCGGTCCGCACCCCGATCCGAAGGCCACCAAGGTGCGCCTCACGAAGGTCGACGACGGGTCCGGTGCGCATCGGACCGTGGTCTGTGGTGCGCCGAACGTCACCGCCGGACATGTCTATCCGTTTGCCCGGCTCGGGACGATGATGCCGGCCGGCTTCACCATCGAGTCGCGCGCCATCCGCGGCGTGATCAGCGAGGGCATGCTGTGCTCCGCGCGTGAGTTGGGCCTCGGGCAGGATTCCGATGGCCTGATGACCCTCGACACCGAGGCACCGGTCGGCACACCGCTGCTGGACGTGCTGGGCCTCGGCGACGAAACGCTCGTGGTCGATGTCACGCCGAATCGTGCCGACCTGCTGGGCCACAAGGGGGTCGCGCGTGAACTCGCCTCGAGCTACGGTGTGCCGTTCCGGCTGCCGTCGATCCCGGGTTCGCTCGGTGCGGACCTGCCGCCGGCCACACGTGCGGCATCCGAGGCGCAGGCCGGTCCCGTGACGGTGCGCATCGATGATCCTGCGGTGTGCGGGCGCTTCCTGGGCGTGACGTTGCGTGGCGTGCGCGTGGGCGCGTCGCCCGCATGGCTGCGTGAGCGGCTGGAGGCGGCGGGCGTGCGTCCGATCAGCACCATCGTCGACGCGACCAATTACGTCATGCTTGAACTGAACCAGCCGATGCACGCGTACGACGTGGCCACGCTCAAGGGTGGGCTCGTGGCGGCGCGCTCGGCGCAGGCGGGCGAGACGATCGTCACGCTCGACGGCAAGACGCGCGCGGTGCCTGCGGGAGCGCCGATCATCGCCGATGCCGAAGGCCTCATCGGTATCGCCGGCGTCATGGGCGGCCAGCGGACCGAGGTCGGAGACGCCACCACCGATGTCTTCCTCGAGTGTGCCTGGTTCGACCCGTCACGCGTGCGGGCGGCGCGCCGAGCCGTGGGACTCTCCACCGAGGCGAGCTACCGCTTCGAGCGTGGCGTGGACAAGTGGAACGCCCTCGAAGCGCTGCGTCGCTGCGTGGAAGTCGTTACCGCGATCGCCGGCGGCGAGCTCGCGGGGACGCCGGTGGACATCGTGCCGGTGCTCACGCATCCGCCCCGCATCTTCCTTCGTCTTGCGCGGATCACCCGCATCCTCGGCGTCGAGCTTCCGCTACGCGAGGTCGAGCGCTGCCTCGTGGCGATCGGTGCGACCGTGGTGTCGAAGCCGGATGACGGTCGCATCGCGGTCGATGTGCCGGGCTGGCGACACGATCTGAAGGAAGAGATCGACCTCATCGAGGAGGTCGCGCGCGTGCACGGCTATGACGCGATGCCGTCGGAGCTCCGGCCATTCCGCGTCGGCAGCCGCGAGGACTCGCCGTCGTTCGTGGCCGCGGGGCGTGTCCGCGCAGGACTGGCGGCGCTCGGGCTGCGCGAGGCGATGACGCTGGCCCTCGGCCGGCCGGATGGTGCGACGGCCGTCGCGCTGCAGAACCCGCTCTCCGCCGACCATGCTGCGCTCCGGACA
>Ga0163144_10029902_pt1 | contig 10436 bp, 9 predicted proteins | sample OliLak19BULKMAT1_FD_123175 | JGI IMG/M metagenome (GOLD analysis project Ga0163144, IMG submission 123175) | Freshwater microbial mat bacterial communities from Lake Vanda, McMurdo Dry Valleys, Antarctica - Oligotrophic Lake LV.19.BULKMAT1 | ecosystem: Environmental > Aquatic > Freshwater > Lake...
TGGCCGTCATCGAGGCAGACGCGGCGGCCCTGGTGGCAGCCCGGGTCTGCGTGCCGGGACTCATCGAAGCGATGGACGCGGAGCGGGTTGAGATTTTTGCGGGGCCGGACGGCGTGAACGACTTCGAGCGGGTTTGGAACGACCGGCTCGGAACAACGTTGCCGGTGAGCGTTATTTCGGCTCGGGATGACGTTCGGCAACGGGTTTCCGAGACGCTGGAACGGTTGCACGCCCGACAGCGTTCGGAGTTTGCTGAGCGGCGGGATTCGGTCCAAATGACGGCCGTACCAACACGGCGGGTTCGAACCGCCCTGATCTTCACGAGTCGTTTCACAACCTACGTGAAGCATTCGGTGGAAGGGCTGGCCTCGGCAATGGAGCGGGCGGGCATTAGGACGCGCGTACTCATGGAGCCGGACAGGTTCTCGACGCTGTCGGGAGTCGCGTACCTGCGCGAAGTCATGGAACACCCGCCGGACGTGGTGATCGGGTCGAACTTCACACGCGGTTGGCTCAAAGAGATGATTCCCCCCGACGTTCCGTTTGTCGGCTGGATACAGGACGCTATCCCGAGGCTCTTTGATCGTGCGAACGCGCTGGCACAAGGACCGCGTGATGTCCTGGTGGGATATGTGTTTTCGGAATTGGCGGACCAACACGGGTACGACCTTGCCCGGATGCACTACTCGGGGATTCCGGTCGATGGTCACCGGTTTCACGACGGCCCTGTCGGTCGGGCGGAACGAACGCGGTTCGGGTGCGACCTCGCGATGGTGAGTCACCACAGCGAGCCGCCTGAAACGATGGCCGCGCGTCTGATATCCGAGATAGGAGCCGATGCAGGCGTCCGGCGTATGCTGGGAAGCCTTGTTCCGGCGATCAGCGACGCGATAGCCAACGCGAATACCGACTGGCCGTTTTCGCGCCTTCGCAAGGCCGTTCGGGAAGCCGCTCCGGGAGCTCCCGACACCGCAGTGACGGCGCTCGTTCGGCAATTTGCGCTTCCCCTCGCCGATCGGATGTTGCGGCACCAGAGTTTGGCGTGGGCGGCGGAACTCGCTGCCGACCGGGGGCTCAAGCTGCATCTGTATGGCAGCGGCTGGGAGAAGCACCCCACGCTGGCCTCGTTCGCGCGGGGTCCGCTCGCCCACGGCGAGGAACTGCGGGCGGCGTATCAATGCGCGCAACTGAACCTGCACGTCTCACTCACCACGCTCGTACATCAGCGCGTCAGCGAGTGCGCCCTCTCGGGAGGGCTCTGCGTGGCACGCTATCACCGCGATGCGATCTCGGGCCCACGCACTACGGCCATGCTGAAATTGATCGAAAGCCCGCCGGACGTCGTGGACGAAGCCAACGGGAGAATCGGCTATGTCGTGGCCGATCACCCCGCGGCGATGCGGCAGCACTTGTTGTTCAGCCGGCTGGGCGAACCCACCGACGGGCCGGTGCTGTGGGTGAACGCAGCCCGGGCCGACAAGGCCCGCACGCATCGCAGGTTGATCGATCACGATATGGATGCCGACCAACTCTTCGGCGACCTGGCGCTGCTGACGTACCAGTCCAAGCCAGGTTTGGAGCGGTTGGTCGAGCGATCGCAGCAAGCGGATTGGCGGGCCGGGCATCAGCGACGGATCGCGGCGTACGCGGCGGCCCATCTTTCTTTTGAAGTGCTGGCGGCTCGAATGTTGGACGCGGTCAGAGATCCGCTGTCCGCTGCGGACGCAGGCGGCCCGTTGACGTTCCCGGTTTCAACGCGGATGCTCGCCGAGCGGGTGGCGTGAGCCGCGAGGTGCCCCGCAACCTTTTCCCACGTGTCGTGGCCTTGTCGAGGCCGGATGCCGTCAGCGGCGTCGCGGTGGCGGTGGCCAGGATGTCGGCGTTGCTGCCGGCGGGTGTCGCATGGATCCCGCTGGTGGTCGGCCCCGGTCTCACCGATTCGGTGCTGCTCGCTTCGCCTTGGAACCACGCAAAAAACGCCAGAATCGCGACATGGCCGGCCGGCGCATCCCCGGTGGATCAGGTGCTCACGGTGCTCATCGCGCTCCGGGAACTCGGAGCGAACGTGGTCGTCCCGAACGATTGTTTTCACGGCTTTGTCGCGGCGGCGATCGATCACGCCCGCGGGCTGCGGGCGGCGCTGTGGCTGCACGCCGACCACCTCGATGGCGATGAAATCGTGCAGCGCTGCGGCGAGCTTGCAGACAGTTTCAGGTCGGTGTCGGCCGCCGGGCGGACCCGGGCCCTGCGGGTGGCAGATCGACTGGAAGTTCAGTTGCCCAGGACCGGGGAACCGACCCCCACGCTCGTGGCGGTGCCGGATCGACCCACGGTGATGCCCTTGAAACGCGACCGCCTGGCGATTGTGTACGCGGGGCGGCTGGAGAAACAGGTTAAGCGGGTCCTCGACTTGGCGACGCTGGCCGACGGTCTGGCAGCGGCCCGCGTGCCCTTTGAACTAAGGATCGCGGGCGAAGGCCCGGCCCGTTCGGAACTATCGGCGGCGTTGGCGGCGCATATTGCCGCAGGGCGGGCGGTGCTGCTGGGCCCCTTGCCCCTCGATCAGATGACTCCGCTCTACGCGTGGTCGGACACGGTGGTGCTCGTTAGTGGGTCGGAGGGCATGCCGACCGTCGTTCTGGAAGCCTTGTCGCATGGCCGACCGGTACTGGTGACCGATCGGTCCGGCGGGGCTACCCAACTGGTGGAACGCGAGGGCGGCCGCATCGGCGCGGTCTTTCCGACCGGAGATACCGCGAAGGCGTGCGCGATCCTGGGCGACTGGTCGTCGGATCGGGTCGCCCTCGCAAGCATGGGAACCGCGGCCCGCACGCTGGCCTTGCAGCGATTCAGCGTCGAAGCACGGGCCGCCGATTTCGAGGCGTTTGTCGCCGAAGCGGCCGATGGGAAACGAAAGTGGACCTCGGGGGTACCCCTTGAAGCAGGATCGTGGTGGCGAAAAATCCTGACCGCGTTGGAAGGAATCGGCCCCTGTAGCGAGACCGACCTCGCACACCTTGCGCGTGTGTGGCTGGAGGCGAGCGGGATGGAGCCCGCAGGCGTCTTTGTGCCGGGCTCGGAGTTGTTGCCACTCCGGTTGCCCGGCATCCTCGGCCCCGCAGCGCGGCTCGTGAGGGCGGCCTTGGAACGGTTGCTGGCCCGCGGCGCGACCCGTATTGCCGTCTACGGTGCCGGAGTGCACACCCGCAAGATGCTCTCGATGTTCGAGAGTGTCCCGCAGGTCGTCGCGGTGATCGATGACCGCGCCGGGTTCCTCAACGGGCCGCCGTCGGATCTCGGCGGGCTCCCGGTGATCGCACCGAACGCGGCGGCGGACCGCCGGATCGACGGGGTATTGATCTCGAGTGACGAGCACGAGCGCGAGATGGTCGTGCGGGCGAGAGGATGGGGCACCGTCGCGATCGTCGAAGCGGTGTATGGACCGTCGGAGCGGAGGTAAGCAGGGGTTGCATCACGTACTGCCTGCGAACGGATTCAGTCGGTGCACGATCACGCCCCGGGCCCGGTGTGGCGCCGAATTGGCCCAGATGATGTCTTCGTGCGCATCGCTCGACACAATGGCGTGTTCGCCCCGTGCCATGACGGCGGGCGAGCGAACCGGGCCGTTCCCGCACACGCGGTTCTCGGCGTCGTCGTCAACCAACCCCAGGACCGTGATCCCAACTTCATGGGCCATGGGACGGAGCCGTTCGGCGAAACACCCCGCGCCCCACAGCCACGCCTCGCCGACGCCCGCGGCCCGCAGTTCCAGCAGGCGCGCCCGCGTGACATCGGGGGGCGTGGGTGGTCGGTCGCGAGCGAAACGGGTAAGCCACGCGCGGGCGGCAAGGCCGATCGCGGTCGGGGCTTCCGATTCCAAGCGGGCCTGAAGTTCCGCGACCCGGGCGGGAGAGAGAGGTTCAGAGAGTGCGGCGGCGAGCACCGCTTCGGTTGTGCCGCTGCGCGGGGGCAATCGCTCCCAGGCGTGCACGAGCGCCTTCGCCGCAGCGGTGGCCTGGAGAGTTGAAGAACTGAAGCCGTCCGACCGACGAACGACGTGGGTGTAAAGGACGTCGGCGATCGCCTTGATGCCGCCCCGCGCGGCGATGCGGAGCCACAGGTCATAGTCCTGAGCCCGCTCGAAGCACTCATTATAGCCGCCCAGTTCCAAAACCGGCGAGCGACGCATCATCATGGACCCGTGAGCGAACGAGTTGGTCTGGAGGAGGCTCCACGCGGCGGCCAGCGCGGTGGTCGGCGGCCGCGCGATGCACACGCATTCGCCTGATTCGGTTTCCATACGCCACGCCGTTCCGAGCGCCATGACGCCAGGGTCGGCGGCGAGAGCCCGCGCCTGAATGGCGAGACGATCGGGTGGGCACCGGTCGTCGGAATCCATTCGAGCGACGACTTCGTGCGCGGCGTGACGAAGGCCGTGGTTGAGGGCGGGTGTCAGCCCGCGGGCGGCGAGGTGCAGAGTCCGAACCCGACGGTCGTCCCGGGCCAGATCGGCCGCCGCGTCCTCCGTCGGGGCGTCGCTCCCATTCAGCACGATAAGAAGTTCGAGTTCGGTGTAGGTTTGGGAGAGGATGCAGCGGGCGGCGACTGGAAGGCCGACGGCGTCGGTCGAAACCGGGAGAATGACTGAAACGCGGGTCACGGGGGATGTATCGGCTGGTCGGGTTAAGAAGCACCGGTGCCTTGCTGTGCGGACCTCGGAAATCGAGGCAAGGGCAACCCTTGAATGGGGGATATTTCCTGAACGCCGAGACTTCCATCAGGAGGGGTACATCGCTCTGCCGATAACGAATGCGGCCATACCGCCCGCAACCATGACCCAAATCGCCGACACACTGGTGGTCCTTTTCACTCGCGGGATGTCGCTGCGCGAGTGGGCGACCAGCGGAATGTTGAGCCGCGAACTCGCAATCTACCGGCGGCTGCTGGATGTGTTCGGCCGGGTCGTCTTTGTGACTTACGGCGACCGCGGCGAGTCGCGGTTCCTGGACGAGTCCATGAGCCCCTCGGAATCGGGCCGAATGGCGGTGTGCGGGAATGAACCGCGACTGCCGATCGATGACTTCGAGGCGACCCTGCCGACCCGGCTCGAAGGCCTGCTCAAGACGGATCGAACCGTGGTTGTCAAGTCCAACCAGATGTCCTGTTTCGCCGGGGCGGTGGGCCTGGTGGCGTCGCTGGGTCAGGGCGGGCGGAAGGTAGCTTTGGTGGCGCGCGGTGGATACCTGTGGAGCTGGCTGGCGGCGCACACCATGGGTCCCGACTCGGCCGAGGCGGTGGAGGCGGCGATGCGGGAAGGTGGTTTGTGCCGGGCGGCCGCCATCGTGGTGGGCACAACTCAGGAAATGGTCAACGATCTGTCGTGGCGGTACACCCTCAACGCCGACGCAACACGGGTCGTTCCGAACTACGTCGTGATCGCGGACCCGCCCACGCTCCCGGCCGAGCGCGAACGCAACCTCGTGCTGTATGCGGGACAACTGGCGCCGGTCAAACGGGTTCATCTGTTGATCGAGGCGATCGCGATTGTCAAGGCTTCGATGGGCGAGGGGCCCGTACTGGAGATCATCGGGGCCGGACCCGAGCGGGAGCGGCTGGTGGCGCACGCCAAGACGCTCGAAGCGCCGGTGGTGTTTCGAGAGCGGATCCCGCACCAGGAGTTGGTCCGCCGAATGGCCCGGTGCGCGGTGTATGTGCAGGCGTCCGAAACAGAGGGACACCCCAAGACCGTGATCGAGGCGATGGCGACGGGAGCGCCCGTGATCGTGGCTGATACGCCGGGGTTGGGAGATGTCGTGACGCACGGGGCGACCGGCCTGCGTCTGCCGGCCGAGCCGAGGGTCTTTGCCCACGCGATCGAGAGTTTGCTGGGAGATGAAGATTGGCGGGAGTTGCTGGGGTCGGCCGCGGCGACTGCGGCGAGATCGCAGTACAGCCTCGATCGGGTCGTGGCGATGGAGATCGAGGCGCACCGAGCCGCGCTTGTGCGGGCGGGTGTGGGCGAGGGCGCCCCTGTTGCGGAACGCGCGGCGGCCTGACCGTTGAACACTTCCTGAATAACCGGTGGTTGTGCCGATAAGAGATTCGGAAGGGCCCGCCAGCCCGGCGACGCATCCTTGAACACGAGGAACTCTGAGTGGCCAAAGCAAGAACACGGTCGGCGGTGCGGCCCAACGCCCACCGAAGGAGAGTGACCGGCGGTCCGGACCTCTCGGGCATCCGCATTCTGATTCTCGACTTTGACGGGGTGATGACCGACAACCGCGTCCTGGTGATGGAGGACGGAAAAGAAGGCGTCGTGTGCAACCGGTCGGACGGGTTGGGCGTCGGGATGCTTCGGGACCGCGGTTTCCCGATCGTCGTGATTTCGACGGAGACGAACCCGGTGGTTTCGGCCCGGTGTAAAAAGTTGAAAATCCCGTGTACGCAGGGGCACGAGGACAAACTGGCGGCGCTCAAGGAAGTGCTGGAGGAACGCGGCTTTGCGATGAGCGAAGCCGCGTACGTGGGGAACGATATGAACGACCTGCCGTGCATGCGGGCGGTGGGGTTGCCGATCGCGGTGGCGGATGCCTATCCGGAGATTCTGGCGGTCGCGAAGCTGGTGACGAAGCGGGCGGGAGGATTCGGCGCGGTGCGGGAGGTCACGGACATGGTGATGGACTACCTGAGAAGTGCTTAGAGGTGCTGCGAAGTACTTGGGGAAGTTACAGGAAGGCGGAACCTTGAATCACGTGAGTCAGACGGTTCGGACGGGTTTGGGCGTCCGTTGGACACCGGATCTGCTGGACGGCGATCCCGAGGAGCTGGCGAAGGAATGGGAGCGGAGTTTGCACGGGTTTGCAAAGCGGCTCGAACCAGCCAAGCGTGAGCGGTTTCTCGCAGCGCTGGATTCCGCGGTGTACCCGATGCTGGGCGAGGCGGCGGTCGCGGCCGATGCGAACGGGCTGCACCCCAAGCACGCGCTGACCCGGTACCACGACTTTTTCTGCGGGCACATCGGGCCGGGCGAAACCGTCCTCGACCTGGGGTGCGGGGTGGGCGCCTTGGCGAGGTCGATCGTTGATCGACGGGCCGCGCGGGTGACCGGGATGGACTTTTCGACCACGAACCTGGCGAAGGCAGGCGCGTGGTGCGCCGCCTGCGAGCGGCCGCCCGTCTTTCTGGCGGGGGACATCACGAAGGATCGCGCCCCCGGGAACTTTGACTGCCTCGTTCTCTCGAACGTGCTGGAGCACATCGCGGACCGGGTGGGGATGCTCGCGACGTGGCGGCAGTGGTACCGGGCGTCGAAACTGCTGGTCCGCGTGCCCTCGTTCGAGCGTGACTGGCGCGTGCCTTGGAAGCAGGGGCTGGGGGTCGAATGGCGGCTGGACCTGACGCACGAGACCGAGCACACCGAAAGCCAGTTGTGCGAAGAGGTGACGGCGGCGGGGTGGAAGACGGTTGAGAAGTTCCAGAGATGGGGTGAGTTATTCCTCGTGGCGAGGGGCTAGTGACCACGGGATCGCGCGGCAAGGAAGGTCCGGCGACGCAGCGGCCGGAAGCGGCTGCCGCGACCGCGCCCCTATTGATCGCCGTTCCCGACGGGCTTTCGCTGGGCGGGGTGGCGTCGTGGGCGTGTGCAACGGCGAACACGCTGGCTGCAGCGGAGCGGGTGGTCGGCGTGATCCGTCATGCCCGGCGGGCGGGCGACACCCCGATCGACACCTCGCTTGACGCCCGGGTCCGGGTCTTTGATGCATCGCATCTGCCGCCGATGGACGAAGCGCTGGGGGCGTGCGGGGTGTATGAAACGTGCTATGCAGATGCGTTGACGGACCTTTCGAGCGCGGCGGGCGGGCTCGCGGTGGCGGCGGTTCCGACGCAGATGGGGGACTGTTTCGGCGTGTTCGCCTCGCTGAAAGCACGAGGGTGCCCCCTGCACTTGGTCGGGTGGCGGCATTCGTTGTCGGCGTACGAGCGGGCGGTGATGCGGCACTATGCACCCTGGCTTTCCGCGTGCGTTGCCATTTCCGGTGAACTCGCGATCGACTGCGCGGAGGCCGCACCGGGGGTCCGTGTGACCCGGCTGCCGCACTCGGTGGAACCCGATGAGGCGGAGCGTCGGGACCGCGACGCCGGAGAGCCGCTGCGATTGATCTTTGTGGGACGGCTGGAGCAGACGCTGAAGCGGGCCGGTTTGTTGCCGCGAATCAGCCGGGAACTGGACGCGATGGGGATCGCGCATCGGATGCGGGTGGTGGGGGATGGGGAACTGTCGGTCGAACTGCGGCGCGAGGCCGCGCGGAACCCTTCCATACAGATGATGGGTACGCGGAGCGTTACGGAGGTGCGGGAATTGCTCCGCGGGTCAGACCTCTTTCTACTGCCGTCGCGGACGGAGGGCCTGAGCCTGTCACTGTTGGAGGCGATGGCGAGCGGCTGCGTGCCGGTAGTCACGGACACACTGAGCGGCGTTCGTGAAACGGTGACACCGGAAACAGGTTTTCTTGTGCCGTTTGCGGAAGACCCGGACGAGCAGGCCAGGCGGTTCGCGTGCGCGATCGGGCGGGCCGCGGGCGCAGACCTGAGGGGAATGTCGGGAAGGGCGCGGCGTCACACATTCACGAAACACCACCCTGCGGACTATCTGATGGGGGTGGAGGCATTGCTGGCTTGGTTCGCGGCGACGCCGCTGCCGCACGTGTTCGCTGGATCACGATCGCCTTGGTTTACCTCGAATGAAGGAGGCGGCTCGGGGACTGTGCCTCGGGAAGCGGCGGAGCGCATGAGGGCGGTGTTGAGGCGGCTCGCGGGGCGCAAGGTCTTGATCCACGGGACGGGGCGGCACACGAGAGAAGTCCTGAACGTGATTCAGAGTGAGGGCGGTGGTGTGGTGGGCTATGTGGAAGATGACCCGCGCAAAATCGGGTCGGTGTTTGAGGGGCTGCCGGTGTACCGGGCGGATGCGATTCAGGGGGCCGGGGTCGAGGATGTCGTGGTCTCGTCGTTCATTCATCGCCACGAGATCGCGGCGGCGTGGCGGCTTCGTGGCGGGGTGCGGGTGCATGTGCTGTATGGGGAGGGTGAGGAGTGGTGAGAGGGAGGGCATTGGGGATTGGGCATCGGGAAAGGCGGGAGACGGCAGGCATTGGGGATTGGAGAAGAGGGGGTAGCCGGAGCGACCGGAGTGGAGGCAGGGTCTGCCGCGAGGTTTGGCGGGGAAGAAGGAGGCGCATCGGGGTGGGGACGCGCCTTGGGCTGGGGGGAGCGGGAGGCCGGCCCAAAGGGCAGGTTGTCCTTTGTACCAAGGACGGGCCGCGCAATCACGCATGGTGAGCAGGTGGGCAAGGTGCGCAGGCGGGGCAAGCTGCGCAAATGACTGGGAATGTGTGTGTGCGCGGTGTTGTGTGGTGTTGTGTATGTTATTCGACTTAAAAGCTGCCGCAGCGGGGCGGTTTAGGGCAGGGTGGATGAGTGGGGGAGCGAGGGTATGGGGGCGTCAAAGAGGGTTTTGTTTGGGCAGTGTACTTGTTTGCCGCGAGGCTGCAAGGGGAATTTGGAGAGCAAGGGGCGAGCGGGACGGGGATGAGGCTCGGGGGCAATGGGAGTGCAACTCTTTCACTGTGCAAGCAGATTGACGAAATCGTGCAAGGCCTCTTCCTCTTGTAGCGTCAGTTTCTCCATCGACTCGGACCTCGCCGCGAATCGCACGGCTCCATTGGAGAGTCTCTCGTCGCACTGCCGTACATGCCCCGCAACGTGCATGAGCTTGTCGTACGACACCGGGATTACTTGACTGACCTGGAACAACGTCCTTGGCTCGGGCACGATCTCGCCACTTTCGAGACCGACCACTTCCGCTTCGGTCAGGTTGGCCCGTTTGGCGAACTCCTCCACGGTGAGCCGATGCTGGCGACGCCAGAGTTCGACCAGTTTCGCAAGAGCGACCGCCGCATTCACGGCGGCGAGAGCCATCGGCCGCCGCTCTGGCGACAGCACCCCGAGATCGACCGCGAGCCCCCCCACCGAGATCGACGGGCACTGCTCCTCCGCATCGGCCATGCGACGCAGCCATTCGCGATCAATCGGATTTGAGGTGTTCATGGTGCTCATCGCTTTCCTCCTGCGGAACGGAACTGCTCCGCCTGTTGCCTCGTGAACTCGAAGTACACGAGGCCTTGTTTGTCCTGATCCGCTTTGACCATCGTCATGCCGCACACCTTCCCGTAGAAAGACTCCGCTTGCGGCAGGGCGTGAAGGCCGACGCGACCGTGAAACTCCTCCTTGAGACTCTGCTCGATCGCTTCCCGGATGAGCAACGACCCGATGCCTTTGAACCGTGGTTCCTGCTCGATCGCTCGAATCGTCCAGTTCCACGGCGCTGATTCAACAAAGTCCACATACACCACTGGCTTTCCCTCATCCTGCCCCAA
>Ga0163144_10029904_pt1 | contig 10436 bp, 9 predicted proteins | sample OliLak19BULKMAT1_FD_123175 | JGI IMG/M metagenome (GOLD analysis project Ga0163144, IMG submission 123175) | Freshwater microbial mat bacterial communities from Lake Vanda, McMurdo Dry Valleys, Antarctica - Oligotrophic Lake LV.19.BULKMAT1 | ecosystem: Environmental > Aquatic > Freshwater > Lake...
ACAGCCCGACCGGGGCCATGAGCGAATCGTTCCGCCAGTTGCGGGCCGGCATCATCAAGAAGATGCAGGCGTCAAACCAGAAGTCGCTGCTGATCGTGCCCGCAGCGCCCGGCTCCGGCGCTACCACAGTGGTAGCCAACCTCGCCCTCGGCGCCGCCGCATCGGACCTGCGTGTTCCGGTGATCGACGGCAACCTGCGCAGGCCAGGTCTGCACAAAGTCTTCAAGCTCGCTGATGGTCCAGGCCTCGCCGATGTGCTGGCCAAGAAGTGTGATCTGTCAATGGCGCTGCAGGCCACCAGCACGCCCAATCTCACCTTGCTCTCGGCCGGCTCGGCAACGCTCCGCAGCGTGCCCGAGCGGCTCTCGGCCGAAGTGCTCACCGCCACTTTGGATGAGGCGCACGGCAAGTTTGATCTGGTCATCATCGACTCCGCCCCCGCTCTGGTGGCCGGTGATGCGCAGGCTCTGGCCAACCGCTGCGATGCGGCCATTCTGGTCGTCAAGGCCTACGGCGAAAAGCGCGGCCAGGTGGCACGCCTGCGCGACCAGCTTGCCGAGGGCAGAGCAGAAGTGCTGGGCATCATCGTCAATCAGGTTCGGGCCGCCGCGGGCGGGTACATGCGCAAGAACATTCAGATGGCGTACGACTATCAGACCGCGGGCACCCCGAACTGATCTTCCTGCGTTCACCCTTGTCCTTCCGACCCTTCTTTTGCGGTGGTATTGAGCTTGTCTTCAGATCGAAACAAGTCCGGCAGCGTGGTGGCCGAGCATGGGAGCAATTCCCGGCCCGACCGCCACGCGCTGGTCACCGGCGGCGCCGGGTTCATCGGATCGCACCTGGTTGATGCGCTGCTGGCCGAAGGCTCGCACGTGACGGTGGTTGACACGCTGGAAACCGGCCGACGGGACAACCTCCCGGCATCAGCGCCGGGCTTTACGTTTGTTGAGTCCGCACTCGGTGAGGCCATCGAGTCCGGCTCGCTCGATGGCCGGCACTTCAGTGAAATCTATCACATGGCCGCCTCGGTTGGCGTCAAGCGGATCATGGACAACCAGGTCGCATCCATCCGCACAAATGTTGAAGAAACATCAACCCTGCTGCGCTGGGTTGCCAATGGGCAGGACTGGTCGCGTCGTCACAAGCCGGCGACGGATGTGGATGGTCAAACAGGTGCCGCTGCAGCCAAGGTGCTCATCGCCTCCAGTTCGGAGGTCTATGGCAAGTCCGCCAAGGCCCCGTTTAGTGAAGATGATGATGTGCTCTACGGCAACACCACCGTGCACCGCTGGTCGTACGCGTGTGCCAAGGCGATCGATGAGTTTCTGGCCCTGGCGTACTTTCGAGAGCGGCAGATGCCGGTAGTCGTCGCGCGGCTGTTCAACACCGTTGGCCCGCGGCAGCTTGGCAGTTACGGCATGGTGCTGCCCAAATTCGTGGCCAGCGCTCTGGCCGGGCGTGAACTGGTCATTCACGGGGACGGCCAGCAGTCGCGGTGCTTCTGTGATGTCCGCGATGTCCGCGATGCACTCCTGGCGCTCGTCGCCGGTGCAGAGACCTCCGGTCGCGTCTTTAACATCGGCAGTGCTGATTCAATCTCGATTGTTGATCTGGCCCGACGTGTAATCTCGGTGCTTGGGTCCAGGTCTGCGATCAGCTTCGTTTCGTACGAGCAGGCTTACGGTCCAGGGTTTGAGGATCTCCGCCAGCGTCAGCCTGATCTCTCACGCATCTGCGGCGCAACGCCATGGCGGCCCAGGATCAGTCTCGACCAGACAATCCAAGATATCGCAGCGGAGCAGATTGAGTCTGAGGGCGGAGGATCCAAATCAGCGTCCAAGTCCGCGACCGGGTCCGAGCCCGGGCCATCAGCCGGGTCATCAGCCGATTCATCAGCCCGCTTGGCTGGTCGCGTCGTCATAGCATCGCCCAGCGTTGCCCGCCTTGCCGCTTCCAAACTCGGTGCCCCCACCGGTAAGGAGATCCGTTCGTGACCATCTCCGCACTCATCAGCAGCCTGGCGGTCGCGTGCGGCCAGTTTTTGCCCCCGCTCAAGCTCCCACCATTGGGTGAACCGCAACTCAGCGACCAGCTCAAGCAAATCCAGGCCGACACCAACCAGCTCATAACCCGCGCCAAAGACATTGAACACTCCATCGGTGTGAACTACACCGGCAGCGGGATGGACATCTTTAACGGCTACATCGCGGTGTTCATCGTCGCGTTCCTCACCACGCTCTGCGTTACGCCGATCTTTCGCCGCATGGCCATCGCCTACGGCGTGATCGACCGCCCCGATGAGGCCCGCAAGCACCACAAGTTCCCGATCGCCTATATGGGCGGCGTCGCGGTCTACTGCGGCATCGTCTCGGCCATCGCCTTTAGCTACATGGCCCCGCTGCACGGGCTGATCACGTTCCACAAAACCGCGTACCTGCCATCAACCAGCGACCTGCCCTTCCCCGTGCCGATGTCGATTCTCTTTGGCATGACCATCGTCATGCTCATCGGCCTGTGGGACGATGTCGCCAAGGTCGCGCCGCTGCAGATAATCGGCGGGCAACTCTTAGCCGCCGCGGCACTGGCAATGAACGATGTCGGTGTAAAGGTGGCCAAGCAGGTGCTCCAGCCGGTAGGCGAGATGCTCGGCAACCCTTCGCTGCTGTGGTCCATTCCGCTGCCGTTTGCGGTTCCCGTCATGGGCACATCCATCCCGATTGATGTGATTTACTGGACCGGAACGCTGATCATCGCCGCGTTCGTTCTCGGCGCGTGCAACGCATCAAACCTTATTGATGGGCTCGATGGCCTGCTCTCGGGCGTCACCGCAATCTGCGCCGGCGGCCTGCTGGTGGTGGCCATCGGCATGGCATCGTGGGACAACGGCCAGCTCGATGCCGCCCGAATCATTCTGTGCATGGCCCTTATGGGCTCGGTCATGGGTTTCCTGCCGCATAATTTCAAGCCGGCGACCATATTTTTGGGAGATTCCGGCTCACTCCTGCTGGGCTATACCACCATCGTCATCGTGCTGATGCTGGGCGATACCGGCCAGACCAACTTGGTGCTGGCCGGCCTGATCATCTACGCGATCCCGATACTGGATACCTCGCTGGCTATCGTCCGCAGAAAGCTCTCCGGACAAAAAATCTCCGCGGCAGATGACCAGCACCTCCACCACATTCTAAAGCGCAAACTGGGCGTGCAGGGGGCCGTGATGGTCCTCTACCTCATGGGCTTCGGCTTTGCCGCCCTCGGCATCCTGCTCACCATGGAGCGCGGCCGGATCACTTACGCCCTCACCGTCGTGCTGGCCAGCTTCATCGGCGTGACCGCCTTCAAAGTCGCCCGCCGCAAGCAGTTTGAGGAACAAGCCGCCAAGATGAAGATCGGTTCCGGGCAATCGGGCTCTCCCTCGGTTGAAGCCGCCGCCAGCGATGCCAGTGTCTCCGTACCCCCGGCCCAGGTCCAAAGCCAAACCCCCTCCGCCTCCCCCGACCAGGTTATCGCCACCGCCGCGGCAATCGGCCCGCAAAGCGGCATCTGATCCGCCCCACCAGCGACTCAACCTACTTTGGTCCCCTGCCTCCGCCCCAACCACCTCCACCCAAAATACACCGGCAGCCCTGCCGCCAAAACTCCCAGCCACGGCAGTGTGGTCCCAAGGTCCTGCCAGACTGATAGCCCCGTCATCGCCGCCGCGCTCAGCACGAACACGGCCGGCACCACCGGATAGCCCCAGCACCGGTACGGCCGCGCTACTTCGGGCCTTCGCACGCGCAGCACAAAGATTGCCAACCCCGCCAGGCCATACCAGATCCACATCGTAAAAACAAACCCGCCCGCCAGCCGCTCAAACGTGCCGAGCCAGAGTGCCGCGGTGCATGAGAGAGCGGCCTGCACCCACAGTGCGACCGCGGGGGTGCGGTGGGTTTTGTGTTCGGTGCCCAAAAATCCGAACATCAGCCCGTCGCGGGCCTGAGCGAAGGTGACGCGGGCCCCGGTCATGATTGAACTGTGCGTCGAACCAATGCTCGACACCACCACCAGCAGCGAGACCGCCACGCCAGCCTGCGGGCCCAGCAAACGTTCCATCACCAGCGGCGCGACGGTTTTGCTGCCGGCGATCTGTTCCACCGGCAGCATCCAGTAGTACACCGCGTTTATTGCCACGTACAGCACGGTCACGGCGGCGGTGCCCGCCAGGTAAATCCGAGGCAGCATTCGCTGCGGGTTTTTCACCTCACCGGCGATCGCGCCCACATCGCTCCACCCGTCGTACGTCCACAGAATCGCGGCCATCACCGGCACAACAGCGAGCCAGAAGGTCGGGTGCCCGGGTTGCGGCTGGTCGGCAAAGTTCGCCGCATCACCCTTCACCAGCACCAATGCCAGCACCACAATCGCCCCCAGCGCCAGCATTTTGCAGCCCGTCAGGACCACGGCCAAATCGGTGCCCAGCCTCACGCCGCGGGCGTTGATGTACGTCAGCAGCACAATCGCCAGGCAGGTGGCGATCGCCGGATCCCAGGTGGTGCCGAGCAAGTTGTTGAGGTAGGTGGCAAAAACCACGGCAATCCCCGCCGCGGCGAGCGGTTTGCTCAGCAGGATGTACGTCCACCCAAACACAAACGCGACCGGCGCACCGAAGCCTTCGCGCAGGAACACATACACCCCACCGCTGCGGGGGTACATGGCGGCAAGCTCAGCAAACGTCAGCGCGCCCATCAGAGCCAGCACGCCGCCGGCGGCCCAGAGTGCAAGCACAAGCATGGGGCTGCCCATCTTCTCGGCGATGCCCGGCGGCGTGGCAAAGATGCCGCTGCCGATCATGACGCCGACCATAACGGCCGAGGCACCCCAGAACCCGATAGTGCGTGGCAGATCCCGGCCGGTTTCAGTTGCAGCGGCAGCGGCTGTGTGTTCGGACTGCATCAAGTGTTCAACCTCACAAACAAATTAAACCACACCGGGCACTGTTCTGCCTTTCCTCTTCCCTTTCATCTTCTCTCTTTTCTCTCTTCTCCTGCCTTAGCCCTCGCCCGCTGTCGGATCCTCACTCACCGCCGCACGCTTGCCGGCGATTCTCTCCGCCGGCAGCAGCCACAGCAGCACGATGCCAAGCTCGTAGAGCATGTACATCGGGATCATCAACGTCATCATGGAGAGCGGGTCGGGTGTGGGCGTGATAATCGCCGCGGCCACAGTGCAGATCACGAGCGCATGACGCCAATATTTTCGGAGCCATTTGCCGTCGACCAGTCCGGCCCAGCCCAGCAGGAGCACCGCTACGGGCAGTTGGAAAGAAACGATGAACGCCAGCGACAATCCGTAGAAGAGATCAACGTATTCCTTCACCCGGTACTGCTGATTAATCAGGCTTGCCGTCAGCAGTGTTGTGCCGCGGACTTCGACCCCGGTGCCGTCTTCTTTGGGCAGGGCCACGCGAATCGCCTGCAGGCTGGAGTTGATCCACATCTGGCCGACTTCGGGTTCCGGCGGGTCGGCCACCAGCACCGTCAGCGGCTTGTTGAGGGCGATGCCCTCCGGCAGTGGAGCGGTGGCAACAGTCTGCGGCACGAGTTTGGTGCCAAAGTCCACCAGATAGTTCAGCGCCACGGGGAGCATGACGTAGTACATCGTCAGCATGCCCAGAATGGTGAGGATGCCGCTGAGCGGGGCCAGAATATACACAAATCGCCGCTCGTGCTTGTACAAACCCGGGGCGATGAACTTCCATAATTGGTAGACGATCCACGGCACGCCCACGACGATGGTGACCACCAGCGAGAGTTTGATGTAAGTTGAGAACCCTTCCATCACGCCGGTGTTCTGCAAGTTGGGCTGGCCAAACTGTTTCAAGGTCCGAAGCAGCGGGGCCAGCATGATCACCAACAACTGGTCGGCAAAGTAAAGGGCCATCAGCAGCAGCGGCGCAAGGCCAAGCAGGGCCCAGATCAGTCTGGAGCGCAGCTCATCAAGGTGCTCGCCCAGTCCCATCACGGCATCCTTGTTGCGGCGGTCAATCACCGGTTGAATCAACGAACGGCTCTCCAAACTTGGGTTCTCGTGCACGATCCTTCGCACCCGGTCCGCGGGCGGATCTCGGGAGCGAACCTTAGCGGGCAAGGGCGGCTGTTGTGACGGTCGGCCTCACATATCAGGGGCTCTTCTCGCCAACTGTTCGGGTGTCGCATCTGCGCCTTGGACGGTGCTGTCGCCCGGAGTCTGTCGCCCGGAGTCTGTCGTCCGGAGTCTGTCGTCCAGGGCGGGGGTGGCGCCACCGGGTGGGCTCATCGGATCACGATGCTAAATACCGTGAGATTCGCCAGAGTCAGCAACCAGCATGTGACGGCGACTCCGATGCGAATTGGCAGTGCGAGCTTCCGAAACCGGCCGCGATTGCGCAGCAGGGCCAGCAGGCAAGCACCCATGAACACAGCGGGCAGAACGATCACAAAGATCACGTCGGCCTGCTGGAACGGGTTGGTCGCCCATAACATCGCTGTGAACATCAAATAGCCCATCATCATCAGGCTAAACCCAGCCCCAACAGCCAGCCCCAGCACCCCGGCAAGCCACGCTCCCAGCTTGGGCTCCACCAGGCCAATCGTGAGCCTTAACTCCTGATTGCACTCCGGGCACGCGCTCGCCCGCAGGCCGCGCAGGTTGTAGCCGCAGTTGGGGCATGGGTGGTCGCTGTTGGCTATGAACGCCCGCAGGTGAGCATCGGGTGTGCCGTGCTGGATCGCGGTTGCTTGAATCAATGGCGAAGCAGCGCCGGTGGATTGGACCGGTTCTGCCACGGGAACAACCGGTTCGCTGGCGTTTGGTTCCATACTTGCTCACCTTCAAAGGCAATGCGGAGGCAACATTCTGGCGGAGTATTTGCGGCCTTTACCTGTGGCACGCTATCGCTTCGAAATGTCCACGTGCGGCGGCTTTGTTCGGGAACGCCTCGTGGTTTCAAGGCTGCTGGCGTTTTGCCCCGGTGCTGCTGCCGCAGGTTTTGCATCACACGTCGCCGGCCCCTCTTTTCCATCCTCTCCATCCCCCTCCCGCGCCCGCTCCAGCAGGCGGATCAACTCCACAATCTCAGCCTTGCCCAGATGCGAAAACTGCCGCCGGTGAGAGTCGATGATCGGCTCATCCAAGGTGGCCAGCAGGTCCAGTCCGGCTTGGGAGATCTGCACATAGACAACGCGCCGGTCCTCGGTGCTGCGCCGGCGTGAGGCGAGGTTTAACTTTTCCAGCCGGTCGATCAGTCGCGTCACATCGGGCACCGGTGAAACCAAATGCTTTGAGATGTGGCCGCAGGTCACCTCTATTTGCGGCTTCTCGCCCAAGGTTGCCCCACGCAGGATTCGCAGAACGTTGTACGTCGCCCCAGACAGCCCGGTGTTGTGAAGCACTTCCGCCACCGGAGTCTCAATCTTCGCGGCGGTTCGCATGACCGACAGAAAAAGCTCTTGTGAAGGCTCATCAAACGGACGTTTCTTGCCGAGTTCGTGCTGGAGCGACGCCATGGTGCAAGACTATTCGCGCCGGCAACGGTGTTTGGTTCCACAGATAATGTCTTCGAAAGTATTTAGTTGTTTGAAACCGCGCAGTTAAAAACCGGGGGCTTTCTTTTTGGGTGGAGCCGGAGCCGGAGCGGGAGCCGGAACCGGAACCGGGTCTGGCCCTGCCGCTGGATCTATCGCATCGTCGGCATTGTCGCCTTCTTCAATCTGGAAATCGCCGCCGGAACTCATCAGGGCGACGAAGCTGTTCTTGCCGTCCTTAAACTGCACGAGCCACTCGTAGCTGATGGTCGCATCGGCGTGCACAATCTTGGCTTGCGGGTGCTTGGCCTTGATAAACGCGGCGAGCTCTGCCGGGAACTTCTGGCGTTCCCCGTGCTTGCTGTGCAGCAGCACCGTGCCTGCATCGGTCAGCAGCACCATGTGGCTGGTCTCGGGCTCATCGGCCGTGGCCTTGGTGGTGAGCTGCACGTTGTACACGGCGATTTCGTCGGGGTATTCCTCATCACGCTCGACACTGTCAACCGTGCCGCCGGGCACCAGTTTGGCCAGCGCTGACCGCACAATCGCGGCCTTGCCATCGTCAACGGCGGCATCAAGTCGGTCGATCGAGATCGCCGCTGCGGCTGGTGCCCCCATTTCCCCCGTTGCCCCCTGTGCCCCCGGTGCCCCCGGTGTTATTGGTGTCATAGGAGAGGCTGTAGTCTCTGCTGGCTTGGCAACCGGCTTGTCTGCGGGTGCGGGCACTTCAGCTTTCACAGGCGCGTTTGCTCTGGTAATGTCTGCTCTGCGGAACTCAAGTTTGGTATCGGCGGGCAGCTTGGTGAGCTTGGTGGCCAGCCACGGGGGAGACTGCGCCCACCATACGGCAAACTCCAGTTCAACTTTGTCACCGATAGCCAGTATCGTGACATCAATGCCCTTCTCCGGCGGGAACTCCATGGTCATGGCCGACATGCCCACGACCTTGCCGTCCTTGTTCTTGAAGTCATCAATCGCCTGATGCTTGACCATCAGTTCGGTATTGGGCTTGCCCTTTTCGGGCAGAGCAACAACCTCACCCCGGGTGGTGTAGGAAGCCGCTGGCGCTGCCGCGGGCCGTTTCAAGTCCGCAGGGCGGATCTGGTCTTTGGCGACAGGTTTGGCGATTGCAGAGGCCGAGTTGGAACCCAGCCCGAGGCCGCCCAAGACCAAGCAGGAAGTAAGCAGCGCGCCGAGCAGGAGTGAGGGAGTGTGCAGTTTCATGAAAAATCAAGCCGTAATTCGAACAAAAATACAATGACACCATGACCAAACCCAACTCCTCGCCTTCTGCTTCGCCTCCCTTTTTTCTATTCTCTTTCTCTCTTACTTCCCCTTGGCCGGTGGCGTTCACAAATCCGGCAGCTTTGCCGCCAATTTCGCGAGCCGGTCACCAATAGCTAGTGCCGCTTCCTCATCAAGGTCGGCCTTAAAACTCCCCACCATGCGGCTGGGCCCGAGCGGATCGTTAAAAGCGGGCCCCGCCTCCGCTAGTCGCAGCGTTGCGCCCAGCAAGTCTCCCGAGATTCTGGCCTTGCCGGGTGCATCAATATCCGCAAAGCCAGCGCCGGCGTAAATGCCCATCGCCCCTTGCGAGTACACCGCGTGGCGGGCCGTGATGTTGCAGGCGGTGGCATCAATCGGCGTCTTACCGGCCTGCGGCACGATGAACATGTAAAAGTGCACGATGTTGCCGCTCACATCGGTGAGTTCATCCTTGGGGTCCATCAGCCGGTCCAGCGGCAGATCAGACAGGAAAATGTCCGCGGTTGATGGATCGATGTACCTGTACACCGCGGTCTGAAAATTCGGCTTGAGCACCCGGCCGGTTGCCTCGCTCTTGGCCTCAAGCTCCGCACCGGATCGCTTCCAGGATGAGCAGCCGGACATCGCCGCTGAAACCACCACCACGGCCGCGGCGATGATGGCCCCGCCAACCAACCGAGAGGCGGCGGAAATGCGCGGGCGGCCCGAGAGGTTCTGGGTAGAGCAGCCAAGGCGGGCAGTGAGCGAGCAGCGTGGGGGGGTCATAGAGACGAGAGGATAGTGGATGCGGGGGGCCGGGGTGGGGCGGGGCGGTGGGCAAACGTAGGTAATGGCATACAGAACGTTGGTCCATTGCTCGAGGGGCATTCAACGCGCAGGAAACGGAGGTGCGCAAAGGAAGGCAAAAGGCTAAGGGGTGATGGAGTGAAGCGGCCCGCCCGGGTAAGCGTTGGCGTTCGTTTCAGGCCAGCGGCCTGTGCGAAAGTAGCCGGGCGGTGGAGCGCAGCGACACCCCCGGTTCACAGGTCGCTTTGCCGTGACCCCGACGGATCGGCGGGATATTCGTTCGCGCGATCGAGCGAAATTTGGTGCCCCACGATAATCCCTTCAGGGTCGCGGAAATTCGTGGACCATACCGGGAGTTCGCCGTGCGCATCTTCATGACCACGAAGGGGTCATCGGATTGTGTGGCAACTCGCATCTAAGCATCGTCCCGCGCGTCATGGCTTCGGTAACAGCACCGGTTCCGGAGCGGCGCTGAGCTTTCCGTCGCGCACCGCATTCTGCCGAATATCCAGCCGAGTCTCGACTAGATAATCTTGCCCGTCCGTCCAAACTTGATCTGCTTTCTGATAACAGCCGCCAAGCATCGCGGCAAGGGTGAGCGTCACGATGAGTTGGAGCATCATTGTCACATTCCTGATCATGCTGTATCCGTTTGCCTTTGTGCTCGCCGCTTTGTTGCGGGCCTTGAGCCTCCGCGACACGCACCATTCGATGGCTGGATCGGTCGCGGACAGGCGGAGGCTCGGCTCGAATGACCAGCGATTAGCCCACCATTTTAATCCCCTCCCCTGCAACGCCAACGGTGCTCCAGCATCACCGGCTCACCCGCTTGCGCTC
>Ga0163144_10029906_pt1 | contig 10435 bp, 6 predicted proteins | sample OliLak19BULKMAT1_FD_123175 | JGI IMG/M metagenome (GOLD analysis project Ga0163144, IMG submission 123175) | Freshwater microbial mat bacterial communities from Lake Vanda, McMurdo Dry Valleys, Antarctica - Oligotrophic Lake LV.19.BULKMAT1 | ecosystem: Environmental > Aquatic > Freshwater > Lake...
CGCTCCAATGCCGTCTTTCTTTTTTCAAGTTCTCGCTCCAAAGACCTCTTCGACCATTTTTCACTTCTCGTTAACCGATTCCTCCGGTTTCAGCTGAGGCAAAACACTCATAGACATCGGCTGACACAGTTTTTCTTTTTGGGTGTTTTGAATCGGTTTGCGCTTATCTCAGTGCCGAAGTAAAAGAAAGTCCCCAAATTTGGCTTGAGCGCCACAACGCCTCAGGTGTGGGGAGATTTGTGTCAGGAGCACCGTATGCGAATTGTTGGACTAGCCTTGGTTCTTTTCCTTGAGGTGGCATCCGCCGCCAGTATTGTGATTTCCGATAGCGCCGGCTTTGTACATTCCAACGGCGGGTTTGTGGAGCAACTGAACCAATCCAGCCCAGCTTACTTCACTACATTGGACTCATTTAGCCTTGGCACGTTCGGTTGGACATTTACGAACACGACAGGTTCCACTCTCAACAATGTAAAGTTCTTCGGCTTCCTGGACGCCGACATAGACCGCGACATCAACACGTTCTTCAATGAATACGGAGCCTTCTCGAGTCTCTCCCTTTCTGCCGACGCTCCGGCCGGTGCTATCGCGGCGACCTCATGGCAAATCGACGAACCTGGATTCGTGTTCGGCACAATCCTCAACGACCTTGCAGCCGGCACTCTGCAGAACGCCAACTTTGTTTCTTCCGCCACACCGGATGATGTCTCCTTGGCCTTGGGCTTCTTGATCGGCGACCTGGAACCGGGCCGGACCGCCGCCATCACGCTCCGTATCTCGCCAACAAACATCGGCGGTCTGCAACAAATCGACCCCGATTCCAACAGTGGCTTCTATTTGAATGGATATGCCACAGTCAGCACCTTAGGCGAGCAGCCCCCGAGCGACGTGCCTGAGCCAAGCGCATGGGCTCTCTGCGCCGCAGGCATTTCAGCCCTTCTATTCCTTCGCAAACGATAACGCCTTTCAACCAAATAGGACAAGTCATGAAACTAGCGGCAGCCTTCCTTGGCGCAATGTTCTTCTCCGTTCCCGCATTCGCTCAGGTTGACCTTACGATTTCGAGTCTCGATACGGTATTGGTGAGCACAGACTTCCAAACGTTGCGAATCTCCTGCGTCCTTCGAGCAATGCTGACTAACGTGGGGACCGCTGCCGGATTGGTAGGAATTCTCGGTTCTGCCGAACATGTGGACCCAATGGCAGTTGGCGCCAAACCCGTGGTTCTCATCCCGCTTACTGGAATCGTCGCGTTTCGCCAGGGTGCGGAGTGATGGGCCCACAATCTGAAAGCCTCGGACCTCATCAAGAGGCCCTGGAATTCTTGGCTACGAAATATATACACGAATGTCGGTTTAGGGAGCTGTGATGTCAAAACTTCAGTTTTTAGTAGTCCTGCCAATACTGTTCATGGTCGCCCCAATCTCGGCCCTGGCACAGACTCGAACCTCTATAACGCTCTGCTACAACGCGGGTAACTACGCACCTAACGGCGCGTATATGACGTTTGTTGACGACAAACTAAAGAACCCGGATAACTTCGGCCCGAATGGTCGGGTGAAAACCACGATCAATGTCAGCGCAATGACTCCGCCTCTAACGCTCTCAGGCTTGGCCGCGGCAGGATGCGACGTATACCAAATCGGTATGGATGACGCCGACGCGGGATCTGGAACCACCTTTGTCTCGCTCTCCCAGTCGGATGCCGCCACACTGCGAACTTGGTCGAGCCTAGACAACTCGAAAGTAGTGATGGCGTCCCAAGGCTACGTCACCCAATGGGAACAATATATTTCGCGCGCTGGCGCCAGGAATCCCATGAACTCTACTGCGATCGGTGCGGCGATTGCATTCAACGGACCATTTGGCAGCGTACTCACCGGATTCAATCAGGGTGGTTCGTGGCAGGGAGTAATTGTCCCTGGCGCCACGGATCGATTCTGCACCATTGTGGAGGATTCAAGCGCGCCGCGCCAGCCCGTGCTGATCATAGATCGTCCTTCGGGAGATATCTTGTATTCGGATGTCGACATCCTCTCACAACTTGGTGGTGTGACTGCCTCTCCGCTGATCACATCCAACAATGACATTATTCTCGCTAACCTCTGGGCACTCATCGTCAAAATTGTTCTAGATGGCCCCACCGACGTCTGTAGCTCACTTCCTATCCCTGACTTAACGCCGATCACATTGACTGCGGACAGAGCGCAATGGCCCACAAGCGCGAAGCTATCGATCCGTGTGACTAATGTCGGTGGCGGAACCACATTGCGGCCATCAGATGGAGGCATCGTACGTGCCGCGTTTTATCGCGGCGATCCAGCGGCGGGTGGAACGCTGATTGGCACGACGCAGACATCCAAGGCTCTTGCTCCAGGAGAATCAGAGGAGGTGTCCGTAACTTGGAATAGCCCGCCAATCGGACTCCAGTCGATTTTTGTCTTAGTCGATCCCAACAACCTTGTTGCGGAAAGCGATGAGACGAACAACAAGACCGCCACACTTGTACCTTTGGGCGTTGGACCATTCCCCCTTGTCGACGATCTGCTTACCCGCCAGAAGGATCGCACCGTCGATCTCACTTGGTCAGCAGTTACGGGCGCGGTCTCCTACAACGTCTATCGTCGGACGAGCAGTGCGCTCACGCCAATCGCTAGGAACTCCACCAGCCGCAGCTTTTCGGACACAAACCTCACGAATGGCACTGTCTCTTATTATCTGGTCCGGTGGGTCAACGCCCTGGGAGTCGAGTCGGCTGATGGCACTGAATCGTCCGCCACCCCGACACCGTCTGGCGCCACAGGAGCCAATACGCCGACCATAACATCGCGCCCCAATACCCTGGCCATAGTAGGCCAACCCTACACTTATGCCTTCCGCGCGGCGGACCCGGATGCGGGAACCGTATTGACTTATTCGCTGCTCGGGGCTCCAGCCGGAATGACGATCAGTTCCACGGGAGCGATCGCCTGGACGCCAATCACAGCGCAGGCCGGATACACACGCGTCCGCGTGCAGGTGACGGACAACACGGGCCGTTACGCCACCCAGAGTTTCAGCCTCTTTGCCGACATCCAAAGAATTATCAACTCCCCGCCGGTGATTACGTCCACACCCATTCGCAACGCTACCTCTGGAACGCCCTACGCCTATCAGGTTGTGGGCAACGATCCCGATGGCACTTTCCTGACTTGGTCCTTAGAGATAGCCCCGCTTGGGATGTCCATCAACCAAGCCACAGGACTAATCCAGTGGACGCCGACGCGCAGCCAAGTCGGCACTCAAAGTGTGACCGCGAGACTTACAGACATTGGCGGCCTCGCCGTAACACAAGCATTTGCAATCACCGTGGCCCGAGGCAACACCGCTCCCTCCTTCATTAGTTCCGCGCTCACAGTGTCGCGGGCAGGGGAGTTGTACCAATATCCCGCTCTTGCCACTGATCCCGACAGTGACCCGTTGACATACGGCCTTGTGGGTGGTCCCGCCGGTATGGTGGTGAACCCGAGCACGGGCCTCGTCACCTGGACCCCGGCGCTGAACCTGGCGAACACCACGGCATCCATTACGATCCGTGCGGTGGACGACGGAAATCTGGCGGCGACACAAGCCTATACGCTGACCGTCACTCCTCCAAATCGGGCTCCTGTGATTACGTCCAGTGCCATCACCCGTGCTGCGGCTACTTCCAACTACACCTATCAGGTCGCCGCCACCGACCCCGATCTTCCCAGCGACCAGCTTTTGTTCTCACTCATCACGGCGCCGGCAGGGATGCAGATTAATTCCACAACCGGACTCATTCAATGGACCCCGGCGGCGAACCTCGCGAACACCAGCCAGAATGTCACCGTTCGTGTGGCCGATGTCGGTGGACTGCCGGCGACCCAGTCGTTTGTCATCCAGGTCGGTCCACCCGGCTCGGATCTTCCCACCGTCAGCCTCATTTCCCCGATCAACGGCGCGAACCTTACGGCGGACACGCCAATCATCGGCACCGTCACGGACCCCAATCTACGGTTGTGGCGCGTCGAGTATCAGCGCACGGGCGATCCAGAGTGGTACCCGCTGGCGTCAGGCACCACACCGGTTACAAATGGACCTCTCGGGACACTCCCGGCCACGCTAATCGCGAATGATGCCTACCGGTTGCGTATCTATGCTGAGAATCTCGTGGGTAGCATCACTACTCCCGACATCGGCGCAAACGTCGATACCAAGCAACTCAAGATGGGCGATTTCACGCTCGCTTTCGAAGACTTGCGGGTTCCCGGCTTCACCTTCCCGATCTCGATCATGAGGAAGTACGACTCCAAGCGTCCGCAGTCCGGCGACTTCGGAAAGGGCTGGACGCTCGGCTTCAGCGAAGTGGATGTGCGCATGGACGCGAACAGTAACGTCTTCCTGACGCTCCCCGATGCGCGGCGCGTGAGCTTCACTTACGCCCCTGAGTGCCTTTCGCCGCTGTTCGGAGGCTGTGCCTTTGGTGCATATAAAACCGTCTTCACAGCACAGAACGGCGTCTACGATAAGCTCGAAAGCCTCGATTGCCCCAATACCGTTTTCGGCGGTTGCAGCTTGGGTGGCCCCTTCAATCCCGTAAAGTGGCTCTTGACCACACGCGAAGGCCTCAAGTACACCATCGACAACGGCAAGATCACCCGCATGGAAGACCGTTCGGGCAACTGGATTCAGATCGGCCTGACAGGCGTCACCAGCAGCACCGGAAGAAACGTCGTTTTCGAGCGCAACGCCCAAGGCTTGATCACCAAGATCAAAGAACCATCTCCCGGCGGCGAAATGCGCTACGAATATGATGCCCAGAGCCGTCTGGTCCGCTGGATCAACCTCAGCGGCAAGACAACAACCTACTTTTACGAAAACACCAGCTTCCCGCACTACCTGACCAAAATCATAGACCCGTTGGGCCGTCAAGCCTTGCGCAACGTCTTCAACGCCGAGGGCCGCCTCATCGCCCAATGCGATGCGGCGGGAGACATCAACACGCTCGTTGGATGCTCTCAGTTCAATCCTCAACCTGGAACCAAGACCTTCACTGCGATCAATGGCCGCGGCTTCAAAACAGAACTCGTGACAGACGATCAGGGCAACGTACTTACGGAGCGCCGCTACCTGGATGCAACGAATCATCTAGACACCATCCGCACCTACGACGCGAGCAACAACACGCTGACCGAACGCGACCCTGAAGGCAACGTGCGGACGTTCACCTATGATGCCAAGGGCAATCGTTTGACGGAAGTCGATCCCGGCGGACGGACTACTGCCTATATCTACGATCCCGGTTGCAACAAGGTCGTCGCGATCACGGACCCTGCCGGAAACGTTACGCGCAACACCTACGATGAAAAGTGCAACTTGCGTTTCGTTCAGGACGCATTACTCAAGACAACCGAGTACCGCTACAACAGCTATGGCCAGCGCACCCAGATGATCGACCCGAATGGGACCACCTGGACCTGGAACTACCTGCCCAATGGCCTCCTACAAAACGTGGTCGATCCCTTTGGTAAGGCGACCACGTTCTCCAACGATGCCAAAGGCAATCTCCTGAGCCGCACCGACCGCAACAACCGGCGCATTGACTTCCAATACGATGCCTCGAACCGCCTGACGCGGGAGACCTGGGACAACGGACGCGTCTCGACCTATGGCTACGACGACCTTGGCGCATTACTCACCGCTGGGGATCCGGACAGCAGTCTGACCATGGCCTACGACACTCTCGGACGCTTACAAAGTGTGGACAACCTAGGCACACCCGGAGCACCCCGCGTGGTCATGAGCTATTCGTATGACGCGAACGGCAACACCACGCGTGTTCAGGATTCACTGGGCGGTATAACTGACTACAGCTACGATCCGCTGGACAGGCTATCGCGCGTCACCCAATCCGGCGCAGGCGTTCAGCCCAAGCGCGTAGACATGACCTACAGCCCCGCGAACCTATTGACGCAGCTTAAGCGGTTCTCCGATCTGGCTGGCACGCTTGGCGTCGCGAACACGAATTACGAATACGACTGCGGCGCTTGCGCCGGGCGACTGACTGCGATTCGCCACCGCAAAGCGTCCGACAATGCTGTGATCCACGACATGACTTTCGTCCGTGATCCCTTGGACAATATTTCGAGCTCGAGGGACGCGGAAGGTGTACACTCGTACGGCTATGACCCGGTGCTCCGATTAACCTCGGCATTACACACAAACCTAGGAATACAGCCGAACGAGACTTACTCTTATGACGCCACAGGCAATCGAACTTTTAGCCATCTCAGCAATTCGTATGTTTACAGCCTCCAGGTTGAAGGGCGAGGCAATCGTTTGGTTCAGGACGCGCAATTTGAATATCGCTACGATGATGAAGGTAACCTCGTGCGGAGAATCGACCGCGCTTCAGGTACCCGTCTCGAATATGTCACCGACCATAGAAATAGAATCACCCAAATCGTGGAAAAGACAGCCGCAGGGATTGAAGTAGCGCGCTACGACGAGACGTATGATGCTATAGATCGCAGGACTCGGTCAGCGAGTACAGGTCAAATCTCGTACACAATCTATGACGGCCTAAACCCCGTTCTCATGCTCGGGCAAAATGGGGCTATTCGGTATCGAAGGCTTTACGAAAGGAGGATTGATCACTTCCTTGCCGATCAGGTGAACTCCGTAGTCCGTTGGACACTCAACGATCAAGTGGGGACCACGAGAGACCTTATCTCCGATTCTGGGCTCTTGCTCGGTCACTACGCATTAGATTCCTTTGGAAGGATGTTGAAACAGTCAGATTCGAGTGTTTCAAACGAGCTTGCTTTTACTGGTCGAGAGTTTGGAATTGTTACCGATTTCGGCTATTTTCGATCTCGTTTCTACATTCCAAGCCTGGGAAGATTCTCGCAGGAAGATCCATTGACGCCGTTTGCTTACGACTATGCCGGTAACAATCCACTGCGATTCACAGATCGAATGGGTCGAACATATTTAACCGATCTTACAGTCGCGTTGGTCGCAACAGTCATATTCTACGAGGGTCTCATTGAAACCTATAATTGTGTTACGCCAGTCACCGGATTACCTAAGGCTCCTAGTCTTCTCCCCGAGGGCGTTTGTGATGCGGTTGTATCGGTCATAACCTCGACAGGTCGGCGCTTTTGGGAGATTGCTGGCGCTCTAAATAGGGTGCCCTAGCACCGGGACAGACTCTTCAGACGTAAGCGTCAGAGCATCCACTTCCGCTTCGGCGGCATTCGTGATGATCTGAGGAGATGAAGGTTGGTAAGTCGGCACAAGTGGGATAGGGAGCGGCGTGACCTCGACGCAGCACCTCGCCAATCCTTCCACCCAAATCCAATGGCCTCAATTTCCAGCTCAAAGATTAAGCTTTTTCGGGTCACAGCTTTTTTGAATCTCGATTTCCTTTGTTTTCAACATTCGAGCCCCCAAATTAGATTAAGCCCACAATCTCGAGTGCTAGCGTCAGGCCTGGAGATTTACTATGCCTGATGAACAAGCCATTGCAACTGACCCCTCGTCCGCCGAACCCAAGCGGTCGAAAACCATGTCCGAAGCGGCCATCGCCGCCAACCGCGCCAACGCGCAAAAGTCGACCGGCCCCCGCACGCCCGCTGGCAAGCTCAAATCGGCCTCAAACGCCCTCCAGCACGGCCTCTACAGCCTCGATAACTTCTATCACTTCGTTCACGACAACGACCTAACCCTCGAAGTCCTCACCAACGTCATGCAACAGTTCGAACCCATCACCCCGGCTGAGCACTTCCTCGCCCACCAATTGGTCCACATGCAAATGCGCTTCCTCCAGATGGAATTCCTCTACAACCGTGCCATGAGCGGCAAGGTAGAAGACATCCTCGCCAAGCCACTCCCCTTCCTGAACCAGATCCTCCGCGAACTGAACTCGCTCCCAGGCCGCATCCAGCGCACCATCAAGGCCCTCCACACCGAGCAAGCCCGTCGGACCCAACTCGCAAGCGCCAGCATCGAAGATCTCGAAATCGAACCCATCCCCGATCAGGAGCGGCTCCCCGACCACCCCGATCTGGTCGCCCAGACCGCCGCACAAAACGAACCCAAACAAAACAGCATCAATCCCAAAATCCTCTTCGACCTCTTCGCCGGCCGCATCCTCAGCAAATATCCGGTCGATCCCAATGCACCAGCTCCCAACGAGCCGATCGCGAATCCTGTCGAGAATCCTGAAGAAACGAACCCATTGGCGAGGGTCGAGTCACCCGATGCCGCATAACTCAGATCAAACCCACCCACGTCCATGACTTCTGGGAAGGCCAATGGCCAGTGAATCGTTCTCTGCCCACCCAGCTGCTCGATAGCGAAGCCTTCGAGTTCCGTCGGCCCCTTCGCCCACTGAAGCATCATACCGTCCGCAGCGGCTTCACGAGCTTCTTCGTACTTCTTGCCCTTCATTCCTTTGAGTTCAACTGCGACGAGTACATCTGCCGCAGCCTTGAGTTTGGCAACGGCATCCTCTGCCTCGGTATAGCGTGCGCCTTTTGCTGCGATCTGTTCCGGCGTGTCAGACGGCGTAGCTTCAAGCGCCTCTCGTTTCCTCTTGGCTTCTTCGATGTGACGCCAAAGATTCATCGTGCTGAAGGCGAATTGCTTACTTCCACCCGGGCGCAAGCTAAAGTCTTCAAGTTGTTTGAACGAACTCAGCCCCAACATCGAATCGCCGCGCTTAAACGCATGGTCGAGGAATGTGAAGGGGCGTTTGGCATCCAGTGTGATCAACCAGAGTGATAGCTTGGCCATCTCCACCGCCATGGGATTGATGTCCACGCCGTATAGGCAGCGGACAGCTATGACGCGCCGGGCGATCCTTGGGAGAAGCCGCTTTCCAGGGTGATCAACACTTCGCTGGGATGAGCTTTCTCTTCGTTCTCCCACGATTCCGTCAAACGCTCTGCAAGTTAGCGGCAGGATTGCGCGGGGCAGGCGGAGAATCAGGGGCCGAGTCAGGATCTAAGATTGTAAGGGATGAATCGCATTACGGGGACTACTTGGCTTGGGCTAGTGTTGGCTTGCGTGCTTTGGTCGGCAATCGGGTCATTGATGCTGGATCGGGCGCGGCAGCACGATTTTTTGAATTTATATACAGGTGGGACGTTGGTGCTGGAGGGGCGTTTTGCGGGTTTGCATGATCCGGAATTGCAATTGGAACGAGAGCGGCGGCTGGTGCCTGGGTTGCCGACAGTGGTTCCTTTTGTGCGGCCGCTGTTCTATGCGGTGGCGCTTGCGCCGATTGCGATGCTGCCCTATCAGACTGCGTTCGTCGTTTGGATTGTGCTGCAGGTGTCGTTGTTGTTCGGATGCTGGTATTGGGCGTACCGCAGGTTTGGGCCGATGGCGCTGATGGTTGCCGCGTTTTATCAACCTGCTCCGTTGGGGATCGCCACCGGGCAGGACTGCGTTGAATTACTGGTCATTTTGATCTTCGCTTATGAATTGATGCGCTTGGAGCGGCCGATGGCAGCAGGCGCGGTGCTGGCGCTGATGTTGTTGAAATTTCATTTGGTCCTGCTTTGGCCCTTTGTCTTGCTGATGCAACGGCGATGGCGGATGCTTGCAGGCTATTGTGTTGCGGCTGTGGTGGAAGTGTTGGTTTGTTTGGGATTGGGTGGAGTGCGTGGAGCCGAGACCTATATAGCTTTGTTGCAGAACAAGAATCTAGACCGGCTATCGCCTTCGCCCGAACTGATGATTAGTCATGAGGGGTTGGCTGCCAACTTAGGTGTTGATGGCGGGTGGGTTGCTGCGGTTGTGGTGCTGGTCGTCGTTGGCACTATTTTGGCCAGGATCCGGAATGCACCCTTGTGGCAGACTTTCGCACTGACTAGCTTCGGGTCGTTGGTGATTGTCCCGCACGTCTACGTTTACGATGCGACATTGCTGATGCTGCCTATTTGGCTGCTCGTGTTTGAGTCGGGGATGCCAATGATGAGGCTGGCGGCAAGGATCTATTCCACGCCGCTGCCATTCTGCATGGCTTTGGGAGGCAAACCGTTTTCTATCGGCTCGTCCATCGCAACGCTCGGAGTGTTTTTGATTGTTGGGTGGGAGGACAAAAAGGAATAGAGAGGCGGCGTTCCTACTGCCAGGGTTTGCAATTGGGGGGCAGGGTGAATTAAGACTGTGCAGCATGGAGTCCTATTGAATCGAATTCCGGGACGGCTGAGAATCGCAACGTCGGGAGTCTGGCGGACTATATCATTAACGGAGAAGCAGGTGCCGGCTGATTAGCTTGCTGCAGCGACAGCCATCAAAGCGCGTGAGCGGTTCCCGGAAACGCCGCGCCAGAAACGAGACAAGAAGCGCAAAAAAGCCAACAAAAAGCCTCTTTGGAAGGATAGATCGAAGTACGACGGAATCACAACCAAGCAACGTA
>Ga0163144_10029907_pt1 | contig 10434 bp, 9 predicted proteins | sample OliLak19BULKMAT1_FD_123175 | JGI IMG/M metagenome (GOLD analysis project Ga0163144, IMG submission 123175) | Freshwater microbial mat bacterial communities from Lake Vanda, McMurdo Dry Valleys, Antarctica - Oligotrophic Lake LV.19.BULKMAT1 | ecosystem: Environmental > Aquatic > Freshwater > Lake...
ATGGCTACGTAGTTTCCTTGGTACTTGTTCCGCTTAATTTCATCACTGATACTTGAAGCACTTCGTCCGAGTCTCCTGGCAATTTCCCGAACCGCTGTCTTGCTTCCAAGCCATAAAGCTATTAGATCCCTTTCTTCAGATGTAATCTTTGTGTGATGCTTTATCTTGTCCATAATCCTGTATTCTAACTCATACAGATGTTCGGATTCCATTTAGAACTCATGAATGATCGAAATTTGTTATCCTCAGGCTAAGGGACGTTATAATATGGTTCGCTATAAACAAAAAGGCGAATCTGCCCAGATACACACCAACGTAATTTATGTCAAGAAATGGACTTGAGTCTGAACTTAATTTTAAAATAGGAGAACAGTTTACTTTGGATACAAAAATTTTTCCGACGGATAATCCTTCAATCTGGGTAAAGCGTTCGAGTGGTAATAGCATTCAATCAGATCAAGTGTTTCCACCAAATATTTATAAAATTGGAGATGATTATAGTCGCTCAATAGCCATAAGCGAGTTCATTTATACAGATGATGTTGAAATTTCTCTTGGTCACAAAATAGGTCTTTCGATTCCATTTACGAGTGAAACGCTTGCAGCGACTCATCAAGCTATTGAAAATGTTGATCAACGATTAAAACCAACACTTCTCAATGAAATTATTGATCTATGTAAGCAGGTTAATCCACACCTAGTTATAACGAATATTGTTACAGATTTAAATCCATATAATAGAAGTGAAAGAGAAGTGCACATATCTTTAGGAGGCAATTTAAACGGAAATATTACCGCATTATATTCAATTGGACCTAATTGGTCATTCGGTAATCCATCATACGGCGAAAACGGTACATTGAATCCAGATACACGAGGAGATCTTGATTCGTCTGGTCGTCGCCCTTATCTGACTAGTAAACTTGAATTTGATAGCCCACATTTTCCAAAGACATTCGCTGGTTGGATTGGTGAAACCAAGCCTGTTGTTGTACATGGCCTAACTTCAACATTTATGGTGTTTGCAGGGATTCGTATTCACAAACCAATTCCAGAAATTGTTTCTGAATTTCATAAAGAAGCGGTGCTAGGTCACCTTAAAGGAAAGCCAAAACATGGATTGCCGCGTAGTATAGATCCGTACTTAACGGTACGAAAAGTAGATAAGTCGCAAATGGAGTAATTATGGATGAATACAATCCTGTACCAGTAGAGAATGCAGCTTGGGTAGCTCCTAAAGTTTTAGGAGAAGTTCCTCTAGAGCTCAGAGTCCCGCCGATACAGGAAGCGCCTCACATTGGGGAAATTCTTCAAGATAGAGGCGCTATATTAGCTCAAGGCGAAATACCGGACAATTCAGAAACTTTTTCAAACAAACCAAAATCGATTAAACTAGCAGATTCTATCTCTGATTCTTATCGAGAGTTACCTAAAAAGGAACGAAGGTCAATATTATCGAAAGAGAACATTGTTTTTAATTTTGATCCAAGTGTTTCTCCAGAAGACCGCATGACCCAAGTGGATCATATGAAGAAGCTTGGTTATTCACCATTAAGTTTACGATATATTTTAGGCGGTGTTGCATATCTAGCTCAATTAGAAGGTAAGATATTACCGTTCCCAGAATATTCGACTGCAAAAGATGTTAAAAGCCTACCTAAGGCTCAGCAGCAGAATGTCCAAAATGAGCAAAGTACCTATATCAACTCGATAGCATCACGATTAATCATTAAACAGGATAAACCTGAAAAATTAAATCGACTTTACATCAAACTAGACGAAGAAGACATAGATATAACTGATAAAGTTACTAAATATCTGACAGATACAGATGAAGTTGTTGAAGCTCTCTACAACAATAGGTTTTGTATAGGAACAGCTATAAGGCTGATGGGAGATTATGTTCGGGACAACCGAGGAGTTCTGTCAATACTGGACTCGCCTCTACAAAGTAGATCTGGACCAACCATACAGATATCTGGAGAGAATGATGCAACGGCAATTCCAAGACTAACAGATAAAGTCGTCAGTACAGACAAACAAGGGGCAAGACACATCGGTGTTCTTAGAGAAGTAATACGTCATGGTGAACTCAGGTCTCGACGCCAAGGGCTTCAGGAAGCAATCGTTCGTGGTGATCTGCGTCTTGAGACAGCTTTCACTAGAGAGACATGGCCTACTCACCCGCTCATGTACAAAATTAAGGCTCTAGCAGTTCCGATTATTGCGGACGAAGTTAAGAAAACCGGAGTACTTTGTGACGATCAAGATATTCGTTATCAAACCTTGTTTCGAATGGCGACTCATAGTATGCCAGATCTATTTATTGACGGCGAATCGGTATATCAAGATTTTAAGGAGCAAGGATTGTATGATTCTTGGAGGAACATTCCAAAAGTCAGACAAGGTTCTCTGGACAATCTTCAGTTAAATGAAGATCTAGTCAGACGAACCGTTTTGGTGACAGGTACCTAGTAAACTAGACAGTAAGTCTCGCATAATTAAATAAACAGAAGGGAGACTAACTATGCCAGGAAAAATATACACAAAAGAATTCAAGGAAGAAATTATTGGTAAAATTAAATTGGAAGGGATTAGCGGAGTCGAAGCAGCCAATCGATATGGTATTAATGTTAAAAATATTTATCGATGGTTAAGTGAAGGAGTCGGTGGTGGTAGTAGTGAAGCGTTGGAGATCAATAGACTCAAACGAGAGAACAAACAGCTAAAAGAGTTGATTGGTACATTTGTCATAGAAAAAGAGCGGGGGAAAAAAGATTGATATGATTAAATCAGTCACAACACAAATCAACAAAACACATCTAGCTCGTGAGATGGGAGTCAGTCGCTCAAGTTTGTATTACACAAAAACTAGAGAACTATTAGATTTAGAATTAAAGCGACAGATCGAATCGGTTATGGTTGATCACCTTGGGTATGGTCATAAGCGTATTGCCCTGCACCTTAAAATGGGCCACAACCGAATCAGACGAGTCATGAAGAAGTATGACTTAAAGCCATACCGAAGACGAGCAAAATCACCAGTTAAGAAGAAAGATCGTTTTAAGGTAGATAGCGGTATACCTAATCTAATTGCACCACTACTGACCAGTAATAGTATTACAAGACCAGACCAAGTATGGTGTATGGATTTTACATATATTAAGTTTCAAGGAAAATTTATCTATCTGGCAACCATCATAGATGTGTACAGTCGTGAAACAGTGGGAGTAAACGTGTCCCGCTTCCGTAACCGTTTTTTAGTAATTGGGGCACTTGAAAATGCATTACAAGCACATAGTACTCCAGACATAGTTCATTCTGACCAAGGATCAGAGTATGACAGTAGTGATTTTATGTTTTTTGTTAAAACAGTTGGCATTCTAATTTCTATGAGTCAAAAAGGCTCACCATGGCAAAATGGATACCAGGAATCATTCTTTGGACATTTTAAAGGAGAGGCTGGTGATCTTAATCGTTTTGATACACTAGGAGAGCTTGTTGAATACATCTATCAGCAGATATATTATTACAATCATAAACGTATTCATACAGTTCTCAAAATGACACCGTATGAAAAGAGAGAGACTTACTGTCTTAAAAAGTAGGTACTTGTCATTTTCAGATTTAGGTAAAACTTATGAGACTTCTGACCTAGGTGAGCGTAGAGTACTCCTCGGTTCGATAGCACCCTCTGGGCTGCATTGGTACGATTCGGGCTTATCGAACCGTGAGATTGGGGGTTTATATAGATCTATTCTTGATGTTGAAAACACCCATTTTGCACTGAGTAGCGAGTAGGGGAGTCGAACCCCTGATCTCCAGGATGAGAACCTGGCGTCCTAGGCCACTAGACGAACCCGCCGTATCATATCAAAAAGATTATACTAGAATAGTAGCTTTAGAGTCAATTCATTAAGTTCAAAAGTACCTTATTCAGGCTTTTATCTAGCTTCGATTATTGGTATAATCGAAAAAATTGTTCCTGCCCAAATCTAAAAAATAGATAGGGTAAAATGCAGCAATATTCAGGAATTGATGACCTACTCGCGGTCAATTATTCACCAAAAAAATCAAATACAAACTATATAATTTATATTATTGGCATAGTTATAGTTTTAGCGCCAACTATATCTATCTTCTGGCATTCAACCTTACAACAATATTTCGCAGTAGCAACTATTGGATTCTATTCCTTTGTTTATATTAACGGATTAATCAACCAAAGAATAACAGCTATTCATCACGATGTCCAGTCATCTGAAGATCTTTCCAAACCAACCCTGAGTGCTCTTTACCAGACTGATCAATCGAAATCTGTTTAGTCACCTCTCTCCACCTATCATACTGGTCAACTACGCGATTGTTTTTCAAATCCTGATGCAACTCTTTGTAATACAAAGTGCGGCGCCCATCAGACTCGATTATTACAGACTGCTGCTCTTCAGATTTGAAGCTATCACGAATAGTCATCACTGGTTGTGTTAGGTAGTCGTAATTATGCAATAGTTCCCAAAGCAAATCATTCATTTCTTCGGTAGTTTCTGCAATATTGAGACCCATCGTCTTTACTTCAGAAAAAGTTATAGGATAATCCTCAGAAGGATATCCTCGGGTCAATTGATCGACCACTTTTGTTGTATCGATATCATTTTTTGTAGATTTTTTTCCTAAATTCAATAAATTTGTACAAAGCATTTGGGTCAAAGCAAATTGACGCTGTGCAGCCGTCACGACTAAAGGATTAATTGTCGAGGATTGGTCTATCGTGTTATCAGATTTTGTTTTTGTAGGCTTATCTGTCGCAATAAGAAAAGAATTACTTGCTTGAAGTACCTCAGTCAGTGGAATAGAGGCATTCTGACCAAGCCCTGAGTCAAGTAAAGGATGTTTAAATTTAGTCTCAATTGGAGTTAGATATCCGAGTGGGTTCATCAATATTTTGTCAGCCGCAAGTGAAAGCATCGTAGTATAAACCGATGAAGCCTCAGGCATAACTATGATTAATTCCTGACAAAATTCTCGAAGCAGTGTCGCCATTCTCCATACGATAGGAAGTTGACCATTTTTTATAACAGGCAATAAAGTTAGGGATTTCTTGTTGCCAATTTTCCTTAAATGAGCATATAAATATCTCATGTCATCAACTGTCACATCGTGTGAGTCATCCGCATAAAATACAATAAATTTACTTTTTAGAGTTTCTTCAAGGCGAGCGACTAGCTCCTGTGTGTGCTCCCATCCAATTGACGGTTTTCTATAAAATTCTTTCGACTGCTCTTCCTTTTTTACAATAGCTTGTTGCGGCCTCTTTGTCTCAATGGCCTCGTCTGTCTTGTTGTCAGAAACAGTGTTTTTAGTGCTCAGTTCTACAGGTTGTACTTGAGGATTTTGCTGGATAGATTGTTGTTGCTGTTGGGGTGCTTGTTGAGAGCTTTGTTGAGCCGACTGATTTGTATTTGGTCCTGAATTTTGTTGGCGCGCATTTTGATCAGATTTATGCTCAATCTTCTTTGTCAAAATAGGTGCCATCTGAATGTTTTGTTCTAATGGTTGTGGAATCGGCGTAGGAGTTGGAGGCCTAGTAGTCGGAACTACTGGCGGCTGTTGAAGAACAGGTGCTTGTGGGATTTGAGCAGGCTTCGCAGGTTGAATAGGTGCAGGATTCGGCTTCATTAAATTATTTACAGAGGGAACAACTGGTATATTTGGCAATTGCTGCTTCTGTATTATCTGAGGATTGGGTTGCTGTTGATTACTGATCGGCGGCGTAGCACTTGTTTGTGCTTGTCTTTGAGGTGCATTGTTCAAAGGAGGCAAAGTTGATCTCTGTTGATTGCTCTGATTGTCGTTCGCTTTTGGAAGTGGAGGCAGAGAAGGTTGGTTTGATTGCTGGTTCTGTCCTGATCTCTGCTGTTGTTGCAATGAAGGAAGATTACCACTTTGACTCTGTTGGTCTAAAGGCGCAGAGAAATCTAGTCCGCTACTCTTTAGCAAATCATCAAGACTTGGCAAATCAAAAGATCCTCCAGGCTTTTGCTGTAAAGGAGGCATCGATGGTAACGTCGGAGCACTAGCTTGTGATGACTGATTTGACGTATTTTGTTGTTGAAGAGGAGCTACTTGCTGGCCTTGGCTGGTAGTGTCAGCAACAGGTACTTGGTTGTAGCTTTCCCACGCCATATCTGTAATCATTTTGTAGACTACATCAAAGGCGTTCTTGCGCATTTCACCCTTAAGCTTTTGATATCCAGTTATTGTAACCGTCCCTGTACTCATTGAGTCATTTACACTGATCGTAACATCAGGAACATTTGGAGTATTGCCGCTATCATGAATAATATTATCTAGTTGAAAAAACCCACTTTGACGAGCAACTTGAAGTATATTTAAAAGCTTCTCTCTTGGAACCATTCTTTCAACAATATCAGTATCAGATTCGAAAATTAAAAGCTTTCCATTGTCATAAATTTCCAAATCTCCGGCACGAGTATTAGGAGGTAACATCCCACCACTCATTTTTACAATTATTGAAAGATTAGCTGCTGGCATAAGATTAGTGTATAAAATACCCCTCATTGACGCAAGTATCTGCATTAATTATAATCTAATCTATTGTAACCGTGAACTAGCTTTGATTGGTATTTCATGGGTCGGTAGCTCAATGGTAGAGCAGCAGCCTTTTAAGCTGTTGGTTCTGGGTTCGAATCCCAGCCGACCCACATCAGGCTGGGATGAGAAGCGAAGTCCCCAGAGCGGAGCGTAGGGGAAATCCCAGCCGACCCACATTCCGTTATTTCCAAAACAATCGGCCATTTGGCACTACTTCTTTAGCCTGTGATCTACTCGACCACAATAGTTTTGCACTTGCAGCCAATTCATTTTCATAATATTCGTATCGAATTGGATATTTCGTATTCGCAACCAAATCTATATACCCAGTAGACTCTACTGCCGCTCGGTCATACCATGAATTTATTACCAATTTGTCATTTATTTTTACTCGAACACCATCATCCGTTTTAGCATATATCCTGTATCGCTCAGAATATTTAGGAACAATAAATCCTTCCCAAACCACGCTAAACGTATCCGGTTGTATTCCAAATATAGGGGCACCTAATCCCCAATTAAAATCAATTTTAGAATCGATTTGTTTTTTAAACACAGAGTTTAAATTCATATCATGATAATATGTCGCTTGCAAACCGTTACTTGATTCAATAGTCAGGGGAACTATAGGTATTGGGGTGATCTCGATCGAAGATATTTTGGCATTATCAACGACAGATGAAAAATCTATTACCATAGATCCATCTACAACTTGAATAATAAAATTTTTGTCGATTGCTGTATTTACACTCGTCTGCGCCAATATATCAAAATTACTCAAAACTCTTGAATTATTAATTGTTACATTAAATACTCTTTGCCCAACATTTGACCAGTATATCTCAGCAAACTTTAGTCGCACATTATACGAACCGTTTACAATTGGCAACGTATATTTAAAGTTCTGACCCCACCTCTCTGATTGATATAGTATAGGATCGTTCGAGTTCAGAATTGTTCTTGATGATTTGTAAATATTTGATGAGCCAGACACCCCGTAATCGTTATTCCAAACAGCCCCAGAAGCGTCAGCTGTCGTTACGCCGGTATTAATTCGAATTACATTACTTCCAGTTGCGTTAGGAGGCGATGTTGGTTGAGGCGTAGTCGTTGGTGTTGCCGTAGGCACTTTCGTTGGCACAATCGTAGGGATCGGAGAAGCTGTTACCTCAACTGTAGGTTTTGGTGTTGAAGCTACAATTGGTGTTGGTGGGGCAGGTGCAATTGATGGAGGAACAGGAGCTGTTGAGCCTTTTACCAAGACCACGGCAGTAGTTGAGTAAGGAGGGAAAGAATAAACAAAGCTCGATCCATTGACAGGAATTACAATTGGTTGAACTTTTGTCAAAGATCCAGAAACATTCATAGCGTCAATTTTTACATTATTTAAAGTAGTCGTCGCTTGATCTGTATTACTGTTTGTACCAACATCCGTTGGGTTTAAACTTTTTATTTGATATGCGTTTGCACTTATAGCGCTAAATCCAGATATAGTTAAAGAACTGGTTTGTGCCTGAGCAGACAGGTTTGTTACCATCAAAGAGATTTTCGATGAGTCTTGTGAAAATTTTGATGCCCAGACGGAGAGATTGCCTTCGTCCGTAGAGCTACTTTTTAGCATTTGATCACCAAAATATTTTGAGTAAAGTAAATAAGTGTAATAAGTTGGGCGAGCATAAATTTTAGTAGGACTATCAGGATTATCTGGATAAAGTAGAGAATATGCTTGAGCTCCATATCCTTCATACATTGTCACAAAATCTACTCCATTATATGCCAATCTTCCAAGCACATCTGCAAACCAAATCGCAGCCAAGTGATTACTATTTAGCTTATTATCATAATTACAAGCGTCGGCATTCAGTTCGGTAACTCCTTGTTTTATGTTTGGATACGCGGATAAAGCCTCTTTTTGTACGCGACTTGGCATAAGAGCAGACCATTTCCTAACGTAAGCATTTCTCCATGAATTATCAGACACACTACTATCCCAGCTCCAACGCATTAGATCGTCAGCAGACGACATATTACATCCTTGATACCAATGCCAACTTAGCCCGTCCAGATCTTTTCCTGTAGAATGTGCAGCCGGAACGGGCTTCGTCAGAAAATCTGATAAGGCTGGATTAGAGTCATCTTGAACAACTCCATAAGCGACAGCTGCCCCTCGGATTCCTACTGTCGGATCAATAGCTTTTATTGCGTTTAAATAACCTGGAATTCTTGCGGCATACTCAGTTCCAGTCATCTTGTGATCGGCATCATAGTCGAGCTCATTACCGAACTCCCAAGAAGTAAATCGATAATTCTTCTCTTTTCTTGTGTATTTGACCATGTCTGCCCACATTGCAGGATCATTATTTGAAATATTTCCTTGAATCATTACATCAGCGTTTACTGAATTTGCAAAAAGTCCAAGATCATCAATCTCATCCAAACCATAATGAAAATAATAAGTCTGTCCATTGCTTTGCCAAGAAGTATATGGGGCTCTCTGGCTTGTTCGGTCAAAACCAACGCTATTTGCCCAAAGTCCACCTGCATAGCGAATCAGTCCAGGTCTAATTGCAGAAAGTGCGCTAGAAAGACCGGGAACTTTATTTGGAAATGGCTTCCCCCAAGCGTGTTCCCAGTTCACAAGCCCAACACCTCGCATACTATCGTTAAATGGATTAACAGCAGTATTAAAGTCGACAGTTAAACTTGATGTAGCAGATTGAGCGCTGGCATTAGATTGATCACGAAGCGCTGTTATATTAGATTTGTTACTAAAATATGAATAAAATATCACAACAGAACTTACCCCGAGTGATAAAAGACAACAAAAAAGGAGTTGTTTCATTGATTTAGAACGATTTGTATCTCGCTTACTATTTTTCATAAAATATACTTCTCCTATAAATATATTAAAGCATATTTTACGTTTTCGAAATATACACTTTACTGCTATAATACACAGATGGTCACAAACAAAGACAAGGTAATTCTTTTGCCAAGAGAGCTCATTAAGCATCCAGAAACATTCATATGCCCTTGCTTCGTTTGCGCTCAACGCGCTTATGAGAGTCAAGCTAGAAAAGGTAGTTTGGAAGAAGTAAAACAGGCAGTAGAAGATCTTCTGGATACAACTCCTTTGTCCGCAAAAACTTTTAATATCGACATTATTAGTATTGAGCAACAATATCCAAAAACTCTAACAAGGTATCTTGATTTTAACGGTCAAGAGATCGTTGATTTAAATCCGCAAATAGCGTTGTTTGAACACATCTACAAACTCACTTGCAGGTTTAATAAACAGTATAGACACCCCTTGGTATGTAAATTGCACGATATCTGCGAAGAAATCAGCATGCAAATAACAATTTACAGAAATATATATCAAAGCGAAGAACAACAAGAAATTCTTTTATGGCAATATCAAAAAATCATTTCGCTCATATCTGAAGTTATAGCAACGTCAAAAGATATCCAAATCGAAGATTTTCTAAAATACGATCTTGTAGATCAAATCATAGTTAAAGCAAAAAAGACTAAAACAGATTCGACAAAAATCTTAAAACAAAGATTCATAAAAGCGCTAGAATTACAACATTTTCATCCGACAAGTAGTAGTGATCAATTCCAAATTGAGTATAATTATTAATATGTCAATAAAAACAAATCAAATTATTACTTTTGGGCTAGTAATAGCAGTTATTGTTTCTGCTGGAGTAATCCTTTGGCTTAAATCTCCATTACTCGGGAAAAAATATATAAAAATAAAAGAGGCGACTGTTTTCGTCGAAATTGCAAATAATGATCTAATTCGCGAAAAAGGCTTAG
>Ga0163144_10029910_pt1 | contig 10434 bp, 13 predicted proteins | sample OliLak19BULKMAT1_FD_123175 | JGI IMG/M metagenome (GOLD analysis project Ga0163144, IMG submission 123175) | Freshwater microbial mat bacterial communities from Lake Vanda, McMurdo Dry Valleys, Antarctica - Oligotrophic Lake LV.19.BULKMAT1 | ecosystem: Environmental > Aquatic > Freshwater >...
ACCAGGACCGCAACGATATGAAACTGTCAGCCGAACGGTTTTCGCGTCTAGGCATTACCGGAGCGGAAAAGCCAAACGAGTAATGTTGCCTACTCATTGCCCCGCTTTACCCGGTAAACACCGGTGTAGCGGGGCGGTTAGTCAGCAAGCCAACAAGGTAGAACGGTAATGATGCCGATAACGATTAAGCTAAGATAGGAGCATGAGCGTAGTGTACACAGACAGCACAAAGTTGGTTAAGTACTTCGACATAACCCGCGTGGGTAAAAGCCGGGACTTAGAGACGTTGGAACCGGTGTTCCGGGCATCGGTTGAGAACCTGATAGGTAAAATGGCGGATAAGCACGGGCAGGTTATGAAACCGTTTGTAACCTACAGATCTCCGATGCAGCAGTACGTTGAATGGGCGTCTAGCAGGAGTCCGTTGGTGATATTCAACCAGGCGAAAAAGATTAGCGACGCCGGGTCTACCTCAGTAGCTAATATGATGGCTATCACGGAAATACCCCGTACTTCCGGCGTGTGGAAGTCCGATGCTCTGCCGTTCCGCTCTCTGCACCAGTACGGCCTGGCTGTGGATCTATACCACGAAATAACCCCAGGGGTAGCGGTATGGGTCGGCAAAGCTTACGATAACCTCATGATTGAGGCCGAACGGTTAGGTTTGATGTCCGGCGGCAGGTTCACGAAGCGGGACGGAGTACACGTCCAGTCAAGCCAGTTTGATCCGGCAAAAAGAAACACGCTGGGGGGATTTGAGTTTAGCTGGACCGAAATTGAGTATCTAATTCAGCTAAGTGCCAAACGGTTGGCTGACAGCAAACCAGTTTAAGATTGGGCGGATTTAAGCTTGCGCTCACACTTGCGACCGTGTACCGTTTAACTATGTCTACAACCGGATACCTAACACATCCGAATTTCACCGCAATGGCTCAAGCCTTCCCACTCGTGTTTACAGACCAGCCAACCGCTACATTTTTATTGTTTCTGGTTGTGTGGGTTATTGTGTACATGCTCAGACGGTGGTTGCCAAATGCATTGCAGCCACCAGGCCCGCCTGTGCGTTTCGGTTTTTATGAGTTAGTATCCGGCCCGGACAATCCCACACCCATACAGGAGTTTATTACTATGCTTATCATCAAAGCTGGCGAAACCAAAAATCTTGGACTCGCCTTTTTCGACGCTTTTGGCAACCCCACCGGCCCGGACGGAATTGTTGTTTGGACTGCGACCGGTCCGCTGTCTTTCGATGTGAGTCAAGACAGTTTAACCGCTAAGGTTACAGCGCAAGGTACGGTTTCCATCGGAGAAATTTTAGTTTCGGGCGATCTCGACCAAGGCCCGGAAGTCGTGCCGTTCCTCGCCAAGCTGTCTTATCAGGTCATCCCTGGTAATGCTGTATCGGTAGTGATTGAGGTTTTGCCGGATACACCGGCACCGGCCCCAGCCCCAGCCCCAGCCCCAGTCCCAGCCCCAGCCCCAGCCCCAGCCCCGTAACAAAGGGTATACCCCACCGAATCCTTCCACCGAATCCCTCCACCGAATCCTTCCACCCTTGGGCGGCACCATCACAAGTGCCGCCGTTTTTTTTTTCGCTAATCGTCGCTTTTTACTTGATAAAATTCTCACACGTGCTGTAGTCTGGATGCAGTGGCAGAGAGCCAACAAGGACTAGAAGGGAGAGCAAACTTGGACGTTAAGCTTGAAATGAGCGAGGCCCTAATGCAGTTGACCGTGAACGGCGTTGAGGGTGAAGTAGATTCCCAGGCGGATATGAGCGTCGTGGAATCGGGCGGTGAAATTTATGCCGCTTTTTCAGAATCGTTCGATGGTCTGGTAGCGGGCGAAGACGGGCAATTACCTTTTGATGTACCGGGCGTCTACCGCATGGTAAAGGTGGATGCTAAGGTGATTGAAAATATGGTGTTCCGGGATACGGACGGCAACAATCTGGACATTGATACAGACGACGACGACGACACCAACACCGACAACGATAACGACGAAGACGACGACGACGGCGTTGCCGGTGCGGTTGAAAGCACTCACGCAAACGACACCGACGGCACCGACGACGACGACGAAGACGACGACACCGACGACGGCAACATCTAACCAACCAAATTCCGGGCTGGGATGCGGGGTAACCCTCAACCAGCCCAAACAATCAAACCATACAATTTTCACAAGGATAAAAGAATGAACACACATATTGCGGACACTTTGACCGAACAAGGCACAATCGCGGAAATGAATCTGGAATCGGTGCTAGTCACCCCTTCATCCATCGTTTCCCGGCAGGAAAATAACACCCGCCACTACAGCGAGAAAGTAGATGACCTGGTTGAATCTTTTGGTGGCCCTGAGGGCCAGATCCAGCCCATCACCGTTCGCCGCCTGGAAGATGGCAAGCTGGAAGTAATTGCTGGCTTCCGCCGTCTCGCCGCAGGGTTGAAGATGGAAGCGAAAAACCCGGATTGGAAGATTAAGGCCGAAGTACGGGAGATGACGGAAGAGAACCGGATTCGTATTAATCTCTCCGAAAATTCCAAACGGAAAGATCTTTCGCCGGTGGATCAAGCGCACGCGATCCAAAAACTTCTAGACTCCGGTATGAATAAGTCCGGGGTGGCCAAACTCATGAACGTGTCGCCAGCCACGGTTACACTACTTACCAGTGTGCTGAAGCTCCCAGACAGCATTCAAAAAGGCGTTCACACCGGGGCCGTAACTCTGCACGCTGCACACGGACTCTCCATGCTCCCAGCCGAAGAAGTTGAATCCCGGTACGCCGAAATCGTGAAAGAGAGCGGCGGCAAGGTCAGCAAAGAGGCTGTACGTGGTGAAAAGGCGGAAGACCCGGAAGCGGCGGACGGTGCGGACGGTGTTGAAGCTGGCAGCGGTAAGAGCGCCCGCCCCGGCAAAAAGATCGTAACCGGCAAGCAATTCATCGCTTTGGCCGAACGTCTCAAGGCCCAAGACGCGGACGAGACAATCGCCAAAAAGCCACTAAAAGAAGTGGTCGCACTGGTTGGGGTGTTTGCCGACTACGTGAAGGGCAAGTCGAGCGAAAACGCTTTGCTGGTAAAATTGGCAAAGCTGTTTCCGGTGCTCAAAGCTTAGGCTGGTAAATTTTTACAACCAGGGTATTGACACACCAGATTACAAACAGTATTCTATTCTTAGGTGTTCCACACCCTACCTGTAAACAGCCAGCCAGCAAAAACCCCGCACTTGCATAGTGCGGGGTTTTTGTTTGGTTCGGGTTGTAACTACCCTTAACCCCTCTGCCGGTTTAATCTACCGGCGCCGGGGCTACAATACCAATCCCTTCCCCGCTGGCAACCTCTTCCCCGGTATCCGCCGTTTCGTCGAATGCGGTCATAAACTGGTGGATAAACAGATCGAAATGCGTGGGCCGTGCCAGTGCCACGGTGGTTACGGGAGCACTACCCCATTGCAGCAAGATCGCTTTAAGCTGTGCCTCACCCAGCCCATGCAAAGCCTTATAGGTTTGCTCCCCATAATGCCGTACTAACTCGTCCGCGAACAACCCACCATCGGCCTCTTCTTCCGGTAGTTCCAAATGATAAACCAAGCTGGGTTGCAGCCGGGTGAACATATCCTGAAACTGCTTCATCATCAATAGATTCATTTCATCCTCATTTCGCGGTTGTCCATCCTCTATGTTTTGATTGTCCGGTTGGTGCGACTGTAGTGGCTGTAACGGCTGTACACCGGCACCGGGTTGGGGTTGCTGTGGTTGTACAGGCATTGCGGCGGCGGCTGAAATAGGCGCTACCACCGCCCCGGCAGACCCACCCGGCGTACTTCCCGGCGTACCCCCAGCTTGCTGAGCTTGGGACACTATAGCCAAGTTGTGCGTAATCGCCACAATTCCAGACATAACGCTAGGCATAATAGCGCTAGCTAACCCAGCCCAATCAAACCCGGTGTCACTGTCTCCACCGCCGGAGTTACCGCCCTCAGACACTCCCATAACATCGCGGAACACCGTCTTCATCTCCGCCATATCCTGTATCATTTCCTTGAAAGTTTTTACAGGTGCCGGTGCTTCCCTAGTCTCCAGTTTTCTTGCCATATCCGTAATCTGGGTTCGCAGTTGCCGGGCTTCACCCTCATACAACATCAAAACACTCTTATTCATCTCGGCATCGCGGGCCATAAAGGTTTGAACAAGAGTAACCATAGAGCTTGAGTCATTACCCTTGTTACCCCCCATTAAACTCTTAACCAGTTCCGCCGTGGCCTTAAATTGCTCCATCGGGTTAGCGTTCATGGCTTGGGAGCGCTCCACCGACCTAAGCAAAAAGTCATTAGACCGGTCCGCCGTCTTAGCCATAAGATCGCTCATTCGATCCATCGCACTATTACCTGCCTCCCCCCCTCTGGCAGAGCGGCTAAGTCTACGGCTCATAAGCCGCTCACTTCTACCGCTCCCCATATCCACAATCTTATCCACCAGCTTGTTGACAAGCTCTCCATTTGATGCGCTCATAAAATCCTCTTCTCCATTCTCATTCAGGATGTCGCCTCTAAGCTTTTCCCGTTTACTCCTCAGATACTCCACATAAGACCGGTTTGTTGGATCGTCTGAAACCACATCCCGCTTATCCGGTACAGCCGGTGGGTGGTTCCTAAAGTTTGTTTCGGTCTTAACAACCGTGGAACAAACCACACCCCCAATCCTGCTATCGGTATCCACCAACATAAACATGTAATGCCCTGTACCCCAAACCTGTAACACGTCGGAAGCTTCAATCGGGCCGGTCAACTTATCTATGTTGGTTGTGATTTTACCTCTCCAACCGCAATTAACACAAAAACACGGTTTCCTCTTATTGTCTGGTGGGGTCAAAGTCTCTTCACATTTGGGACACCAATACTTATTCAGCACCGGCCATTTACGATACACGTAAACAATAACCCTATCCCGCAGAGCTTGATTGAGACTGCCCCAATACGCGAAGAACACACGTGGGTCCGGGATAATCTTAGCCGGTGGTAACGGCATCTTATCTGTGATACTGCCTGGGGCGATACCAGCTATTGCCGCTTCATCCTCGCCTTCGCCCAATCCCATCTCCAACCGTCTGCCTTCGCTCAACGCGTTCAATTCCCTTTCCACGTCTTCAATCTCTGTATCCGTCGTATAGTCCATGTTCGGAGCACTCGAACCTAACGCGGCGTACGCCGACGTAGAAGGCGCGGATAGCGGCCCCATAGACGGCCTTCTTACACTCGCCGGGCCTAGCAAGTCACCCTCACCGCCGGGAGAGTCAAACGGTGTGATCTTAGGCCCTCTCTTACCTCTCACCGCCATTACTTACCCCACTCCGCGCACAAACTCAAGGGTTTTACCGGGTAAAAACCGGGCAAGGTGGGGAGCAGAACCAACGAAGTACTGTTTGTACGGTCTGGGCTGTCCAGGCCGGTTGGGTTGGTGGTTTGTGCGGGATTAAGGCCGGTTGGGGTGAGAATGGTTGGGGCCGGGTCGGGTTTTCGGGTATACACAGTAGGGTCTACCGGCCCGTTTCCGGTTAAACCCCGGTTGTTTAACTCTTTTTCTATCAACAGGTTGGGCGGTAATGCCGCCGTGGTGTGGCGTGTTTGGCTTTTATTTGGTTGAACCATAGTACTAATAGTATTTAAGATTGGCGTAAAAAACTAGTATTATTTTCGGGTACTACGGGTTATAGTACTTAGTGTCGGGTTCGTCTATAGTTTGAAATGTGTAGGTTGCCGTGTGGGCAGGTGAAGCGTTTCAAATGCGGCGTCTCAATGATGTTGGTTGCCGTCTGTGCACTGTTCAACCTTTACGTGGTCCGCAACCAACGTCATATAATTTGCAAAATTTATGCACACCACCGGGACATTAACGACTGGTACGGCACGCGGCGGGTATCCCAGCCGGGTGAATCATCCTGTATTGGGTAATGTGCGGGCGGAGTATACGCCGGTGTATGGGGTAGGCAATGATGAAGTATACGCGACCCTAGAGCTAATGCGCCGGTACGCGCTTGAGGATTCGAGCACGGAAACTATCAAACTTGACGCGGCGCGGGTGTTGAGGTTGGTAGAGGTAAACGGCGGGCCGGTAGCTCATTCAGTTTGGCGCTATGTGCGGGGCCAGGTGAAGTTTGTGCGGGATGAGGATACGGCGGTGGCTGGGGGTATGGCACTTGATGGCGACAACCCGGTTATCGAAATACTGGTTAGGCCGGTCGATATGTCTGGGGGTGGAGTACGGGCGCGGGTAGGGGATTGCGATGACTTCTCAATGTGGGTAGCTTCGATACTGGTAGCTTTGAAAATTCCTTGCTCCTACGTCGTTATGGCCGGGGACTCGCGGGATGCGTCCAGATTCTCCCACGTGTATGTAGCGGCATACGAAAACGGGGAGCGGGTTGCGGTGGACGCGAGTCATGGCGGGACGGCTGGCTGGGAATCCCCAAACTTTCTTGGGTTGAAAGAAGAGCATGAAGTGTTGGGCGGGGTAATGAGTGGTGTTTGGGTGTTGGCTTTGGGAGCGGCGCTGGGCTGGTTGACGCTGAAACAGATGTGGAAAGGTGGAAAGAATCAATGAACGTAATGCGAACAACGGTGAATCCGGCCCTTGGGCGGTCTTCGGTAATCAATGCGCTTGCTGTACGAGCTATGAGCGGGTTGGGTCAAGACCCGGCTACGGTTACAGTAAATCAAGCCTCTGGGGCCGCTACAGCCGCCGGTACTAAGTTTGATTGGGGGGGGCTGATAAACCAGGGTTTCGACTTTGCCAAGACGTTTATTACTCTGCGCCCCGGTCAAGGTACGGTTATTACCCAGGGTCCGGGTGGGATACAGGTTGCAAGGGGTGCGGATGGGCAACCCGTCAACTACGGTGCGACTAATACGCAGGTGGGTGGAAATGTTGGGATCGGTGCCAATGTGCAGGGCTTTGGAATGATAAACCCAAACACGTTGCTGCTGTTTGGGGTGGGTGCGATTGCGCTCGTTTTCATCCTGAATAGCAATAAGCAGAGATAGAGATAAGGATAGGGATAGAGGAACAATAACCATGAGAGTGCAAAACGTACAGCAGGGATTTGTAGGGCCTAATGGGGTGTTTCATCCTATCCGTGGCAGCGCGGACTATGACGAAGGCCGAACGGTAGCCGGTAAAGCGAAGGCCAAGAAGGCTAAGGCGGCGGCGCGGAAGACGGCACGCCGGAAAGCTACAACCGGGTTGAGTACGCGGACACGGAGCGCGGGAGTACGCCGGAACCCGGAATCCGAAGTGCGGGAACTTGTCTACTTCGTCGAAAACGACGGCAGACTAGACGCCCAGATGTACATCCCGATTATCAAAAACCTGGCCAACAAAAAGGCAGATGGTAAGTACAACAAAACCCTCGCCCTCAAAGCATTCATCAACTTAGCCACGGAAGGCGCGAAACGCTATCACAAAGAGTTTGGTGTGTCCGGCGACAAATGGTCTGACATGTTCACCGTTGCGGACCGTAAGGCAGCGGCGGAAAACTTTCTCGCACACTTCGAGTCAGAATTACGGCACGGCAACTACGATTATTTACTGAATAAAAAGAACGCGGGTAAGTCTGTAAAGAACCCGCTCCCGATTGGTAAATTTATCGCCGCTAAGGTCCGTATGCTCAAGTCCGGGGCGGTGCAGGTGTTGGTAGCCGGTAAAGCAGCGTTGACGGGTGGAGCGGGTGGGCGGAAGCGCAACCCAAAGGAAATACCAAACAAGCTCCCAAAGCTGTCAGATTGGGTAACAATATATGACCCCGGGTCTAACGGCAAGCGTACCCACTATAAATACCCCAGCCCGGACGGTGCCACCTTTGACATTGAACCAAGTTATACCCAGTACGGGCGCTTCTCCGGGTACGCGCTTAAAACATGGGCGCTTTTTGGTTATAACGGCCATCAACGGCATGGTTTATACAGCCGACACACGCAAGCCTATAAAGCGGCACAACCTTTGTGGAAAGAACATTTTGACCAAACGCGTAAGCCTTAATAACCTTATGACCCACAACCCCCCACAACACCGATACCGCCCTCAGTATCGCCCGAACCCATACCACCCATACCGCCCCGGTATGGGTGCCGTACCCCCAACCCTCAACCAATCCGTCTCGTCAGCGGTCACAGCAGCCGGAAACACCGCACTTGCCACAACCACCGGCAACGGCAAAATGATCGCCCTGCAAATCCCCGCGTTGGGCGCGTCGGCTGTAGGTATTGCGGCTTCAATGGGATCGGTCTGGGCAACCGCCGCCATTCCGTTCATCGGCCCTATCGTTGCGGGCGTAACCATCGGTCTTGCCCTACTGTTCTCGCGTAAGTCCGGCGGTCAGAAAATCGCCGCAACCCAAATCGTAGACGAAGCGGAACCGCTACTGGCCGATAACGTGGCTGGATATCTATCCAACCGCACCCCGGAAGCGCAAATCCAAGCCCTTGGAAACTTCGATTACGTCTGGTCGCAAATCACGTCACCAAGTATGTGTAACAACCCACAACTAGGCTCAGCCGGGCAGCGTTGCATTTCCGAACGTGTAGCCGGTGGTAAGTGGGACTGGTTTGCTCTCTACCGTAACCCCATAGCCAACACCCCGCCGTCCGTACCCTCAATCACCCAGGGCGGTAGATCCGATACCACCACAACCACTATCACCAACCAGGACGGATCGGTATCCGTCATTCCAGTCCCGGATCTTCCCGATACCGGGTTACTTTTTGCGGGCATACTGGCAGTAGTCGCTTTTATGGGACTGAAGAGCTAATTATGATGCTCAACACCATAGCAAACCGCCCCAACCGGCCCAACCACTCTAACCTGCCCCCAGGCACTCACACCGCCCCCGGTTTAGGATTGGGCGCTTACTCCAACGTCAATGACCATCTATTCTTAGGCAAGACCACGGCGGAAATTGAAGCCTTAATGAGGATGTACCAAGGAGACTCGTACTCCGCCGCAAACGACCCATCCACCCGCCTTTTCACCGACCCGGCGTACCGTGCAGCGGTAACCAAGCCCTTTGCTCAATCCAACCTATCCACGGTAGACTTCCACACAATCAACCAATCGACCGGCGTACCCGAATACTCCACACGCTCTACAGGCGTAGTGTCCGAATCGGACGCTAACCGTATCGCGGGTCTATTGGGAGCGACAGTCCAGCCCGAACCCAGACTTATAGGGCAGCAACAGCAGGACTACACAATCGTTATGCCGTCCGGGGCCACATTCAACGCCTCAGACCTCGCTTCCCGGTTCAACGCAGCCAAAACACCGGAGCAGGTTTATTTACTCAATAAAGACATTGCGTCTTTGGCCGGAAGTCAGATCGAAAAAGCCCGGTCTGTACAGTCCGAAGTTCTTAGATCCGATACGTACTTGAGAAACATACGCGAAGGGCAAGCGTCGGCAACCAAAGCGGGAGCGGCTGCTGTAGCCACTGCGATTGTAAACCGTCCAATTTCAGGACCGCCAAACCGGGCAACACCCGTAGAGACAAGTTTCATAGACGAACTGGTTAACTGGTTCAAGTCTTTTTCGAGCGAAGGCCCCACCGGCGGCACCGCTACCAGAACTAATACCGGCACCCACACCGGCACCGGCACACGGCCCGCTCAATACCCGATAGAGGGGTTGCTCGATAACCCTCTACTTTTGGTTGGTGTTGCGGCTGGCTTATACCTGCTACTGGGGCGGAAGTAAGGCATAGGCCAAAAGGAACAATATCAATATGGTACACACACCGAACGGATTAGGCCAACTTACAACCATGCGACCCTTCTACACTCCCAGCCCGTTAAGGCAGGGAGCTACGGCGGTGTTTGGGACTGAAGAGGAACAGGTTAAGGCCGAACAGGCCGCTAACCAGCGTAAAGTGTCCTTCACCCGCGAGCGCCGGTTATCCGCTACCGGAACTATGGCACTGGTGGAAGGCATCAACCCGCAAATTCGGCAAGTGCCAATCGACCGGTTTTTACGCGACTATAACGCAACACAGTTCGTAGGCCCAGATTTTCTAATGCGCGGCATGGATCGCCCCAGCATGGTGGACGCGGCAAATGCGGCGGCTGAAAGGGAGAAAGAAGAAGGTAACCCGGTATGGCAAATAAACAGGTTCGTAAACCAAAATCCACTAGCAGCGGTTGCAATCATTGCAGCGGTGTACTGGCTGTCAGCCCGCGCAGCCTCAAAACGGGCAAGATCGACGGGGAAGAGGTAACCGGTAATGGCGCGAATAAAAGTGTCACCGGCACCAACACCGGAACGGGTAGAAGTGTTACCCCCGCAAGCCCGGCCCAAACGAAAGCGAAGTGTGAAACAGCAAAAAGCCGCGCTCATAAACTTTGGCTTGAGAAAACCCTCAAAAACCGTAGAGAGCGTCACGCAAG
>Ga0163144_10029913_pt1 | contig 10433 bp, 9 predicted proteins | sample OliLak19BULKMAT1_FD_123175 | JGI IMG/M metagenome (GOLD analysis project Ga0163144, IMG submission 123175) | Freshwater microbial mat bacterial communities from Lake Vanda, McMurdo Dry Valleys, Antarctica - Oligotrophic Lake LV.19.BULKMAT1 | ecosystem: Environmental > Aquatic > Freshwater > Lake...
CAATAGAGAAAATCAGAAAAAAGATAGTTGATAAATCATAAAAATACCTCTTCATTTTCCTAAAAAATGAAAAGGTATTTGATTTTTGAAGCTAGATTAAGTTTGCGTAAAGTTACTCTCCTTTAAAATTAGCTTTTCTTTTTTGTAAGAAAGCCATCACACCTTCTACAAAGTCTTGTGTCTGGAAGTTATTGGCTTGATTTTCAGCCTCCATTTCTAAGGTAGATTCTAGTGTTCCTCTTACGCCTTCACGAAGATTTGCTTTGGTCTGCTGAATAGCCACAAAAGGCCCATTAGCAAGTTTTTCGGCTAGTTCTTGCACATAATTATCTATTTTATCTTCTTCTATGATTTGATTAATCATTCCATATTGCAAGGCTTCTTCGGCACTGACCTTTGCAGCGGTAGTCATTAATTCAAATGCTTTTTTATACCCTACATTTCTTGGCATAAAATAAGAACCCCCACCATCACTAGAAAGTGCTATATTGGTAAAAATCTGACTAAACATAGCATTTGGAGTAGCAAATACCATGTCGCAAGCTAGTGCAAAATTAGCCCCTAAGCCTGCTGCTACACCTCTTACTTTAGCTATCACAGGCAGATTGCTATTGCGAAGCCCCAAGATAATTGGATTTACTGATTCTTTAAGATAGCTTGTTACATCATACTCCTTTGGATTACTCATGCCACCAGCTCCTAAATCAGCCCCACTACAAAAATTTCCCTCTGCACCCGTCAAAATAATCACTCGAGTACCATCCGTATATGATTCAGTAATGGCATGGCGAATAGCATTAGAACTAGCCTCACTTACAGCATTCTTTGCTTTTGGATGATTGAGTGTAATCGTTTTGATACGGTTATTATTTTCTACTTTGATTTTTGCTTCCTGTGGTATTGTCTGCATAGAATTTATTAATTAAGTTTTTTGAATATAAATTTAAAAATAATTACAAAATCTCATTCCATCAAGTAAAAGTAGTAGGAATGCCGAGTATTTTTTCTGAATAACTCTAAAATTTATTTGCAATATTGTTGCATTTAGTTTAGTTTTGTGAAACAATGTTGCAAGTAGGGAAAATATATTATCTTTTATTGCTATTTGGCTTATTCTCTCATAAAGGATTTAGCCAAACAGCTTCCATCTATTCACTTGAAAAAGAAGACTGTGATGGAAAAATACAAGGCGTAGTGCACGATAATGAGCATAATCGATTACCTGGAGTATCTATTTGGATTAAAGAAATCAAAAGAGGCATCATTTCTGATTTAGAGGGAAAATATTTTTTTGAAGGACTTTGTCCAAGTAAATATACTGTAATTTTTAGTTATTTAGGTTTTAAGACCCAAAGTCATGTGTTTGAAGTAAGTAGTCATTCCTCTTTGGTTTATAATCTAAATCTGATGGATGAGGCTATTCATTTGGAAGAGATAGAAGTTCAAGATTCTAAAATAGGACTTGAAGAGAGTACAACCCAAAACACAAGTACACTTTCCGAAGAAAAACTCACCCGTCTTCAAGGTAAAAATCTTGGTTCTATGCTCCAAGAAATCAATGGAGTAGGCACTTTACAGACAGGAAACGGTATCTCTAAACCCGTTATCCAAGGAATGCACAGCAATAGAATACAAATTCTTAACAATGGCATCAGACAAGAAGGACAGCAGTGGGGAATGGAACATGCTCCTGAGATTGATCCTTTTTTGGCAAAGAAACTATCAGTTATCAAAGGGGCAGCAACCGTAGAATATGGAGGAGAAGCCGTAGGAGGAGTTGTGATTGTAAGTCCTCCCGAATTACGCACCAATAAAGGCCTGACAACAGAACTACATTTAGTAGGAATGAGCAATGGAAAAGGTGGGGCAGTTTCAGGTAGTATAGAAAGTAACTTAGGCAATATAAAAGGACTGGCTGCACGCATACAAGGCACTTATCGCCGCTTGGGGGATAGTCAAGCTCCTAATTATGTACTCTCCAACACAGGTATAAAAGAATTTAACTTCTCAACAGCCATTGGTCTAAAACGTGAGAAATATGGCTTAGAACTCTTTTATAGTAGTTTTAATACAGAAGTTGGCATTTTGGCAGCCGCTCATATTGGCAATACTACTGACTTATACAATGCCATTAGAAGTGGAGAACCTGCTATTATCCGTGATTTTACTTACCAGATACTTAACCCTCGACAGAAAGTGTATCATCATTTATTAAAAGCAGAGGGTTTTTTACAGATAAGCGATAATACTCGTTTACAAGCTCGCTATGGATTTCAGACCAATAATCGACAAGAGTTTGACATAAGAAGGGGAGGGCGTTCGGATAGACCTTCGCTAGATTTACGTTTGCTGACACAGACATTGGATGTTTCTCTTGAATATAATCATCACCAATTTTGGAAAGGTAAAATAGGTACTCAAAGCATTTATCAAAATAATTTCAATGATGTAGGGCTGACAGGGACACGTAGATTAATACCTGATTACAATAAGTTAGGTACAAGTTTATTTTGGATAGAAAGACTGATTAAAAATAAATGGGAGGCTGAACTAGGTTTGAGATATGATTATATTTACCTCAAGAGCTATTTGTTTGATAATAATAATAGTCTAATCATTAATGAGCGAAATTTTCATAACCTAGCTGCCAATATAGGGTTTATTTATCGTGCCAATCAATACCTTAAGCTGCGTAGTAATCTAGGCTTTGCAAAGAGAAATCCACAAGTCAATGAACTTTATAGTGATGGACTTCACCATGCAGCGGCTGCCATAGAGTTAGGAGATGCTAATCTCGAGGCAGAGCAATCTATCAAATGGATATTCCAAGCTGAATGGCAAAAAGAACGCTGGAAAATAGATTTTAGCCCTTATATACATCATTTTAGTAATTATATCTACTTACAACCTCGTGAAATAGCACTTACGATTAGAGGAGCTTTTCCTATTTTTCAGTATGTACAGCAGCAAGCTGATTTTATGGGGCTAGATGCTATGCTAGAATATCGTCTAGCTTCTCATTTATTTATCCGAAGTGAAATGTCTTATTTAAGAGCTACTGATAAGCTTATCTGGATGAACCCCAATCGCCTTAGACATAGTATCCGCTATGAAAGAGAAAACTGGGCAGGGTTTAGAAATGTATTCGGGAAAATAGAAATGGTGCAAGTGGGTCGTCAGAATCGTGCTCCTAAGGTATTGAACGATATTGAGAATATTCCTGATAATTTCTCAGAGCCTTTTGATTTTATGGCTGCTCCAGCAGGATATACTTTATTTAATCTATCTCTGGGGAGTGATATTCCTCTTAAAAAACACACTCTGACTTGGGGCTTTGAGGTAGAGAATATTTTTAATACTGCTTATAAGAACTATATGAATCGCTATAGATATTTTGCGGAAGATATGGGGCGAAATTTTACCTTGCGTCTGACTTACCACTTTGATACTTAGTGAGAGATGAGTTATGAACTATTAGTTTATAATTATCTGATAATGAGTATTTTATGTAATTTATGATTTTTTTAATTATTGTTCTTTAATCTAATTTTTAACTTTTAATTTAATTTTTATGAAAAAGATGAATTTATTTTGGTTACTCGGTTTAGTATTATTGATGAGTGCTTGTAATAATGATGATCCTCAGCCAGTCAATGAAGAAGAGGAAATTACTACTTTAAGAATTACGTTTACAGCAGCAGGTGAAGCCCCTATCTCTTTTAATTGGCGAGATTTAGACGGTGAGGGTGGCACTGCACCAGTAATTAATCCCATCATTCTAGTTGCAGGCAAGACTTATGATGCTTCTATCTTGGTTTTAAATGAAAATGAAGCAATAAATTTAGAAAATAAGTCTTATAATGTAACCTTAGAAGTGAGCGAAGAAGATGATGAGCATCAGTTTTTTTATACTAAATCGGCAGGGCTTAACCTAACCCACAGCTACAGGGACTCGGATGCGAATGGAAATCCAGTAGGAATAGACAGTAGGTTCTTGACAGGTGCTGCCAGTACAGGAACATTGACTGTTACATTAAAGCATCAGCCTGGTATCAAATCAGCTACTACAGGCATCAATGATGGTGAAACAGACATTGCAGTTACTTTTAATACAACTATTCAGTAGTAAACTTCAAGTAAATGTATAGTAACCGAAGAGTTCTCTTTTAAGGGTAACTCTTCGGTTTTGATTTAATCTTTGTAATAGGAACTAAGCAAATTATCTAGTTGTTTAAATCAATATATCACAATAATTAAATATAAGAACTATGTTTTCTTTTTTGTCAAAATTAATCAATGGAGGTGTGCAAGTCCCTCGAGTAAGCACTCAAGAGTTAGAGAAAATATTGAAAGATAAAGATACTATACTGATAGATGTGCGTACTTCGGCAGAGTTTGCTCAAGGACATATCTCTGGTGCAAAGTCTATCAATGTAATGGATACCAAATTCTCTGAAAGAATAGCAAAGTTAGATAAGTCAAAAAATTATTATGTAAACTGTCGAAGCGGTGCAAGAAGCATGATGGCTTGTAAGAAGATGAAGAAAATGGGTTTTGAGAATGTCTGGAATGTATCAGGTGGAATCTTACAATGGTCTGGGAAAATTAAAAAATAAAGCCATCATTAGCAATGGTTTAAAAATAAAATGGATATTTTTTTAATCAAAACGCTCATTATCAATAACTTAATAACCTATAACTAATCTCTTACTTAGTGTCATATAGCTGTCAATCAGCATAATTCAGAAAGTTTGGTTTGGAACTTTGCTTTGTATTTGGTACTTTTCAGTCAAATACAAGGCATTTTTTATAACAAACCATGATAATATGAAAACCACCAAACTTTCTTTTCAAAATACAGAAGGATTAACACTTTCAGCAAAGCTAGAACTACCTGTGGATCAAAAAGCACATAACTTTGTGTTGTTTGCACATTGCTTTACTTGCAATAAAAACTTAAATGCCATTCATAATATTAGCCATGCACTTACTAGGGAAGGTTTTGGAGTCTTAAGATTTGATTTTACGGGTTTAGGAGAAAGTGAAGGTGATTTTGCAGACACCAATTTTTCTTCTAACATTCGAGATTTAATAGTAGCGGCAGATTTTTTACGGAAAGAATACAAAGCACCTACACTGCTGATAGGACACTCACTTGGAGGAGCAGCCGTATTGGCAAGTAAGCAATATCTACCCGAAGTTAAAGCAGTCGCAACCATCGGAGCACCTTATCAGCCTGAGCATGTGACACATCTTTTTGAAGATTCTAAATCTGAGATAGAAGCCAAAGGCGAAGCTAGAGTAAAAATAGCAGGACGAATTTTCTCTGTCAAAAAGCAATTTTTAGATGATATTGATTCAGTAAAAACACACCACCTCATCAAAGACCTCAATGCAGCTCTCTTAGTATTACATTCACCACAAGATACTACAGTAGAGATTGGCAATGCCACTCAAATATTTAAAGCAGCCTTACACCCACGGAGTTATATTTCACTAGATGGTGCAGATCATCTTCTGAGCCGTTCTAAAGACTCTTTGTATGTGGGCAATGCCATTGCAGCTTGGGCTACTCGCTACGTGGAGATACCTACCGAAAAAAGCCTAGAAACCAATCTACAAGTAGTAGGAGAGATAGAAGATGGTTTTACAATGGATTTTAAAATGGGCAAACATTGCCTTCGTGCCGATGAGCCCGAGTCAGTAGGAGGGAGTGATTTAGGCCCAGACCCTTATAGCTTCTTACTCACTGCCTTGGGTGCTTGCACTGGAATGACCCTGCGAATGTATGCTGATAGAAAAGAGTGGAAGCTTAAGAGAGTAAGAGTACACTTAAAACAAAATAAAGTGTATGCCAAGGATTGTAAAGACTGTGAAACTAAAGAAGGGAAAATGGACGAAATCACTAGACAGATAGAACTAGAAGGTGATTTGGATGCCGAGCAAATTCAAAAACTAATGGAAATAGCAGATAAATGCCCCGTGCATCGCACATTACACAGTGAAATAAAAGTAAGAACTGAAAGAATCCAAAAGTAAGGTTAGAGTAATAATAGAAGATTTTATAAATATAAAGTATTTTTTATAGTACTTAAGCAAGAACTGTTATTAATTTGACTCTAAAAAAGATGATTTTTTATTAAAATGAGCCAACCATTTATAAAAAGCTTACGTAAGAGAGTAAATAAAATGCAAGACTATGAAAAATGTTACTTTACTAATTATAATACTTACTTTCACAAATTTTTCTCAACATACCTTTGCTCAAAAAAATATACCTATTCAGGCAGAGCCTCTTTTAGATGTATTGGTTTCTGTCAAAGAAAATAATATTCAGAGATTCAAAGGTGCTTTTTCTAATGAGATAGCTCGAGAAAAAAAAGACTGGAACTCTAATCTTCAAGAAGGTAAGAAAAACCTTATTGCTCGCTTTGGTGATTATAAGTTACAAGATTTTGAGTTTATGTTCTCAGGAGATCACCAAGAAGGAAAGGTTGTATTGTATTTTCAGAATGAACCACAATTTTCACTTGCAGTTGTTAAAGAACCACAAGGCTGGAAGCTCAATGAGCATTAAGGCATTTTACAATATTTAATAAATTTGTTTTCTGTTTTCTTTTTTGTTAAACTTTCTTTGTGAAAAAACCTACTCAAAATGAGTAGGTTTTTTTTAGTTATGAGAGATGAATTTTATTAAATCAACCATACAACCCTTCAACCATTCAACCATACAACCATTCAACCATTCCTTTAAATGTTTGGTTTTTCGCTTAAGCCCACCTAATTTTGCCCAAGTTTCAAAACTAATCTTTAAAGTGATTGGTTTTGACTTATTAACAATATTGAATCAACAACACATCCTATCAAAATAGAATGCTTAGAGTAACTCGTTTTTTTAAAAATGCAACTATACTTGTTTTTGTAGTAGCACTTGGCTTGGCATATTATGAACTGACAGACTTGACTAGCCCTGTAGTACTATACCGCGATACAACAGGTAAAAGTCTGGCTACTATCAATAGTGATGTGTTTTTTTATGGATTTTCCATCTTTTTGATAGTTATGAATATACTCATCTCTATCATTGTGAAGCTGATGAATCAGATGCCTTTACAAAAGATAAAAGTACCCAATGCAGATTTTTGGTTTTCAGATGCCTTCCATATTAGCAAACTTCGTGATGTATGGAGCGTCTGGTTTTATACCTTGGCTATATTGATTAATCTCTTTTTGATTTTTTGTGTAGTCAAGTTATGGCTCATCAATCGTGGGCAAGGCGGTCAGTTATGGGAGTGGGGAGTTACTTTATTGGTTTTCTTTATGGTTTTGATAACATGGGGAGGTTTTATTGTTTATAGATTAAGACTTAGAAGAGTAGAATTTTTTTAGAATTTAGGGCGAATTATACGCCCTTTTTTATGGGTTCTTTTTGATAAAAACCTTTTTAGGGAACAAATCTTACGTTAAAATACTTTCATAGTTTATGAAATCATTATATTATCTCAATAAATACCTCATTAAATACAGAGTACTTTTGTTTTGGGGAATTGCTTTTACCATTATCTCTAATGTGCTTAGCATTGCTCCTGCACCTATAGTAAGATATTCTTTTGATTTGATAGAAGAAGCTATTGATATATACGCACTTCATAATGGGCTAAGTGCACAAGCCGCTTTTTATACCATGTTTGCTTGGAATGTATTTCTCTATGGAGCATTGATTTTGTTATTGGCTATTCTAAGAGGGGTTTTCCTATTTTTGGTGCGTCAGACTTTGATTGTGATGTCAAGACATATAGAGTATGACTTAAAGAATGAAATCTATAATCACTATCAAGAGCTTCCTCTAAGTTTTTATAGAAGACATAATACGGGAGATTTGATGGCTCGTATCTCAGAAGATGTGAGCCAAGTAAGGATGTATCTAGGTCCTGCTATTATGTATAGCCTTAACCTAATTACACTTTGTATTATGGTGATTGCCTATATGTTTATGATTGATGCACGGCTTGCTTTCTATTCTTTACTTCCTCTTCCTTTTCTATCGGTAAGTATTTATTTTGTGAGTAATATCATCAATAAGCAGTCTGCAGAAATACAAAAAAGTCTTTCTAGTCTTTCTACCTTTGTGCAAGAGGCTTTTTCAGGTATTAGGGTATTGAAAGCTTTTGCAAGAGAAGAAGATTCAGCAGAAAGCTTTGCTAAAGAAAGCGAAAACTATCGTCAAAAGACAGTAAGACTTTCTCTCATTGATTCTCTTTTTTTCCCTCTGATTGTGGGTTTAGTAGGGTTTAGTACATTGTTAGTAATCTATGTGGGTGGAATAGAGGTGATGAAAGGTAAAATCACCAATGGAGTGATTGCAGAATTTATTATTTATGTCAGTATGCTGACTTGGCCCGTAACTTCCATAGGCTGGGTAACAAGTCTAGTACAAAGAGCAGCCGCTTCTCAGACACGTATCAATGAGTTTTTGAATACCAAAACTGATATTATCTCTCAAAAAAATATCGTGCATGAGATCAAAGGGAAGATAAGATTTGAGAATGTAAATTTTGTGTATCCAGATACGGGAATCAAAGCACTCAAAAATATTTCTTTTGAAATTATAGATGGACATACGCTTGCCATACTAGGCACTACTGGCTCAGGTAAAAGCACTATAGCCAATTTGCTGACTCGTATGTATGATGTAACTGGGGGCAAAATCACTATAGATGAAATAGATATTCGTGATTTTGAACTTACTTCACTTCGTACTCAGACTGGTTATGTACCTCAAGATGTTTTCTTGTTTTCAGAATCTATCCGTAATAATATTGCCTTTGGGACAGTAAATATTAGTGAAGAAAAAATTATTCAAGCCTCTAAAGATGCTGATTTGTATCAAAATATCATGGATTTCCCTCATCAATTTGATACTCGAATTGGTGAAAGAGGTATCTCACTTTCAGGTGGTCAAAAACAAAGGCTTTCACTTGCCCGTGCCATTGTGAGAGAGCCACGTATTTTGATTTTGGATGACAGCCTTTCAGCAGTAGATACCAATACTGAGAATATTATCTTGAATAACCTACAAAAAATCATGAAAGATAGAACTTCTATCATCATTTCTCACCGTGTATCTTCTGTAAAATTAGCCGATAGAATCATTATGTTAGATGATGGCGAGATGATAGAAGAAGGCACACATGACCAACTGATAGAGCAAAACGGTGCTTACCAAGAACTATACGAAAAACAACTTCAAGCAGAAGATACTTTAGAAGATTAATTAACTATTTAAGAATTTATTTATTATGAAAGTACTCATATTATCTACTTCACCTCGCAAAGAAAGCAATACGCTTAAAATAGCAAAAGCCTTAGAACAACTAAGCCAAGAAAAAGGACATGTAACTAAGCTAGTCAATTTTGAGGACTATGACATCCCTATGATTGGTCAAGGAAGTCTTGACAAAGATAACTTAACTGATTTTCAGAGTAGTCTAATTGGGGCTATGGAATGGGCACAAGTAATAGTGCTGGCAGCACCTGAATATAACTGGATGACGAGTGGGCAGTTAATTAATGCTATTCATCAGATTGGCAGCAAAGAATTTGCACACCTTTTTGATAATAAAGTATTTTCACTTGTAGGTGTATCTGCTGGAAGAGGTGGAAGACTCCCGTGTATAGAATTGATGATGTTGGTGAATAAAATGATTAATTTCTTAGATCAATATTCCGTTGTGTCTCCTCGCATCTTTGAATCTCATGAAACACAGAACAATGTGCAGGAAGACGGAACGCTCACACCTGATACAGTTTATACTAGAACTGTACATCTATTCTTGGATTATACATTTATTATAGCCAATCGTTGGTTTAAAGAGTAGCAAGATTGGGAAGCTCTATTTTAAAAAGGCTTCCCTTATCAATAGTGGATATAATTTCTATTTTGCCATGGAGTTTGTCAATGCTTTGTTTTACAATATACATGCCTAGACCTGCACCGTCTGATCTATTAGTAGCCCTAAAAAACATATCAAATATTTTACTGATATACTCTTCCGAAATCCCAATGCCATTGTCCTTAATTTTTATGAAGACTTTTTCTTTCTCAATCTGAATATCTATCTTTAAATAAGGTTTTTTAGAATGATGGTTATAATATTTGTAAGCATTAGAGATGATATTATTCAGGATAATTCTTATCCTGAGTAGGTCAGACTTAAAGACTGAGTGAGAGGAATTAATATTAAAGGTTACTTTGATTTTTGAAGCACTTTCTATGTAAGCTAAATCTTCTAGGCATTCATTGATAAGTGGCTCAAAATCAATCTCTTCTGCAATTACCTCACTTCTATTTGCTTTGGCATAGTTTAGCATGTCTTTTACAAAACCATCTAGTTTATTGATTCTGTTCTCAATCAAACTTACATAATGGTCTC
>Ga0163144_10029914_pt1 | contig 10433 bp, 25 predicted proteins | sample OliLak19BULKMAT1_FD_123175 | JGI IMG/M metagenome (GOLD analysis project Ga0163144, IMG submission 123175) | Freshwater microbial mat bacterial communities from Lake Vanda, McMurdo Dry Valleys, Antarctica - Oligotrophic Lake LV.19.BULKMAT1 | ecosystem: Environmental > Aquatic > Freshwater >...
GCGAAGGCAGAGGCGAAGGCAGAGGCGATGGCAGCGGCGACGGCAGCGGCAACGGCGACGGCTACGGCAACGGCAACGGCGAAGGCGGCGGCTAATTCATTCGTTTAGTGTACGGTATTAAAAAGTTGATTAGAGTTTAGAGTTTTTACCCATAACAAGGACGACGACCATGAACATTGATGACCTGACAATTAAGCAAGTGAGAGAGATTGGAGCATTGCTCAACGTAGGAACTGGAACTGCAACTGCAACAGAAAAAAGCCCATTTGTAGGCAGACATGTCATCTGTCGTTGTTATTCGGCGGGCGTACACGCCGGTATTCTGGTATCTCAATGTGGTGACATGGTTCATCTAAAAGAATCCCGACGGCTTTGGTCATGGAAGGTGAAAGGAGAAGGCGTTGCACTTAGTGGGGTTGCCCAAAATGGACTTGCTGTGGGGAGCAAAATTGACGCTGTAAACCCTGACATCGTACTTACGGGGGTAATTGAAACTATCCCAACGTCAACGGCTTCAAGGGAGAGCATTGATGAATTCCAGCAGTCAAGCTGATAACGGCAACGGCAACGGAAACGGCAGGGGCAGCGGCAACGGCGACGGCTACGGCAGCGGCGACGGCAGAGGCGGCGGCGACGGCGACGGCTGCGGCAGCGGCTATGGCAGTGGCATCGGCGACGGCGACGGCTGCGGCAATGGCAGCGGCTACGGCAGCGGCTTTGGCGACGGCGACGGTAACGGCAGCGGCAACGGTAGTGGCACCGGCTACGGCAACGGCAACGGCACCGGCTACGGCAACGGTGAAGGTAGGGGCTACGGCAACGGCAGCGGCAATGGCAGCGGCTAATTCAACGTCAACGGATTGGTGATGAATTCCAGCAAACAAACTGATAACAGCAGCGGCGACGGCGACGGCAGAGGCAGCGGCAACGGCTTTGGCAGCGGCTATGGCGATGGCAGCGGCAACGGCTCTGGCGACGGCAAGGGCGACGGCAGCGGCAACGGCTCTGGCGACGGCAGTTGCGGCTTTGGTAACGGCGGCGGTAACGGCAGCGGCTATGGTAGCGGCTATGGTAGCGGCTATGGCAGCGGCATCGGCAGAGGCGATGGCAGCGGCGATGGCAGCGGCGACGGCGACGGCAGAGGCAGCGGCGACGGCTACGGCAAAGGCTAACGGTATGATGAATTCCAAACAAATTGATGGCAGAGGCGACGGCATCGGCGACAGCAGAGGCGATAGCAGAGGCGAAGGCTACGGCGGCGGCAGCGGCAGCGGCAGCGGCGACGGCTTCGGCGACGGCACCGGCTACGGCAAGGGCAGCGGCTACGGCGACGGCCACGGCGAAGGCCACGGCGACGGTTTCGGCAGAGGCAGCGGCAGCGGCACAGGCAACGGCGACGGCAGAGGCAGCGGCGATAGCCACCAACCTTTCAATGAAAGTGGCCAAGGCCAAGGCGACGTTTTCAATGGAAGCGGCAGTTTCATTTAGTGTACGGTAGTAACCAAGAAAGGAACCAAAACATGATAACAATCTACGCATTGGTTCCATTCATCTTTTTGATAGTGATGATTGCAACCAACGAAACACAAGAAATCGCAGTTGGAACTCAAAAGGAAACTACCAAACTAGAAATTCACCCTATAACTATTGTGGAGGTTCGATTACTATTCGATAGAAGATGAGGGGAAGAACCCCAAGCATTGAAGGCAGAGGCAACGGCTACGGTAAACAAAAATCCCCACCCGAAAGGGTGGGGATTTTTATTTACCACAACGCAACGGCATTTCATTTAGTGTACGGTTATGGACGTAAGAAACCTCTGAAAGGAACCGTATGAATGAAATCCTAAACTATTTGGCGGCTCATCGAATTGAATTCAATATGGCAAACACTGCAAAGGGAAACCATGCTGGCGTTGTGCTTAAATTCACACATGAGAATGATTTTGTGTTTCATACGTTTCATTTTGGAGATAGCAAGCTTGGTGTTTTGTCTGCAATCCTCTCATTCGTGTATGATGTGAACGTCATGTTGAACACGGATAATTTCAAAGAATGGGAACACGACTTTAATACCATCCTAGAAGCCAAAAATGCTTATCGAATAGCTCGGCAGCAACAGAAAGATGCAATGCGTGTATTTGGTGATTTTCCTGAGTTTTTGTTCGTGGTAGAAAGCTACCACTTCCAAGCCTACGGGCGAATCATTGTCTAATCAGCAAGTGTTAACCAAGATTTATAGAGGGGATGACCCCCACTACTCGACCCTCCCCACCAAGAACAGGTGGGGAGGATTTTTCTGAATTTCATTGTGTTTCGTTTTCATTTAGTGTACGGTTATGGACGTAAGAAACCGCTTTGACTGAAAGGAACCGTATGAACGAAGAGCAGGCATTGTTCGTGGACAAGTTAGGTTTGGGCAACGACTGGACCGCCACGGAAATCATGAACGACAAAGGATACGTCATTGGCTATTGGGTAGACACCGATGCCAAGGCCCACAACGAACGGTCCAAGGCCATCGCAGCACTGCCAGAACTGCTGGCGGCAAGCAAGAATCTCTTAGATTTTTGGCGGACGATGGTAGAGCTTGGTCATGTGCAATGGGTGCAAGATAACGCACCTATTGCCGAGGCCAAGTTCGAGGATATGGAAGAGGCCATCGCCAAGGCCACTCAATAAACCACCCACAGGTGGGGAGGATTTTTCTGAATTTCATTGTGTTTCGTTTACATTTAGTGTACGGAGATAAACATGAACATTGACATCAGCACATACGACTCATTTGGCGACCTCAACTACCTTGGTTCCGTTCAAGTACCTAAAAGGTACGTGAATCCTCAGGGTGCAATCCAAAACTGGTATGAAGAATGGAAAGAGGCCGTAAGGCATCCTGAGTGTGCATCGGATTTTATAACATGGATCGTAAATAACAAAAAGTGTAAACTTATTGACAGTCGTAGGCAGGTATGCGTGAAATAATTTCAGATGCGTTGATCCTTTTCATTTAGTGTACGGAGACAAGCATGGAAACGAGCGTTGAAAAACGATTGAAGCAAGGAATACAAGAGACTGCTGCGAGATTTGAAATGGATGTTTCATTGGATTTCCAAAATTGTTCTTGTAAAGTCTACATCAAACGTAAAAATGTTATTGAGTTTTCCGTGTTCATGTTTGAGACGACAGTGGACATTTGGACTAAAGAGGAACCGTTGTCGTCACGTAGCATTTCGGACATGGAACAAAGCATGTGCATGATGAAATGTACGGTTGAAATAGCCAGATTGTTAAAGATCAATTCAACCTCATATTTTTATGAAAGGAGTAAACTTACATGGATGTCAATTACCTGACAACTCGTATTGTTGAAAAAAGGGAAACAAAAACTCCATCCTACGGAATGACGAAGGATGGTTACACCAAAAACAGCGGTGCGCCTACGCAATGGCTTGTTAGGCTGGAAAACGAAACCCGCTGGCGAAGATTGATGGTGCTGCAATTCTCCAACGCAGGATCGTGTTTTCTGAATATAAAAGGGAACAAGGTATTTGTGAAAGATTATCAAATGCCAGATGTTGCTTAGCTGTCCATTTCTTTCATTTAGTGTACGGAGTTAAATATGAAAATCACCGCCACTAAATTAAAACAATTTGAACAGTATGTTTTAAGTTTTTATTCAGCAAAACACAATGGCATTTATCCTTTCAATGCACCATTGAAGGTGATACGTGGTCTTATCACTGCTGTTGCTCATCGAGAATTATTTGAGGGCGACACGTTTGATCGTGAGCTTGTGCGTAATTTGATGGAAACATTGGGATATAAAGAACAAAAAAACAAAAAACAAGCATGACTGACATGATGAAATCTTTAGGTTATTAAACGGTTAAAGATACCCCGTTTAGTGTAAAGGTCATAGGGTGAAATTCCCTTATAAAATCGGGCCAATCCAGTCAGTTTTCGATATTTATAGAGTGGCCGACCCACAAAACCCATGACCCCTATTCCCTTAACAGTGGATAGGGATTTTTAATCCTGATTTTGTGCGTAATTTGATGGAAAGTGACAAAAATGAGCCTTGACTATTTGCAAAAACTTATAGATCACTTGGAAACATTGAGCGATGCAAAACTGCTTGCTCTTTACGAAGATGACGACGGGGAAGAGGGCCGTCCTACAACCCCATTGCTTAAAGCTCTTTATAAAAAGCATCCTACGCAACTTTTGCGTTGTGAAATAGACGGTGAAATTAGAAGGCGGTGGATCATATCAGCAAAAAAATCAGCAAAATCAGCAAAATCAGCAAAATCAGCAAAGAAATGATTTAGTGTACGGAGATAAACATGAAACAACAAAAACGAAATTGGGACAAGTACGATTACGTTGGGGCAATCATGGACTATGAGGATGGCAATTTGGATGAAGCGGACGCTCTCCGCTTGTTCCAATTCCTTGTTGATACTGGCATGGTAGGGAAGTTGCAAGGCAACTATGGACGTACTGCCGATTCCCTCATCGAAAGAAAACTGATCGAACCCGCCAACAAGGAGCAATCATGAAAAATGCTGATTTTGTCGTATCTAATAATGGCAGCACTTGGTCGTTTAAGCCTGTGAGCGAAGCTGCAAAGAAAGAAGTCGAACTAATGGGAATCGAAGGTTGGCAATGGATTGGCAAATCCTTCCATGTAGATCATCGCCTTGCTTCTCAATTGGCTGACCAACTACGCAACGATGGATTTGATGTGCAATAATGGAATGATTTCATTTAGTGTACGGAGATGAGAGTAAGGATTGGTGATGTTCACCAAGTCCAAGTGATAAACCCTGTTTTGGAGTATTTTCTATGTCCGAGTCCGAGAACAAACGTGGTCGTGGTCGCCCCCCGGTTTACAGCACCGAGCAACGTGAAATCATTGCTGCCCTGATTAAGCTGCATAACGCTGCCAGCGTCCAGCGTATCCTTCACGCCAAAAATGGTGTCGTCGGTATCAGCAAGGTTGATCGTGGTTTGGCAGAAGTCCGCAAGGCTGCGGGTTTTGCTTCGCCTGTGAAGATCAGCCTGCCCACCCTGAACGGTATCGCTGCTGAATACGGTGTGCAGCATGGCCGTGGTCGCCCGGTCGCTCTGACCGAAGCCGCCTAAGTTTCGATAATTTAAGGGAACCCCGCCCGAAAGGGCGGGGTTTTCATTTGCCTTTCTTTTCATTTGTTGTATGATTTAGTGTACGGAGAATAACGTCGCAGGTGTCATTAGTCTGTTTTGCAGACAGTGAACAACTCCGTAATGGAATCACTCTGAGATATTCAATAACCCTTTTTTTTAGGTGAAACATGACTTTGACCGAACACAATAAGAAAATTCTTGCCTTCGCATTGACCTTGCTGATCGCCAACCTCGATGAAAACAAGGCTGATCTGAAAGATAAACTTGGCACTGCTCCTAGTGCAAGTGAATTGGAAAATTTGCTAGACGACATGGATTGGCTACCGAAATCCGTATGGCCCCCCCGCTCGACGATGCGATAATTTAAGGGAACCCCGCCCGAAAGGGCGGGGTTTTCATTTAGTGTCCCGCCTGAAAATCCTAATTGATTTAGTGTACGGTGAATAACGACCCACACAATTTTCATGGAGTATTGATTATGATCCCTTCTTTGATCCGCACGGCATACAGACTTAGTGGCGATGTCACTGGACTTCGTGGCGATGTTGCTGGACTTCATGGCAATGCCAGTGGGCTGACAGGCGTTGTCATAGGACTTCATGGCAACGTGTCTGTGATTACGGGCAACGTGTCTCAGATTTGTGGCGTTATCACAGGCCTTCGTGGTGATGTCACAGGCCTTCGTGGTGATGTCACTAGGCTGCGTGGTGATGTGTCTGGGATTCGTGGTTACGTGTCTGGGCTGCAAGGTGATTCTTCTGGGATATATGGTGATGTCACGGACCTTCATGGCGATGTCACACACCTTCGTGGCAACGTGTCTGGGTTATACGGTGATGCTTCTTACCTTAGTGGCGATGTGAATGCTTGCACCATCACCGATAGCGAGCGTGCCCACGGAGTAGATATCAAGAGTCTTATTGCCGCCCGCACCTGATCCTCAGGTGGGCGGACATGGCAACACTGACATCATTATACGCAATTTTCATTCAAAAGGAACAACATTATGTTTTTAATCACAACCACTGATGGCAAAAGTCACAAGATAGATTCTTCGAGCGATTCGCTTGCAGGACATCTTGTGGGAATGGGATATGGTGCGGATGAGGTGTCAAATGTAACTACTGATGAAAAGTTTCATTTAGAGGATGAAGCAATTATCCTTTGTGTGAAACAGCTTTTCAAAGCAGGTGTTATTGGTACTTATCTTGCCATTGACCTAAAGAATGACGTTTTTCTCATTCCAATGCCTTCTGCTTTTGGATTGATCGAGTTTCAAGTCAGCAATGGTCCTATGAACAATCGTAGTTTCAGCAATGACTTTTTTTCCTACGTCGAAGCAAGGAAGCACTTTGATGCGATTGCTGAGATTGGATGGGAAGCGGTCAGGTGGCAACGTCGTAATCAAGCTGCCGATTTATTCCTGACTGATGGCGACAATGTGTATTTCTTCCCGCAAGGATGGGTAGATTCATGGCTCGTCAAAAACGGCATGACCGGCGGCATCGACAACGAAGATGGCCCTGAAATCTACGGATATGCTCCTACGGATACAGAGCCTAATTCTGCGGTAGATACGATGTTTGTTCCAATCTCAGACTTAGATAAGTTACGAGAGATTGATGAGGCAAAGGCACGCAAGATTCATCCGTACCTGTTTGAGTGTTTGAAAATCATCGGGCACTCTTGAAGAGGCGAACGCTCGCCTTGATAAGATGTCTTTGGGTTGCCTTTCCGCCTTAAAATACGTGTCTCAAATCTGTGTCTCTGATGAAACCAATGATGTTGGTCGTCGCATTGTTTGGGATTACTGGTATCATTGATCCGTTTTACGGAACAACACTGACAACATGGGCGGCAAGCCCCATCATTTAGTGTACGGTGATGAGAGAACCCCCAACCACCAACCACCAACAACGGAGTATTATCAATGTACGAAGTAATTGTGTTTAACGATGGTCGCCTTGGTCGAATCTGGCATCGTGAGACTTTTAACGAAGCCGTTTCCAAGGCAGTTGAAGTCCTAAAGGAAGAGGCTGGCGAACATAACGTGGATGTTATCGAAGCAATTTCTGACTTTAACGAAAGTGCAGAGTCCTCTAGCGAATCAATCACAGTGTTCATTGGACAAGCAGAACAACCATAAATCCCAACCAACACAGTTTAGTGTACGGAGATAATTGTTGTCACCGTAAACGCACCGTAACCACAGGAGCATTCAAATGTTTGGCAAAAATCGCATCCTGCAAGCAATTGCTGTTGTTCGCATTCAGGTCGAGAATGTTTCTGCCGAAACCCTAGGTAAACTTGCAAAAAAACTCGAAATGGGGCTTGGTGAGTATGCGAAGTTTCAGGAATTGAAGTCTCTTGCCGTGGCAAATGGTGATCTGTCATCAGATGAAGGCAATGCGGTATATCGCTATCTTGGCAATTCGCTTGATACCTTTAACAGCCAGCCTGTCGAAATCAAAATTGTGCTGACTACACTCTTAGGAGAATTGCTTGGCAATCGACTGGCAGCGATACGCTCGAAGTAAAACTCCGCAATCGAATGGCAGCGTGATGAAAGTCCCCGCCCGAAAGGGCGGGGACTTTTTCAACCATTAACTCCTCATTTCATTTCATTTCATTTAGTGTACGGAGAGTAAATGATGAAAACAATTAAATCCATCCTGACTTATGATTTATCTCCACGAATGACGATGCAGAAAAAGATTGTTTTATTTACAAATCGCCATTTTGTCGCAATGGCTTGGCAGAGTGCCGGTTAACCATGTTGAAGATGGCGATGACGATGCGCCGTATCGCATGACGATTGGCAAATAATTTTCATTACCGTACACTAAATGAAAGCTAATCTTCATTCTCAACAATTGTCTTTCATTTAGTGTACGGTGACAAGCATGACAAACAACATCGTTACTGATTCCTATCGTTTTGTTCGCCGTATTAACAGCGAAACAGTCCTGCTTGTTTCTCAGGATGGAAACGTGGAAATGTTCTCTATGAGGACAAGCGGACATTCTGGCTGGACGGTTGAAGTTGATGGTATTCCGTATGAGTTTGTCAGAACAGCAACCGCCAAGGACAAGTTTGACAGCACCCTTGTCGATGAAATCGGTGTCGAGGAAGTTTACAGAGAACGGTAATACGCATCATTTAGTGTACGGTAGTAGGCATCACCCTAACCAACGGAGCCACAAAATGAAAACTCTCTACAATCCCGCACTGATCGCACCTAGCAAGCCCGATCATTACCGCAACTGGCTCAATGCCAACTATCCCGGCGATGTTGTGCTGAACCATGCCGATCTGCGTGATTTTGTCAACGCACCTTTTGGGCATAAGGGTGCATGGTTCAGCAAAATGGAAACTGAAACCATCCCTGCCATGCGTAAGACTGGCAATCCCTTTGTCACCCGAAACGTGACGAAAAAAAGCACGACGCAAATCATGGGTGGCTGGAATTACGGCAATGCGGTGAACAATGCTCGTGTTAAGCTGGCCGAAGATGGCCCTGTTTGGGCAGAGGATGGCCGTATGGCCCCCCCGCTCGATGATGCTGGCAATGTCGAGACGTTTGTGCCGCACGCTCGCAAATGGGGCATGAGAATGCCAAATGAAGCCGTGGTCGTCCATACGAAAAAGGGCGAAACGGAATTGAAGGTGTATTTCGAGGCACGAATCATGCGAGTGCTGACCAGTCCAGAATACTTCATCGACGGAATTCTTGTCGATAAAGAGATGCTGGAAGCATGGTTGACTGAATCCAATTCCAACGCTGCTCATCAGGGATTGACGGATGAAACCGAAGTAATCCTGCGGGATTACGGGATTGACACCATCCGGTCTTTCGCTTGGGCTGGACGCAAAATCATCGTGAATGACATTCGCACGGCGGCTTAAAAGCACCGCCAAATCCCCCGCCATCGGCGGGGGATTTTTATTGACTTTTCCTTTCATTTATTGTACGGTACAGATCATGAAAATCACCTTATATCGCACTGACCTGTTGATTCCTCATTCTGGCGTTCCTGCCGATTTGAAGCTGGAACATTTTCATTTGGGAAAAGAACAGGCTCTTTCTGCACAAAGCATTGACTTTCAGGATACAGATGGGAAGATTCACACCATCAAGTCCGAATCTGGTCGTTCCATGCGTTTTCGTACAGATGGTGCTATTGGCGTGTTTTTGTATGACGGACAGCCGACTGCTGCCTTGATAAATCCTCCGCACTTCTGTTTTCCATCGCCGATGTGTGATTGGTATGCAGACTTGTATTTGCAAAATCGTAAGTCTCTCAAGTTTGGGATGGCTCATTTTATTGATTCCCCCACTTCCGAAGATGTTATGAAGTTTTTTGAAGGATGACCAGTCCGCTTTAATTTAGTGTACGGAGATCAACATGGACATTGAAACGATCATCAAAGACAGCATTGAGGCATTTGATTTGACCAAGGATCAAGTCATTGGCGGTTTATCGTCGGTTCTTCAGGACCTTGATAATATCGCAAATCCAAATTCGCCGGTCTGCGACGAAGCTGATGTTTACGGAATGGTTCGTGAACATTTTAGGTCGTTAGGATCAAAGGAAAAGGAAAAGGAAAAGGAAAAGGAACGCAAGCCGATGCAGCGTAGAGTGGTCTGTGCTGCCATGCGTAAGGACGGAATTTTGATTTGCGGGGCAAGGCACTTCGATCAAGTGATGCGGGATCAAGTGAAACTGATTGGCTTGCCATCGGTTAGTTGGGAACAAGGTTTCATTGACCAAAAAGGTGTTTTCCTCACTAGAGAGGAAGCATGGATCATTGCAAAAGATGCAGACCAGATCATTCGTATAGTGAGTAGCGAAGGCACTTTGTATAGTGAAAACTTGTATTGATTTAAGTTTTGGTGTCTGTTTCAGAGGGTGATGAATCCTCTGTTGGTTGAAATAAATACGGAGACAAACTATGGATTATCCAAATTTGGTTGAAACCGACTTGTCTGATGTCAACGACATAAAGGAGTATGTTCCAAACTTGGTTGAAAACGACTTGTCTGATGTCAGCGACATAGATGATTTGGTGTACGGTGAATAGCGATTGATTTAGTGTACGGAGATAACCATGAACACCGCCTCAATTAAGGACAATCATATGGAGCGAACCTGTATAACGATTTTCAATGATCGAATGGCTAGGATTTGCGAATATATTACAGAGTCATTTTCCAATGACCCCTGCGGTGTTTTGGACCTATATTCGGATACCTGTGCTAGAACAGCA
>Ga0163144_10029915_pt1 | contig 10433 bp, 4 predicted proteins | sample OliLak19BULKMAT1_FD_123175 | JGI IMG/M metagenome (GOLD analysis project Ga0163144, IMG submission 123175) | Freshwater microbial mat bacterial communities from Lake Vanda, McMurdo Dry Valleys, Antarctica - Oligotrophic Lake LV.19.BULKMAT1 | ecosystem: Environmental > Aquatic > Freshwater > Lake...
CCGGCATCGTTCATGGGGTTCAACCCGTCAACGGTTCGCCGGCCGCATACTGGCGCGTGAAGGCGGGTTTTGAGGGAGGGTTGCTGGACATTCTCGTCCGGCGCGCACTGGGCAGCGATGGGACGCGGGTCACGCCGGTGCTGGGCAATATTCCGGGAGGCTTGACGCTCCTCCCAAACAAGAACTACCGTACGAATAACAAGGAAGTTGGCTGGTTGAAAATCACGGGCTCCGCCGAGCCCATTGCCCCGCTTCCCAAGGCGGATCCATATCAGGAGATTTATCGGGTGAAGGCGCAGCCCAAGCCCAACCAGGGAGAAGCGCCAAGCAACAACGCGTATTGGGGACTCATCGATCCGGGCCTGTTGAATCCCGACAACGCCGCGGCGCCGGGCGGCAACCGCCGCGACCGGATAAACGCCGATTTGAACGATCCGTGGCCGGCCTATCTTCGTGCCCTGGATAAAGCCGAATCGCTCCACGACATGCTTTCGCCGTCCAACGGACCGCTGCAACACCCCCAGACGTTCGCCGTCAGTGGAACGGGACACGACACCGCGCATGTCGTCGAACTCGCCATAGAATCGAACTGGGTCCGCTACGACTCCTATCCCAGCAAGGGATTCCGCGGCTTTTTCAACGACGCCAACGGCGACCGTATGCAAGCCGTCCTACAGGAGCCTACGGGCGAGGGCGATGGCACGGTGCCGCTATCATCGGCGACCGCGGTGGATGTCGACGAACGCCCGGAGCCGAAGGACAAGAGCTTTCCCGCCGAGCACCAGGGCGCATACGGCGACAAGTTCGAAATAGTGCAAGAATGGGCCATCGATGCAATCAAGACCATCGCCAAGCATCGCTATCACGAACAACGGAAAGGAGCCGCCGCCAAATGAGGACCGGCTTCGTGCTAGCGCTCATTCTCGCGGGCTGCCAAGGAGAGAAACTACCAGTGGATACGAATAAAGAATCAATCGGACGCTTTCGAATCTCGCGGCCGCCGGGGCTTGCCGTTGCCTATCGAATGCAGTCCATTTATGGCGTGGATGTATGGTCGGCCACGGAGAAACAGACACCTTGGCCGCAACGGTTGGCCGAACTGGGACTGAGTATCAAATCACGGCCCGCCCTGGGTTCCGGCATAGAAGGGGTTTGGTACAAGGTGGGCGAGGATCTTCTCATCGATGCGAACAAAGGAAAGGTCTGGGCGCATCGCGGCGCGCCCGAAGGCAAGGAGGCGGGAGCCGAAGAATTGGTACGCGACGTGATTAACAGCTATCGCGAGGGCGCGAGGAACGGCTTCAGCATCGGTCCGGGGGCGATCGTCATTGAAACGTCCCTCAGCGAGACCGCCCGGTTGCAGATGACTAACGAGACAATTGAAGTGGAATTTTCCACACGGACCGTGCAGGAGCCGGACACGAGAAAGTTTATGGACACCGGCGACGAAAGAGATTTTGCGGCGCTGGCCGGTGGTTCTGTCACGATTCTGCGCGAAGGTGAGCGGACCATTGCGGGCACGACGGGCCACGAACTGTGGATCGAGATTACAACACCGAAGACTGGCCGGAACACTCGATATACATGGCACTTCCCCGGCGAACCGCGTTCGGCCACCCGGCCCTCGGTAACGTTGTTAGCCAAAACGGCTTCATCACCGGCCGCTCTGAGCCCGATTTGGGAAGCCATCCTTACTTCGATTGATACGATACCGGTTGATTAGGTGGAGTGGGCCATTCCACCGAACGTCTTCCCGATTCCCAAACACGGTCACAATGGTGCTGAGCGGGTAAGTGGGTTAATCTTTGTAGCAGTCGATCATTCACCCGGTGCGGTTGCTGCCGGAAGGAGTCCGGTGCGGGGAGTAAGAATCGGCGGAGGGTTTGCGGATCGGGGAAGCTGGGAAGGCCGGTGAGGTATTGAAAGGTACCGTTGGAACGTAAGAATGACGCGGTTTCCAAGCGGTCCAAGCCCAGGACGATCGGGTACATCAGGGCTAGTATCATCCGGGACAAATGGTAACGGCTGTTGCGTCTGGGATAGGTGAGGCGGGTGGCCATGCAGCCCGCGCAGAAATTCGTGGAAGAAGTAGACGCCGCCGTAGTGCGTCAGACCCGCATGATTGCAGGTGATTTTGATATTTCCGGGCGAATATGGCGTTTCACGAATTCCTAACCGGCGGTTAGGAATTCGTGAAACTCTACAACATGCGTGGGCAGCCCGTCAATACAGGCTTCGAGGCCGTTGAAGATAGCAAGAATGCGCCGGGTTCAGGTACTACTGCCCGTGCCGGCACAACACATCGTCAACCAGAAGTCAGGAATGGGTATGGAACTTGTAAGCCCAAACGGCGCCCGAATCCTCTAAAACGTGATCCGAGCCCCCACCAACAGCAGCCGCACACCCGTCGCCGTCGTGATCCGTCCAAAATTCACCGAATTAATCGTCACGTTCGGATTCCCCCACTGCGGCGTATTCGTCGCATTCTCCGCGTCCAGCGTAAACTGCACGTCCCGCTTCTCATCAATCCGCACCGTTTTCGCCAGCCGCATATCCAACCGGAACGAACCCGGCCCAAACAACAGCCCCGCCGAAACATTCCCCAGTTCCCCCGCCACCGGATTGCGGAACAGCAGATTCCCCTGCGAATCCGCAACGGCGAATAGCGCTGATGAACTCCGGATATTCTGCAGCGTCGTCATCCCCGCCACGGACGGGTCCGTTACTGTTTTCAGTCCATTGAAATACTGCACCCCCGCCCCGGTCACCAGCACTTCGCCCAAACCCTTGTCCACGCGTCCCATCGCGCTCGGCGTATTGTCTCCCCCAAAATTGTTAAACGAATTCCGCTCGCTCAATAACGTCAGCGGCTGGCCCGTAAATACGTTAAAAACCGAACTCACCTGCCATCCGCCAATCACCCGGTCCACCCCCGCCGGCGCGCCGGTGAATAACTTGCCCTTCTTCCCCAGCGGCAACTCGTAAATCACATTGCTGCGGAATACATGCGTCCGATGCGACAATAACAGCCGCTTTTCAAAACTGCGGTTCCGAACCGTCCGATAGCTATCCAACAGCGACTGCGAGTCCCCTTCCTCCTCCCCCAATGACTTGGAATACGTCCAGTTCACCTGCACCTCCAACCCATGCGAAACCCGCTTCAATACCTCCACCTGTAGCGATTGGTAGTTCGAGTTGGCAAAGTTCGATAGGTAAGTAGCCGCCGCGAACTGCGGGCTCGCCACCACAAAATTCTGCGGCAATCCCGCTCGCGTCAACAGTGATCCCGGCAGTCCCGCCACCGTGCTGGTGTTCAAGTAGTTGGCAATGGTTCCCGCATTATTCCCCGCGAACGCGGCGGCCTGCAAAGACCGTATCGCCGCCGATCCCGTCACCCCATTCGTCCCTACCACGCCCACCCCAGCCACATTGATCCCATTCAACACCCGGTCGAACAACGGCGCGTTCCCGCCGGCCTGAGTCACCTGGAATGCATCCAATATTCCGTTCTCAAAAATGTTCGTCTCATTGATATTGGTCCCGCGCAACAACTTCGTCCCCTTCGACGCCACATACCGGACGTCCAGCGTAACCGTATTCGACAACGCATGCTGCAGGGTCAAATTCCAGTTCTGCACATACGGCGTGCGCAACCCGCTGTCAAAGGCATACATCGTGGTTGAACGATCACTCAACGGGATCGGCTGAAGCGGTGGCACCGTCGCCGCCAGCGGCAGCCGCAAATTCGCTACATTCAATGCCGCGCTCGACCGGCCCGTAGTCACCGTCCGCAACCCCGGAATGTCCGCCCCAAATACATCTAAGTTGCGAATCGAATTCCGCTCATAGCCCCAACCGTATCCCGCCCGAAGCACCGTCCGCCCGCGCGTTAGCCAGTTACTCCCGAATCCCGGCATGTTATAGCTGAGCCCCACCGCCGGCGCAAAGTTGTTATAGTCATTCGCATATAACTTCGCGCCGGGGTTCGGTGAGTTCCGCCCCGTCAACTGGACCTCGCTTAACGTTCCCGCCAGCACCCCCGGCCGGAACAACGAATCGAAAGTTGTCCCCGACAATCCAAAGATCCCGGCCGACCCGTTCTTCAGCGCTGCCAGCCTTCCCAGCGCTTCATACGGCTGCCCATAATACTCCCACCGCACACCCAAATTCAGCGTCAGGTTTTGCGTCACTTTCCAGTCGTCCTTCAAGAACCACGCCACCTCCCGCTGCCGCCAGGTCCTCTGCCTGGGCTCCCCCGCCACGTATTGCGGGTTCGCTCCGCCCGTCGCGTTAAACGCCTGCACCGCCGTGGTGACCGTGCCCGTCAGGTCGTTGGCAATATTCGCCGCCAGACCAGCATTCACGCCAACCAGCGGGATAGCCTGGTAGGGCGCGGCCGCCAACACACCAGCTCCAATATTCACGCGCGGAATCACCGAAAACGAGTTAAACCCGTTCGAACTCACGTACCGCAACTCCGCCCCAGCCTTCACCTGATGCTTCCCGGCGATCCACGTCATGTTATTTGAAAACTGATACACGGGGCTAATCCGTCCCTGCGGGTCCTGATCCTCAATCGGATTCGTGTAGCTTAGCGGCACCAGTAGAAACGGCTGGGTCCCAATGCTCGGCAGCACTCCCGTTCCCTGCGTCTCCCAGGGCGAATTAAACCGCACCCGCGGCCGCTGCCACCCGGCCCGGAACTCATTCAATAAATTCGGTTTCAACGTCGATGTCAGGTTAAACGACCCAAATGTCGCACCATCCCCCGATTCCCCGCCCGGCGCCGCCGGAAATCGCTGCGCCTGAAAGCCATTCGCCTGTTCGCTCGATTCCTTCTGATAACTGAAACTCGCCCGGTTCGAAGTATTGAAGTTATGGTCGATCTTCAACACATATTGGTTGCTATCGGACGAAGCGCTCCGCCCCCATGTGTAACCCGCCGTATTCAGCCCGTCGCCAAACCGGAAGTTATTCGGCAATGACGAATAGCCCAGCCATTTCGCCACCGTCCCAGTCGGATCCAACCGCGAACGCACCGGATCTAGGGCAAACAAATTCACCGTCTGCAAGTCGCCGGTCGCCCCCGCCGGACGCACCGGATTCCCGCTCAAATCCACCGTGGAACCCGCCGCCTCCGCATTCGCATTCCGCGCCCCTGGATAAAAGCGGAACAGCCCGCGCCGCGCCGGCTCGGTCAAGACTGTCTGCGTCACTGCGGTCTTCGTCCGCTGCCGCTGCCCTTCATAAAGGAAATGGAAAAACGTCTTGTTCTTCTGAATCGGCCCGCCAACGCGCCCGCCAAACTGATTGCGCAGCAGGATGTTCCGCGGGGAGATCGCATTGCCAACCGCATCCAGTCCGCGCTGGTTATTAAACCAGTTATTGGCGTTGAAAATCGTGTTCCGGTGGAACTCAAACAAGCTCCCGCGAAACTCATTCCCGCCCCCGCGACTGATTAACTGCACCTGTCCGCTTCCCCGCCCAAATTCCGCGTCCGCCGGAGATGTCACAATCCGGAATTCCGCCACGCGGTCGATACTCGTCGAGATTGTAGAGGCCACTCCGGAGTTAATCCGGTTGTCCTGAATGTTAATGCCATCCATCGAAATGTTCAACGCGCCAATCCGCGACCCGGCGAAATTACCGCCCACCACCCCCGCCTGCAGCGCGACAAATGCCAGCGCGTCCCGGCTCACGATGGGGAGGTTCAAGACTTTCTGCCCCGTCACCAATCCGCCAATGGAAACCGAAGTAGAGCCAATGACATTCTCCAGTTCCGCCGTCACCTCCACCACTTCCTGCACCTGCCCCACCGCGAGCGAAAAGTCCAGGTTAAGTCGAGCACTCACATCCAGCACGATGTTGTTAAAGGAAGCGCGTTGAAACCCCGTCTTCTCCGCCGTTACGCGATACTTCCCCGGAGGCAGCAGCGGAAACGAGTAGATCCCGCTAGCGCCCGTCTCGGCCCGCGAGGCGACGCCAGTCAACGTCTCCAAAGCGACCACAACAGCGCCCGGAATCGACGACGCCGAACCATCGCGGACCGCCCCAGTCAGCGAGGCCGAAGTGGACTGCGCCGCCGCAATTCCACCAATTACACAGATCGACAGGACAATAGATGTTGTGTGCAAGTGAAAACCCCCTGGAATAAAACCAGTATAGGGTGAATGGCACATCGATCAACGCAGCCGGCAACAGCAGCACCGCTACCGGGAACGGAACCTAAGCGAACGCCGATTCGCACCGAAGTTCAACTGTTCCAATCAACCGGCGGGATTCATTCGATCACAACTCCAAGGCGAAAAACCCGGGACCGCGCCGAACAGTCTCCTGGCGCCTGTCGGCTGGAAACTGAAGTTGACCTCGTCCAAGGCCCGCGTCGCCGACGAAATCGAACGCCGCCAATCCCGCGCCCCGCCAACCGCCATCCGCTTCCTCCGAGCCCCGGCCCAAATCTTCGCCAGGCGCGCCGAGCACCCGCTTTGCCGCCGTTGACCACTGCTGGACTCGAGAACGCGGGGTGTCGGCCCGCGGAAGGGGCGCCCGTTGTGCCCAGCGAGGTGGATTGAATGTCAGGCAAATGGAGAATGACAGCCGATGCCACTGCCGCGCACCGGGCCCTTCGATAACCGATATACTAGCGTCCATCACTGCGAAGAGAGGATTCTTAATGCGATTGCTTGTCTTGTTGCTGACGGCCGCCCCGATGTTTACCCAAACGGCATCCACCCAGCTTTTGGGCCTAATTACAGACTCGACCGGAGCGGTCGTTCCGGGATCGACAATCACGGCGAGGCGCGTGGAAACGGGCGATATTCGCACGACCACCTCCAACGAGACCGGGAACTACATATTTCCACTCGTGGATTCCGGCACCTATGAAATCACGTGCGCCGCAGCCGGGTTCAAAACGGAGATCCGTCGCAATATACCGCTGGAATTGAACCAGAAGGGACGGGTGGACTTCCAACTGCAGGTGGGCCAACAAACCGAAACGATTGAAATCACGTCCGCTCTTCCACTGCTAAAAACGGAGGACGCCACGCTCGGTTCGGTGGTGGATAACAGACGAATCATTGAGCTGCCGTTGAATGGGCGCAACTTCGCACAGGCGGCGACCCTGATGCCTGGCGTCGTATTTGGTTCAGCGCGAATGGGAGTGGATGGCAATCAGACGATCGGCACCCGCGCGATGCCCGGACAGATCGTTGGCCTGTCGGCGAATGGTCAGCGGGACGCGAACCAGAACATCACGCTGGATGGCGTCTCGGCTACGGATGGCTTCAAATCGGCCATGTTATTCGTTCCGTCGATCGAGGCGATCGAGGAGTTCAAGATCCAAAGCGCCGTTTACTCGGCGGAGTATGGAATGAACTCCGGCGCGCAGGCCAATGTGTCTATTAAGAGCGGCGCGAATCAATTTCACGGCGCCGCGTTTGAGTTTCTGCGCAACGACGCGATGGATGCGCGCGGCTTCTTCCTGGCGCCCAGCCAATCCAAGAACAAGCTGCGCCGCAATCAGTTTGGCGGCGTGTTTTCCGGGCCGGTGAAGCGGGACAAGACATTCTTTCTGGTGAATTACGAGGGCCGCCGGGAAAAACGGGGGACGCCGTCTCGCGCCACCGTGCCGACCGTGGCGATGCGGAATGGCGACCTGTCGGAAATTCTGATTCCGGGCAATCGCTGGTATCCGCGCGAAGCCAACCCGGCGGTGACGCGCGCCATCCGTCCTCCGGGTTCGACGCTACCGCTGCCGAACAACATCATCCCCCAGAGCCTGATCAACCCGGTTTCGCGCAACATCTTGAGGGCCACGAAAGGCTCGCCGCTCGCGGAAGGCGGATTTATGCCGCTTCCGAATTTCGATGACCCGGCGCGGGCCCAAGGCAATACGCTAAATCTGGTGGGAACGAACGACCAGCAACTGGATTCCGATCAATATCTGACGCGGATCGACCATCGTTTCAACGACAACCACCGGCTGTTTGGGCGCTACGTTATCGTACCCTCCCGGTGGCTCAATAACCCACTGCTTCGCGTCACCCAATTCACCACCGAATTCCGCGCGCAGAATCTCGGAGTCGGCTATTCGTGGGTCATTAATCCTCGCGTATTGAACGATCTGCGGGTGGGCTACAACCGAATCCGGGCCAATCAGATCGGCTTCCAGACGAATACCGACTTTACTCACCGTGACCTGGGCCTGGACATGCGGGTGACCTCGGACGGCAACCGGATTCTCACACCGCGAGAAGAGGGCCTTCCAAACATCAACATAACGTCGTTTTCCGGTATCGGGACGGGCAACGTGACGTTCAACACGAATGAGACCTCGGAAGTAGCCGATTCCATTTCCATCAACCGCGGCCGCCACAATTTTAAATTTGGCGGCCAGTGGCGAAACAGCCCGGTCGTCAATGAAGCCTCCAACCAACCGCGCGGGCAGCTCACATTCTCTCCGGACATCACAGGGATCCCGGATGCCTTCGGCGCGTTTATGCTGGGCATTCCGTTGAATGCGAACTCGGCCGAAGGCGTTCCCACAAACGACATGCGCCAGCAGAAGGCTGGCCTGTATTGGCTCGACGACTGGAAGGCGACATCGCGCCTGACCATCAACTACGGCGTTCGTTGGGATTGGTACGGGGCAGTGACAGACGCCAATGGCCGTATCCGCAACTTGTCGTTTGCGAATACGGATATGCGGACCATCAACGGCGCGGCGTATCCGCAGTTGGTTCCCAAACCTTTGGCGCCAAAGGCGCTGTACGACATCAACTGGAAGCAGATCATGCCCCGCCTGGGCATAGTCTATCGGGTGAATGAACGCACGGTAATCCGAATGGGTTCCGGCCTTTTTTACTCTCCGCAGCAGACGAACAACTTCAACATACTCGGTCTGAATCCGCCGTTCTCAGGTTCGACCGTTTTCCAGAACGACCGTAATAACCCCACGGCCACGATTCAGAATCCGTTTGCCGGATCTCCGGTTGGGGGCGGGCCGGCGGCATTGGTCATGCTCGGCTGGCTGAAGGCGGACCGGGGCAATCGCTCCATGTATCTGAATAACAAGATCTGGCAGTGGACCACCGAAATAGAACGGAGCTTCGGGCAGAGCTTCGTGACAGGAATTGCGTATGTGGGAAGCGCCGGTTCTCATTTGGACATGCCGGTACAGAATTGGAATAATCCGGATCCGGGGCTTGGGGCCGTACAGGCACGCCGCCCGTTCCCGTTTTATGTTGACTCGGAGAGCGTCAACACACTGCGACCGCTGGGTACGGTGCGCCGCCTGGAGTCGTGGACCAACTCCAATTACCACGCCATGCAGCTTCGGGCGGAGAAGCGCTACTCGCGGGGGCTGACGTTCAATGCCTCTTTCAATTTCCAGAAGGCGATGTACATTGGGTACGGCGTGAACGAAGGGGGCCCGTACGGCAATAGCTTCACGCAGGATCCGCGCGACCGCCTGGCCGATTACGGCCGCTCGCAAATTGACCAGCGCTTCCGATTTGTGTTCTCCCACATCTGGGAGATCCCGTGGATGCGCAACGCTTCCGGGCCGAAGGGGTGGGTTCTGGGCGGGTGGGCGGTCAATGGCATCGTACAACTGGTCTCCGGACTGCCGGTGACGGTGTCCCAGAATGGCGATTCCCAAAATACGGGACCGTCCTCCTTCCAGCGACCCCACGTTGCCACCGGCGCGCGGGTGGACCGCGTATGGGACAACCGGACGATTGACCGTTGGTTTGATCCGGCGGCATTCGTGCGCTCTAAATGCGATGGCTGCGGGGGCGAGGGAATCTATATGGGGCCCAAAGGGTATGGAAACGCCGGCGTTTCGTTGTTCGACGCGCCGGGTCAAAAGACCTGGGACTTTGCCCTTTTCAAAGAATTCACACCGCGCGAGCGGCACCGGCTTCAGTTTCGTTTTGAGGCGTTCAATTTCCTGAACACGCCGCAGTTCTCCGCTCCCTCGCGAGCGCTGGGGGCGGCGGATTTCGGACGTATCGGATCGACGGTGGTCAACAACCGCGAGATGCAATTGGGGCTGAAGTATATTTTCTGACGATTGGAACCGTCGTCCATTGCCGGCATGTCCGTGTGGATAATACCTTCGGGTTTGCTATTGCTCGTGGATCCCGCGTCACCGGAACGTTGCCGGATTGCGACGATCCACTCGCAATGCCGAGGTAAGCCGGCCAAGTGGATTACTTCCGGATTGCCGTCGCTCGACCACAATGACGCCGTAGGAAATGCTCCCCGGCCGTTCGGAGGGGCGATCACGCCCTCGGCGCTCACCAAAACTTGACCATTTGTGCTGCGATAGAGTTGCCCACCCCCGGCACCGCACCTTGGCCCGTAAGCCGCAGATGGGCAAGGCATTATCATCCCCGGCCCCGTTGGGCCGGTGGGTCACTCTTCGTGAG
>Ga0163144_10029918_pt1 | contig 10432 bp, 8 predicted proteins | sample OliLak19BULKMAT1_FD_123175 | JGI IMG/M metagenome (GOLD analysis project Ga0163144, IMG submission 123175) | Freshwater microbial mat bacterial communities from Lake Vanda, McMurdo Dry Valleys, Antarctica - Oligotrophic Lake LV.19.BULKMAT1 | ecosystem: Environmental > Aquatic > Freshwater > Lake...
CATGTGCGTCGGCCGGGCACGCCGGAACTTTGCCATCGGGAAATCTATGAAAAATTGGAAATTACCTGGAATGCACTACCGACCCAGAAAATTACGGTCGCCGTAAAAACGCCGACGGCTTTGCAGTGCCTAAAAAGTCAGCCCGTTGATTACAAGGACCTTACAAATCGAAAAAACGAACTTGGGTTAGGAGTTGTCATAAACTAATTTTTTGCTAATTAGTAATTGGGTATGAAAATGCCCGCCAAACCTCCTCCGTTCAAGGAGTTGTTCATTCACGCAACGAGCGACACGCTCGACCGCATGTTTGAGGCTGGCCAGGGCGCATTCCGTGGCGAATACCTACATTGGGACAAGCTGCGCCGCCTCATGCCGCCGGACAGTCTCTCCCATGAGCAGTGGTGGGCGGGGATCAAGCTTAGCCGGATGAGCGCGAACCGCACGGTTCCCCTGCGTTCGGTGGGAAAACAATTCTTCACCCACTGCGTCACTCAGCAAATCGAGTCAGCTCTTCACAAGATCGACATGGGTGTAGGCGGAAAGCTGTCGGTACCGGAACCTGTAACCAACCCGCATACCCGAGACCGCTTCGTGATCTCCACACTGATTGAGGAGGCCATCACGTCGAGTCAGCTGGAAGGGGCGGTCACCACGCGCGAGGTTGCCAAGGAGATGATCCGAACGGGCCGGGCACCCCGCGACCCCAGCGAATCCATGATCCTTAATAACTATGCCACGATGCGGCGGATTACGCAACTTCGGGACCAGCCGCTGACACCCCAGCTTGTTTTCGAGATACACCGACTGGTCACCGACAAAACCCTGGAAAACCCGGATGCGGCCGGACGATTCCGGCGCGCTGACGAAAACATTCGAATCACGGACTTCGAAGGAACGGAGTATCACGTTCCGCCACCCGCCGACGAGCTTCCCGGACGCCTCGTCCAGATGTGCGAATTTGCGAACGGCAATATCCCCGACAGCTTTATCCATCCAGCACTGCGAGCGATCATTCTCCATTTCTGGCTCGCTTACGACCATCCCTTTGTCGACGGCAACGGACGAACGGCGCGGGCGTTGTTCTACTGGGCCATGCTTCATCGCGGATACTGGCTCTTCGAGTTCATCTCGATCTCCCACGTCCTGCGCAAGGCACCGGCACAGTATGCACGCAGCTTCCTCCACACCGAGACCGATGACAATGACCTCACCTACTTCATCCTGGCTCAGATCGGTGTGATCGAGCAGGCAATAGAGTCGCTCCACACTTACATTGAGCGGAAAACGACCGAAACCCGTGAGCTCGAGAGTCACCTGCGGGCGGTGGGCCGCTTCAATCATCGCCAGGCTGAGATCATTCGCCACGCGTTGAAACACCGTGATCACCAATACACGATTGAAAGCCATCAGCGCAGCCATGATGTCACGTACCAGACTGCGCGCACCGATCTGCTTGATCTCGTTGCCAACCACGTCCTCGAACAGAGCAAGCGTGGTCGGGCGCTTGTTTTCATGGTGCCGGTGGATGTCGAGGAGCGGCTCCGAAAACTGGAAAAGAAAGGACCGAGGAGAAAAGCCTAAGCGCCGTCAGCGAAGTAGATGACGCACAGCCTTCGATCCCATGTCACACTTCCAGCAAATCGATCACGACACCCCTAGCGCACGATCGACTACAGGTGAAACAGAAAGTGTGGGTATTGCATAAATGTGGGACTGAGAGATACCCTAAGGTTTAAACGATCTATTATGAGCCGAATTTCAATAGACGTTACCGATGAGGAACATAGGCTTCTGAAGGCCAAGGCTGTCCTCAAAGGCGTTTCGATGAAAGAGTTTTTGGTTGGCCCTGCACTTGCTCCAGCGAGCGATGACGGGGAGTCCGCCCTCGCCCCCTTGGAAAGAGAGCTCGACCGTCGCATCGCTGAAAGCGCGAAGATCGGACCCAGCAGACGCGCAAGTCTGCGGCTGTCCAGCGCCAATTAGAATCCGTGGTCCCATTGCCGCAGACAAACGCATACAGACAACTCCCTTTTTCGCGCTCCAACTCGACTCTCGTTCCCCAGGTAACCTAGGGTTAGTGGTGCTCAGGAAGGGACTCGAACCCTTACGCCTTACGGCACACGCCCCTCAAACGTGTGTGTCTACCAATTCCACCACCTGAGCAATTCCAACCCGAGAGGGGGCGAACTAAGATAAATCGGATCGAAGGTGTAAAGCCCCATTTTCAGGACTGCGGAAATCCGCTTTGACCTCAAGCTGCGTTCAGGGAGATTGGCGTCCCGTGCCCAAGACGCTTAACGACATCACCCGATCGCTGCTCAACTCCTACGAAACGGATGGTGGGATCAACCATTTCGATGGCACCAATCTGCCCTCGGAAGAGTCGGTCAATCGGCTGTCGTCGGAGTTCATGCACCTCCTTTTCCCCGGTTTCTTCGAACAGAAGCCTCTTACCAAAAAATCAATCGAAGGGGTGACGACGCAGCGAATCGAAAATATCCACCAGCGCCTGGTCGTGGAACTGGAAAAAAGTCTGCGTTTCTCCCAGCACGCGACTCCGGCAGCCCAAGCGGAAGTTTTGGCGATGGAACTTCTGGAAAGCCTGCCCGCGACGCGACAAATCGTGCGGACCGATGTCGCCGCCGCCTACGAAGGCGATCCGGCGGCGAGGAGCCTTGAGGAGATCATCCTCTCCTACCCCTGCGTGCTCGCCATCTCGCTGCAACGGATCGCGCACACCCTCTACCGCCAAGGAGTCGCACTCCTTCCGCGAATGATCACTGAATACGCCCATGAGCGAACCGGAGCAGACATCCATCCAGGAGCCGAGATAGGCACGCACTTTTTCATCGATCACTGCACGGGAGTTGTCATCGGCGAAACCGCACGGATTGGTCACCACGTTAAAATCTACCAAGGGGTCACGCTCGGGGCGAAATCATTCGTGACGGATGACCAAGGGCTGCCAATCAAGGGGATCAAACGTCATCCCAGGCTTGAGGATCACGTCATTGTCTATCCCGGAGCGACCATCTTAGGCGGCGAAACCGTAATCGGGAAGAACTCCATCGTCGGCTCCAACGTCTGGCTGATGCAATCCATGCCACCGAATAGCATCGCCTACTACCAAGGCGATCAAGCCTCGATCATCCGTCCGCGAAAGGCGCGCGAAACGTTGGTTGAAGAAGCCGGGGACTGGGTCATCTAGGCTTTTCCGGGCCTGCGCCTTCGCTAAAATCGCCGATCGCGCTCCGAGAGTGCCCGAGCCAAGGAGGAAGCGAACCTCGGTCCACGAAAGATCATACCCGTATAAATCTGCACGAGAGCCGCTCCTGCATCGAGTTTCTCGCCGGCTCCCTCCTCATCAGTAATTCCACCGACCGCAATCACCGGCATGCGCCCGAGTGTTTTGGTGACGATGTAGCGCACGATCTCCGTGGAACGAGCCCTCAACGGCGCTCCGCTCAGTCCGCCGGTCTGATTGATGGAACCGAAAACCCCGGGACGCGCGAGGGTGGTATTGGTCGCGATCAAACCATCCAGCGAAAACTCCTCGACCGCGCCGAGAACGGCGTCGATCTGGGGCCAACTGAGGTCGGGCGCAATCTTAAGCAGGACCGGGACCCGACGCCCACCAGGGCGTGCTGCGGCATCGCGATTGGCAGCAGTCACCGCTTTCAATAACTCCCTAAGTTTCTCTTCATCTTGGAGTTTTCGAAGATCGGGGGTATTCGGACTCGATACGTTCAGGACCAAATAGTCGGCGAATTCGGCAAGCAGGGCGTAGCTTGCCAGATAATCACCGGTTGCCTGATCGATCGGGGTTATCTTCGACTTTCCGAGATTGATTCCGAGCGGGATCTTGCGCTTGCCGACCCCGGGAAGTCGCGAGAGCGTCCGCGCGACCGCCGAAGCTCCAACATTGTTGAAGCCCATCCGGTTGATCACTGCCAACTCCTTGGGGTAGCGAAACATCCTCGGTTTCGGGTTGCCGGGTTGGGGGTGTTCGGTGACCGTTCCGATTTCAACGTGGCCAAAACCAAGCGCGGATGCAGCCGGCCACGCATGTCCGTCCTTGTCAAATCCCGCGGCCAAGCCCACACGGTTGGGGAACTTCAGGCCAAAGAGAGAGACTGGGTGGTGAAGCGACGGTGAAAGGTTCGATGTTTTTTCCAGAATCCAGCGAAGCGGTGCCACTTTTCCCAACAATTCCATGGCCTTCAGCCCCACTTCATGAGCAGTTTCGGATTCAAGCTTGAACAAAAGGGGCCGTAGCATGCGCTCGTACAAGACATCCATAAAACACTGACCGTAGGAGCTGAAATCCCAGAAAACAAGAGCTCGCCGATCATGCCTTCTGATAAAAAAACACTTTCCCGGTTTGACTCACGACGAATCCAGCGCTTTTGCTGCCGAAATTCCTAGCGATCTTATTCCGCTCCCTATGGCCAAATCCTCCGGTATTCTCGATTGGTGCAACGTTCGCCTCGGCGAAGACCACAACTGGTGGGTGGACGAAGTGAGCGATCCTGTCCGCTGGGACGTGGATGGCCTGAGTATCATCGATCCACGACAAGTCGCCCATCTCATTGAATCCGTCGAGCCCTTGCGCGACTACGGCTTCGATCAGGATGTGATGGACACTGCGTTCATCCCCTTCCGAATCGACAAGGACTTGGGTAACGGAAAGGTCCGGCTCAAGCGCGTGAAGGACTCTATTTTTGAGTCCGACGAAAAGCTGTTTGCGCTCCCTGATATCGTCGATGAGGAGAACGGGCCGTTCGCCGATTTGCTCGATCACCTCACCCGGTGCCGCGTCAAAATGCTCAATGACCTGTTCGACTTCGAGCAGAAGCTGACGGTCGACGAGGTTGAGGACGAGATTCGAGAGGACCAGAACGCCGAATTCATGGAGGGTAAGGCGATCCACTCATTCAACGAACTCTCCGCGATCCTCGATTATGCACCCGCCGGATGGGACACGGAGGAGGAAGGGGAGGAAAAGGCGAGTGACGACGCAGGTGACGACGCAGACCTTCCCGAAATTGATGAAGAGGATGAGAAGGTCCTCGAGGGAGATTCGTCCCTAAAGTGGGATGAGGACGAAGAAAAGGACACGGACGGAAAGGCCTCCAAAGGCGGCGCTGAGGGCAAAGATGACGACGAGGATGGCGACGACGACGAGGAGAAGGAAGACGACGACGAGGAAGATGATGACGACGATTCTGGGGATGAAGATAAGAAACCAGCCAAGGGCAGTCGCGTGAAGAAGAAGCGCTGATGATCGGCGCCCCCTACAGACAAAAAAGCGCGAGTTCAACTCGCGCTTTTTTTGCCCGCCCCCCCGATTCTGGAAGCGGACTTCTCCCCTTTCCCACGACTCTTATAAAGCCAGTTCCGCAGCCATTTCTTTGGCAAAGTAAGTCAGGATCATGTCGGCTCCGGCCCGTTTGATCGCCAACAGCGACTCCCGACGCGTCCGACCCAAATCCAACCATCCCCGCTCCGCTGCCGCCTTCAATTGGGCATACTCACCGGAAACCTGATAGGCGGCCAAGGGTCGATTTGTCGATTCGCGGATATCGCGGATAATGTCCAAGTAAGGTCCTGCCGGCTTCACCATGAGCACGTCGGCGCCTTCGGCCTCATCCAGAGCCGCCTCGATCAGCGCTTCACGACGATTCGCGGGGTTCAGTTGGTACGTACGTTTGTCCAAGGTGTGCGTCCCGGCCGCTTTCGCACTGCCCACCGCGTCCCTGAAGGGACCGTAATACGCCGAGGCGAATTTTGCTGAATAGGCCATGATGGCCGTGTCGGTGTGGCCAGCGCAGTCCATCGCCTTGCGAATCGCCCCAATCCGGCCGTCCATCATGTCGGACGGAGCCACAAAATCAACGCCGGCGCCGGCATGTAAAACGGCCATCTTCGTGAGGATCTCGACGGTCTCATCGTTGGCGACATGCTGCCCATCCGGACAAAGTATGCCGTCGTGCCCATGGGTCGTGTAAGGATCGAGCGCGATATCCGTCATGACCGTAAGCTGAGGGACCATGTGTTTGATGGCCCGCACCGCGCGAAGAATCAGACCGTCCTCATCCAGTGCCCGAGAACCGCGATCGTCCTTCAGACCATCGGCGAGCTTGGGGAACAAGGCCACCGCCGGAACGCCGAGTGCAGCCAGCGCGCGGCACTCTTCGAGCAAGTCGTTGAGGCAAAAGCGCAGCACTCCCGGCATCGAGGCGATGGCTTCAGGTGATCCTTCGCCCTCCACAATGAAGACCGGCGCAATAAAGTCGGCCGGGGTAAGAACGGTTTCCTCGACGAGCGCCCGCAGAGGGGCGGTGCGGCGAAGTCGGCGGGGACGGTGGGTCAAATCGAGCTTGAAATCAGCACACATATTCGCGTTTCTGCCACGCAAGCACGCCATGCCACGGGTCGCCACCAATTTTTGCTTTTCCGGACCGCTTCGTGCTCAAGTGCGAACGTTCGGTTGCGGTTGTTGATCATTCAACCGCCGGTGGGTCCTGCCGTTTCGCCGGAGGTCCCCCGAATCGCAAAATTGCTGTTCCGCTTCCGCGGAGAAACTGTTAGCATCAAAAATTCATCCAACCCATGGCCTTACGTCTTTTCGACTCGCTCCAACGAGAAATCCTTGAACTCAAAGCCGCCCAACCTGACGGCGTCTTCAGGTTCTACAATTGCGGCCCGACCGTCTATGCGGCGGCGCACATTGGGAATTTCCGCACGTTCATCGTCAACGATCTGATCCGGCGTTTGGTCGATCGTCAGTTTGGAGTAAGTCGGGTGAAGCATGTCCGAAATCTCACCGACGTGGACGACAAGACGATCCGCCGATCCCGCGAAGAAGGTCGGCCTCTCGTCGAAGTGACTCGGCATTGGACCGCCAAGTTCCACCAGGACTGCGACGCGCTCCATTGCTTACGTCCTCACGTCGAGCCGGCCGCCACCGCCCACATCCCTGAGCAGATCGACATGATTGCTGCTTTGGAACGTCGCGGCCACGCATACCGGACAGACGATGGGTCGGTTTACTTCAAAGTGGCCTCATTCACCGACTACGGATCCCTCTCAAAGGTCAAGGAGCGGGAGTTAAAAGTGGGCGCAGCCTTGCGGGCAACGCCTGCAGATTCGGATGAGAAAGAGGACGGAAGCGATTTTGCGCTCTGGAAGGGACACAAATCGGAAGATGGCGATGTCTTCTGGCCCAGTCCGTGGGGCAAGGGCCGGCCAGGCTGGCACATTGAGTGCAGCGCCATGAGCAAGAAACACCTCGGCGACACCATTGACCTCCACACGGGAGGGGTCGATCTCCTGTTCCCTCACCATGAGAACGAGATAGCCCAGAGTGAGTGCTGCAACGACCGCCTCTTTTCACATCACTGGTACCATAGCGAACATCTGCTCGTCGATGGGAAGAAGATGAGCAAGAGCCTGGGCAATCTCTACACGCTGGATGACCTTGTTCAAAAGGGCTTTACGCCAATGGCAGTGCGGTACGCACTCCTTTCGGGGCACCCGCGCAAGCAACTTAACTTCACCCTCGATTCCGTGCACGCAGCCGAAAAAGCCTTGGCCTCACTTCTGGCTTTTCGCGGTTCACTGCCAGGAACGGGCGGACGATTGGATGCGTTTGCGTCCGTCTTCAGCGCGCTCGAAGATGATCTGAACACGCCTGCAGCGTTGGGCGCATTATTCACCTTGGTGAATCGCCCAACAAAGGATCTGGACGTCGTCGGATTCGACGCAGTCATGTCCGTTCTCGGGTTTCAACTTGAGCGAACGGAAAAGGCTCCATTGACCATTCCACCCGAAGTCCAAACGCTCGCGGATCAACGCTGGGCAGCCAAAAAGGCTCGCGACTTCAAGACGGCCGATTCTCTCCGTGCGAGTCTCACCGTCGCCGGATGGTCGATGCTCGACGGCAAAGAGGGCTACTCGCTTGAACCTCTGAAACGATAAGACGATCAACCGCTTCATTCACCTTTTTTACCTATGTCCATGTCTCCTCTTGAGGAACTTCGCCACTCGGCTTCGCACATCCTCGCGACTGCCATCCTTCGCCTTTTCCCAGACGCCAAACTTGATATCGGTCCTCCGACTGACACGGGGTTCTACTACGACATCGACCTGGAACATAAACTTACGACCGAAGACCTGGCGAAACTCGAAGTCGAAATGAAGAAAGTCGCGGAGGAAAACCAACCCTTCCTGCGCAAAGAAGTCAGCCGGGAAGAGGCGAGCGCAATCATCCGAGAACGAGGACAGGAACGCTTTAAGCTCGGACGACTGGCGGACATCCCCGAAGGAGAGAAAATCTCCTTCTATCAGAACGGTGAATTCATCGACCTTTGCGCTGGCACGCATGTTCGCTACTCCTCGAAGCTCAAAGCCTTCAAACTCCTTTCGATCGCGGGAGCCTATCATCGGGGAGATGAAAAGAACCCGCAACTCCAGCGCATCTACGGAACCGCATTTCCGAGCAAAGAGGAGTTGGCCCAACACCTTGAACGCCTTGAGCAGGCGAAGGCCCGCGACCACCGCAAACTGGGCAAGGATCTCAAGCTCTTCGTGATCGATGAAGACGTGGGGCAGGGCTTGATCCTCTGGACGCCCAACGGATCGATCCTCCGTCAGGAGCTCCAGAACTTTATCGGAGAGGAATTGCGTAAACAGGGTTATTCCCAAGTTTTTACACCACACATCGGCAAGCTCGAGCTTTACAAGACCTCGGGCCATTTTCCCTACTACAAAGAATCCCAGTTTTCGCCAGTCGTCGAAAACGAATCGCTCGCGGGAATCGTCAAAGAGGGTTGTTCCTGCGCAGAAATGGTTGCCCGCCTCGACGCTGTCTCCGCCAAAATTCGAGACAACGTCAACGAACGTGCTGGCCGGGAGATTATTCCGGCGGAGCGTGTGATGACTGCGGATAAGCTCCTCGACGGCTTCATGCTGAAGCCGATGAATTGCCCTCATCACATCAAGATCTTCGCTTCCCAGCCTCACAGCTACCGGGATCTGCCGGTGCGACTTGCCGAATTTGGCACCGTCTATCGGTGGGAACAAAGCGGCGAGCTGAATGGGATGACCCGCGTTCGAGGCTTCACCCAAGACGACGCTCATCTTTTCTGCACGGAAGCACAGGTTGCCGGCGAAGTTCTTGGCTGCCTCGCGCTGGTCAAAGTCGTTCTGACGACGTTGGGAATGAGTGACTATCGGGTACGCGTCGGACTGCGGGATCCAGATTCCAACAAGTACACGGGATCTTCAGAAAACTGGGATAAGGCGGAGGCGGCATGTCGCGAAGCGGCGAAAACTCTGGATGTTCCCTTCACCGAGGAGCCTGGAGAAGCCGCTTTCTACGGACCGAAGATCGACTTCGTGGTCAAGGATGTGATCGGCCGCGAGTGGCAGCTGGGCACGGTGCAGGTCGACTACAACCTCCCGGTTCGCTTCGACCTCTCGTATATTGGACCCGACAATCAGCCCCACCGGCCGGTCATGATTCATCGCGCTCCATTCGGCTCCATGGAGCGGTTCTGCGGAGTGCTCATCGAGCATTTCGCAGGCGATTTCCCGGTTTGGCTGGCCCCCGAACAAGTTCGAATTGTCCCCATCAGCGACAAAGTCATTGATTACGGACGTGAAATCCTCTCCGAGCTGAAGGCCGCCGGCATCAGGGCGTCGCTGGATGAACACAGCGACAAACTCGGAGCAAAGATCCGCCGGAGTGAGCTCGACAAGATCCCCTACGCTCTGGTGATCGGCGCAAAGGAAGCCGAGACGCGGTCCGTCAGCGTTCGTTCGCGAGCCAAGGGCGACGAAGGCGCGCTCCCGATTGTCGCCTTCACCGAACGTGTCGCCAGCGAGATTCGGACGCGCTCACTCCCCGTAAAAAAGTAAGTTTCCTCGTTCCGCCCATGCCGTGGAAATCCGAACTCAACGCGATCCTCGGAGCCCGGCATGGGGGAAAGACTGCCTCGGTCCTGGCCCAGTTGGTCGATCTCGACCAGCGTTACCCCGACGTCGGTGAGATTCACTACCAGCTGGCGTGGAGTCTCGACACGTTGGGCCGCCAGACGGAGGCCGTTCCCCACTACGAGAAATCCATTGCTCTGGGCCTGTCGGCAAACGAATTGAGCGGCGCGCTGCTCGGCTTGGGTTCGGCCCTGCGCTCGCTCGGACGGACGGAACGATCACTTGAGGTTCTGGATGAAGGGAAAGCGAAATTTCCCGATCACCGTGAATTCGACGTCTTTCGTTCCCTTTCCCTCCACGAGCTGGGACGACACAACCAAGCGCTCAGTCTGCTGCTCCTCGCCCTCGCCGACACCTCGGAAGACGTGGGATTGACCGCACATCAAAGGGTCCTGAGGCATCACGCCAAGGCACTCGGCGATCGGGCCGAAACGAC
>Ga0163144_10029920_pt1 | contig 10432 bp, 8 predicted proteins | sample OliLak19BULKMAT1_FD_123175 | JGI IMG/M metagenome (GOLD analysis project Ga0163144, IMG submission 123175) | Freshwater microbial mat bacterial communities from Lake Vanda, McMurdo Dry Valleys, Antarctica - Oligotrophic Lake LV.19.BULKMAT1 | ecosystem: Environmental > Aquatic > Freshwater > Lake...
GGGTGAAATAGTAATTCACGGTCAGAAAACTGCCCACAGACGCCACCAGCCCGGGAAGCAGCCCGTAGCGACCGGCAGCAAATGCGCAGGCAGTCATGAATAACAGGCCGATATTCTGTTCATTGATGCGAAACAGCGCCGGCGGCAAGATACGCTCCAGCGTCGCTGCGCCGAGCGCTGCCGCGCCCACGCTTATCAGCGCATACAGGAGATAGAGGAGGCGGATAGAGCGCAGATGCATTCTCTCCATCACTGATTGCTTGTAAAAAGGACCCGATAACGGAACGATTTCTACCTGCGTGCGTTTGCTGATGATATTCACCGTGCGTAACCACGGCATCATCCTCAAGCGGGCGAGGGGGCCGGTCTTTTCCGCGTTGCCGATAACGATCAGACCCAGTTGCGGTTCTTCCCGCGCGCATAATAATTCAAGACCCTTTTCAATGCTTGCGACTTCCAGATGCTCGCTCTCTCCGCCCATTTGTTCGGCCGTGGTGAGCAGCCGCAAAATGCGTTCATGCGAATCATCTTCGGCATGCTTGTGCTGCACGGGCGTTTCCACGAACACGGCGCGCCACTTGCCGCTTCGTTCCTGCGCGCGTTTACGCGCCGTCCGCAATAGCAGGATCGCTTTCGGATGATCTTCCACCAGCACAAGTACCAGATTGCGCGGAGGAGAACCGGTTGAAGAATCAGCCATAATGAGTTCCTAATAGTGTCTTATTATATGGTGCCGCATCGGATATAAAGAAGCTATCGGGTTTTTTAGGTTTTTTTGGCCGTATTTCTTGCGTGACTGCATAAAATAAACTACAAATTGGGTATATATTTATGGCATCAGGTAGTTGCACTCATGAAGCAAAGGTTACTGTCGGCGGCGATTATAACATGCTTGTTGTGTGGAGCAACGGTACTGTCCTCCTGTACGCAGGTTGCCTCATTTTTTGAGAGCTATCCGACCAAGCCGCTGCGCGCCAAGCGCTATGTCAAACCTCTCCCCTATTATGATGCCGACGCGTACGTATCCAACCTTGCGCTTGGCAGGCTTGCCTTGTCCAGTGGCCCGGACAGCGCAGAGGATGTGTCCGATACGCTGGCGGTGATCAATGGATACGCCACCCAGAAGAAGCGTAAAACCGAGACGGTCACACTTATCATCATCGATTACAAAACACACAGTGAAAGAAAAGAGCGGCAAATCGTGGCGCCCGTGAGCGTAAGCAAAGGCGATCTTTCGTCATTGCAGGCGGTGATGGATAAATTCCATGCTTCCGGTACGATACAGAATATCCGTCTTGCAGCGGTTTCTATCCGCCCGGATAAGTCACTTGCCCTGCCTAAGGATACCGAACTCTTACCGTTGACGCTCGACGATCAGCAGATGCGCCTGCTGATACTATCGCAGCCGCTTGGGATTGCCGAAAACATCCGGACGCAGCTCGCCTTAATCGATTTTTTTGCCCGCAATCATTTTCAGGATGCGGCCTACCTCTCGGTGGATAATGTGAAACGCCTGCTGGGCAGCGTCGCCCTGAATAAGACGCTTGATAATCAAACCCTGCATGATTTTTCCAAAGACCTGGAAGCGCAGGAGGGAAAGCTGAAAGAAACCCTGCCCTATAAACTCTAAAAAGGCATGAACCTTGCCGATATGAAAATCCTTATGGTTTCTTTATATCGCTTCGTCTAAAAATAATAAAATTTTAACAGGTGACTGATAAACCGGAATATTCACCCGGTTTAGGATTGATAGGGCGCACAGTGGTGGATGACATCCTTCCCGAAGATGTAAAACAATTCCTTTTGCAGCACATTGATTCCATAGCGCAGTTGGAGGGATTGCTTTTATTCTATGCCGATCCGCAGAAGGCGTGGAATACGGAAACCATCGCCCACCGGTTATTTATCAGCGAAGCGGAGACGATCATCATCCTCACCCGTTTGTGGGAGCAGGGGTTTGTGGTACTCACCAGCGATCCGCCGCAGCATTACCGGTATCAGCCGAAATCACCCGAATGGCAGGACATGGTGACGCGCATGGCTGACCAATACAGGCGCTATCTGGTGCCGATTACCCATCTTATTCACTCCAAATCTAAAAGCAGGATTCAGGAATTCGCCGACGCATTCAGGATACGAAAGGACTGAACTATGGCAGGACTTATATACGGGTTATGCACACTCACTGCATTTTTATGCGCGTGGCTGCTCCTGCAGGCCCATCGCCAGAGCCGCTATACGCTGCTTCTGTGGGGCGGGCTGTGTTTCGCCGGACTGACGCTCAGCCACGCCCTGCTGGTGATAGACAAGCTGGTGTTTCCGATGTTCGACTTTTCTACCGCACGTTACCTGATTACGCTTATATCGATGTTTATTTTACTCTACGGACTAATCTGGGATACCAAATAGGAGCGATTATGAACCTGATGTTATTAGGCGCAATTGCCATGGCATGTTTTACGGCGAGCCTTTTTTTTCTGCGCTTCTGGAAAACCACTCGCGACCGTTTCTTCCTTTTCTTTGCGATTTCGTTTTCGATAGAAGGGCTGGGCAGGATGCTGCAGGGGCTTGTCAGCTATTCCAATGAGCAGGAGCCGCTTGTGTATGTGCTGCGGCTTATCGCCTTCGTCGTCATCCTTTTCGCTATTATCGATAAGAATCGCGCCGCCATCCGGAAGTGATATTCACGCCTGCTGATTGATCCATTCACGCAGCGCGCGCGGTGACGGGAAGGCATTATGGCCTACCTGTACTCCGATGCCGCCGAGCCGTTCGCAGACATTCAGGGCAAATCCATCCGTCTCGTCGTTACCGAAAAATACCGGACGGCGTCCCGCGAAAGGAGCATGCGCCATAAAGCGCTCGATCGCTTCGCCCTTGTGATGGCCCGGATACACTACTTCAAACACCATATTGCCCTGCATGACCGATAGATGGTGGCCGGTGCGGAACACGAGTTTTTGCAAAAGGCTTTCTACCGTGTCGGCCATTTCCGGCGCGCGGCGGTAATGCACGGCCATCGCATATTTTTTGTCTTCTAAAAGGATCATGGGGTAGTGTGAAAACGATTCATGGATGTTCCTGCGCAGCGCTTCCGGCAGGGGCCGCCTTTCCACTTTTTGCGCATCAATACGCCATTCAACGCCATGCACGCCGGACGCAGGCAGATGCAGCGGCGAAAACAGCGCATCGATGTCGTTCAGGCCGCGCCCGCTGATCAGCGCGAGGGCGCCGCCCAGCCTTTCATAAAGCCGGGACAGACTATTCAAAAGGCTTTGCGGAACGATCACGCCAGCAGGTGTGGGGGCGATATCCAGCAAGGTGCCGTCAATATCGAGAAATAATGCATCTTGAGTCGGGCACAGGCGAAAAGACATGGGCTATAATTTCCTTCTCAGTCCGAGGCGGAGTAGCTTTATACACCCAACTTAGCGATACGTCGAGAGTCCTGCTGCCATAACCGCAACCGGAATGCCCAGGGCGAAGGCAAGCGCCACCGTTGCCAGCGCCCAGTTATCGTCCTGCGCCCAGTCCAGAATGGCCACTTTCGCCTTACCGGCCTGAATTATAATTGTCTTTTTGGATTTTTGAACCACCGTTCCACCGGCGGCCACATGGGTAGCGCCTATCGCCGACGAGGCCTCGCCGGTGAATAATATAACCGATGGCGTCGGGAAATGCTTAGACATTTCAAGGCAGTGATGGTCATCCGCATTGAAGATTGCCCGGTGCCGGGCGGTTTCCATGATTCTGCGTTCCGGCATGCCTGCATCCTCTAAAGCAAGAAGGGCGGCGACATCGCATTTATCGAGGCAGAGGCCTGATTTTTCCAAATCATCCCGGCCCGCCACCATCACGGCTGCGGTTACCGTGGCATCGCGCAACAGCATCTCTGCCCCGACTATGCCGGTGACTGGTTTTTCTCCGATGATAGTACCATTGATGGAGGTGCCGTCAGGCATCACGCTTCCCGTCACATGCCCCGCTGTTTGCAGAATGTGAGTAAGCATCCGCGCTACGGCGGTTCTATCTTTGCTGCCGGTAATCAGTGCGGTGGGAATCCTGCCGTCACTGCCGGGCGCAATGACTTCGTTGAGTATGAGGTTTTCGATATCCCCCAGAGAGTTCGCGGTCAAATGAGGGCGGAGGCCAGGGCTGGCATTCAGTTCGCAGATGCCGCCGCCCACCTCGCGCCATGACCGCGATATGTCGGGCGTAAGTAAATCAACGCCGCAGACCTTAAGCCCGATGGCCGAAGCCGCACGCTCGGCGGCCAGCACATTGTCGGGATGGATAATGTCGGTTACGTCCACCGATGTCCCGCCCGTGGAGATATTGGCGGTCAGGCGCAATTGCACCTTGGTTCCTTTTACGGCAACGCTGGAAAGCGTCAGCCCCTGGTCGGCGAGAATGCGCTGCACCTCGTCATCGATCACAATATAACTCATCGCCTTGTAAAATTTTTTGCCGCGCCGCGGGTCGAGGTTTTCGATATCGATAAGTTCCTGAACCGTATGCTTGCCATCGCCAGTCACCGCCGCCGCTATGCGTTGGATGGCGCCGACAAGGCGTCCGCCGACTACCAGCAGCCGGTGATCGTCGCCGGGCAGGAAAGACTGCACAATGATTTGCGGCCAGCGGGTGAAGAGCTGGGTGGCGATGTCCTGAACGATGGCAGGCGTTGCAAGTCCCACGAATACGTCCCGGCCTTTTCCCCCATGCGTCGGTTTCAGGACTACGGGAAAACCCATTTTCTGGGCGGCAGCTACGGCCTGCGCCGGGGTTCTGGCCTGCGCATAATGCCCGACGGGCAGCCCCACGGCGGCAAGCAGCTGGCAGGTCATGACTTTATCGCGGCTGTACGACACGGACAGCAGGGACTCGTTGCCCGGTATGGATTCGCGCATGCGTTGCTGCTGATGTCCCTGACCAAGCTGCACGTCACGCATGCTTCCCGCCATTCGGAACCACGGGATACCGCGCTTTTCTGCTATTTTTACGATACCCCGTACGGTCTGGTCGAGAGCGGTGGATTCGGTGTTGTCCTCAAGCTCCTCCAGCGCTGCCGCGATTTCGGAGTTGCGCAGCAGGCGGCCCAGAAAGCGCAGCGAATGCACCGCGACGTTCGAGGCATAGAACGGATCGGGCGCTGCAAACCAGAAATGCGCGCCATCCGTGCCCAGCTGAAGCGGCACGCTACATTTTTCATGCTGCATGGACAGGCATAGAGCAGCCAGAAATTCAAAAGCACTGGCGCAGGGAAGCTCTGATTCAAGCAACGGAAACCTGTTCACAACGGCGCTGCGGACGGCGGCGGAAAGCGAATCAAAGCGCCAGTTCGCAAGCTCGTCGGCATCCATAGACACGACGCTGACGGGGTAATCGGCGAAACGGTTGCGCCAGTGTAAATGCTCAATGTTCCTGATGGCGATCATGTGCGGTACCTAAGAGTGCATACAGAATATAGGGGTTATTATCCTGATCAACCATAAGTTCTTCTATACCATGCTTTATAGCCTTCATTCAGGGCAAGCAATGTCAACGCGGCGAGGAGCAGCCATCCCCCGCTTACTAATGAAATAGGCTGGATCGCCAGAATGTCCTGCGTCAGCGGTATATGCATGGCGGCAATATGGATGCCCTGCGCCAGAAAAATACCGACCAGCAGCAGCGGGTTGGTAAAAAACGGCTGCCGGAACAGGGACAGGGTTTCCGAGCGGCTGTTAAAGGCCTGCACATTCTCGAATAACACCATGAGGAGGAGGATAATGTTGCGGGCGCTTTCGACGTCATAGCCTTGCTGCAGAAGCCACCAGAACACGCCAAACGCAAAGCAGGCAATAAAGATACCGTTGAGGGCGATGCGCTCGATCATGATCCGGTTGAAGACCGGTTCGCCCACCGGGCGCGGCTTTTTCTTCAATTCGTCGCCTTCCGCCTTTTCCAATGTCAACGGCAAATCCTGCAACCCTCCGGTGACAAGATTGAGCCATAATAGCTGCACGGTTGTCAGCGGCATGGGCAGGCCCACCATGATGGTGAGCAGAAACAGCAGGATTTCCGCCACGCCGATGGAGATGAAGTGGAAAATGACCTTGCGGATATTCGCGTAGACGATGCGGCCTTCGCGGACACCTTCGACAATGGACGCAAAATTATCGTCAGCCAGAATGATGTCGGCGCTTTCTCTTGCCACATCGGAGCCGCGCTTACCCATCGCCACGCCGACATGCGCCGCTTTCAGCGCTGGTGCATCGTTGACCCCGTCACCCGTTACCGCCACGTAATGACCCGCTTCGATCAGTTGCGTGACAATCAATTGTTTTTGCTGTGGCTCGATACGGGCGAATATCGTGCTTTCGCGTATCAGCTTTTGCAGGGCTTCGTCTTTGGCGTCTCGCAACATCTGTCCGGTAATGGCTTGCGTATGCGCATCGGCCAGCCCTAACTGGCGGGCAATGGCGAGCGCCGTGACGGGGTGATCTCCGGTAATCATCGCCACCTTAATGCCTGCGTCATGGCAATCCCGCACCGCATCCCGGGCTTCCGGCCTCAGAGGGTCTATCATGCCTGCCAGCCCCAGGAAGATAAGGTCATGCAGCAGGCCGTGCGGATCGCTCATATCCGTATCCGGGGTCACGCGGCCTTCGGCAAATGCCAGCACCCGGTATCCCGCGCTCGCCAGTGCTTCCACCTGCCGCTCAATGGCAGCGATATCAAGGCGCTCATCGCCGGCTCTTCCCTGCATCCGTGCACACATGGGCAGCAGTTTCTCAACGCTTCCCTTGACGAAAATCCCCATATCCTGTTCCTGTCCGCACACGGCGGCAGAGAAACCGTTTTCGGATTCGTAGGGAATGACCGTGCATTGCGGATAGCTATCCAATGCCTTTTCGCGCGACACTCCCCATTTATGGCCAAACACCAGCAATGAAATATCGACCTTATCGCCTTCATGACGCCACTGGCCTTCATGGTGTACGGCAGACGCTTCGTTCGCCAGCACACCCGCACGGCTGAGCGCCCTAAGCGAGGTGTGATGCTGCTCCGACGCATTATCCGCCGTGATCCGGTCGCCCTTAAGTGTGAAGGTCATGCCGTCCGGCAGCGCTATCTGCTCGACGGTAATGTCGTTGAGCGTGAGTGTGCCGGTCTTATCCGAGGCGATATAGGTGCAGGAGCCCAGCGTTTCCACCGCGGCCATATTGCGGATGATGACATGGCGCTTCGCCATGCGCCGCATTCCGATCGCCAGCGCCACGGTAATCGCAGCGGGCATGCCTTCCGGCACCGCCGCTACGGCCAGCGCAATCGCAATCGGGACCATTTCCAGCCATGAATGCCCGCGTGCCAGCGTAATGATGAAGAGCAATGCAATGACCGCCAGCATGACCAGCGCCAACCGTAGCGTCAGTTGATCGATACGGGAAAGCAAAGGTGGTTTTACTTCTTCGCCTTCCGCTACATTACCAGCAATGCGTCCAATCTCGCTCGCCGGTCCCGTGGCGATTACGACGCCCGTCGCGCGGCCTTTAGCGACCAGACTACCGGCAAACGCCATGTTGATGCGCTCCGCAAGCGGTGCACCTTCCGGGAGTGTCTGCCCGGCATCCTTGGCTACGGAGTCCGATTCGCCGGTAAGCAGCGATTCATCCACAAGCAGCCCACCAGTCTCCACCAGCCGGATATCGGCTGGCACCTTGTCGCCTGAAGACAACAGAACCATATCGCCGGGTACCAACTCGTACGCTTCGATGCTTTGTTTGACGCCGTCACGCAGTGCCGTCGCATGTACCGCTACCAACTGTTTCAGGGCATGCGCCGCTTTCTCCGCCGCATATTCCTGAAACGTGCCGATAGCGGCGTTAATAAGCAGCACGGCAAAAATAAAGATGGCATCGCTGCTCTCCTGCATCCACAGCGAGAATGCGGCAGCGGCCAGAAGAATATAAATCAACGGGCTTAAAAACTGGCGCAGGAAGAGAAGGGCAAGGCTGTCCGCCTTTGCCTCAGGCAGGCGATTTTCACCATGCTCCCGGCGGCGCAGCGCGGCCTCCTGCACGGACAGTCCCTGCGTAGTTGACTGAATCCGGTTCAGCGCTTCATCGGCGCCGATCGCGTGCCATGCAACCGTCTCTGTCAGATCGGCTTTCATTGGGCGTACCTCCAGGTTGAAACTAGTATCAGGATGCGGTGGGCATGTCATCCATACAGCCTCGGCTTTATGGAAAACTCATGAAATCAGCTCAGAGCCATATCGCATTATTATGCCGTTATCGCGTATTGCTGAAGGGCTTTGAATCCTCATCATACAGGAGATTACCATGCTGGAACTGTTTACCTCTTCTAAAACCGATGCTATCGTTATCATTAAGGGCGATCATGACAAGGTGAAGGAGCTGTTTATACAGTTCGACAAAGCGGACAATCTGCGCACGAAGAAGAAAATTGTCGCGCAAGCCATCATGGAGCTGAAAATCCATGCCGAAATCGAAGAAAAGATTTTTTACCCTTCCATCCGCAAGGATATGGAAAAGGACCTCATGCATGAAGCGGATGAAGAACATCACGTCGCCAAGCTGATCATCGCCGAACTGGAGCAGATGGACGGATCGGAGGATCACTGGGAAGCGAAGTTTGTCGTCCTCGCCGAGAATATCCGCCACCATATCAAGGAAGAAGAGGGCGAAATGCTGCCGAAGGCGCGCCGCCTGCGCGTCGATTTCGATGCGGTGGGACGCAAATTACTGGCGTTGAAAGAACGTTTGAAGAAAAACGGCGTGCCGGTTTTCGATGAAGAAAAGCTGATGGCACGCAGTCGGGCAAAGGCCGATTCTCCGGCCAAAGCGGCGAAAGCCAAACCGACATTGAAAATTATCAAGTCGCGTAAAAAGGCGAAGCCGCACACTGCCCGGAGTCGCGCACATGCCGCAAAAAGCGTATTGCGCGGTCGCAAGACGGAGGTGGCAAAAGTAAAACGGCGTGTGGGCAAAAAATAATTATAGGGCTCAGGCTCTGCCGGTCTGGGACTTATCCAGCACGTGCTGGGTGGCCTTGTTCATATAGCCTGCTGCTTCAAGCACGGCTTCGGACCCAAGCACCGCATTGAACAGTTTGCTGTTGCGGATTTTAGCGAGTTGCGCGTCAAACTCGGCTACCATCTGCGCATCGGTGAATTTTTCAACGATGGCGCCGGAGCTTGCCGGGGCGGAGGTTTCCGCCGCCCAGTAGGCATATTCCTTGCCGTCCGGCTGCGAGGTGGCTACGACGCGGACTTCCTCTTTGGTCGCCTTCAGCGATTGCAGGAGGGTTTTCACTTTGCTCAAGTCTTCATCCGCTACCAGATCCAGAAATTTAACCGAGCGACGCCCGTCCGGTTTAATGTGCTCAGGCCATTTGATGACGATGTTCGCCTGATCGGCGCATGTCTTCAAATCGGCAGGAGACACCTTGATGTTTTTAATAAAATCTCCGGTGATGCCGGCAATCAGTTGCGGATCCGGTATGGCAGAAAAAGGGCTTTTAGCATTTCTGGCCACCTGGACATCATATCCCTGAACGACGCCCTTCTGGAATCTCAGAAGCCCAAGTTCCTGCCCCAGCGACAGCAGGTAGAAGGGATTGTTCATGTCATAAACGTCAGCGGGTGGTACCAGTTTGCCGTTTGGCAACTGGTAGGTTTCGTCCACGATGTTGCGCATGTGGGAGTTGGGGCCGTCTACCCGCAGCCGGGGCCGTAACTCGGATGTAATGCTGCAATCCTCCAGCAGCGGCGCTTTGTCCGCCTCGGGTGCGGTGGCGGCCAGCATCGGCGCGAGTGTCAGCAGGGCGGCTACTGCTTCCGGGCAATCATTGCGCTGTTCCACGCCGCGCTTGGCATCCCGCGCGGTGATCGGCATGGTGATGGCGCGGATTTCATTGGTTCGCTCCGTGACGCGCAACTTATGGCTGCGGCTCGGGCCTGCGGCAATCTTGCAGGAATAGTAGCGCGTTTCTTCGAGCGCGGCAGGGGAGATGTGGAACAGCGCCCCCTCATGCATGGCCTTGGTTTGTAAGGTTGTGATATCGGCGGCCAGCTTTCTGTCGTCGGGCGATGTTCCCATCAGCACGTTCGGCAGCATAATTTCCTTGCCTTCTTCCGGCATGGTATATTCTCCGGAGGGAGTGACAGAAAAATGGTGCAGGCTGGTGTGGTAATGCGGAGTGGCTTTAAGCGCGCGCAAATTACATTCCCGGCACAGCGTATTCATCCTTTCGCGCACGGTATGGTAATTCTTCACCCAGCGATCTACGGCCACGGCGCGGACCCGGAATTCATTGACGCCGATATTATCGTCATACTTATCGGCGGGCTTTTTACCGGGTTCTTCCGGTTCCGGCGGCACCAGAATCCCGGAGGTGGCGGGATCGACATGATGCAGGTAAAACGCAA
>Ga0163144_10029922_pt1 | contig 10432 bp, 10 predicted proteins | sample OliLak19BULKMAT1_FD_123175 | JGI IMG/M metagenome (GOLD analysis project Ga0163144, IMG submission 123175) | Freshwater microbial mat bacterial communities from Lake Vanda, McMurdo Dry Valleys, Antarctica - Oligotrophic Lake LV.19.BULKMAT1 | ecosystem: Environmental > Aquatic > Freshwater >...
ACGGCCATGGTGCGGTTCAACAACGAATGGCACGGGACCAGCTCCACGCCGTCCAACTTCCTGCGTACACAGGCGTTCCTGCGCAGCTGGTTTGATCGCTGGACTGCGCCGCCGGGCAAACCGGGCGGCGGTCCGATCTCGCAGGAGTGACGCGGCACACCATGAACGAGAACTTGCCAGCCGGACGATTGTCCGGCTGGTTTGTGCGTGCCGCCGGGTCCGTGTTGGCGCTGGGTACCATGGAGATGGCGCTCACGCTCGGCCTCGCGTTGGCCACCGGCGCTGGCGAGACCGCCCTCCGGCTCGGCGCGCTCGTTCTCGGCGCGCTGCTGGCGCCCACTCGCGCCGCGCGTTGGCTGTGGCTGGTCACCGGCGTCACCGCTGTTCTGCTGCTGCTCGTGCTGTTTACCCCACTGGTCGAGCGTCCCGTGCGCAGCCTGTTACGCGCCGACGCGCCGGGCGCGCGTGCCGACGCCATCGTAGTGTATTCCGGTGCGATGACTGATGGGGGGCACATCGGCGAGATGGCACTCTCCCGACTCGTCAGCGCACTCGACGATGCACAGCGACTCGGGATTCGGGATGTAGTCGTGTCCGAGCAGGTGCGCGACGTACGCGGCCGCCTCATCAGCACGGTGGCCGACCAGCAACGCATTGCGAGTCTGCTCGGCGGCGCCGTCGAAGTGCACGTGGTGCGCGACGTCCGCAACACGCATGACGAAAGTCTCGCGTTTGCCGCGCTGGCCCGCACGCAGCAATGGTCTCGCCTGCAGGCCGTCACCGATCCGCTGCACGCGCGGCGCGCCTGTGCAACACTTGAAGCGACCGGCGTTTCGGTCATGTGCGCACCCTCCACACCACGCCACGTGTCCTTCAGTCAGCTCGACACGCCAGGCGCACGTATTACCGCGACACGCGCGGCGCTGCACGAATCGGTTGGATACACAGTCTATCGCCTGCGAGGATGGCTGTGATCACCTAATTCAGGCGGAGTGGCGTCGCGCTCTGCCTCGCGGTTGGCGCCTGCACGGGCGACTCGACTCCCAACGTGAACGCCGAGGTCCCGCGGGCCGCGCCCTTTCGTGATGCACCCACCGAGGCAGTGTCGAAGCCCGCCAACCGCGACGCAGAGCGTGCGCCCGGCGCGTCGACACGTGTTCGGTGCGTTGTCGCGGCGGTGAGCGACGGTGACTCGTTCCGATGCCGCGATATTCAGCGTGTGCGTCTGCTGCTGCTCGACGCATCCGAAATGGATCAGGGGGCTTTTGGCGTGCGCTCGCGTGATGCGCTCCGCGCGAGGATGCCTCGCGGCGACACGGTGTGGCTTGAGTTTGATGTGCAACGCGAGGATCGCTACGGACGGCGAGGCCTTTGGAAAGACGGCGCCTACACGTGCGAGCCGCTCGCGCATAAACAGGGGAAGTGCTGACGTTATCGTCGCAACGCGGTTCGCACGCCGAACTCGGTCAGCGGCTCACCGCCCTTTGCAACAAGCGCCTCCGCAATCTGCTCCACGCGCTGCCACGCTTGCAGCGACAAGCCGCGCGACTGATTCGATACCGTCTTCACACGTGAAAATCCAGGCAGACGCTCCCGTGAGCGCTCATTGACGAGGTAGGTCATACTGTGCTCCACGGCGCGCACGCTGACCATCGTGGCGCCCCATGGCATCTCGTCGTAGCGAAGGAATACGTGCCATTGGCGGACGGTTTGCTCACCTTCCGTTTCGCCGCCCAGATCCACGCGGACCCATCGCTCCGTGGAGTGCTGCACGGAGGAGAGCAATCCGGCCTCGAAAATCGTGCGCCTGAGCACCCGCACTGCGTCCGACTCGACCAGCGGCATCAGCAGGATTATCGATTCGGTCGGCGGAAGCTGGTGCGTGGCCGGCGCCGTCCCGACCGGAATGCTGTGTCGGCACGCGGTCACCAGCATGCCTGAGAGCATCAACACATGCAGCCGTCGCGTGCGGGAGCTTGTGTGCATCTCCGTCTTCTCCCCGGGACGTACCCGGTGCTGACGTTGACGATCGCGGCGGCGGGCTGTTTCCCGTCTCACGAGCCCGAGACTTTGGAGTGGTGACGGCTGACACTTCCATCACGCAAGCGAGAGCGATACGTTCGCGGGGTTGCCGCGGCGTCCTGCCACGACCGCGATGCGGACACACACTCCCATCTCCCAACTCTATGGTTCACCACAAAATGTCTTTCCGCCAGCCCTCTCGACGGTTGGCTCTCCGGATCACGGGTCTCGCCCTCGCGCTGCTCTCATCAGGCGCGTGTCAGGACAAGAAGGCGATCGCGGAGGCCGAGCGTCTCGCGATCGAGCTCGCGGCCGCCACGGCCGAGCGCGATTCACTGGCGCAGCTGGTGGGAACGGCGGGTGCGGACAAGGATCGCGCGATCGCTGAGGTCGTTGATGCCAGCCGATTCGCCGACCAGATCGATGCCGAGCTGCGTCAGGTGCGTGGATTGACGTCCAAGGTACAGCCGCAGGCCGGCGATGAAAGCGGACAGGCCCAGGCCAGCGCTGCCCGCGCGGACATCCTTGAGCGGCTGAAACAGCTGCGTCAGCGGCTGAGCGCGCGGCAGTCGGACTTGCAGCGTACGCGGGATTCACTGATCGCCCTGCGGGGCGAATCGTCAGCGGCGGCAGAACTGCTCGACGATTTGCAGGCACGTCTGGCCATGCGCGACCGCGAAATTGTCGCGTTTGAAACGGAGGTGCGTCAGTTGCGCGAAGCCAATGTCCAGCTCGTATATGAAAAAGCTGCGCTCACGGATACGGTGCGCCAGGTGGAAACGAGCGCGAATCGGGTGTTCTACGTCGTCGGCACCAAGCAGGACCTGCTGGATCGCAAGATTGTCACGCAGGAAGGGGGCTCGCGTGCGTTGCTCGTGGTACGCCTTGGGCGCACGCTGGTCCCGGCGCGTGAACTCGACAACGCTCTCTTCACCAGTGCCGACAAGCGGGAAACGCTCACGATTCCGCTGCCGCGGAGCGATAAGGACTACCGCATAGTGTCACGTCATAGCGCGCAGTTCATCGAGGCCGATCGCAAGGGCGACGATGGCAGTTTTCGGGGCGCGAGTATTCGCATCACAGACCCGAACGCGTTCTGGGCTGCGTCGCCCTACCTGATCATCGTCGAGAAGTAACCCGTCGCCAGCGTTGCACCGTGAGCGCCAGTAACGCGGCGCTCACGGTAAACCACCACACCGCGCGCCACAGCGCATCGCGCAGCGGTACGTCCACTCCGGGCAATAGTGGCGGCGGATCGGCGAATCGGATCCACGGCGAGGTCACGCCGTTCGCATCGAGCGAAACGGCAAGCACCCACCCGGCGATCAACAGCAAGTGCGCGATCACTTTGTGTTGTACCAACACGTGCGCACACAGCGAGAGCACCGTCCACTGCACGAACGGCACGAGCAGCCACAGCGCACCGAGTCCCGCCAGAGTCCACGGCGGCGCGTACACACCACGCGCGGCGCTCCCGGTCCACGCGGCGGCGAGAAGTCCCGCCACCAGTGCGGTTTGCGCCATCGCGATGCCGAGCACACGCCCACCTACCAGTACCGCCGTCGGCAGCGGCGCGCTGTGCACCAGCTCCACGACCCGCTCATCGTGATCGCGCCACAGCAACTCACCGGCGTAGATCGTGGCGAGGAGAATCAGGAAGAGTCGCGCGTGTTCCTGCACCATCAGCACCAACGTACCTGCGCCAGCGTCCGGGAGCGCGCCCTGCGCAAACGCGTGCGCCAGCACGTTGAGCAGGCCGAGCGCCGCAATCACACGCCACCCGCGATCGCGCCAGAGCCAGAAGATGGTGAACTGTGCGATATGGAGCAGCGTGGACTCGTGCGAGGAGAACGGCGTCGCTGTGCGACGCACCGGCCGCTGCGTCGCGGTGACCGCTGAGGCCACGTGCATCCTGACGGCCACGCGCGGCGACGTCGCACGCCAGCCAAGCACCCACACGCCTGTCACGCCCGCCACGACGAGCCATAGCACGCGACTCATGCCTACCACGCCGAACCATGGGACCAGCCGAGTGGCGCGCTCGCTCTCCGTCCACGAATCGGACACCACCTGCACCGCCACCGTACCGAACGGATCGAGCAGCGCCGCGCCGAGCACGGCCGTGTTCGGCGCGTTATCAGTGATCGCGTGTGCCTGCCACACCGCCTCGCAGCCCTGCCAGAGGAACAGCAGCGCCAGCGCCAGCGCCAGCACGGCCAGCAGCCGCTGCGTACGCACCGCGACGGCCGTCAGCACGGTCGCGACCGCCAGGGTGGTGGGCAGCGTCAACGTTACCCACGGCCACAGCGCACGAACGAGCACCTCGGCGAATGTCGCATCGCGTTCGACCCACGGCGCCAGAGCGCCCAGCAGGACTCCCCCCACCAGCGCGCTGTAGACCGGCACCATGACCGCGCAAGCCGCCAGCCATCGCCCGATCATCCAGGCTCGCGGATCGACTGGTGTACTGAAGACGAGGTGATCGGTGCGCCACGCCGTATCCCGCAACAACGCGCTCGCTGTGATCATGGTCGTGATCACTTGTCCGAAGGCGGTGAGCCCGCCCATCGACAGCGTAATCGCGAGCGACGACAACTTGGGTAGTGCCCCCCGGTCGCGCACCAACTCGACCGTCCCGCTGCTCACAAAGGCGAAGGTCAGGAGCAGAAAAACGAGTGCGTAGAGCACCGTGGCCGGCTCGCGTCGCTGAATCCCGAGCTCAAAGCACAACACCGACCGGATCGAGGCGCGCCACGACCCCGACCGGCCAGGATCGCCAAGACGTGACGTCACGCGCATTCAGACGTGCGGCAGGTCCCGGTCGCCGAGCTGGCCCGCGTCGTGTTGCCAGCGCATCTCATCTTCCGAAAGCGGACGAATTGCGAGATCCACCGCCAGCCATGTCGTCTTCGCAAAGGGATAGCACAGGAGACATCCGGCGAGCATCAGGCCGCCGGTGACATACGTCAACAGGTCCCACGGCACATCGGGCCACGTGACGAACACAAATCCGCACACGCAGATGAACAGAATGAGTTCAACCGCGATCAGGTTGAACAGATACGCGCCCACAAAATAATCACTCTCGCCGCGCTCGATGCGCAGTCCGCAGGTTGGACATTGCGGCTTCAGGGCAAAGAACGACGCAAAGATCCCGCGTCCGCCGCAGTTCGGACAGCGCAGCAGCAGTGCGCGGCCAATCAGACGCGCGGTTCGCACACGACGGATCGGTACGGTGTCCGCTGATTTTGTCGGCTCAACGGGTGCAGGAATCGTGTGCATGGGTGTAATCTATCGCTCAGCCAATAGCCAAGGAGCGCATCGTGGGCGTTGCATACGATCAGATCTTCGAAAACAATCGGCGGTGGGTAGCGAGCCGCACCGCTGCAGACCCGGAATTCTTCAGCGCACTGTCGCGTGATCAGCAGCCGGGTTGGTTGTGGATTGGCTGTGCCGACAGTCGCGTGCCGGCGAATGAAATCACCGGCCTCGACGTTGGCGACCTGTTTGTGCATCGCAACATCGCGAATCTGGTGCCGAATACCGACCTGAACTCGCAGTCGGTGATCCAGTTCGCCGTCGGCACGTTGCACGTGGAGCACGTGGTTGTGTGCGGGCACTACGGATGCGGCGGCATCAAAGCGGCTATGCAGCCGGCTGATCTGGGACTGCTGAATCCGTGGCTGCGCAATATCCGCGATGTCTATCGCATGCATGCCGCCGAGCTCAACAGTATCGAGGACCAGACGGCGCGCACCAACCGTCTCGTGGAACTCAACGTGATGGAACAGTGCCGGAACGTGCTGAAAATGGCGGTGGTGCAGCGCCGTTTTCTCGCGGGCGGCACGCCGTTGGTCCACGGCTGGGTGTATGACCTGCACGACGGTCTGCTCAAGGACCTGCACGTGAATACCGAAGCCCTGCTCACCGAGCTGCGGGCCATCTACGCGCTGCAGCCGGAGTAACCAGGCTCCGGTGTCGTGACGGCAGACACGACCGCGCTGGCGGTCAGGCCGGATCAGGGCCTCTCGCGGAATGCCTGCGTCAACACACGGCCGTCCACCTTCTCCGTCACGCGCAGGCCGAGCGTCGCGGCGAGCGTGGGCGCCAGATCCACGACGCGCACCACGCTGTTGTCACGCGCGGACCGGAATGGCGCGCCCCAGAAGATCAGCGGGACATGCGCGTCGTAGTCGTGCGGACTGCCATGCGTCGCCACATTGCCGCGTCCGAAAATACTGTACGGATTCAGCGTGACCACAGCGGCCACATCCCCACCGGGGCGAAACATGTGCAACCATCGCCGCGCAATGGCGTCCTGCACGGTGTCGGCCTTGGCCAGCTCGTCAATGAGATCCACGCGCATCACACCCGGAACGGAGCGCGCCGACTTCGCGAACGCTTCAGCAATATTGCGGATATCGCGATCGCGGCCCCGGATCATCGCGCGATCCACCGTGAACGTGAATCCGTCGAAATCGAGCGCTTCGAGTGGGAACCGCGCCTGCGAGGCACGCACCGCCGACGCGGTGATGGCCGGCTGAAACTCATCGAGCATCACGCGCTGCGCGCCGCTGTTGTCTACCTGCACGGACCGCATGTCCGGGCTGGGCGCGACACCGTGATCGCTCGTCAGCACGATGATCAGCTTGTCCTCACCCAGTCGCGCCGTGAGCGAATCGATGAACGCTCCCAGCGAACGGTCGAGACGCAAAATATGGTCATGCATCTCTCGCGACTCCGGGCCCCAGCGATGTCCGACCGCATCGGTGGTGGAGAGTGAGACGGCCAGCAGATCGGTGTGGCCACGCTGCCCAAGCTGCATTTCGCGCACCCCGCGCCAGGCGAAGTCCAACGTGAGTTCGTCCATGAACGGAAACGAAATGAGCATGTTGGTGGCCGTCAGCGTGTCGTTCGGCATGTCGTAGGGAAACACGAAGCTCTGACCGAAACTCTCAAAGACCACCGTGTCCGGTTCAGCGTACGCGGAGTCGGGGAGCAACAGGTCCCACCGACGTCCCGCGAACCGGTTCATCACTGGCTGCTCCGCGTTGAACGCGTTGACCCAGTTCGGCAGCTCGGCGCCGTACCAGGTACTGGTGGTAAACGTGCCGTTGGACGACGCATACCAGAACACAGAGTGCTGGCCACGTCCGATCGGCAGAATCGCGCCGCGATCTTTTCGCGAGACCGAGAGCACGCGCGTCTCCGCATCCGCGCTCACCATCCAGTCGGCGAGGGTCGTGCCGCGAAAACGAGCGGGACTCGCGCCCATGCCCGAAGCGCCAAGCAGTGGACTGTCGTTCGTGTTCACGCCCGCAAGATTTGCGGCGATGCCGGTACTGTAGGGAAATCGGCCGGACAAGATGGAGGCGTGCCCGGGCGCCGTCTCCGTAATGGCGTGGTCGTGGAACGCCTCCGTGAACACCGCGCCCTCCGTGGTGAGCCGGCGCAACCCACCGGTGAGCTGGTCACGCCAGCGGTCGAGGAGCGCGGGAGTCAGCTGGTCGATCGTGACCACCACGACGAGCGCGGGGGCGGCCGCTCGCCCGGACGGGACGGCCGAGGACGTCTGCTGGGCCTGAGCACAGCCGGTGGCGAGCAGGCTCGCGACAATGAGAAGTCGAATCACGGAGCGTGTGTGCGAAGGGTTTCAGGGAAACTATCTGTCGAACACCAGTTGTGCCGTTGTGGTCCGGCGCGCGAGGCTCCATTATCGCCGTCATGAACTGGCTTCTCGAGCATCCCCTGTGGCGAAATGCCGTGGCCCGCGTGATCGTTTATTACGCGCTCTTCGGCACCCTTGCCGCCATCGTGTACCGATACGTGCCCTCAGCCTGGGGCGTGCTCGGCGGCGAGTCGCTGACCGACCTCATGGTGCCGCCCGGCTCCGCGTCCACAGCTGGTGGACAGGGCCCGACGCCGCTGGCGACCGTTATTGCCATGCTGACCGCGTTTGCCACTTCGCTCCCGGTGGCCTGGATTTATACGCTGACGCGGCGCAAGAAGGGCTACCAGCAGTCGATCGTCCAGACGTATCTCATCTTGCCCGTGGTGGTTGCCGGCATCGTGGTGCTCGTCAAATACTCCCTGGCGCTGGCCTTCTCGCTTGGCGGCATTGTCGCGGCGGTTCGTTTCCGGACGACGCTTGATGACAGCAAGGATGCAACCGGCATTTTCGTGGTGACGGGCATCGGCATGGCGGCGGCGGTCGCACCCAGTGTTTCGTGGGTAATTTCGGGTGGGTTCAACGCACTCATGCTCGGCTTGTGGTACACAGATTTCGGCCGCCCGTCGGCTCTCGAAGGCAAGACCGCGGAAAAACGTATGCAACGGGCGCTCGCGGTCGCGAATCGCACCGGCATGTTTGTGGCCAAGCTCGACGATGAAGTGCTCAAGTCGCTGTCACCGGAGCAACTGGAGGCCATCGCCGACCGAGCGTGGCGTCGTCGCAAACGCAACGCCAGCGACGAGCAGGAGACGGGAGAGCGCGAAGCGCCGGCCGCGTTCGAACATCTGTTGCGCATTCACACGACGGATATCGAGGCCACGCGCGCGGCCGTGGAGCCTTTCTTCAATGGGTATTTCTCCCGGTGGAAGTTCATGGGCTCGGTGCAGCAGGATGAGTTGCGCATCGCCGAATATGGCGTCACGTTTTCCGAGACCGTGACGATCGGTGTGGTGAGCGATGACCTTCGCGCCATCCCGGGTACACCTGTCCGCAAACTGGAGCTGCGATGATGCCACACACGGCGGGTTGTCACGCGCGATCGTCACGTTCGCGATGGTGGCGTTCGCGTTTCTCATGCCGCATGGCGCTCCTGCTGACGGTACTGTTCGCGCCGTCGGCCACAGCGCACGCGCAGCCGCTCTTTCGGACGGATTCGGTGCTGACCGTCACGATTACCACCAATCTGCGCGAGCTGATACGCGAGCGTGACTCCACCGAGTTGCAGTGGTTCGGCGCGGAGTTCGCCTATGTGGACGGCGACAGCACCGTGACGCTGCCGGTGGAACTGCGGGCGCGCGGGCACTTTCGCCGGCAGCGCTCCAACTGCGAGTTCCCGCCGCTGTTTGTCCGGGTGAAAGACCAGGACGCGCGCGGCACACAATTGCAGGGGAATCCGCGCGTCAAGCTGGTCACGCCGTGTCGTCCGGGCAATGACGAGTATCAACAGTACATTCTGCTCGAGTATGGTGTGTATCGCACGTACGCTGCACTCAATCCGATTCATCCGCGGACACGTCTGGCGCAAATTACGTATCGCGATTCGAGCGATCGCACGAAGCCGATCACGGTGCAAGCCTTCTTCAGCGAAACCGAGGAGGAGGTGGCGAAGGAGTTCGACATGTCACTGCGCGACAATCTCACCGGCGCGCGATTCCGTGATCTTGACGCCCCCACGCTGCAATCGGTCGCGCTGTTCGCCCTCATGGTTGGCAGTGCCGACTGGTCCATCGGCGGATTGCACAACGTCTATCTGCTGCAGGATTCGTTGGGTACGTTCCGACCGGTGGCCTACGATTGGGATTGGGTGGGGCTGGTGAGCGCCCGGTACGCCAGGCCGGACTACCGCCTTCCCATCAAGTCCGTCGCAGAGCGTTATTACATGGGGCCCTGCTACACCGCGGAGGAGTGGTCGAGCGGTGTGGCTCGGTATCTTGCCAGCCGTTCAGCCGTCGATGCTGTATGGAGTGCCATTCCCAACTTGACCGACAACAGGCGCCAACAGGCGGCCCGATATCTGGGAGATTTTTGGAAGATTCTCGAAAACCCTCGCGAGCTCACCAGACTCACGAAGTCCTGTCGGCTAGAGGGCAACTGATCAGTTGTTGGCGCGCCGCCGTGGCCGCCCTCGCGCTGGTCCTCGCCAGCTGTGATGGTGGCGGCGGTGCCGTGAATGATCCGCCGGTCGTTCGACCGCCCGAGAGATCGCAGCTGCTGATTCAGCTGTCCGGCGTGCCCGCGACCGGAACGGATCAGGCGCTCCGCGCGGCGGGCTTCGGTGTGCGGGTGCGTGGTCCGAATGGTCTCGACACCGTGCTGCTGCAGTCCGGCACCGTGCTTGCAAGCACCAGCGGTCGCTTCACGATCACGGCACAACGCGCGGAGTTTGATTCGGTCCGGTACGCGGCGACCCCCGACTCGCAGTCACTCGACGTGTCGCTGGCGAGCACACGGATTGCGTCGCTCACGTACAGCGCACTGACGGGCGGCCTCGATGTACGCGCAATCGGCGGTCCACCAGACACCACGCGACTGTCTGCGCAGTTGCGCCATCCGGACGGACGCCTCGACACGCTGCTCTTGCCGTCGCGTCTCGCGTTGCTGGCGCCCGGGTCCTACGTGGTTACGCCGTCCCCGCGCACCGTGGATGGGGTCCTGTACGAACCGGCCCGGACGGCGGAT
>Ga0163144_10029923_pt1 | contig 10432 bp, 9 predicted proteins | sample OliLak19BULKMAT1_FD_123175 | JGI IMG/M metagenome (GOLD analysis project Ga0163144, IMG submission 123175) | Freshwater microbial mat bacterial communities from Lake Vanda, McMurdo Dry Valleys, Antarctica - Oligotrophic Lake LV.19.BULKMAT1 | ecosystem: Environmental > Aquatic > Freshwater > Lake...
AGGCATAGGCGCTCTGGCCGATGGCCAGGTAGATCACCCCGCCGCGTCCGACGAGGTGCGTGGCCTCGTCGCTGAAGATCGCGCCGGAGGCCTGTGTCGGGCGGCGGCGCCACGCGGCGGCCGCGCGCCAGCGCTCGGTGCCGTCGGGGGAGGTGCGTGTTTCGAGGCGCTCGAACCTTGCCCGCAGGGCGGCGGGCGAGGCGGGCGGGTCCTTCGGGATGAAGGTGTAGAGCGCGGGGTCGGAGAGGGCCGGGTACAGCGCGGCGGCGTGGAGGCCGGTGAGGGGCTCGAGGACGAGGCCGGGGGAGCGGAGGGTGAGGTCGCCCACGTGCGTATTCTACGGCAGAGGCTGGGCGCCGAACGCACCAGCTAGCAACCGCGAGGCGGGCCTCGTCGAGTCGCGCAGGGTCGGCGTCGGGCCCGCAAGCGGTGGGGGCGGGCGCTGCGCCGGCGGGCAGGACCGTTCCACGTCCACGGCTCGGCGCCGGAGCTCGCGGCTCGACACGACAAGACCAAACGAGCCCGCCACGGGCCGCGCCTTCCGCGCTGGTACACCGCTGGTACGCGGTACCGCGCTCGTGCTCTTCGCCGCTCGCACTTGGGTTCGGAAACCCGAACGATTCAGGCGGTTTGTCTCGGGTGGGCCATGATGGACTTGAACCATCAGCCAATGGATTAAGAGTCCACTGCTCTACCAATTGAGCTAATGGCCCGAGATTTTAGATTTTCAGGTATTTCGTTCGGGGCTGGGACCAGCTGGCCGGACAACCGGACATTGGAGGTCCAGGTACGCCCGGCCCGATTCGAACGGGCGACCCTCGGCTTCGAAGGCCGACGCTCTATCCAGCTGAGCTACGGGCGCGCACGCGCCGCACTCCTGTGGTCAGGAGCGCGGGAGGTCGTTTACTGACGATCGAGCATCGTGTCAAGCGCGTGGCGACAGGGGTCCAGATTTCTCACCATGGGCCCGGGCTGGGGCGGTTTCGGGGTATCGTGGCTCTTCACCATGGCCACCGCTCCCGACGCTGCCGCCGCCCCTCGAGAACAACCTGCCGACGGGCCGGAGGCCGCCCCCCAGGGCCTGCGCGCCATGCTGCAGGGCGAGGCGACCGCCGCGGACATCGCCCGTCACCTGGACGCGCTCGATCCGGCGGAGCGTCTGGCGCAGGTGCTCGCGGTGAAGGGCAAGTGGGTCAAGGCGCTGTACGAGCGCATGGCGGACGCGCCGGTGGTCACGCTCGAAGAGCTCGTCCCGGGCGCCACCGCGGGCACCACGCTGATCTACGAGGGGCGCAACTCGCTGGCGATGTTTACCCGCTTTCAGAAGCGGTTCCTGCGCCTGCCGAGCGGCGTCATCGTCGGCTACAACCACCAGTCGATGCAGTGGATCACGGGGCCCGGTTACTTCGTGCTGCAGGGGCCCGACGGCCAGCCGCCGGTGCCGAACGAGCCGTACGTCGACTACATCACCGAGCCGCCCGAAATCCCCGAGGGCTGGCCCGCGTACAAGCCGAACAACCGCGGCCTGTCGAAGAGCGTCTACGGCAACATGCACGACTACCTGCGCCGCGTCGCCACGGGCGTCGTGGTCGGCAAGGCGTACCGCGCCGGTGAGGACATCGACGCGCACTTCTCGCTGACGCTCGCGCCGCCGGCGCCGCCCGAAGCAGCGTCCTGAGCGGTCGTCTGCAGCCGCGTCCTGATCGCCCTCGGAAAGAAAAGGGCTGGCCGCAGGACGCGGCGTCCGCGGTGCCTGGGGCCGGCCGCCTCGCGAGCGCGCAGAATGGCTTCGGCGCGAAAGGCGTTGTCTTCGTCCCGCGGCGCACTAGGGTCCGCGGCGAAGAAGGTCCGCTTTCGATGCATTCGCGTCTCGCTCGCTCCGTCCTCGCCGCCACGACCGCCGCCCTCTTGCTCATCGCTCCCGCCGCTGCCCTGGCCGCGCGCGACAAGGCCGGCTCCGCCGACGTGAAGGACGGGGCCAGGGGCAAAGACGGCGCAGCGAAAGACGCCAAGATCAAGGCGAAGAAGGACGACGCGGCGGCGAAGACGGCCGAAGCCGTGAAGAAGGCCGAGGCCGAGAAGGTCGCCGCGAAGAAGGCCGAGACCGACAAAGCCGCGGCGAAGAAAGCCGAAGCCGAGAAGGCTGCCGCGAAGAAGGCCGAGACCGAGAAGATCGCCGCGAAGAAGGCCGAGACCGAGAAGGCCAAGGTCGCCAGGAAGCACGACGCGGCGAAGCACGACGCGGCGAAGGTCGCGAAGAAGGACGAGGCCAGGGAGGACGACGCGGTCAAGGGGATCAAGGGGACTGCGTCGGTCGGCGCGCCGAACAACGGCCGGCTGGTCCGGGGGGTGAAGCTGCGCTCGTCGCGCAGTCTCAAGGTGCGCGAGCGGGCGCAGACCTGGGGCGTGCCGGGGCTGGTGAAGCTGCTGCAGCGGGCCGCCGGGAAGGTTGCCAAGCACCACCCGCGCAGCGTCATGCTCATCGGCGATCTGTCGCAGAAGAGCGGCGGCGCCATGACGGGACACAACTCGCACCAGTCGGGGCGCGACGCGGACGTGGGGTTCTACGTCGCCAACTCGAAGGGGAAGCCCGCCGCCATGAAGCGCTTCGTGGCGTTCGACGGGACCGGCAGGAGCACGCAGGTGACGTGGGCGCAGTTCGACGACGAGCGCAACTGGGCGCTTGTCGAGGCGCTGATCACCGACAAGGAGACGCCCGTCCGCTACATCTTCGTGTCGGCGCCGCTGCGCAACCGGGTGCTCGCTCACGCCTCGAGAAAGAAGGTCGCGAAAGACCTCTACACCAGGGCCGCGAGCGTGCTGCTCGCGCCGCGCGACGCCGACGTTCACGACGATCACTTCCACGTGCGCATCGCGTGCCCCGAGGCGATGAAGGGGCACTGCCAGGAAGAGTCGCGAGGGCGCCCCGGCGGACCCATTGCAAAGGCTACGAAAACCAGCGATTCGGCGATTGCGGCGAGCGACGGCGCGAAGCCCGCGACGGCGGCACCTGCTGACGAGGTCAAGCCCGTCGCGGCGCCGATCGTGGACGCACCCAGGCCGTAGGCGGCTCGCGGTCTGCTGGCGTCGCCACCACGGAAGGGTGGAGCTCTCATTCACGCGATGGACGGTCCGCCCGAGGCGCCGGTCGTTCCGCGATTCAAATTCTGGCTTTTTCGAGGCGACGCGACTCCGCCTGCGAGCGACCGAGTCGCCTGGCCCGAAGCCGTCAGCCGAACGTCAGCGACGCGAGGATGGGCGCGAGTCGCCGAATCGCCTGGCCCGAAGCCGTCAGCCGAACGTCAGCGACGCGAGGATGGCGTCACGCAGGCTGCGATCGCCGTCGCGCGTGGTCCATCCGCTCACGTAGGTGGCGTGCAGGGTCTCGTGGCCGTCGCAGAGGAACCACACCGCGATGTAGTCGGCCACGAGCTTGTACTCGGCGCAGGCGAGCGTCCCGTCGTCGCGCTCCGCCGAGGTGACGGTGAGGGGCGCGGTGAGGCCCCGGGCGCGGCCCCAGGCGTGCGCCAGCGCGACGACGTGCTCGGGCGCGTCGCTCGGGGGGTTCTCGGGATCGGGGCGCAGGAGCGACACGTAGAGCACGCCCGCGTGGCCCGGCCGGCCGAACATCTTGCGATCGCCCTCGGTCGGATCCGAATACGTCGCGTCATGCGCCAGCTCGCCCCAGCCATCGGGGAGATCGATCGTGAAACCATCGAAGAGCACGCGCGTCATGGGCTACCGACGGGATACCAGCGGGGCGCTCCGGCGGGACAAAAGACGCCCTCGTCGTGGACATTGTTCGTCCTGGCGAGGCACCCTCGCCGGGGAGCCCGATCCCCGGCGAATCAAGCTCTGTTCGCGCGCCCCACCGGCGGCCACCACGGCGACGTGATCGCTCCGCCGCTCGCCCTCAGGCCGACGCTTCCGACTGGTCCACTTCCACGATCACCGGCGTGTGATCGCTGGGCCGCTCGAGCTCGCGAGGGGCCTTGTCGATGCGCACGTCGGTGACGCGCGCCATGAGGGCCTCGGTGACGAGCGCCAGATCGATGCGCAGGCCCCAGTTGCGCTTGTACGCGCCCATGCGGTAGTCCCACCACGAGAACTCCTTCGCTTCGGGGTGTTTCTTGCGGAACGAGTCGACGAGGCCGAAGCTCATCAGCTCGTTCAGGCGGGCCCGCACGTCGGTGTGGAACAGCACGGTGCTCTCCCACTTCTTGGTGTTGTGGACGTCGATCGGCTCGGGGGCGACGTTGAAATCGCCGCACACGATCATGGGGTCTTCGGGGCGGTGGTGGCGCGCCAGGTCGTCCTTGAGGCGGCGGAGCCACTCGAGCTTGTACTGATAGGCGGGGGCCGCGAGCTCTTGGCCGTTGGGGACGTAGACGTTGACGATGCGGACGCCCTCGACCGTCGCCGCGATCATGCGGCGGTGGGCGTCGGGGGCGTCGTCGTCGAAGCCGCGCTTCACGTCGTCGAGCGCGAGGCCGAAGCGCGCGAGGATCGCCACGCCGTTGTAGGTCTTCTGGCCGAAGTGGACGAAGCCGTAGCCGGCGTCGGCGATGTCGCTCGCGGGGAATTTCTCGTCCTCGACCTTTGTCTCTTGCAGGCACACGACGTCGGGGCGGGCCCGCGAAAGCCACCCGGTGAGCTGCTCCATGCGGGGACGGATGGAGTTGATGTTCCAGCTTGCGATGCGCATGGCAGCGCTCTGATTAGTCGTTCGTGGGCACCGCGCAAAGCGCTGACGACACGACGGCGAAGAGGCCCTCGGGATCGTCGACGTGGACCCAGTGGCCGGCGTCGGGGAGGAGGTGGACGTGGACGTGCGGGGTGCGCGCGGCGATCGCGACGAGGCGCGCGCGGTCGTCGGGGCCGAGCACGTCGCTGCGCCCGCCGACGACGAAGTGCAGCTCGCGCGCCTTTTCGTGGTGCTCGACGACGGGCCACAGATCGGTCTGGTAGTAGCTCTCGAAGAGCGCGCGGATCTTGGTCATGTCGAGGCGCAGGCGGTAGCCGTCGCCGTCGCGGCGCAGGTTCATCGCGAGCCACGCGGCGAAGGTGCGATTGTGCCCGCGCTGCTCGACGATCTCGACGAAGCGCTCGCGCGTCGGGAACACCTCGGGCATCTCCTCGAGCATGCGGACAACGGCGGCGGTGCGCGGCGACGCGAGCTCTTCGAGGCGGGCGCCGGGGAGCGAGTCGAGCACCCAGACCTGATCGAGGCGCGTGGGGTTCAGCTCGGCGAGCGCGAGGGCGACCTTGCCGCCGAACGAGTGGCCCAGGACACCCTTGATCGGCAGGCCGAGCGTGGCTTCGAGGCGCACCAGGTCGGCGGCCGCGGCGGTGAGCGTGTGCGGCGGTGGCGCGGCGGCGGACTGGCCGTGGCCGCGCAGATCGACGAGCACGAAGCCCCACGACGGGCACGCGGCGGCGAGCCGCCTGGCGAAGCTGCGCCAGTTCGCCCCGGAGCCGAGGATGCCGTGCAGGACGAGCATGTAGCGGTCGGGCGCGATCGCGCTGCCCGTGACGACGTCGTGGTGAACGGTGAAATCAGGGTTCATTCGCGTGCAACGGTCCGGAGCTTATCTCCGGAAGCGCCAAACCCAAACCGCGTGCGCGACCACGCCGTGCCGCACGCGCGCAGCTCTGCTAGTCGGGAGCGAGATGGCCGCTCGAAAAGCTCGCCCCGCCAAAAAGGCGCGGGCCACACCGCGAAAGTCGCTCGTTCCCGTCTTCGAGAAGACGTCGCTGGGGCGCGCGCAGTTCGACGACGTCGATCTCGGGCGCGCCCGCTTCCACGACGTGAGCTTTCGCGACGCGACGTTCGACGACGTGACGCTGGCGAAGGCCCACCTGGCGAACGCGACGTTCGAGGGCGCGACGTTCGCGGACGTGAGCTTCGCGAAGGCGAAGATCGAGAACGCGACGTTCGAGCGCGCGCGCCTGGAAGACGTCACCATGGACGGCGCGACGCTGCACAACGCCGCGCTGCGAAAGCTGCGCGCCTCGGATGTAGACCTCGCGGGCACGCGCTTCGAGGACAGCAACTTCACCGGCGTGCGGCTCTCGGGGTGCCGCATCGACGGGCTCACGATCGACGGCGTGCGCGTGGACAGGCTCCTCGCGGCGCTCGGTCGCGCGGAGACCGCGAGGAACGCAGCCGACGCGAAGAGCGCAAAGAGCGCAAAGAGCGCAAAGAGCGCAAAGAGCGCAAAGAGCGCAGCCGACGCAAAGGCTTCCAAGAGCGCAACGACCGCGAAGAACAAGAAGCCGCGCGCCGCATCTCGTCAACGTTCCGCCAGGTAGGATTCGCTCCCCATATGTCCATTCACGAGCTCACCGCCGAAGAGAGCTGCCGCCGCGTCGAGCCCTTGCAGCTTCGTTTCGCGTCGACCGATGACGTCGGGCCGCTGTCCGGCATCTCGTCGCAGGCGCGCGCGCTCGCCGCTCTGGCGTTCGGTCTCGACGTGCGGCAGCCGCGCTTCCACGTCGTGGTCGTGGGTCTGTCCGGGACCGGCCGGACGTTCTGCGCCCGCGCCGCGGCGAGGCGCATCGCGCGGAGCCGACCGACCCCCGACGACGTGCTGCTGCTGCCCAACCCGCGGCGCCCGACCGAGCCCGCGGCGCTGAGCATGCCGGCGGGCGAGGGCCGCCCATTCGTCGACGCGATGGAGGACCTGCACTCGCGCCTCGTCGAGGCGCTGCGCGGCACGACCGAAGGAGAGCGCTTCAAGCAGGCCCGCGCCAAGATCCGGCGGCGGGTCAGCGGCGAGGAGGCGCGGCTCGAAGATCAGCTCCGGCGCACGGCGCGCGAGAGCGGCGTCGAGCTGGTGCGGCGCGAGAACGACATCGAGATCGTGACGCCCGACGAGGCCTCGCAGCCGGCCGTCGAGGCGATGCAGGCGGTCGCGACCTCGGTGGCCGAGTTCGAGGCCAAGCTCGCGAGCGTGCAGGACGAGGCCGACGCCGAGCTGCGCAGCGTCATGAAGCAGCTCCTCGGCGACGCGGCAAAGACTTGTTTTCAGCCGGTTCGCGTGCGCTACGAGGGGCGGGCCGACGTCGTCCGGTTCCTCGCCGAGCTCGAGTCGGCGGTGGCCAAGGAGCTGAAGCGGCTGGTCGACGATCCGCGCGGCGACGAGGGGCCGAGCCTGCCGCGTGGGCTGGTGATCCCGACGCTGCTCACCGAGCACACGCCGGGCGAGGGCGCGCCGGTGATCGAGGCGCAGTATCCGACGCAGACAGCGCTGTTCGGGCGCATGCACGTGTCGCCCGACTCGGCGCTCTCGCCGGAGCCGGGCTTCGCGGTGCCGGGCGCGCTGCACCAGGCGAACGGCGGGTTCTTGATCTTGCCGGTGGCGGCGTTGCTCAAGAACGAAGGGCTCTACGAGCAGCTCAAGGCGTGCCTGCTCGCCGGCAAGTTCATCGTGCCCGAGCACAACCCGTCGTACTTCCGCGGCGCGGCCGACGAGCTCTTGTTCCCACCGATTTCCATCGACGTGAAGGTGATCCTGATCGCCAGCCCCGGCACGTATCAGGACATGCACGAGTCCGACCCCGAGTTCTCGCAGCTCTTCAAGGTCCAGGCGCGCTTCGAGTCGGAGCTCTCGCTCACCGAGGCGACCGAGACGTACCCCGCGTTCCTCGCCTCGATCGGCCGCGATCGCGGCCACCTGCCGCTGTCCGCCGACGCGGTCGCCGAGCTGCTTTATTACGGCGGTCGCGCCGCCGAGAGCCAGACCAAGGTCACCGCGCAGCTCGGCCTCATCGCCGAGGTCGTGGCCGAGGCGAGCTACGTCGCCGAGCGCTCGGGCAAGACGATGATCGATCGCGGCGCGATCGAGGCGGCGCTCGACGCCTCGTTGCGGCGCGGCAGCCACTCGCGCGACGTGGTGTACGAGCTGCTCTCGCGCGGCACCATCCGCGTCGACACGACCGGCGATCGCATCGGGCAGGTGAACGCGATCAGCGTGGTGTTCGACGGACCGCACATGTTCGGGCGGCCGTGCCGCGTGACGTCGGTGGTGTATCCGGGCGTCGAGGGCCCGGTGAACATCGCGCGCGAGGTCGAGATGAGCGGGCCCATCCACTCCAAGGGCGTGCTCATCCTGTCGGGCTTCCTGGCCTCGCGCTTCGCCCAGCGCCGGCCGCTCAGCTTCAGCGCGTCGCTGGTGTTCGAGCAGACCTACGAGGCGATCGACGGCGACAGCGCCTCGGCGAGCGAGCTCTACGCGCTCATCTCGGCGCTCTCGGGCTTCCCGCTCACGCAGGAGCTGGCGGTCACCGGCAGCGTCGATCAGCAGGGCGGCATCCAGCCGGTCGGCGGCCTCAACGAGAAGATCGAGGCGTTCTACGACCTGTGCAACGCCAAGGGGATCACCGGCCGGCAGGGCGTGATCATCCCCATGACCAACCGCGACGCGCTCATGCTGCGCAAGGACGTCGTCGAGGCGATCCGCGACAAGCGCTTCTTCCTCCACGCCGTGACCACCGTCGAAGAGGGCATCGAGCTGCTCACCCGCTCCCCCGCCGGCGTCCTCGACCCCGACGGCAGCTTCCCCGAAGGCACCGTCTTCAACGCGGTCGCGCGCCGGCTCGAAGTGTTCCACCGCGCCATGGGCGACTTCATCCGCGGCGGCGCGCGATAGACGCGAGAATCAAAGCGAGAATTTGAATCGCGGAACGATCGGCGCTTCGCCCGCACGGTGGCTCGCGTGAATGGCAGCTCCACCTTCGCGGCCGGGCTTCCGACGCTTTCATTCACGCGAACGGCGTCACCTCGCGGGATGCCGGTGCCTGCGAACCAATCTCACGATCTGCTTCGATCTCCGCTCGCCTCACAGCGTGCGGCGCATGCGGCGGCGCTCTTCGATCGTGAGCTCCATCACGCGCTGGCGGCCCTCGGCGGTCTCGACCAGGGTCCAGACGTCGTACTCGCGCTCGCGGCCCACGGTGGCGAGGAGGATGTCGGCGGCGCGCTCGGGCGAGACGAGGTTGTCGTGGCGGCCGGGCAGCTCCAGCACCACGGCGCGGGCGCCGAGGTCGTCGGCGGCGCGCAGGATGCGCTCCACCAGGGTCTCGAGGACGCGCTCGTCGAAGGTGGCGCGGGGGCCCGCGCCGAACATCACGAGCTTCTCGAAGGCGAGGCGCGGCTTGCCGGGGAGCAGGACGGTCTCGCCCAGCTCGCCGGTGATGCAGCCCTGCCGTTCGAGGTGCGAGATCCAACCTCCGAGGCGGAAATCGCAGAGGCCCGCGACGCCGTGGCTGGGGCGGGTGTCGCTCCACACCGAGCAGATCAGGACCTCGGAGTCGAGGTCGTCGAGGTGCGTGAGCGAAGGGTGAACGAAACGAAGTTCCATGTGCGGAGGGGGCGACGGCGGCGCGCTCTCTCGGCGAGCAGCGTCACCAGAGATTGTTTACAGACGCCCGGACGCGCGGCCCGAAGCTCCCGCCACGTGAGAGCCGTCGGTGGTGAATCGCGGGGCTGGGGGGCCCCGCCGAATTTACTTCGGATCGCAAGGTATCAAAACGGAGGATTCCAGAGGAAAACGCGAGATCCCAACGCTGCCGGAAGTGATGGATCCTCTTGGTGGCTCCGGTTTGGCCAGCGCGTGGCCATCCGCGGAGCAGATGGCTAGCATCCGAGCGGGCGCGGCGGAAGCGCTGGATCTGTTCACCGCGGGCGATGTTCTCGGCGCGCGCACGCGATGGGCCGAGGTCGGCGGGCTGCTTTCGCGTCGGCCGAAAGGAAAGCGCGGCGAGCCTCGGATCGTGGCGCACGCGGGCCGTTCGCTGATCCTCTCGGTGTGGGCGCGCGAGCTGGGATGGAGCCCCCCCAAGCCTTGGCCTACCGGCTCGACGTGATGCCGCTCGAAGAAGCGCTCATGGTAGCTCGCCGAAGGCGCAAGCACACGCTGAGCTGCACGTCCATCACCTACGACCCGTTGCCGGAGGCGGAAAAGCGGGGTTTGGTCGCCTTGCCGCCCGTGGAAAACACGTCGCTGATGAGATCGTCCTCCGGCTACGTGTTGGTCTGTTGGCACCCTTGCCCAGCCACACTCGCTCCGTCGATATGTCGCGAGGTTCGATGGACCTGGCTCCATCATGACGTCGGATGATGTCGACCTCGGCGATCGCGTTGCCCGCATCGACAGCTTGCAAGTGCCCGTCAGATCCCCGCTGGAGTGGCCCCTAGCACCAAACGCTCCCGCGACGATTCGAGGGACAGATCGCGCTTCCGACCGCTGCATTTCCCAGGTGATTTGACGATCGGAAGTCGGTAGTGGCCCCGGAACAGAGTGCGCGTGCGTTTGGTGCTAGCACCAAATGCCCCCGTACATGCTCGCGCAGTCAGAATCGGCTTCCGGTCGATCCGACTGTTGGAGCACGGGTTTTGCGTCCGTGACGGGTGGAGTGGTGGCGGCGAATC
>Ga0163144_10029924_pt1 | contig 10432 bp, 5 predicted proteins | sample OliLak19BULKMAT1_FD_123175 | JGI IMG/M metagenome (GOLD analysis project Ga0163144, IMG submission 123175) | Freshwater microbial mat bacterial communities from Lake Vanda, McMurdo Dry Valleys, Antarctica - Oligotrophic Lake LV.19.BULKMAT1 | ecosystem: Environmental > Aquatic > Freshwater > Lake...
GAGACGTCGGAGAGGAGCTTGAGCTTCGCGGGCGTCATCGAGCGGCGGCGGCGCCACTCGGGCGGCATCTTCCGGTCGGCCGTGCCCTTGCCTCCCTTGCCTTGGATGATCGCCAGCTTCTTATCGGCGATCATGGGCGGCAGGATCTCGCGGCCGCTCGTCTTCGCCAGCACGTACTGATCCGGCGCCACGCGTCCCGACACGATGCCCTCGCCGAGGCCGAAGGCCGCGTTGACGATCACGCGGCCGGAGCTGCCGGAGACCGGGTCCTGCGTGAACGCGACGCCCGAGACCTCGGAGGCGACCATCGTCTGCACGACGATCGCCTGGGCGAGGTTCTCGGTTGCGAGGCCGCGCGTCTCGCGGTAGAGCAGCGCGCGCGGGTTCCAGAGGGAGGCCCAGACCTCTTTAACGCTCTCGAGCACCTCCGCGGGCTCGACGTTCAAGTGGGTGTCGCCCGCGCCCGCGAAGGCGGCCTCGGCGCCGTCCTCGTCGACCGCGGAGGAGCGCACGGCCAGCATGTTCCCGCCCAGCCCTTGCGCGCGCACGGCGTCGACGATCTCGCGCCCGACGCCCTTCTCGGCCGACAGCGCGCCGCCCAGGATCAACGCCCGCGCGACCGATGAGCGCATCTCCGGCGTCAGGCTCTTGTCCTTGCCCAGAGCCTCCATCCTCGCGGCGATGCCGCTCTCCTTTAGGAATCGGCGATAGGCGTGGACCGTCAGCGCGATCCCGGGCGGGACCTCCGCCCCCGCGGCCCGCACGACGGCCGCGATCTCGCCGAGCTTCGCCGCCTTGCCGCCGACCCAAGGCACGTCCACGTCGAGGATCTCCGACAGCGGCAGCACCGCGGGCGCGCCCTGCTCCATCGCGGCCCGCCGCGTGCTCTCGAGCCGCTTGGCCTGCTCCTCCCACTTCAGGATCAGCTCGGGATTCACGCCGCGGCGGCGGGCCTTCCCGATCGCCGCCTTGATGCGCGGCAGCGCCTCGACGGTCGCCGCCGGGAACAGGCGGGAGTGCTCCTGCAGCTCGGCCATCTCCTCGGCGAGCAGCTTCTCGTGACGCTGCTGGGCCCCGGCTTTGAGGTTCGCGAGCGAGATCTCATAGCCCGCGAGCTCCTGCTTGGGGCGTCCCAGCTCGACCGCGACGGCGCGCAGGCCGCTCGCGCGCCGCGCGGCCTCCTTCCAAAGGCGCTCGACGGACTCCGTCGAAAGGGACTCGGAGACGAGCTCGCGACGCTGCCGGAGCTCGGCGCCCGCGTCCTCGAGCTCGGAGGCGAAGCGCGCGTCGAGGGCGGCCATGGCCGAACGGGAGACCGGGTCGCTGGGGCCCGGGATCACCGACAGCGCGCGCGCCAGCGCGGGGACGGCGGCCGGAACGGAGAGCGCCCGCGCCAGCAGCCCGGTGAGCGCCTCGCGCACGAGGATGGCCTTCTGCTCGGGACGCAGGACCGCCGACTCCCGGCGCGCGGTCAGCCAGCCTGCCAAGGCCGCGGCGTCGCCGCCGGCGTCGAAGCGCTCGAGCGCGCCCGCCGCGTCAAGGAGCGCGGCGCTCGCGCCCGGAGGAAAAAGCTCGACGACGCCGGTCGCGGGGTCCAGGCGGACGACCTCGCCCTCGAGCAGCGCCAACGGCGGCACGGGCCGCGCGGCGCGGGCCATCAGCGGCCCCGCGCGGATCGGCGCGCTCAGATCGAAGGCCGCCAGCGACGCCGTCCCGTCCTTCCATTCGACGCCGGGAAGGATCGCGGCGGGAATGCCCATCTCGCGCGTCGTGATCGCCGCGTGGCTGAGCAGGCCGCCCGAGGTCGTGATGACCGCCTTCGACGCGCGGATCGCGTCGAGGTCGTCGGGCGTCGTGTAGGGAGCCACGAAGACGTAGCCGCCCCGCGCCGCCTTCTCCTTGTCGTAGGTCACGCGCGCGAGCAAGGTCCTGCCGTGACCCGGGCTCGCGGCCATCCCCTGGAACGCGCGGCCAAACTCGCTTTTCGAAGGCGGCGTCGCGCTCAGCTGCCTGGCGAAATAGCCGTAGCCCGGCGGCGCGTCCGAGGGCTCGAACTCGGCGATCGGATGGCCCTGGGCCCGAAGCACGGAGAACAGCGCGGCCGGAGACAGGGGCCGCGGCTTCTCGCCGGGCTCGAGCGTCAGGATCTCCGCGCGCGCGAGCCCGATCTGGCCGTTCTTGGGATCGCGCAGCGCGTAGACCGTAACCCAGCCGTTGGGGTCGAGCCGCCGCTGCGCGCGCTCGACGCTCAGCGCGCCCAGCGCGCCGATCGTCTCGTACTTGAACAACGACGGGTCGAGCGAGGAGACGACCTCCGCCATGCGCGCGCCCCCGACCGTCCCGCCGCCGAAGGAGGCCGCCAGCTTCCCGAACGGGTCGTACGAGGCGTCCCTCGCGGCGCGGCCGTCGGCGCCGAGCCGGAGCTCGCCGCGGGCGATCGCGGCCTCGATGGGCTCGTTGACAAAGCGGTCGATCGTGCGCTGGCCGAGGCGCTCGGATACGGGGATAGTCGGCAGGCCGAGCGCTTCGAGGTTCTTGTCGAGCGCCGCCCTCAATATCGCGCGCGACCGCTGCTCGGCGCTGTACTTCTTCCAGCCCTCCACCATCGCGTCGTGATCGTCGTGCACGTAGAACGGCAAAGTGCCTTCCCCTAACACGGTGTCGACCCAGTCGTCGATGCGCGCGCCGACCTCCTCGCTCGTCTTGGCGCCCTTGACGAGCATCGGCAGCGCGAAATCCACGCCGACCGTCGCGTGCAGCGCCTGCACGATCAGCGCGAAGGTGTCGGTCATCTCATCGGCGGTCTGCGACGCGTGATCCTTGTCGATAACCGCCGTGAGAAAGCCGTTTTTCTGGTCCACATGAAAGCCGGCCTTATGCAGGAGGCGACCGACATAGTAGAGGCGCGTCTGGTTGTCGTAGCCCGTGCCCCACTCCTGGTAGCGCACCCGGATCATGCCGCCCTCGTCGGGCTGCAGGAAATTCGCGTAGACCTCGGCCGAATGCGCGCCGAGCTGAAAATGCCCCCAGAATTGATGATCCTGCATGATCAAGGAGCCCTGCGGCGTGTCCTTCGAGCGGGAGAGCGCCGCGAGCAGGGCCTTGAAGCCCGGCGAAACGACGCGCTTGTTCGCGACGAGAGGATTCTCGGAAAGGTCCACGATCGCGACCGACTTGGCCCTTCCCCACGCGCCCATGCGCACCTTGAGGTTCCCCGGCGCGGCCGTGCCCGAGTTACCCACGGCCTCGAGCGCCTGCTGATGCAGGTAGTTCAGGTACTTGTGCAGCGACTTCTTGTCGATCGGCATCACGAGCGCGACCGCGTCGGGCGGCAGGAGATCGGAGTCGGACAAGCCGCGCACCGCCGACTCGAGCTTCTGTCCGATCCGGCCGACCTCGAGCTTCACGCCCAGCGCCTCGCTGGCGCGCTTCTCATCGCCGCCCGCGAGCTCCAAATAAGACTCGGCCATCGCGGCCACGAGGCCGTGAACCGCGCGCGAGGTTTTGACCGTCATCTTCGAGGAGCTCTGCGCCATGAGCTCGAGCGCCGCGAAGTTCGTCTCGATGAGGCCGTTGAACGTCGCGAAGCGCTCGCGCATGACCGCGATGCCCGCGGCGTCCTTGCCGCGCTCGAGCTTGACGGTTACGGCCTCGTCGGGCGTCTTCGTCACGTCCAGGCCCGCGGCCGCGGGCGGCGCGTACAGCACGCGGTAGCCGAGCGTCTCGTAGCTCGCGCCGCGCCCGGAGCGAACGAGGAGCTCATCTCCCGGGACGGGCTTCTGTAGGAATTCAGACTTAGAAAAAGGGTCCGCGGCCGGGCGCGCCGGGGGCTCGCCGAAGGCGGACTTGACCGAGCTCCACGCGCTCTTGAGCCAGCCCTTCCCGTCCGAGCTTTTCGGCGCGGGAGGCGCTGGGACCGCCTTCGTCACCGTCCCGGTCTTGCCCGCGGGCTTAAGGCCGGAGGCATGGGAGGCGGAAGGGGCCGCGGCCGGAGCCATCGCGCCGTCCGCGCCTTCGACAAAGCCGTCGTACATCTCATTGAGCTTCGCGTCCGGAGCGGCGACGCCGGGCTTGATCGCCTCCTTGGCCGCGCCGACGAGCTTGGCGTCGAGCTCGCCGGCCGACGGCGCGCCCTTCCCAGGACGGTCGATCGCGGGCGGGGCCGGCGGCTTGCCGAAGAGCTTCTCGACGGCGGCCTTGGCGCTGAGGCCCGGCTTGGGCGCGGGCGCGGCGGGGACGGCCGCCGCGGCCGAGACCGCGGCCGTCGGCAGGAGCGCCGCCGGCAGCGCGTGAGCCAGCGGGGCGGGCGCGGCGCTTGCGCCCGGCGTCGGCGCGAGCCCCAGACCGAGGCTCGGCACGACGGAGATTACGCCGCCCGAAGGCGCGGCGCCGGCGACCGCGCCGGCCTGCCCTTGTCCCGCGCCGGAGCCGCCCGATTTGCCCGGGGCGACGACCTCCACCGCCGGCGCGGGAAGCGCCAGCAGGATGAATAAGAGGAAGGTGAGGGCTCCCCGGAGGGGTTTCGGGGCCATATCCCGAGTGTAGCCCCCCTTTTTATCCCGCGCCAGGGGGCCTCGTTGACAGGGGGCCCCGGCGCCGTTATACTGGCGTCATGAGCCGAATCGCGGTCTACCCGGGCAGCTTCGATCCCCTCACCAAGGGCCATCTCGACATCATCCAGCGCGCCGCCAAGATCTTCGATCACGTGATCGTGGCGGTGTCCAACAACGCCTCCAAGAAGAATACTTTCTCCGTCTCCGAGCGCATCGAGATGGTCGAGGAGTCCATCCGCAACCTGCCCAACGTTGACTGCGACACCATCACGGGCCTGCTCGTCGACTACATGAAAGAGAAGAAGGCGCGCGTGCTGATCCGCGGCCTGCGGGTCGTCTCCGACATGGACTACGAGTTCCAGCTCGCGTCGTTTAACCGCCGGCTCAACAAGGACGTCGAGACCGTCTTCCTGATGCCCGACGACCAGTACACCTACCTGGCGTCCTCGATGGTGCGCGAGATCGCGCGCCTGGGAGCCGGCACCGAGCAGTTCGTCCCGTCCTTCGTGGCGCGCCGGCTGAAGCTGAAATTTGGAAGCCCCAAGCCTTAAGCTGCCGCTCGCCCTCGCCGCGGCGCTCCTGCTCGGCGCCGCCTGCAAGCGCGCGCCCGTCGAGGCCCCGCCCGAGACCCCGGAGCTGTCCGCCCCCGAGCCGTCCTCGAGCTTCATCTCGACGCCGCTCGACACGGCCACGACCGGCTTCACGAACGAGATGCAAGCGGCCAACCTGACCCGAGAAACCACCGAGCTCGGCATCCAGCGGATCAGCAAGAACATCGACGAAGGCGAGTCGGCGCCGAAGGAGAATCGCCCCGCGCCGCCGCCGCTCACGGCAGCCGAAAAGAAGGAGCGCCTCGAAAATCTCAAGGAGATGCGCCTCGAGTTCACGCGCATGCGCCGCGGCATCGACGGCGCGCGCGATAAGAGCGTGTCGCTGACGGGTCAGACGGCGGCTATCATCAAGGGGCGCCAATCGGGCGGCATGCTCGGCGCCGTGGAAGACGCCCCCGGGATATGGAGCGGAGCGTACGGCGGGGCCGTCGAGACCGGCGAGCGCGTGGTCGCCGACGCGGCGGCCTGGGCCGAGCTCTGGGGACGGCTGTCCCGCGAGACCCCGCCGGACGTCGATTTCGCCGTAACGCGCGTCGCGGCCGTCTTCACGGGGCCGCGTCCGACCTCGGGCTACCGCGCGCGGCTCATTGAGATCGGGGCGGAGCCGTCGCGCTATCTCCTGCGCTGGTACGAGGAGGGGCCCGGCGAGGGCGAGGCCGTCGCGGAAGGTGCTACCGCCCCGTTTCTCCTCGTCTCCGTCCCGAAGGACGACCGGGCCATCCGCTGGGACAAGGTTCGCCGCGGCCAGGGGCCCGAAGGGCCCAAAAGATAATAGGTCTTTAGTCCTTTTTTAGCTTGACTCCGTTTCCGGGCGGCGTTTATAATGGGGGCTGTCCCGCACGGAGAACCCCATGAAGAGCCTTGCCGCCGTCCTCGCGCTTTTCGCCGCGCCCGCCTTCGCCGGCCCTGACGCCGGGTTCGACGGCCGGTCGGGCAAGCCGGCCCCCGCGGTCCAGGCCAAAGCCTCCGCGGCGGCCATCACCGAGGCGGACTCCCGGGTTTGGGTCGAGCTCGAAGCCCCCTCCAAGAAGGAGCGCCAAGCCGCCGTCGACGCGGGCGTCAGCATCGAGGAGATCAAGCCCGGCGCCGCCGCCGGCTTCGCCTCCCCCCAGGCCCTCGCGCGCGCCAAGGCCGCCGGCCTCAAGGTGCGCACGACCGTCTCGCTGCGCCAGCGCTTCGGCTCCCTCGACTTCCCGGAGAAGGACGCGATCTTTCACAACTATAAGGAGCTCGAGGCGGACCTGCGCTCGCTCGCCGCGCGCGCGCCGGATCTCGTCTCGCTCGTCTCGATCGGCAAGTCCACCCGCGGCCGCGACCTATGGGCCGTGCGCCTGACCAAAGGCTCCAAGGGCACCGAACCCAGCAAGAAGCCCGGGATCGTCTTCATGGGCACCCACCACGCGCGCGAGCACCTCTCGACCGAGGTCCCGCTGCTCATCGCCCGGCACTTAGTCGACAACCGCGCCGACGCCGAGATCGCGCGCCTGCTCGACACGCGCGACATCTACTTCATCCCCATGGTCAACCCCGACGGCGTCGAGTACGACATCGAGGGCGGCAAGTACCACATGCACCGCAAGAACATGGCCAAAAACGCCGACGGCTCGACCGGCGTCGACCTCAACCGCAACTACGCCTGGGGCTGGGGCGGCGGCGGGGCCTCCCCGAACCCGGACGACGACACCTACCGCGGCCCCTCGGCGTTCTCCGAGCCGGAGAGCAAGGCCGTGAAGTCCTTCGTCGACGCCCGCCCGAACCTCAAGGTCATGCTGTCGTATCACACGTTCTCCGAGCTAATCCTTTACCCGTGGGGCGGCTCGGACGCCTCGATCCCCGACGCGAAGGCGCTGGCCGCCTTCAAGGCCATGGCCGGCGAGATGGGCAAGATGACGGGCTACAGCCCCATGCAGTCGAGCGATCTCTACATCGCGACGGGCGACACCTGCGACTGGGCGTGGGGCGAGAAGGGCATCTTCGCGTTCACGTTCGAGCTCACGCCGAAGTCCATGTGGGACGGCGGCTTCTATCCGGGCGCCGGCGTCGTGGCCCGCGTCTTCCAGGCCAATATCCGTCCCGCCCTGTACTTAATCGACCTGTCCGACGACCCGCTACGTGCGACGAAGCGAGCGACAGCCTTCGCGTCCGCGCCGGCAGCCAAGACCCCTGGAGACACCGCCAAATGAAGACCCTCATCGCGATCCTGTCGGCGGCCCTGCTGTCCACGTCCGCGTCCGCCCAGTCCCTCGAGTCCCTGCGCTTCGCCGCCGACGCCGCCCTGATCCAGGCTTTTCCGGGAGCGATCCATCCCGACCTTCAAGAAGAGCTCGAGCCCGTCCTGCAGGAGCCGCTGAAGCCGATGCTGGCCCCCTCGCGTAGCGGGACCGTCGTGGGCACGGTCGTGCTGGCCAAGCTAAAGTCGGCCAACCGCCGGGTCTTCAACCGTCCGTTCGGCGCGCGCGCCCTCGACCTCGGCATCGCCTCCGATGCGTCTTTCTCCAACAAGTACTTCACGTTCACGGACGCGAAAGGCACCTCCTTGGCTCCGCTGGGCGACTTAAACCGCCTGCGCGGCGAGGGCATCAACGCGCGCATCGACGCGAAGACGGTCTACAACTTCAAGGTCGTCGTCAACATCTTCAGCCCGGTGCGCGGAAGCACCCTGAAGATGGCCCCGGTCCAGGGCACGGCCGGCGCGTCCCACGAGATGAAGACGGGCGCTTTGCTCGACGCCATCAAGGCGAAGTCCTTCGTCTTCAAGGCGAAGGGCCAGGAGCTGCTGCTGTCCTACGACTCCGACGTCCTCCCCGACGGCTCGGGCTTCGCCGCGACGAACAGCTTCCTGTTCACGAAGGAGGACGGCCTTTCGTCCAAGGCTTGGCCGCTGAACGAGTCCAAGCTCCCCCTGAACACCCCCGCGGTGGTGGACCTGGGCGGCATCAAGCTCACGCTGACGCGCTCCTCCTCCGGCGAGCTCACCATCCGCGAATAGCGAATTTTAGGGTCAGGCATTAAAATTCGTATCATTTAGGCATGAGACTATTCCTCCTGCTCGCCCTGCTGGGAACCTTCGGTTCCCCCGCCGCCGCTTTCGCCGCCGCGCCGTTCGTGCCCGCGTCGACTTTGCGCTACGAGCCGACCCCGCAGGAGCTCATCGAGGACTGCCGCGCCGCCAAGAAGCGCGCCGAGTCCGCACTCGAGGAGGTCGCGCGCATGCCCGCGAGCGGCCGCACGTTCGACAACACGCCCTGGGCCATCGACCAGATCGGCGCCGGGCTCGCCGACCACACCGCGTCGGACACCTTCCTCAAGTACGTCTCGATCTCCTCCAACGTGCGCGAGGCGGGCAACGAGTGCGAGACCTTGCTCGGGCAGTTCTCCGTCGACATGTACTCGCGCGAGGACCTGTACCGCTCGCTCAAGGAGTACGCGTCCAAGGGCGAGGCCCTGACCGGCGAGTCGAAGCGGCTCGTCGATAAGGAACTGCTCGACTTCAAGCGCTCCGGCCTCGAGCTGCCCAAGGACCAGCGCCAGGCGATCACCGACCTGCGCAAGAAGCTCGTCGAGCTCGAAGCGACGTTCGGCAAGAACATCAACGAGTACAAGGACGCGGCGCTCTTCCTGGAATCCGAGCTCGACGGCCTGCCCGAGGACTTCGTCGCGCGCCTCGAGAAGGTCGACGGCAAGTATAAGGTCGGCCTCGACTATCCCGATTACTTCCCGTTCATGGAGAACTCCACGAACCCGGCCGCGCGCGCCGTCCTGGAGGCCAAGTTCAACGACCGCGCCGCGCGCCAGAACCTGCCCGTGCTCAAGGAGGTCCTTGCGCTCCGCCTGAAGGCCGCCAACCTGCTCGGCTACAAGACGCACGCGCACTTCGTCCTCGAGGACCGCATGGCCAAGGACCCGAAGACCGTGGCCGACTTCATCACGCGCCTGCGCAAGAAGGTGAAGATCCTCGGCGGCGACGAGCTCGACACGCTCAAGAGCCTCAAATACGTCTATGAGGGCGCCGGCCCGTCGAAGCAGTTCAACGCGTGGGACTGGCGCTTCTACGACAACCAGCTCAAGAAGGTCAAGTATGCCGTCGACAACCAGAAGATCAAGGAATACTTCCCGGCCGACCACGTCACCGAGCAGATGCTCGGCGTCTACCAGAAGCTGCTGGGGCTGAAATACCGGCAGATCGTCGACGCCGCGATCTGGCACCCCGACGTGAAGCTCTACGAGATCACCGACGCCTCGGGCGGCGAGCCGATCGCGTACTTCTACCTCGATCTCTTCCCGCGCGAGGGCAAGTACAAGCACGCGGCCGCGTTCTCCCTCATCACGGGCCGAGTCATGCCCGACGGGCGCTACCAGAAGCCGGTCTCCGCGATGGTCGCCAACTTCAACAAGTCCACTAAGGATCGCCCCTCGCTCCTGACGCACGACGAGGTGGAGACCTTCTTCCACGAGTTCGGCCACATCATGCACCAGACCCTGACGAAGGCGCGCTACGGCCGCTTCTCCGGCTCGGCGACCGCGCGGGACTTCGTCGAGGCCCCCTCGCAGATGCTCGAGAACTGGGTCTGGGACCGCGAGGTCCTGGCGTCGCTGTCGGGCCACTACCTCGACCGCACGAAGAAGCTGCCCGACGCGCTGCTCAACAAGATGCTCGCCGCCAAGAACGTGAACTCCGGGCTCACGACCTTGCGCCAGCTCCTGTTCGGGTCGGTGGACCAGCTCTACCACGGCAAGCCGCCGGCCGACACGACGGCCGCCTACGCGCGCCTGGCCAAGGAAGTCTCCATGATCCCGACGTCCGCGGGGACGCATCCCGAAGCGAGCTTCGGCCACCTGATGGGCTACGATTCGGGCTACTACGGCTACATGTGGTCCAAGGTCTACGCCGAGGACATGTACTCCCTCTTCAAGGCCGCGGGGGCGCTCAACCCGCAGCTCGGCCGCCGCTACCGCACGGAGATCCTGGAGAAGGGCTCCTCGCGCGACGAGATGGACTCGCTGAAGGCGTTCCTGCTGCGCGAGCCCAACGAGGACGCGTTCCTCGAGAGCATCGGCCTCAAGCCGGGCAAAAGCTAAGATTCGCGCCTTTAAATAATAGTTATCCCCGAAATTCCACCGGTGGAATTTCGGGGATAACTATTTTCCGTCAGCGTAGATGGTCCTCGTCTCGGGGCTTCGTTCAATCACTCCGCGAGATTTGAGCGCCCAAGCCGCGGCCAGCCCCGCGCCGAGCGAGACCCACTGCGACGGCGACAGCGCCGACCA
>Ga0163144_10029925_pt1 | contig 10432 bp, 8 predicted proteins | sample OliLak19BULKMAT1_FD_123175 | JGI IMG/M metagenome (GOLD analysis project Ga0163144, IMG submission 123175) | Freshwater microbial mat bacterial communities from Lake Vanda, McMurdo Dry Valleys, Antarctica - Oligotrophic Lake LV.19.BULKMAT1 | ecosystem: Environmental > Aquatic > Freshwater > Lake...
TACCATGGCACCGGCTACACAGACTGTTGTGGCAATTGTTGGTTTGGCTACAGCTATACTAGCCGCTACCATTGCGCTCAAACAAAACGATATTAAAAAAGTATTGGCATACTCTACAGTTAGCCAACTAGGTTATATGTTCCTTGGTCTTGGAGTAGGTGCATACACAGGTGCAGTATTCCATGTAATGACACATGCATTCTTCAAAGCCTTGTTGTTCCTTGGTGCTGGTAGTGTAATACATGCAATGGGTGGAGAGCAGGATATGCGTAACATGGGCGGATTAAAAAAATACATGAGCGTTACCCACATTACTTTTCTGTTGGGTTGTTTGGCCATTGCAGGTATGCCCCCGTTTTCAGGTTTCTTTAGTAAAGATGAAATTTTAGCTGCTGCATATGCTAACAACCCGGTGCTTTGGGGTATTGCTGTTTTGGGAGCATTAATGACTGCATTTTATATGTTCCGGTTATATGCAATGACTTTTTTGGGTAAATTCCGGGGCACACATACTCAGGAGCATCACCTGCATGAAAGTCCTGCTGCTATTACCATTCCACTTATTATTCTGGCCATCCTTGCTGTTGTAGGTGGCTGGGTTGGAATTCCAGAAGTTTTCATGCACGGTGGACACAGGTTGGAGGCATTTTTAGAACCCATTTTTGCAGGTAGTAATGCAATAACTACAAAGCATGAAATGTCACATATTACTGAATATGCTTTGATGGCCGTTTCTGTTGGTGGTGCTTTGGTAGCTTTATTATATGCCTGGAAAAAATTTAGTAATCCAGATAGCTATCGGGATGAAAAGACAACAACTGAAGAAACCGGCATCGGAAAAATATTAGCCAACAAATGGTATGTAGACGAATTGTATGAAACCATTATTGTAAAGCCAATGCAATCATTTGCCGGCTTCCTTAACAATACAGTTGAGCGGAAAGGCATCGATGGTTTTGTAAGTGGAATAGGCAAAGCAGTTAATTACGGCAGCCGCCAAATAAGGTTTTTACAAAGTGGCCAGGTGGGCATCTATATACTGCTGATGGTAGTGGGTATTCTAATCATGTTTATTATTCAATTTCTTAGTAAATAATCATATTAATGATCGGTAACTATATTACTATTCCGCATTTATTAATTTTTGTTCCACTGGCAGCAGGGTTAATAGCTTTTTTAATTAAGGATGAATCAAAGGTAAAAGCCTGGAGTCTTTTTGCTGCTATTGTTACCTTAGGTGTTTCTGTAGCAGGAATTTATTTTAGCAAAAACATGGATTTAAGTGGACTTACATATGGTTACGAATGGTTGAAATACCTGGGTGCAAGTTTTGCTGTAAGTTTAGATGGCGTCGGTAGAATTTTAACCTTGTTAACAGGTCTTTCATTCCCCATTATATTTATTGCAACCAATAATAGCAGCTATAAAAATCCTCATTTATTTTATGGATTGATGCTGCTTTCATTAGCTGGTTTGATGGGCGTATTTGTTGCCACAGATTGTTTGTTATTTTATTTTTTCTGGGAGTTGGCACTTATTCCTGTTTACTTTTTGTGTAGCCGCTGGGGCGGAGAAAAAAGGATACAGGCAACTTTTAAGTTTTTCATCTACACATTTGCCGGTTCGTTGCTGATGTTGATTGGTATCATCTATACCTATCTGCAAACAAGCCCAACTGCATTTGCACCACATAGTTTTGCCCTAAGTGCTTTTCAAAATGTGTTGTTACAACCAGCACAACAGCAATGGTTATTCTGGTTGTTCTTTGTAGCTTTTGCCATTAAAATGCCGATATTCCCTTTTCATACCTGGCAGCCGGATACCTATGAACAATCACCCACTGCTGTTACAATGGTATTAAGTGGCATTATGGTAAAAATGGGATTGTTTGGTGTAATACGTTGGCTGCTTCCCATCTTTCCTGCAGCAGTCCTTCAATATGACAATGTCGTGATTGGCCTATGTGTTATCGGCATTATATATGCCAGCTTAATCGCCATCAGGCAAGATGATTTAAAAAGACTGGTTGCCTATTCTTCTATTGCTCATATTGGTAATGTGTGCAGCACTCTTTAGTACAAAACAATTGGCCATTGAGGGTGTAATGATTCAGATGTTTAATCACGGTATTAATATTATTGGTTTGTGGATTGTAATTGAATTGATAGAAAGACAATTGGGAATCCGCAAAATATCCCAGTTGGGTGGCATTGCCAACAAAGCGCCCATACTTACCATTTCATTGGTTGTAATAGCATTGGCAAATATCGCATTACCATTAACGAATTCATTTGTCGGGGAATTTTTGATGTTTGCAGGATTGTACCAGTTTAATGTTTGGTACACTGTTGTAGCAGGAATCAGCATTATACTTGCAGCAATTTATACATTGAATATGGTTCAAAAAGTATTTTATGGTGAGGTAAATACTTTAACTGTTGCTACAAAAGAAATTACATTTAGTGAAAAAGCAATTTTGGCTGTGGTAATTGTAGCAATTTTTATAGTGGGATTATTTCCACAGCCGTTGCTGCAACTTACAAGCGATTCAGTTGCATTCTTAATGACAAAATTTAAATAAAATACAAATTATCAGCCACAAGCCACCAGTAATATGAACGCAATTATTTTAACAGCTATTTGGGGTATCGTCATGATGTTTGGAGGTGTTTTCTTCAAAAGAAAAAGTACGCCTAAATATTGGGCCATTGTTGGTTTGGTTCTGGTTTTTTTATCTAATGGCTATGAATTATTAAATGGCGTTCCTTTCTTTGAAATTGACGTTAAAAATCTGCTTCACTTCAATAGTTTCAATCTTACTTTTATTGCTGTAGCATTGTTTTGTACACTGCTTTTTTTTCTGCTGAATGGCAGGGATATTGAAAAAGTTGGAGAGAATGTTTCAGAATATTTTGCCTTATTGTTTTTTGTATTGTGTGGTGTTGCTATAGCCGCCAGTTTTAACTCATTGCTTACCTTGTTTCTGGGGATTGAAATTTTGTCTATCCCATTATATATTCTTACAGGCAGCGATAAACGCAATCTTAAAAGCAACGAAGCGGCCTTAAAATATTTTTTAATGGGAGCTTTCTCAACAGGTATTATGCTGATGGGGATTGCATTCGTTTATGGTGGAAATACAAATGGCTCCTTTCTTATTGATAATATTAATTTAGGCGAAGGAGTTATGCCGCCGATGATTGCAATTGGGTTGGTATTTTTATTAATTGCAATGTCATTCAAAGTATCAGCTGCGCCTTTTCATTTCTGGACGCCGGATGTTTACGATGGAGCACCAACAGTATTTACCTCCTTTATGGCAACCATTGTAAAGGCTGCTGGTTTTATAGCATTCATACGTTTGTTTGATAATGCTTTTGGAAAAACTCAGGCTCAATGGCAAACACTGATTGTAGTTATCACCGCGGCCACTTTATTAATTGGTAACCTAACAGCAGTATTCCAGCAAAGTGTAAAGCGCATGCTTGCTTACTCCAGCATTGCCCAGGCAGGCTTTATGTTATTGGCCATTTTTGCGTTAAACGATTATGCCAAAGAGGGTTTAATTTTATATACCGCAGCTTATAGCCTGGCGACTATTGGTATTTTTGCAATTCTAATTAAGATGAATGACTATACTATTGATGGGTTTAATGGTTTAGCAAAGGAATATCCTGCAATTGCTGTTTGTGCTACGATATTCTTATTGTCATTAACTGGCATACCATTAACCGCCGGTTTTCAAAGTAAATTTTATATGTTATTGGCAGCCCTAAAAAACGGACAACAAAGTTGGCTGGTTATTTTCGCAGTATTAATGGCAGCAGTTAGTGCTTACTATTATTTTAAAATAATTCAGGCGATGTTTTTTAAAGAAAGCAACCAGCAAAACGGAGCGCCGGCAATAATGGTTGAAGAAATAAAACCTGCATTCAGCTATCTCTTATATTTTACAGCCCTGTTGATTGTTGCACTTGGATTATTTCCAAATCTATTAACTACCTGGTTGTATTATTAGGGCCCACATATCAAAGCGGAAGATTGCATTCATCCTTTTAAATTGTTGACCTTTACAAATAATTCGGTTGAAGCCTAACTTATAACTTAGCAATTATTTTTATAGGTGTTATTAATAGTTTGTTATTAGGTGTTCATCTAACCTGCTAAACTACTAAACCCTCTAAACTTAGATGGGGGAGTTACTTTAATACCACTTACTTACTAAACCATTAATTTGCCATTCATAAATAAACACGGTATAAATAATTATTCCCGTTTAACTTTATACAACATATAGATTGCATGAAGACACTTGACTCACTTTCCCTTTCTTACAATACGATAAAAAGTAATCGGTTACGTACAGCAATCACGGTTATTATTATTGCGTTGGGCATTATGGCATTGATTGCAATAATAACCGCTGTGGAAGCGGTAAACCAAAGCCTCACCAAAAGTTTTTCTACCATGGGGGCCAATGCTTTCAGCCTTCGGTTTAAAGAAAGATCCGTTAGGTTTGGCGGCGGGCCTGGTAGAGGGGATACTAAAAAAGTTAACCGCAATACCTTAGTAAAAAAATCAAGCGAAGGCAAACCAATTACTTTTGAAGAAGCCAGAGGCTTTAAAGAACGCTACAATTTTCCGGCAACTGTTGGTATAGCCCTTTCTGGCCCCAGCGGGGTTATAGTAAATACAGATAGTAAAAAGACAAGTCCTGATGTAAGAGTTACAGGTGGCGATGAAAACTATCTTGCATTAAATGGGTATGAGCTTGCCTATGGCAGAGATTTTAATGAGCTTGATGTGGAAAGTGGTAACAGTGTTTGTATTATAGGTACTGTGATTGCGCAAAAATTGTATGGCGATAATTTTGATAAAGCAATTGATAAAATTATTAGTGTAGCAAATAATAAATACCGGGTTATTGGTATACTAAAAGACAAAGGAAGTAGTGCATTTATGAATGCAGATAAAGTAGTAATAACTACTTATAATAACATAAGACGCATTTATGGTTCCGAGGGAAAATCTTACAATATTGCTGTAATGGTAAATGATTTAAAGATGATGGATGTAGCCATAGGCGAGGCGCAAGGTGCTTTTAGGCCTGTAAGAAAACTCGATATAAAAGAAGAGGATAATTTTTATGTTGATAAAAGCGATAGTATAGCTCAGTCATTAATGAAGAATCTTGGCTTTCTAAAATACGCCACGCTTGCAATTGCTTTAATTACCCTTATTGGGGCAGCTATCGGTTTAATGAACATTATGTTAGTTGCCGTAAATGAACGTACCAAAGAAATAGGATTGATTAAATCTTTAGGAGGCAAAGCTGGTGAAATAAGAGCTCAATTTTTATGGGAGTCAATTCTTATTAGTTTAATGGGAGCTTTAGTGGGAATAATTGCAGGTATTCTTTTTGGTAATATTGTAGCAGTTTTATTAAAAACAGGATTCGTAATACCATGGGCATGGGTTATTGCAGGCGTTTTGGTATGTTCATTGGTAGGGCTTATTGCAGGCCTTTATCCAGCATTTAAAGCAGCCAAACTAGATCCGATAGTAGCGCTGCGTTATGAATAGTAGTACTCAAATTATGAGATATTTTTATCAATAGAAACTGCAAACGGTTACGCTGTAAAAAGTTTAAAAAAAAATACAGGGTTTTTTCATTACTTCAATTTATTCATTATCTTGTGCTTCATCGGTAATAATTTTTCTCCAAAATTTTATTGATGGTATATATGTTTCTCATATCATTGTATACTAATAAAAGCAACTAAACATTTTTTAATTTAAATCACAAAAAAAATCTGAACGTCATGGCAGAAACAAAATCAACTGCAACTGTAAAACCATCTACATCGGTACAGGCAAAAAAGTCAGGCAATGCAATTTCATTGCTGGCTCCCGTTATTTGTATTATAGCAGGCTATATAATCTGGCGGTTTGTATTGGGGAACCCCACCGGATTTACCAAACCAGGAACAGGATGGTTCTGGCCAACACATGATGGCCCCAAAAGTGCATTGAATAAAATTTATTTGGGTGGAATCATTGTTCCAGTTCTTTTGGGCACATTTTTAACCATGATTACTTTTGTGATCGAACGTTTTTTAACAATCAGTAAAGCTACCGGTACTGGAAGCAATGCAGATTTTATCCGTAAAGTTCAATATCAACTGGCAAACAAAAATGTAGATGCCGCCATTGCTGAATGTGATAAGCAAAAAGGTAGTGTTGGTAATGTAATGAAGGCAGGCCTGCATCGTTACAAAGAAATGATTACCAACAATGAATTATCTACTGAGCAAAAAGTATTGGCTATTCAAAAAGAAGTTGAAGAGGCTACATCATTGGAATTGCCTATGTTGGAGAAAAACCTTGTGTTTTTATCTACCATAGCATCAGTTGCAACCTTACTTGGATTGTTGGGTACGGTATTAGGTATGATACGATCTTTCTCTGCCTTGGGTGAAGGTGAAGGCGGTGGTGATGCAGCACAAAAATTGTCAGTAGGTATTTCCGAAGCGTTGTATAATACTGCATTGGGAATTGGTACTTCAGCGTTTGCCATTATTTTCTACAATATTTTTACTACAAAAATTGATGGCATCACTTATGGTATTGATGAAAGCGGCTTTACGTTAACACAAAGTTTTGCGTCGTTGTACAAATAATTTTTTGATGCTGTATGGAATCAACAAAATATTGAATCTTTACAATAAATAATAACCAATATGGGAAGAGCGAAATTACCTCGAAAGAGTACAAATATCGACATGACGGCAATGTGTGATGTTGCTTTCTTATTATTGTCTTTCTTCATTTTGGCAACTAAGCAGAAGCCACCTGAAGCAGTTACGGTTATGCCACCTACATCGGTATCTTCTAAAGCTGCTCCGGAAAAATCGATACTGATTACTTTAACCAAAGAAGGTAAATGTTTTTTGTTACTCGGTGATGATACAAAAAAGAAAGATATATTAAAAGACATCAATACTACCAAAGGCCTGGGCCTTTCTGAACAGGAGCTTAATAAGTTTGCAAAATTAAGTTTCATTGGAATGCCACTAGGACAGGTAAAAAGTGCATTGGCATTGGAGCAGATGCCACCTGCTGATGAATTGTTAGGTATTCCTATTCAGGATAGTTCCAACAATGAAATGGTAGACTGGCTTAGAAGTATTACCAATGTGTATGCTGGTGGAGATCAAAAAGTTTTAGAAGATATGATTCTTATTAAAGGAGATAATCTGGCTAAATATCCCGCTTTCAAAAACATTAAATTCGCACTAAAAAAGAACAACCTGTTTAAGTTCAAAGTTGTTACTAACAGCGAAACGGTTCCAAGTGGTTCTGAGTTGTATATTAAGAATAAAGAATTATTGGACAAGAAATAAATTATAAACACTAAAACATATTTTTTATGGCAGAAATGGACACCTCGTCGGGTGGCGGACATAAGAAAGGGCCAGGCGTAAAAAAAAGTAAAAAGATGTCTACCCGGGTTGATTTAACCCCAATGGTTGATCTTGGTTTTTTGCTTATCACATTCTTTGTGTTTACTACTACTATGAGTAAGCCAACTGCAATGAATATGAATGAGCCAAAAGATGATCCGGATCAGCAGTTAAAGGTAAAACAATCGGGTGCCATGACTATCCTTTTGGGGAGCGATGACCAGGTTTATTACTATATGGGAGAGTTGTCAGCTGATAATGCTTCGCAACAATTTAAAAGCACTAATTTTAAAGATATCCGTTCGGTGATATTGGATAAAAAGAAAGCTACGCCCATTGGTGATTTAATGTATATCATCAAATCTGATAAGGATGCTACTTTTAAAAATGCAATTGACATTCTGGATGAAATGGCTATTAATGATGTACCACCAGGTCACTATGCTGAAGTAGATATGAGTCCGACAGAAGAGCAGCTCATTAAATTGACTGAGCAGGCCAACGGAATTAAATAAATAGTTTATGGAATTGAGTTAATTCCTGCATCTAAACAAACAAAGCATTCAGAAATGGAAACAAATAAAATCTTAAACGCAGATATTCTTGATATCATCTTTGATGGTAAGAATAAGCAGTATGGTGCGTACGACCTTCGTAAGACGTACAACAGCAGGCTTAAAAAAGCACTTTTGCTAACCGCAGCTTTTGCTTTGGTTATTTTCCTTAGCTCTGTTTTTGCAAATATCATTGGTAAAAAAGAAGTTGCTAAATTGGATGTGATAGATACACAAATGGCAGAAATTAAAAAGGATGCCCCACCTCCTCCGCCGCCGCCGCCGCCACCGCCAACACCGCCACCTCCTCCGGAAATAAATCAGATTAAGTTCACTCCTCCTAAAATCGTAAAGGATGAAGAGGTGAAACCTGAAGAAAAGATTGAGGAAATAAAGGAAGATCAGGTAATCAGTACTAAGACGGTAGAAAGTGATAATAAACAACAAATTGTACAGGCTCCTATTGATGACAAAGGCAGCCAGGTGGTAGAGGCTCCAAAGAGTGACGAAGAAGATAAAGTATTTACCAAGGTAGAGAATGAAGCAGAATTCCCTGGCGGAACTGCAGCATGGACGAGGTACGTTCAAAGAAATCTGGATGGTTTTAATCCTGCCGAAAATGGTGCACCTCCGGGAAAGTACCAGGTTATTGTAAGATTCATTGTAAGTAAAGATGGTTCTATCAGCGACGTACAGGCAGAGACTAAGTTTGGATATGAAATGGAAGAAAAGGCTATTAGTTGTATCAAAAAAGGTCCTAAGTGGAAACCTGCTTTACAAAACGGTCGTAATGTAAATGCTTATCGCAGGCAGCCTGTTACCTATGTTGTTCAGGACGAGTAGAACAGTTTTTTAAACTTTTTATATGTCCCCTTTCAATTGTTGAAAGGGGATTTTTTATGTAATACCAATTATACGCTGTTGTTAGTCCAATGCCGAAATCGATCGGCACAGGTTGGTACCAGCCTACCGGGAGTCAGGTTTACCAAATCCCTTCACACTAAACCATCGCACATAATTGCAGCCAGCACATCCCGATAGCTATCGGGAGCCTGTAATGAAATTATATTTGGAATAATAATCTTATGGAATCAGGTTGCCTTTTCATCATATAAAAAAATAATTATGGCAGCAATAGAAAATCATCCAACTGACAAAACAAACAAAAAATTCTTATTTAAAAAGAAAGATACCAGGGTTGATTTGACCCCTATGGTTGATCTGGGATTTCTTTTAATTACTTTTTTTGTATTTACAACCACCATGAGTAAGCCTACCGTAATGAAGATTGATATGCCCTTTGATCAAACAATTGAAACCAACGCAGTGTGTAATTCCTGTGCACTTACTGTGCTGCTTTGCAATGATGATGTTATCAAATATTATGAAGGCGATTTTACTGCCGCACAAATCCAATCAACCAATTATGCTGGTATAAGAGGAATTATCCTGAAGAAGAAGGAGTTGGTTAAGCGGGCAAGAGGTACAGCTGATGAGTTTGTCCTGATAATAAAGCCTACCGAAAAATCCTCGTTTAAAAACTTTATAGATATAACAGATGAGGTTACTATAAATCAGGTTAAGCGTTACTATCTGGATGAGGTTTCTTATGTTGAACAGAAATTGTTGTAACTGTTATTATGGCTTAACAATAGAGTTGTTGACACTAAATTTTTCCAAACTTTTTATAATAGGCAATTAATAATCCAGTAACCTCATTGTAGCTTAACTCTCCTGCTGGTTGCTGGTTATTGATTAAATATTTACTGTAAATCCATCTTACAACGGGTTCAACAGGGTTTTTATGCCGTTTATTAAATTGACTCCATTCATGCAAATCAGCCTTAACTTCTGGTAGTAATTGAGAGGCGAAATCTTTTACGGCAAATGAATCTGCTTTATATAGATTGCGTTGTGCATAAAGGAATAAATCAAGATATGTAGAATAATGAAAAAAGGTGTCTGTAGAAGCGGTAGCTGCCAGATAACCAACAAAGTTTGCCTCGTCTTCTTTTGCATAACCTAGCTGGTGGGCAGTTTCATGACAAAAAACATAGGGCTGTAAAAATTGCGGCACTGTAGTGTTAACCTGTGCTTCACCGGTAAAAGGATTATAGTATCCCATAAAACCAAGATAGTTACCGAGCCAGCCCCATAAGGAAGGTTTAATGGAGGTGGGATGATTAGCTAAAAATGGATATCGAATAGAAATATTTTGGTAGGCATCTTTTGTACCTTCTTTTAACAATCTTGTTGAAACTGAATATTGTCTTTTTTGTAAAATGGCTCGTTTGCCGCTATTTACCTTATTTAATAATATAGAATCGATTATCCTAAGGTCTTCAGGTTTATATTTCTCCAGCCTTAATCCTAACTGACTTGCAATACCTCTTCTGTTGTAATTTATCCCCCACA
>Ga0163144_10029926_pt1 | contig 10431 bp, 13 predicted proteins | sample OliLak19BULKMAT1_FD_123175 | JGI IMG/M metagenome (GOLD analysis project Ga0163144, IMG submission 123175) | Freshwater microbial mat bacterial communities from Lake Vanda, McMurdo Dry Valleys, Antarctica - Oligotrophic Lake LV.19.BULKMAT1 | ecosystem: Environmental > Aquatic > Freshwater >...
AGGGGAGCACGATGCGCATGCTCCCCATGCTATCGCTTACTAGCTCGGCAGATTGAGCACGTCGCCCGGATGAATGACGGTGTTTTCGTCCTTCAGTTTGCCGGGGTTCGCTTTGATGATCTCCGGGTACTTCGCGCCGTTGCCCAGGTGGTTGGCGGCAATCTTCCAGAGCGAATCGCCAGCGACGACGGTGTACTTCTTCGCTACCGGCGGCAGGCTGCTATCAACCGTGATCTCGGCCGACAGGTCCTCGAAGCCCGAGTCTATTTCCTTAATCTTGTTCCACATCGCGTTGACCTGCTCTTCGGCGGGCGCATTGGCGCGGAGGACGAGTTTGTCACCTTCAATGTGAAGGTTGTTCAGCTTAATGTGCAGCTCTGGGATGAGATCGAGCACACCTTTATACTTGGCTTTCAGTGTTTCCAATTGATCCATTGTAATGACTCCGTTAAACGTAGATAGCGTAGAAGCGCGGAGAGTTTCAAGAAACCTACGTTAGAAAATTATTACGATTTTCCAGTGGAAAAAGGTTTGGGATGCGTGTAGGGTAGCCTCATGGACCTTTTACAAACGATTATGGGCGCCCAGGGCGGCGGCGCGGTTCAACAGCTTTCGCAGCGCTTTGGCCTCGACGAGGGGCAGACCGCTTCGGCCCTCGAACAGCTTGTTCCGGCGTTGATGGGAGGCGTACGGCAGAACGTGCAATCCGGCGGGCTCGAAGGCTTGTTGGGTATGCTGGGCGGCGGCAACACGGATCAATACCTGGATGACGCCGAAGCGATTCAGGCTCCTCAAACGACGGACACGGGCAACGACATCCTCGGCCAGCTTTTTGGCAGCAAGGAAATCAGCCGTTCGGTGGCCGGCCAGGCTTCGGCGAACACGGGCATCGGTGCCGACATTTTGAAGCAGATGTTGCCGATTGTGGCGACGATGGTGATGAGCGGCATGAGCAAGCAGAGGAACTCTTCGCAAGGCGGATTGCTGGGGATGCTCGATTCGAACAATGACGGCTCCATCGCCGACGATGTTCTAGGGCTGGCAGCAAAGTTTTTACGGAGGTAGGGTATGGGACCGCAAGGGAGACGAATCGGCGGCGGCATCAAGCTGCTGCCGATTATTTTGGCCGCCCTTTACATGGGCTACTTCTATTTCTCGAACCGGCAAACCGTGCCGTTGACCGGGCGTAAGCAACTGGTTGACATAAGTCGAGAGCAGGAAGCGGCGTTGGGGTTGCAGAGCTATCGGCAGGTGATCCAGCAGTCGCGGGTAGTGCGCGACGGGCAGGCGGCCCAGCTTGTGCGGGACGTAGGTCAGAAGATCAGCGCCGTCGCCGAAGACCCTGGGTTTCAATGGGAATACAATTTGATTTCGGATGACCAGGTGAATGCGTTTTGCCTGCCCGGTGGTAAGGTGGCAGTGTATTCGGGCATCCTGCCGGTGGCGAAAAACGCGGACGGTTTGGCCGTGATTATGGGGCATGAAATCGCCCACGCGATCGCGCGGCACGGGGCCGAGCGGATGGCGCAGCAGAAGTTGGTACAAATTGGGACGATGGCGGCCGGGGTGGCGGTGAGCGATATGGACGATCGGTCGCGGATGGCCGTCATGGGTGCTTTGGGCATGGGCGCACAGTATGGGATCATGCTGCCGTTTTCGCGGGAGCATGAATCCGAGGCGGACTACATGGGGCTGATCTATGTGGCGCGAGCGTGTTTTGATCCAACCGAGGCGCCAAAGTTGTGGGAACGGATGGGGGCGGCCAGCGGTGGGAAGGGGCCGGCGGAGTTTGCCTCGACGCATCCGTCGAACGCAACGCGGATTCGCCAATTTCAGGAATGGATGCCGGAAGCGCTGAAAATTCGCCGTGAGAAGTGCGGGCAATAGGCAGGTTATGCTGGGAGGAATGCTTAGACTTTCTCTCGCATTTCTCTTTACCGGCAGCTTGATGGCCCAATTCGTGGCGGCCGGTTTCGTAGTGCCGCCGGCATTCAAGACCAAAAACTACAAGCTCGTTCCCTTGGGACCCGAAATTGTGAAGCAGGACTACGAGGCGTATATGTCCTCGATCGAGCACCTGCAGAAGACGTTTACGGACGGAACATGGCCGAACAAGAACGTGACGATGGCGGATGCGATCAAGGATCTGGAAGGCGAGGCCGCCCTGATCAAAGCGCGCAAGGCCTTCAATTACGCGGTGATGACGCCGGACGGTAAACGCGAACTCGGCTGCGTTTACATCGGGCCGAGTAAGGTGGCCGGTGAGGACGCCCAAGTGCGGATGTGGGTGACGAAGGCCGAGTTCGACAAGGGCCTCGAAACCCAGTTGCGGGCCGAGATGAAAGCTTGGCTGGCGAAGGCTTGGGCGTTCAAAAACGTCGGTTGGCCGCAGAAGACGAAGTAGGCTAGCGGCCGGATTCGAACACCGGCTCTTCACTCAGGCTCGAAACCGGATGCTGAGCCTGACGGGCGGCATAACTGCGTCGAGTCAACAGCGAAAGTTCTCGCGCGGTAAAGGTTAGCGTCGGACTGGTCAAATGGGCAGAAGACAGGGCGGCCTGGGCGATTCCCGAAACGGAGTGATGGCTGCTTCCCGTCAGCACGTGATAAAGCTCATGAGCAAGGACGCGGCCAAGGGCTTTTCCCATCATCTGACGCTGCGGTAAGCCTGATTCACTGAAGCTGGCGACCTGGAGCATGCGGCCCAAGCGAGCGCAATCGACTTCGATGAAGGGCAACATTTCGCCGTCAGAAACATGGGCCCAGCCGAGGGCTGAGCGCCGGGCCGACCCCGCCGCAGCACGCACAGGTTCGCTCCAGCAGCCTGACTTGAGTCGAATCACGACGAGATCGGGAAAGGAATCGTCTGGCTTTACTTCGCTCCGGTTCACCCACTGAAACGAATAGCCGGTTTCCCGGAAAATATGCTCCACTTCATGATGAAGGGCGGTGGCGACCCCGCTGGGAAGGGGCGTGGCAGCGTCAATGATGAGCGTCACCGGGGCTTCGGAGGAAGCCGAAGACGCACCGAAGGCGGCACCGACAAGGATGCACAACAAGGGTATGATGATCCGCACAGGGGACCTCTTTTTGCCGACTGGGAAGTAGTGAGGAGATACAGGCTCCTCACCCGTCCACAGTCTACTACAAACAGATTCTATTAAGAGGAGGCGAGCACGGCCTCGGCGTCGAACACACTGGCGAGGGCGTGAATAACGGAAGCGATGCGCACTGCGGCTAGAACGTTCTCTTCGGCTAAGCCCTTCTCTCGCACGACTTTCTCGTGCGAGTCGACGCACTTGCCGCAGGCGTTGATGGCCGATACGGCAAGGCAAAAAAGTTCAAAGTCCACGTGCTCGATGCCGTGCGTCCGCAGGACGTTCATGCGGAGGCGCGCCGGCATCGATCCGTACTTCTCGTTGGAGGTCAAATGGTGAAAGCGGTAGAAGACATTGTTCATGCCCATGATGGCGGCGGCCGCTTTCGAGGCCTCAATGGCTTCAGGAGAAATGGTCAGCGCGGCCTGTGCGGCGATGGCCGCCAGCAGTTGCGGGTTGCGAGCCGCGATGGCGCAGGAAAGCGCGCAGCCCCAGGCCTGCTGCGGCGTTAACTCCGGCTGTTGCAGAACGCTGCTCAGGTTGAGCTTCAAGTCTTTAGCGTACGCCGGAACAGTATCCATCAAGTGTTCGAGGTTCATATTGGGTTCCTAATTAAAAAGGGCGGGCTTGGTTGGCCCGCCCCGGTGGTGCAGATGGCGACTACTTACCGAGCGTGGACTCGCCCTTCTCCCAGTTGCACGGGCAGAGTTCGTCGGTCTGCAGAGCATCGAGAACGCGAAGAACTTCCTTCGGGTTCCGGCCGACCGAGAGATCGTTCACGCTGACGAACCGGATGACGTTGGTCGGGTCAACGATAAAGGTCGCGCGCTGGGCGGCGCCGATGTGAGGATCGCGAATGCCGAGGGCGGTGACGAGCTCAGCCTTGAAGTCGGACAGCATGGGGAAGGGCAGGTCACGAAGATCGTCGTGATGCAAGCGCCAGTTCAGGTGGGTGAACCAGGAATCGGTCGACCCGCCCAGAACCTGAGCGTCCCTATCCGCAAACTCTTTGTTCGCCTTGCCAAAAGCCGCGATCTCGGTCGGGCAGACAAACGTGAAATCGAGCGGCCAGAAGAAGTAGACCTTCCACTTGTCGGCGTAGGTATCTTGATTAATCTCGGCGAACTCTTTGCCCTTTTCAAGGCTAACCGCCGCGTTCAAATGAAACGCGGGAAACTTCTCTCCAACTCCAAGCATGCTTCTCTATCTCCTAGTTTTTTTTGAAGCGCAGGCGGCACAAAGGCCGTGCGCTTCGACGTGAAATCGATTTATCCGAAAGCCTTTCGGCAACGGGCGACGTAACTGAATCTCTTCGAGGCCTTCAGTGGGAAGGTCAAACATCGTACGGCATTGCGTGCAGACGAAATGGTGGTGGGGCTCGTTGTTCGCTTCCAGCCGCAGCGAACCGTGATGGAGGCTAACTTCCCCGATCAGGCCGCTGTCCAGGAAGGTTCGAATGTTGCGATAGACGGTGCCGAGCGAAATCGACGGGATATCCATCCGCACCCGGTCAAACAACATCTCGGGGCTGGGATGATCCTCGGCTTGCAAGAGCGCTCGGTAGAGCACCTGGCGTTGATGGGTACACGGTAGACCCGCCGAGACGCAACGATCGCGGAACCACTCCATGCGCTGCTCAATGTCCATACTCTTCGATAGATGCGGAATGGTTCGGCCCGGATGCACCTTTCTCGCAGATAAGAATAATTCCTATCTAGCAGCCGCTTTCGTTTGGACTGATTCCATCAAAGGCTGGCCGGAGATGATGCCGGCCATCAGCGCCGTTTCAAACGGCGGGTCCGTCAACCCGGCAAAGCGGGCCCAACGGGCGGGTCCATAGACCTCCTCCCACAATGCCAGATCGAGCAGCTGGGCCGCATCTTCGCCCGAGTGATGCGCGGCCCGGCTCGAGCACGCTGTCGGCCGGGATTCGAGAAAGCGGATCGCCGCCCAGAGTTGGGGGCGATCAAAGGCGCACGACTGAAACCGGCCCGACCAGACCCGATCGCTCTGCTCGCTCCGAATGTGACGCCACAGCGAGTACTCCCGATTGACTTGCGCCAACGTTCGCGACAGGGTGGCCGGGCTGACGGGCAGAACCAGCAGATGGGCCTCGGCCGGCTCGAGGGAGTAGGCAAGGATGGACAGATGATGCCGCGACGCGGCGCGACCTAAAACGTGGAGGTAGGCCCGGTAGTCGGTCTCATCCGTGAAGGCCGGCGTCGCCGCCAACTGCCTCACATAGTGCGGGAAAAAGGGTAACGTAATGCGGCGAGCTCTGGCCATGCACCGAGGAAGTGCCGGCCAGAGCCCCCGTATCTCAACTATTTCGTCTTCGGCTTTTTATACGCCCGAAAAAGCCGGCCGAGCACCTTCAGAGCCTGGTCGATCTCCTTCTCCATGACGATGAACGGAGGCAAGAAGCGCAGAACAGTGTCATGGGTGCAGTTGAACAGAATACCCTGTTCCATGCCTTTCAGGACGTAGTCTTTGCCCGGATGGTCGAGTTCGACCCCGATCATCAAGCCGTGCCCGCGGACGTCCTTGATGAACTTGTGTTTGGCCTGCAGGTCTCGCAGACCGGCCCGGAAATACTCGCCGACCCGGTTGATCTGCGGCAACAACTCATCGAGAATGTCGAGGAATTCCAGCGCCACCGCCGAAGCCAGAACGTTTCCACCGAAGGTCGTGCCGTGCATGCCCGGCTTGATCACGCTCGCTGCCCGCTCGTTCGTCATCACCACGCCCAACGGCAATCCGCAAGACAACGGCTTCGCCGTCACCATCACATCCGGCTTCACTTCCGGCGCGATCAGGCTGTGCGACCAATACTGCCCCGTTCGGCCAACGCCGCACTGAATCGCGTCGAAAACGAGCAGTGAGTTGTATTGATCCGCCAAGCGGCGGGCCGTCCGCAGGAACTCCGGTTGCATCGGGTGGATGCCGCCTTCGCCCTGAATACCTTCGATCACGATGCCGCTCGTGCGTTCGTTGAACGCCGCTTCCAGCGCCGCGACGTCATTCGCCGGGACCCAGCGAGGCCCTTCCAGCAAGGGCTCAAAGTCCTTCCGGTACTTCGGCTGCCCGGTGATCGAGAGGGCACCCATCGTCCGGCCATGGAAGGAGTTCTCCAGCGCAATGATCTCAGGTCGATCCGGCCCGCCGTGAGCGCGCATAATCTTGATCGCGCCCTCCATTGACTCGGCTCCCGAGTTCGTGAAGAAGACGCGATCCAATCCCGAAATCTGGCACAATCGCTGCGCCAGCCTGCCGGTGTACTCGTGATAGTAAAGGTTTGAAGTATGGATCAGCAGCGCGGCCTGCTTCTGGATCACCTTAGTAATTCGAGGATGCGCATGGCCCAGGGCATTCACCCCGATCCCACTCAGCAGGTCGAGATACTTCCGGTCATCGAGACCATAGAGGTAGCAGCCTTTGCCGCGTCGCAAAGCGAGTGGGTATCGGGCGTAAGTCGGCATCACGTATTGACGCTCTAACTCCATCCACTGCTGTGACTCTGTAAGTTCGGCTACTGCATCTTTAGTTTCAACCACTCGACCATTTTCTCCTTGTAGTTTTGATAAGCCGGGACCTTCTCCCAGCCGCCGATGCCATGGGGGGCATCGAAGAGCGTGTGCACTTCACAGGAAGCGCCCACAGATTTCATTTTCGCGCACATCGAGGTCGACTGCGCGTACGGCACCGACTCATCCTTGGTGCCGTGTATAAAGAGGATCGGCGGCATGTCCCTCTTCACGAACGTAATCGCGGAAGCCTCGCGCATTTTCGCGAGTTCCGGCGGCGTCATCCCCGTCACGCCGAGCAATTGGGTCACATTCTTACCGGGCGAACCGAACTGCTTCGAACGAGCTTCGAAGTCGGTCGGGCAGTAAAAGCAGACGACGGCAGCAACGCGAGTGGCCGGGGTGTACTTCGCTCCAGCCAACGCCACGAGATGGCCGCCGGCGCTTTCGCCCATCAGCGCAATGCGTTTGGGGTCAACCTTGTAGGCCGCCGCGTTCCGCTTCACCCACACGATCGCCGCGTTCATATCGTCCAAAGCCGCCGGGTGTTGAAAGCGGGGACTCAGACGATAGTTGATCGTGAACCAAGCGAAGCCGCCTCGAATCAACGGGGGAAACAGCGGCGGAACGTAAGTGTTTTTATCCCCGGCTTCCCACCCGCCACCGTGGACGACGATGACAGTAGGGAACGGACCTGGACCCTCAGGCACCCAGGCGTCCAGGGTTAACGAGTAACCATCGGGTTTCGAAAACTCGATATCTCGCCGGAGTTCGGCACACACCGGCAGCAGACTAATTAGCAGTAGGAGAGGTAGGCGTAGCACTCGAGGACTCCTCACGTCGCTTGGCCGGTTTCGGAAGCGGCTTGCGCGGTAGCATCTCTTCGCGGTTGGCGGCCTGATACAGGAACGCGGCCATGATCGCCGACGCCTGCATCATGTCGGATTTTGGAACGTAGTCGAACACATCCATATTCGAGTGATGGGTGGTCGAAAAATATTCGAGCGGATCTTGAATGAACTGGAACGCCGGCAGCCCAACGTTGTTAAACGGCACGTGGTCGGTCGACCCCGTGTTTCGAATCGTCACAGTGTTGGCCCCGTAATCGCGGAAGGGAGCTAGCCAAGCGTCGAACACCGGGCGAAGCATATCATTGCTCTGCAGGTAGATCCCGCGGATCTTGCCCCCGCCGTTGTCCAGGTTAAAATAGGCCTGCAGCTTGGCGTGATCGGCCTTGGTCGCCATCGTTTCCCGGTCGGCGAAATGTTCTTTTACATAGGCCGCCGAACCAAAGAGCCCCTGCTCCTCACCGCTCCACAGCGCCAACCGAATCGTTCGGTCGGTCTTCAAATTCAGAGCCTTGATAATCCTAAGCGCCTCAATTCCGACCGCGCAACCGGCGCCATTATCGGTCGCCCCGGTGGCTCCATGCCAGGAGTCCAAATGCGCCCCCACCATCACGACTTCATCCTTCTTCGAAGTGCCCGGAATCTCGGCGACTACATTGTAGGTCTCGCGGTTGAAGTACTCGGTTTTGACGTCGAGTTCCACCTTCACCGGCACCTTCTTTTCAATCAGGCGAGCGATACGGTTGTAATGTTCAATGGTCAGCGAGATCATCGGCGGAGGAATCGGATCTTTCTCGTCCCGACCGCCCCCGTTCCCCGCGAACACCGTTCCCGCTTCACCCCGATAGCCCGGCATCAGCAGCCCAGCCACGCCTTCGTCGACTAACCACTGGTGATACTTTTTCCGAAAGGTCACGAGCCGCTCACGGGTCATCGGCTGGCCGTCCGGGCCGGGAGGCAGATTCCGCATCGCCGCCGTCGGCAAGCCAAACACCCCAGACGGAGATGGGTCCATCGCCATTGATTCCGCCGCCAAGGCCGCGGCATCATAGCGCCGGCCTCGGGCGATCGTATGAAGGCCAACCTCGCGCGCCGGATCAGAGATCACGATCTTCCCCTTCAGTTTGCCCTTCCATTTTTCAAGATCCGCTTCAGTCCGCAACGTGGCCATCACGACCTCGGCCGTAATCGGTCCGTTGGTCCCGCCGGTCCACGCGTTCGGATAGCCGATCAACGGCGAGTATGTCGGATCTACCAGCTGAGCGGAGAATTTCGAATAGGCCCAGCCGCGGCCAAACCCGCCCCACTTCTCAAACTTAACGTCGGAAACGCCGAAAGACTGAAGACGCTTCTTCACCCAGTCGGCGGCTTTGTCGTAGCCCGGCGAAGCCGTTAACCTTGGACCGTTCACGTCCGTCAAGTAGAAGAGGTGATCCATCACTTGGGAGTTTTCAATCGCCTCTCCCTTAATTCGATGAATCCCCATGAGGTCGACTTTTTCGTTGGAAAGCAGAACGACCTTATCCTGCGCCAACAAGCCCGCGGCCGTGGCCGCGCAAAATGCGAGAATTCGGGTGACGGTAATCACGATCTCAAAAGCATAGCAACGGCCCGGGGCCGCTACAATAAAAAACGTTGCAGATCACGATCTCGAAAGAGAATTATCTGAAGGCGATCGCCGAGGCAGAAGCCGATGGCGAATTCGTTATCGCGGCCACGTTGGCCCGCTGGCTGGACGTATCTCCCCCGGCGGTGACCATGGCGATCCGGCGCTTGAAGCGTGACGGCTGCATTGTCGTCGAAGCCGAAGGCCGCATTGGCCTCACTCCCGCCGGCCGCGAAATCGCCAACCGCCTTCTGCGCCGGCACTACTTGATTGAGCGGATGCTCGCCGAAATCTTCGGCATGGAGTGGTACCGCGTTCACGATGAGGCCGAGCAGTTGGAACACGCCGTCTCTGCTGAATTCGAGCAAAAACTAGCCGAAAAGTTGGGCGCCGACGCCGAATGTCCCCACGGCCACGGGCTCCGGCTGGAAACCCAACAACAGCGCCGCGCCCGCGGCCTAACTCCGCTCGATGAGTTGAAGCCGGGCGAATTCGCGACCGTCATTAGCGCGTTCGAACGAGACCGCAAGCTCCTCGAATTCCTCGACGCGCTCGGCATTCGACCCTCAGCCCCCATCCAAATGCTCGCTCGAAACTACGACGCCACAGTCACGCTCCGCGTCGGCGACCGCGAGGTACCCTTAGGCAAAGCCGCCGCGAGCCGCGTTTGGGTTCAACCCAAAGACTTAAAGTAAGCAATCGTCTTGCTCAGGCCATCTTCGAGCGACACCACGGGTTGCCAGCCCATTACCCGCTTGGCTTTGCTGATGTCCGGACGCCGGCGCTTGGGGTCATCTTCCGGCAGCGGTTCAAACACGATCGTCGATCCCGTCCCCGTCAACCGCTGAATCCGTTCCGCAAATTCGAGCATCGTCATCTCGGCCGGGTTACCCACGTTTACCGGATAAACCTCGTCGCTCTGCGAGAGGCGATAGAGGCCTTCGACCAGATCGCTAACATAACAGAAACTACGCGTCTGCGACCCGTCTCCGAACACCGTAATCGGCTGCCCGCTCAAGGCCTGTTCGAGGAACGCCGGCACGACCCGCCCGTCCCGAAGTTGCATCCGCGGGCCGTAAGTATTGAAGATCCGGGCGATATTCGTCCGCAAACCATACTGCCGATGATAGGCCATCGTCATGGCCTCGGCGAACCGTTTGCTCTCGTCGTAACAACTCCGCGGGCCCACCGGGTTCACGTTGCCCCAGTAGCTTTCGGTCTGCGGATGTTCAAGCGGATCGCCATAGCATTCCGAAGTGGAAGTCACAAGGTACCGAGCGTTCGATGCCCGAGCCAACTCCAGCAAGTTCCGCGACCCAATCGACCCCACATCGAGGGTCGCAATCGGATGGGCA
>Ga0163144_10029928_pt1 | contig 10431 bp, 6 predicted proteins | sample OliLak19BULKMAT1_FD_123175 | JGI IMG/M metagenome (GOLD analysis project Ga0163144, IMG submission 123175) | Freshwater microbial mat bacterial communities from Lake Vanda, McMurdo Dry Valleys, Antarctica - Oligotrophic Lake LV.19.BULKMAT1 | ecosystem: Environmental > Aquatic > Freshwater > Lake...
ACGAGGTCAGCCGCCGATGGCGCGCATCGAGCTCGAACGAGGTCAGCCGCCGATGGCGCGCATCGAGCTCGAACGAGGTCAGCCGCCGATGGCGCGCATCGAGTTCGAACGAGGTCAGCCGCCGATGGCGCGCATCGAGCTCGAACGAGGTCAGCCGCCGATGGCGCGCATCGAGCTCGAACGAGGTCAGCCGCCGATGGCGCGCATCGAGACGCTGGCGGCGGTCTCTTCGGTGCAGCCCTTCCAGACGTCGCCGTCGGGCTTGAGCGTCCAGGCCTCGGCGATGCGGTCGACGATTCCGCCGAGATCGCCGGCTTTTGCTTCGGCTCCGGCGTCGACACCGTCGTCGGTGGCGAGGCACGGGCGGAGCTGGCCCTGCGAGGAGACGCGGAGGCGGTCGCAGGTGCCGCAGTAGGTGTCGCTGGTGCCGGAGATGAAGCCGGCGCGCAGCGTGGGGTCGCGGCGGGCGTGGACGTATTTGGCGGGGCCGAGGCCGGGGTCGACCTGGGCTTCGGCGGGGGCGAGGTGCTCGGCGAGGCGGGCGCGCATTTCGGCGGCGGTGATCAGGTGCTCGCGCTGGAGCCGGGCGCCCTCGGCGATGGGCATGACCTCGAGGAAGCGGGGGAGCATGCGGCGCTCCCAGGCCCAGAGGAGGATGTCTTCGAGCTCGTCGTCGTTGACGCCGCGGAGGACGACGGTGTTGAGCTTGATGGGGGCGAAGCCGGCGGCGAGGGCGGCGTCGATGCCGGCGAGCACCCTGGCGAGATCGCCGCCGCGGGTGATGTCGTGGAAACGCTTGGGATCCAAAGTATCGATCGAGATGTTGAGGCGATGGAGGCCGGCGGCACGGAGCGGCCGGGCGAGGCGCGCGAGCTGGGAGGCGTTGGTGGTGAGGGCGACGTCCTCGAACCCCATGGCCGCGAGCTCGGTGACGATGGCGAGGATCTCGGGGTGAATGAGGGGCTCGCCGCCGGTGAGGCGGACGCGGCGCACGCCGGCTTTTTGCAGGCCCTGGAACATGGTGCGCCAGACGGGGACCATGAGCCGGCCCTCGGCGTAGCCGTCGTTGTGCGAGGGGCGGCAGTAGGTGCACGCGAAGTCGCAGCGGTCGGTGACGGAGACGCGCACGCTGCGCGGCTGGATGGTCGGCTTGGACGGCCTGGGGACGGGAGAAGCGTGCGCGGCGGCGTTGAAGACGGGCAGCGCCCTGCGCTCTCTGACCGCGACGCCGGGCGGCGCGGGGGGGACCGGCGCGGCGAGGTCGATCAGCGGCTTCAGGTAAGCGTTCATGGCGGGTTTCGAGGGGGAAGCGTAGCGCCGATCCCGGGGGAGTCCGCCTAGCTTTTCACCACGCGGCAGGCAATCCGAGAACGCGCGAGTGGATCGCTATCGGATGGCGCTGCGTCGGGTCGGTGAGCCCGGTGCGGCGTGGGCGATGGAGCGGCGCGAACGCGACGAGCCTCGGCTAGCCGCCGGCGACCGGGGGGATCAACGCCACCTCGTCACCGGCGGCGACGAGATCGGTCCAGGCCACGTAGGAGCCGTTGACGGCGACGCGAAGGGCCTTTTTGTAGGGGACGAGGCCGGGGTAACGCAGGCACACGCTGTCGAGGAAGGCGGCCGCGGTGCACGGGAGGTCGAGGGCGAGGTCGACCTCGGAGGTGCCGACGACGTCGCGCGCACCGGCGAAAGCGAGCAGGCGAACGGTGGCGGGCACGCGGGGAACCTAGCACCGGCGGGGCGTCCCACGAAGTCGTCGTGGCGACCGCAGCACGTAGGTCGTTGTGAGGTTCGCGAAACCCTCTATCATCACCGACCCCAACGCGAACGATGACGACCGAAACCGGATTCCCACCTGGGACCATCCTCGCGGGCCGATACCAAGTGCGCCGTGAGCTCGGCCACGGCGGCATGGGTGTCGTGTATCTGTGCCGCGACGTGGCGATCGACGAGCGCGTGGCGGTGAAGCTGCTGTCGCGCCCCGACGCGAAGATGCGGCCCGAGGACGCGTGGGGATTTCAGGAAGAGGCGCGCGCGCTGGCGCGGCTCGGGCACCCGGCGATCGTGCAGGCGCGCGACTTCGGGGCGCTGCCCGACGGGACGCCGTACCTGGTGATGAACGCGGTGCCGGGGCGCTCGCTGCACGAGTGGCTGTACCTGGCGCTGACCGAAGGGATCATCCCGTGGCAGGTGACGTGGTCGGTCACCGATCAGATCCTCGGAGCGCTGGCGCACGCCCACGCGCGCGGGGTGATCCACGGGGATTTGAAGCCGTCGAACGTGATGGTCGAGCTGACCGACGGCGAGGAGCCGGGGGTGTTCGTGCTCGACCTGGGGCTCGCGTGGCTGCTGCAGGACATCGTCGATCACCGGCTCGACGGGTCGCGCGCGCCGGAGCCCACGGTGCGCTGGGGCGCGGGGACGCCGGGCTGGATGGCGCCGGAGCAGATCCGGTTCGCGGCGCCGCACATCGGGCCGCCGACCGATCTGTACGCGCTCGGTTGCATCTTGTTCGCGATGCTGACGAACCGCGAGCCGTACGAGGGGACGAACGAGGAGCTGTGCCAGCAGCACCGCAACTCGCCGATCCCGGATCCGCCGCTGCAACCCGGTGTGCCGGCCGACGTGGGGCCGTTCGTGAAGCGCTTGATGGCGAAGCGGCCGTGGCACCGCTTCGAGTTCGCGACCGACGCGCGGCGGTTGTGGAAGCGGTGGAAGCCGATCGAGGACAAGGTGTCGGCGACCGAGACGCCGATGATGGGGATCCCGATCGCGCGGCCGTCGCTGCCGCCGAGCCAGGCGCGCTACACCGAGGACACGCTCGACTTCGCGCGGGACGTCGAGCACATGACGACGATCGGTCTGCTCGGGATGCGGCCGAGCCCGTTCGTGGCGCGCAGCGCCGAGCGCGCGCAGCTCATGAACCTGGTGACGGACGTCATCGAGAGCACGGTGCCGGTGCACCGGTTCTTGCTGCTGGCGGGTGAAGCGGGTGTCGGCAAGAGCCGCCTCGCCGAGTGGCTGTGCGAAGAGGTACACGAGCGCGGGCTGATGATCCCGCTGCGCGCGCGCTACCGGAGGATCCCGGAGCCGGCCGACGGCGTGGTGGGCGCGGTGACGGCGTTCTACCGGCTGGAGCGCGCGGACCGCGACGTGGTCGAGCGCGTGCTGATGAACGTGTGGGAGGTCGAGCCGAACGACGAGGACGGCAAGACGTGGGTCGCGGCGACGGCGGAGTGGCTGCGGCCGCTGCCTCCGGGGAGCGATCGGGTGGGGCCGACGGGGAAGCGGTTCGCGCTCGATCGGCCGGAGCTGCGCTGGCTGGTGATCCGGCGGACGCTGGAGCGGATCGGCAAGGGGCGGCCGATCTTGTTGTGGCTGGACGATCTTCACCACGCGTCGCCGACGACCTTCGAAGGTCTGTACCGGATGCACAAGGACGCGACGCGGCTGGGGCTGCTGATCGTCGCGACGGCGCGCTCGGAGGCGCTCGAGTCCGATCCGGACGCGAAGGTGCGCATCGAGCGGGCGATCCCGGACTTCGACGGCGAGCGGCTCGATCTCGCGCCGCTCAACTCGGCGCAGACGTACTCGCTGTTGAAGGAGACGCTGCCGCTCGACGACCTCGCGATGCAGGAGGCGGCCGTGCGCAGCAAGGGCAACCCGCTGTTCGCGCTGCAGCTCGTTCACGCGTGGGCGGGCGGCGGGCACTTCGCGTTCAAGGACGGGAAATACTTTGTCCCCAAAGCATCGCTGGCGGTGCGCGCCGGGACGACGGCGGAGCTCTGGGAAGAGCGGCTCCTGGCGCTGCCGGAAGATCTGCGGCCGGCGGCGTTCGCGGCGGCGGCGCTCGGCGGCGACGTGCGGAGCGACGTGCTGGCGCACTCGCTCGCGGCGCTGAACCTGGATCCGGAGCGGGCGATGCAGTCGATGCGGCAAGCGCAGATCGTGCTCGCCTCGGGCGGCGATCGGATGCGCTGGCCGCACGCGCTGCTCCAGGAGCACCTGCTGACGCAGCTCGCGTTGCAGAAGAACGCGAGCCGGGTGTTCCGCGCGGCAGCGAACGCGCTGGCGCTGCACCCGAACGCCTCGATGCGGCGGATCTTGCGGCAGCGCGTCGTGAACCTGACGCGGGCGGGCGACGTCGATGCGGCGGCGAAGCTGCTGCACGAGCACATCTCGATGGTGTGGGGGCGGACGCGCGAGGTGGCGGCGACGCTGCGCGATCTGGCGCTGCTCGACGGGCGGCTCTCGGGGACGGCGGCGGCGATGCAGAAGCGGTGGCGCGCCGAGGCGATGCGCTACGCGGGCAAGCTGGAGGACGCGCGGCGCGAGGCGGAGGACGCGCGGCGGATCTTCCAGGCGGCCGACGATCTGGAGAACGCGGCGCACTGCCTGCGGTTGCTCGGGCACATCGCGTCCGATCTGGCGGCGCCCGCGCACGGGCGGCGGCTGGTGGCCAGAGCGCTGTCGATGTTCGCCGAGCTGGGGCACGAGCACGGGCGAGCGCTGTGCGAGGTGCTGCTCGGGGAGATCGACTACCTGCTCGGCGATCACGCGAGCGCGCGGGCGGAGCTGGGTAACGGGGCGCAGCGCTTCGCGACGGTGGGCGATCGATTGGGGCGGGCGCAGTGCCTGCTCTTGCAGAGCTGGGTCGAGCAGGCGGGCGGCGGGACGGGGCTGGCGATCGAGCTGGCGCGGACGGCGCGGGGCGAGTTCGACGCGATCGGTTACCGGCTGGGGCTGGCGCAGGCGGACATCACGCTGGCCCACGCCGAGCACCGGGCCGGGCGGCTGGCCAGCGCGCGGACGATCGCGCTCGCGGCGCTGTCGGCGTTCCGCGATCTGGCGAACCCGCGAGGCGAGGCCGCGTGCGAGCGTCTGCTGGCGATGACGGCGCTCGACGCGGGCGATCCGGCGCTGGCGGACGCGCACGCGCACGCGGCGGCGGTGGCGTTCGACAAGCTGTCGGATCCGTGGGGGCAGGTCGAGACCAAGCTGATCGTGGCGCAGATCGCGCTGGATCGCGGGCAGTCGGAGGCGGCGCGGGCGGAGCTGATCGCGTGCGAGGCGGTGGCCCTCGTCGAGGCCGAGCCGAAGCAGCACCGGCACCTGACGATGGCGTGGCTGGCGTACCACGAGGGGCGCTTCCACGACGCCGCGCGCGAGCTGGATGCGGCGCGCGCGGCGTTCAAGGAGGCGGGACGGACGGGCGATCACACGCCGCAGCTGCTGGAGAGGTTCGCCCGGATGGGCTGGCCGAAGCCGGCGAGCACGCGCATCGCGGCGTGGCGCAAGGCGATCACGACGGCGGGCGGGGGCTGAGCGCGTTCGCCCAGAAGGCGTGGCAGACGACGAGCTTGGGACGCGACGAGGGGGCTGAGCGCGTTCGCCCGGAAGGCGTGGCAGACGACGAGCCTGGGAACCCGCGGACGAGGCCAGTTGCGCGAGAGTGGCAGTTTGCATTTCGCGTCGGAGTGGCAGTGCGCGTTTCAATGGCCGGCACCCGAAATGCCGCAGCCATGCCGGCGTCGCGCGGCCACGCGCGCTCCCCTCCCCGGCCCGATCAGGCGACCTTTTTGCCGAACGCGGTGAAGCCCGCTGTCACTTCCTGGGCAAAGGCCGTGCTGAGGGCCCGCGCCGCACTGGCACTCTCGGGGAGGGCAGCAGTGGCACGCTCGAGCGCCCCGACGGCGTCGCTGGCGCGCTGGCGCGAGAGGGCGCGGAAGGCGAGCGAGCGGCCGGGGACGGTGGCGATGAGCGAGAGCGTCGCGTCGGACCAGCGGAAGGCGGGAGCGCGGCGCGCGGCGGTGGCCAGATCGGTGAGCGGCGAGCGGGAGAGCCAGACGCTCGAAGCGTCGAGCCACATGTCGGCGGTGAGCTGAGGGACGCCCGCGGCCATCTCGACGAGGGGGACCTGGCGGGTGTCCTCGCGGACGCGGCGGAAGTCGCGCCACTTGAGCAGGCGGCCGGGCGCGGGCTGGCCGCGAAAGCTGGAGGAGCCGGTCCACCAGGAGACGGTGGTGTCGGTGCGCGCGACCTCGAGCGCGCGGGCGAACACCGAGTGACGCGAGAGGGCCTCGGCGATGGTGCGCGGCCGCGGGACGGAGCGGCACAGGGTGATGGCGGCGTCGAGCAGCTTGGCGTGGCGGGCCCGCGTGAAGGGGCCGGAGAGCTCGAGGTTGGAGACCTGCAGGAGATCGTTCAGGGCGGCGGCGAGCGCGAAGTCCTCGGGGGCGATGTCGAGGAGGGTGTCGACAGGCGCCAGGAGGCGGGCGACGCGAACCCGCGCGACGTCGAGCCGAGAGCGCAGATCGGAGTCCGAGATGCGGCGACCTTCGCCGACGGCGAGGCCGAGGCGCGGCCCGAACGGGCGGACGGGATCGATGCGACCGCCGAGCACGAGCGGCGCGAGGACCTGCGTCACGAGCTGGTCGAAGCGCTCGGAGAGCTCGTCGGCCATGCGCGCTAGGCCTTCTCGGCGGCGCCGGCGGGGCCGACGTCGCGCATGGGACGCATGCCCGGCGAGGCGAGGAAGACCTCGGGCAGCTCGGTCGCGAGCGCCGCGGTGACGCCGGTCGACGACGCCTTGGCGGGCGCCCACTGCTGCGCTTCGAGGAGGGCGACCTCGAGCGAGACGAAGGCGTCGTTGGGCACGGCGAGGGCGCGGCCGTCGCGGCCGAGGAAGAGGGTCTGGTTGGCGGGCGCGCCGAACGCCTTGTGGAGCACCTCGGGGGCGACGGCGGGGAGCGCGTCGTAGCCGGCGGGGATGAACAGGCCGGCGTGGATCTCGCGGAAGAACTCGCCGACCGGGATGCCCTCGATGCCGTTCGCGTGGCGAATGAAGATGCCCTCTTCGGTGAAGGCGACGCGGGCCCGGCGCAGGGTGTCGGGGCCAAGCGAATAGGCGACCTGGCGGAGCAGATCGATGTCGGGGCCGCGCACCCACGTGGCGGTGACGGAGCGCCACGGCTCGGTGCTGGGGACGAGGCGCAGCGGCAGCGAGATGGCCACCAGCTTGCGCGGGTCCTTGGTGTGCTCGGCGCGCAGCGTCTGCATGCGCGACTCGATGCGGGCGAAGGCGCGGACGTCGCCGAGGGCGGGAACGCTGGCGAGCTCGAGCGGATCTTCGCCGGGCTTGCGGAAGAGGACGAGGCCGGGATCGCCGAAGACGGGGCACGCGCGCAGGTTCACGGGGTGGCGAAAACCGGTGACGACGGCGACGCCGGGCGCGACGGGAAGGAAGACGCCGAGGCCGGGCGTGTGCGTCAGGAGCGGCACCATGCGCGGCGGAATTTCGGGAAGGTGGAACAGGTAACGAACGACGGGCGCCTCGTCGAAGCTGGACTCGGGCGGCCACTCGCCGACCCCGACCTCGGCGTCGACGCCGGAGCGGACGAAGTAGTGGATCAGCGCGTGACCGAGCCCGGCCTCGGCGACGATGTAGCGCGCGCCCGGCTCCTGCGCGGTGCTCGGATCGGGGTGCGGCGAGAGCCGGAGGAGGAGCTGGCGAACGTCGATCTTGCGCTCGATGTCGTAGGCCTGCGTGAAGGCCGAGTGGTAGAGCGAGAGCACCGCGTCGGCGTGCAGGATCTGCGGCACGTCGTAGCCGAACGGCGCCGCCGAATCGCGGTACTGGACGAAGTGACGGCTGGTCCCGGTGAAGGTGTAGCCGCCGGCGAGGCGGACGATCTCGGCGACGCGATCCATGCGATCGCTGCTCTCGGCCGCGAAGGTGAGCGTGACCTCGCGGGCCCCGAGCTTGGACTTGACGATCTCGACGACGAGCGAACGGAGGACGTCGGCGAGCGAGCCCTGACGCGTGTAGAGCGCGAAGAACGCGACCAGGCGGTCCATCGACGGCAGGAGCACCAGCCCCTTGGAGCCGAGCGCGACCCCCTTGGCGTCGAGGCCAAGGCCGGGAGTGCGGAGGCGGGTCTGGTGGACGGCGACGCGTTCGAGCATGGGTCCTGGGCGAGCGCCGGACCGCGCTCCGTCGCGCTCTCTGGCTACTTCGACTCCTCGGACTACTTGTACATCTCGTCGAGGACTTCGTCTTCACGGCCCTGCTTGATCAAGCGGTCGTGGCGGAAGGCCTCGGCGAGCGCGAGGTAGGTAAAGAACGTGATGATCGGGATCAGGCCGGCGATGGGCATGTTGTCGCCCTTGCCGACGATCTGCAGGATGTACTCCCAGCCTTCCCAGCGCCGGGTGCCGTACCAGGAGATCACGCCGACAACCGCAGCCAGCAGCGAGAACAGAATGAATCCGCGATGACGACCCATACCCGGGCGACCCTAGGAGCGTGCGCCCAGGACGTCAAGCGAGGGCCTTTCACCATGCGAACGCCTGTACGCGGCCGCCACGCCCGCGTAGGCTCGCGGCCGTGCTTGCCGTGCTGAGCCGAGACTGCCATCGTTCGGCTCAAGGATCGGCGCAGGCCATTCGTTGCCCATGAAGGATGCGGATCCGCGCGAGGTCGTCGCCGACCGATTCATCGCCGAACGAGAGGTCGGCCGCGGTGGCGTCGGCATCGTGTACCGCGCGACCGACCGCGTGACCGGCGAGCAAGTCGCGTTGAAGATCATCGCGGCGGTCGGGGCCGACGCAAACGAGCTCGCGAGGTTCACGCGCGAGGGGCAGATCCTGAGCGAGCTGACGCACCCGAACATCGTGCGGGTGGTCGCCTTCGGGACGCTGGAACAGCGCACGATGGTGCTGGGGCGACCGCTCGAAGAGGGCGCCCCGTACATCGCGATGGAGTGGCTCTCCGGCGAAGATCTGCAGGCCTTGCAGAAGCGCGCGCCGCTGAGCTTGCGCGAGGCCCTCGACGTCGGGCGGCAGGTCGCGGCGGCGCTCGCGGCGGCGCACGAGGTCGGCGTCATCCACCGCGACATCAAGCCGTCGAACATCTTCATCAGCGAGACGCGGGAGCCGAGCGCGCCGCCTCCGAGCCATCCGAGCGCGCCGCCGGTGGCCATCACGCCGCTCTCGCCGGCGACGAGCCTGCTGCCCACGAGCAACGCGCCGAGCACCGCGCTGAGCCCCATCGGCCCCGTGCCCGAACCCGCCGCCGCCAGCGTCGACGGGCCGGCGACGCCGCGCTCGATCGCTCCCCCTCCCCTCTCGGCTCCACCCAACACCGCCCGCAGCCCCGAGGGCGCGCGCCGGCCCTCGATCCCGCCGCCGGTGGTCGAGACCGTCACGACGTCGGCCGTTCGCCCGATCCGCAAAGACCGCCACCTCGTCGCCAAGCTCGTCGACTTCGGCGTCGCCTCGGCCGACGACGTGCGCCTGACCAAGACGGGCGCGGTCGTCGGGACGCCGGCCTACATGGCGCCCGAGCAGGCCCGCGGCGACGCCATGGCCGACGCGCGCAGCGACATCTACTCGCTCGGCAGCACGCTCTTCGAGCTGATCGCGGGGCGTCCACCACATATCGGACCGACCTCGATCGCGACCCTGGCGCGCCTCGTGACGACCCCGGCCCCGCGCCTCTCGGAGCTGCTGCTCGACGTGCCCGAGCGGCTCGACGAGCTCGTCTACCGCATGCTCGCGTCGCGCCCCGAAGAGCGCCCGACCTCGGCCCGCCACGTCTGGGCCGCGCTCGACGAGCTCTACCGCGATCCAGATCTGCAGGTCGAGGTGTCGCGGCAAGCCGAGCAGTCCGACCAGCCCGTGGCGACCGGGACCCGCCTCGTGACCACGCTCGTCGCCCTGCACGTCGCGACCGGCGCCGCGCGGGCCAAGGAGATCGTCCACCTCACGGAGCAGGGCGCCGAGGCCCTGCCGCTCGGCATCGACTCGATCGTCGCCCACCTCGGCACGCGGCGCGCCCACGGCGACGAGGCGGCGCGCGCCCTGACGCTCGGTCGCGAGCTGTGCGCGATGAACGCCAAGGTCGGCGTCGCCACGGGCCGCATGCGGGTCGACAAATCACGCTCCGCGGGCGAGGTGGTCGACCGCGCCGCGACCCTCGCGCGCTCGGCGGATCGCGGCCGCCTGCTCACCGACGGCACGACCGCCGAGCTGGCCCGCGGACAGTTCGAGTTCTCGCTTCAGCCGGGCGGCATCCGCCTCGTGGGCGAGTCGACGCGAGGCAAGCGCGACGGCAACACCACCACGCCGTTCGTCGGCCGCGAGGCCGAGATGGCCAACGTCCTCGCCGCCTTCGATCGCTGCACCGAGGACGCGACGCCGGTGATGGTGAGCGTCGCGGGCCCGCCCGGCATCGGCAAGAGCCGCCTTGGCCGCGAGTTCGTCAACCGCGCCGCCGTCACCCACCCCGAGGCCCAGGTCGTGACGGTGCGCGGCGACGCCTACGGCCGGGCCCAGTCCCTTGGCACCGCGAGCGATCTCCTGCGCGCCCTGCTCGGCCTCTCAAAAGATGCCTCGCTCGAAGAAGCCCGCGCCGCCGTCCGCGCCCACCCG
>Ga0163144_10029929_pt1 | contig 10431 bp, 9 predicted proteins | sample OliLak19BULKMAT1_FD_123175 | JGI IMG/M metagenome (GOLD analysis project Ga0163144, IMG submission 123175) | Freshwater microbial mat bacterial communities from Lake Vanda, McMurdo Dry Valleys, Antarctica - Oligotrophic Lake LV.19.BULKMAT1 | ecosystem: Environmental > Aquatic > Freshwater > Lake...
CAGTTTTTACTTGATAACTTGGTTGAGTGATGCTCTTCCAATTTACTCTTACATCATCGCCATCAATTAAATCTACCATTTTGCTGCGAGACATACCGAATCCTGCTGAAGCGATCGCGTCTAATCGTAAAGAAGCTTCCACAGTAGTGATTTCTTTGATTTGCGGTGGACGAACTCTCAGATCAGCGAGTTCGATTTGGCGAGTTTTAACTGGCACAGAACGTACTTGATTTAAGTGAATCTCCAAATAGGAAACCAATTCAGGCACTACGATCGCTTGTGCTCCTTTTTCACCCGAAACCAAGAGATCGCCAACCTTTTGTCGCTCTATGCCTGAGCCGAGTAAAGCGCCCAAAAAATCACGATGACTGGCAGTATCGAATAGAAAGTTACCGAGAATATCCACTGCAACTAATGGAATGGAATCGATTTCGATTGGTACTTCTACCCTAGCGATCGCTAATCTCTGCCTTTCTGCCTGTTGATAGCCGCCCCAAGCTAAGATTTGAATCTCAGTCAGTCGGGCAAAAATTCGCTGGGCTTCTACCAATTCGGGCGGAGCAAGGAAATCACTAAATTGCACTTCCCATTGATTCAAAGCGCGATCGCCACAATCAAATAATCGGCTCAATACTTCTCGATTTTCGGTTCCATTCAGTAGTTCACGGGGCAACATTTCTAAGTATTTCCTTCCTGTTGGGCTGCATATTGTACGGCTGCTGCCACGGCACTTGCCACCCTTGGATCGAATACCGATGGCACAATATAATCACGGGACAACTCATTAGCGCTGACTAATGAAGCGATCGCTTTCGCTGCACCCAGATTCATGGCAGTAGTAATTTTGGTTACTTTGGCATCAATTGCGCCCCGAAATACGCCTGGGAAAGCCAGCACGTTATTGATTTGATTGGCATAGTCACTGCGACCTGTAGCAATCACCGCCGCATCATGTTCAATTAGTTCAGGTTGAATCTCAGGAGTTGGGTTTGCCATCGCGAATACAATCGGCTCTTTTGCCATAGTCCGCACCATTTCGGCAGTGAGAACCCCTGGTTGGCTCAAACCAATAAATATATCGGCATTCTTGATCGCGTCTTGCAGCTTGCCTGAATGGTCACTAGCGAATTCTAGTTTTTCGGCTGAGAGATTTGGGCGATCGCGACTGATACAGCCCTGGGAATCACACATGATAATTTTCTTTGCCCCTGCTTCCCGTAACAGACGTGCCACCGCAATGCCTGAAGCTCCTGCTCCGCTCATGACCAATTGGACTTCAGTGATATTTTTTTGCACTACGCGCAGCGCATTCAGAATGCCCGCAACTACTACAATCGCTGTGCCATGTTGATCATCATGGAAAACAGGAATATTTAACTCTTCCCGCAGTCGGCGTTCGATCTCAAAACAACGGGGAGCGCTAATATCTTCGAGGTTAATTCCACCAAATACTGGCTCAAGGTATTTTACGGTTTTTATAATCTCTTCCACATCCTGAGTAGCAAGGCAAATGGGAAACGCGTCGATCGCTGCAAATTCTTTAAATAGCATTGCCTTCCCTTCCATTACTGGCAAAGCAGCTTCGGGACCTAGATTTCCCAGCCCTAACACTGCACTACCATCAGTGACGATCGCTACGGTATTTCCCTTGATTGTTAATTCTCGCACTAGGCTAGGATTCTCCGCAATCGCTAAACAGATTCGCCCCACACCTGGTGTGTAAACCATTGCCAAATCGTCTTGTCCATTAATCGCAATTTTAGAATTCATACTAATCTTGCCGCCTTTGTGAGCATTAAAGGTGCGATCGCGGACTTCCAAAAGGTGAACCTCTGGCAATTCTTTTACTACTTGAACTAACTTGTCAGAATGCTCACTGCTAAAGGCATTCACTGTAATTTCTCGCACAGAAATCTTCAGAGTTTGCTGCACTAGCTCAATCTGACTAAGACTGCCACCAGCTTCGGCTAAAGCAGCTAAAACCGTCGCCAACATCCCTGCTTGGTTGGGTAATTGCACTTGCAGGGTGAGGCTATAACTGGGATTGGGGGTAAGATTTTGCATTTTTTAATTTAAAGAATCGATTGCCTGTTTCACAATTTCTACTGCCCGATCGATTTCTGCGGTACTCACGATCAAAGGCGGCACAAATCTTACCACTTTTAAGCCAGCAGCTACTAGCAGTAAACCACGATCAATACAGGCTTGAATCAAATCCTTAGCGGTGAGAGCAGAATTTTCATCAATCACTAAGCCTTGAATCAATCCCCAGCCTCGCACTTGCGTAATTTTGTCAGGATAAAGTTGAGCGATCGCTTCCAAACCTTGCTTTAACTGAGCGCCCCGCTCCCTGGCATTTCTAATTAGATGCTCTTGCTCAATCGTCTTACATACCGCCAAGGCAACTGCACAGGCGAATGGATTACCGCCATAGGTACTAGCATGGTCACCAGGCGCAAAAATATCACAGCTTGCTTTACAAAGCATTGCGCCAATGGGAATACCGCCCCCCAAGCCCTTAGCGGAGGTGAAAACATCAGGCTCAATTCCTAGATTCTCGTAGCCCCATAGCTTACCGCTTCTAGCCATACCCACCTGCACTTCATCCATGATTAGCAGCAGCTTTTTCTGGTCACAAATTTCTCGCAATTTCTGGAAATAGGCGCGATCGCCTGGCATGACACCGCCTTCTCCCTGTAAACCTTCCATCAAGACCGCACAGATTCTGCCTTCATAGGTAGCGATCGCCGCTTCTAAAGCTTCCAGATCGTTATAAGGCACATAAGCAAAACCCGAAACGAGGGGGGTAAAATTTTTATGATATTTCTCCTGTCCTGTGGCGGTGACTGTAGCCAAGGTGCGTCCATGAAAACTGGCTTTTGCAGTCAAAATTAACGGATCTGTAATTCCTAATTGCACATGGGCATATTTTCTTGCCAGTTTGATAGCGGCTTCATTTGCTTCTGCGCCAGAGTTACAGAAAAATACCTTGTCGGCACAGGAGTTTTGGACGAGCCATTGCGCTAACTTGCCCTGAGGAGCCTGGTAATAGAGGTTAGAAACATGATGTAGGGTTTGGATCTGCTCAGTTACCGCTTTGACCATGGCGGGGTGAGCGTGACCTAGGGTACAGGTAGCAATGCCAGCCACAAAGTCTAAATACTCTTTTCCCTTACTGTCCCATACCAAGCAGCCTGCACCTTTTTCTAAGGAAATCGGGAAGCGGGCGTAGGTTCCCATCACATAGCGATCAAATGATTCTTGCGCAAATAGTTCGGACGAGTCTGGATTGTCTTGTTCATGAATATGCTCATTAACTTGCTGATTAACTTTTTCGTCAGTCTGCAAGGATGGGAGGTTGGGAGTGAGTGTAGCTGGAGGCATAACTATTAACTGACTGCTTGACAATATGGGTTAATCTTTCAATTATCGCCCAAATTTTTTAGAAAGCTGTTCAAATTGCTAACTTTTACTGATTAGTAGTATTTTTAGCTAATCTAAGGAAAATTTGACGAGAGAAACTTGGGAGATCTCTAAAAATAAAAGTACCAGATTCCATAAAACCAAAGGGTTATCGTGCCGCGCGAAGCGCGGCACGATAACGGTAAAATCTTTCAAAGAAGTCGCTTTACAAATCATAGTCTCGTCGAAAATTGAACCAGTGCCAACCAAAATCATCATTTTTTTTACTTCTTTGCTCCTGCTGAAACTGCCGCGCAAACTCGGTAAGAATACCTGAACTATTTGTAAGATTTTGGATTTTTAACTTCTGAGCGATCGCGATCGCTACACTTTCAGTAATTTGTTTTGCTTCTAAACCTAGCGAATGAATTCCTAGAATCTCTCCATTACCGCGACAGATAATTTTAGCTATCCCATCAGGCAGCTTTTGGATCATGGTGGTTATATCTTTGCCGTACTTTAATTTAGCCTGAATTTCAGTCATTCCCAAACTCACTAAATTGGGCTGAGTGGCAGTGATAATTGACGAAAGACGCTGTTTTCTGGTGGGGAAAAACAATGTATTACCAAGTACAACAGGCAGATTGGCTAGATTCTCACACCAGTAAATGCGACGATTGGAAGTCTGTAGATGAGCATTCAAATTAATCGAGCCATCCCTTTGCATTACTCTGGCAGCAGCTAATTGAAGACGATCATATATTTGGGTTTGACTAGGTAAATAAACTTGCTCACAATCAAAGGTGTGATTATTTGTCCATACTCGATAGTTTGAATTTGGATTCTCTAAAAGCTCGATCGCATTTACCTGTTCGTAAGTGTAGATCTGAATCCCTTCTGTTTCCATCTGTGCCTGCAAATAGCGGGCAACTTCCACATCACAATTTGGCAGAATATGAGTAGTATTCACCAGTAATTTAATCTCTTCGCCCTGTTTAGCTAGTCTTTGCGCCCAAGTACAAGTAACAGGATCATTGCCGATCAAAATCAGCGATCGCGGCAACTTCTCTCCATAATTTTCTTTTTCTCTGGTTAAATTCTCTATGCCCAAAATTGGTCGGTGAACTTGAGGTAAGGGAAGCGTAATTACAAAAGTGCGAGAACTTAATTGGCGGTGAGCCAGGGCAAAAATCTTGGGGCTAATAAATTTTCCGCTCTCGGTGATTAGATCAACGCCTAGCTTTTGAGCTTGAGCAAAATCATAGGTAGCCTGATGCCCCAATTGATCCGCAGTCTCAAAACTTGTAAAGCCAAACTCAGGGGCGCAAATCCACGCCACCCTTGCACCTCTCTGGGTCGATTCAATTGCCAAGTAATAACCTACTTCTGTTGCCCCAATTATTACTAGATCGTAGTCAACGGCCATTATTTTTTATATTGCTAATTTAGGTTAAATCTACTATAACTAAGAAGCGATCGCAACTAAGGAATATCCCAACTATGCAAATTGCCCTGTTCGGCACCAGTGGAGACCCTCCTACAATCGGACATCGAGCGATTCTGCAATGGCTCTCCCCTAAATATGATTATGTAGTAGTTTGGGTTTCTCACAATCCTTTCAAATCTCACCATGCAGCGCTAGAGCAGCGAATTGAGATGATGCAGTTGATGATTACTTCCTTAGTTCAAGAACAGAATGTGCAGCTTCACCCCGAAATCAGTAACCCCCATACGCTGGTAACATTGCACCATGCCAGCCAAATTTGGCAAGATGCCCACTTTACCCTAGTTATTGGCGCAGACATAGTTAGTCAAATGCCATCCTGGTATCGAGTGGCAGAACTTTTAACCCAAGTGCAGCTTTTGGTCATTCCTCGCCAGGGTTATACAATTTCAGCTGCAGCGATCCAAATTCTTGAAGACTACGGCACAAAGGTGAACATTGCGGCGCTAACTGTGCCAACTTCGTCTTCTACTCAATTCCGCCAAAAAGGTGAAGCTGCAAATGTGATTCCAGCGGTTGCTAACTATATTGAACGTGAGAGGCTTTACACATGGCAGGAAGCAAATCCCCATCCTTAGCCTATACTTCGGCAAACTTTTGGGTGGGTATAGACAATGTAATTTTTTCGGTAGATATGGAACAAAACCGTCTACTGGTATTGTTGATTTTGTCTGATCATTCAGGCGATCGCTGGAGTTTACCCCATACTTTAGTCAGACAAGCAGAATCCTTAGAACAAGCTGCATACCGCATTTTGGCAGAAAAAATTCGAGTCAAAAATCTTTATCTGGAACAACTCTACACTTTCGATTATTTAGCTGCGGAATCCGATTCTCTCCTAGCTGATCTTTCTGTGAGTTATTTTGCGATCGTCCGCTTTGAAGAGGCTGAACTAATTGCTGATGGTTTGAGTGGTATTGCCTGGTATCCAATTGAACGTATTCCTCCTCTAAGTTCTAAGCATCAACAGATTCTTAAGTATGGCCATCGGCGGTTGCGCAATAAGTTGGAATATAGTCCTGTTGCTTTTGAGGTATTACCTGCAACTTTTACCCTGAGCGATTTATTCCAGTTCTATGTCACGATTTTGGGAGAGAATTTTTCGGACTATTCCAATTTTCGCTCTCGTCTATTAAAGCTTGGATTCCTAATCGACACGGGTATAAAGGTCACTAGGGGTGCTGGTCGTCCTGCCAGTCTCTATCGCTTCGATGCGGAAAAGTTTGCCCACTTCCAAGATCAACCGATGATCTTTATTTAATTAGGATTTAATTAGGACTTACTCATGCTTACCGCGGTCCATGTAGTTATTTATTTGATTGAATTCTAAATTTTAAAGACAAATCTATTTTACAGAAGACAACTCTAAATAGACTAATTTGCGGCGATCGCTTCAGATTTGATTGAGAAAGTTTTTACTTCTACTAAGAACGTTTTTACCTTTTCATCCCGAAAGATTAGAAATTTAGCGGGTAAACTAATTAAATACTCAAATATTGCTTTCGCCTATGACCTCCCACCAAGTTCAGTATGAGATTTTGCTTAGTCAATACTGCGATCAACTTGAAGCGGTGAAATTGTTGCGCCAGTATCGTCCATACTTTGAGATGATTCCCAGCCTACGCCGTCTTACCAACAGTTTGATTTCTATTCCGCTGCCAGTAGTTAAGCTTGATCGCGCTAGGGATGGCCATTCTCATGTACCTTTGCCCTGCGACATTGCGCTGTTGATGTGTGATCCTGAGTGGAAGGTAAAAACTGGGCGCGAGATCTTTATTTTCATCCATCGTCCTGGCGAAGATTTTTCTAATTTGTTAGATCGCTGGCGACAGGTAGAAGTGATTTTGGGCTACGACTACTACTGGCTATTGCCTTGGAAGCATCAGCAGATGATGAATGAAAAAGGCGAAGCCCATTACCCACTATTTGTCACCTTAGAACATACCCCTGATCGGATTATAAAGGGATTGGCAGGCTGTACGCTCCCCACCATTGCCGTAACTATAAATTTACCCGAAGAGCCGATCTCAACTATACCTGAGCCAGATCAATCGACTAGTGTTGAAGCTTAATTGGCAAGGCTAATTAATAGAACTAGCTTGAAATGGTATAGTTAAGCTGCTCTTGTGCCCAATTGTTTAGAGTTTTCATGCAGGCTTCATCTATTCCTTCTGGCTCAGTGCTACGCGATCGCTATTTAGTAAAAGCGGCGATTGCTCAAGGTGGGATGGGGCGTACCTATGTTGCTGAAGATTTGGAGCGATTTCAGGAGTTGTGTGTGCTCAAAGAATTTATTCTCACCGATCCTTCTCCCCAAGTAGTAGCCAAGGCAAAGGAGCTATTTCAACGGGAAGCCAGCATTCTCTACCAGATCCGCCATCCCCAAATTCCTGAGTTTCGCGCCACATTTGAAATGGGCGGCAGATTATTTTTGGTGCAAGACTTTGTAGAAGGGAAAAATTTTAGGGAACTGCTAAGCGATCGCTTGAGCCAAGGCAAAGTTTTTAATGAAGTAGAAGCCAGACAACTGCTTTGGCAGATCTTACCTGTGCTTGCCTATCTTCACTCCTGTCAAATAATTCATCGCGATATCTCACCCGAAAACCTGATGCAGCGATCGCTGGATGGATTGCCTATGTTGATTGATTTTGGCGTAGGGAAAGAAGCTGCCACTCAAATTCGTAACTCTCACGCTAATGCCACGATGGTTGGGAAATTAGGCTATGCTCCACCCGAACAAATGCAAACAGGACGGGCCTATGCCAGCAGCGATCTCTATGCTTTAGCGGTAACTGTGATTGTGTTACTCACAGGGCGCGAACCCCAAGATATTTATGATGATCGTCACTTGAATTGGACATGGCAAGGTTATACCCAGGTGAGTAATGGCTTTGCCAAAATTCTAGACCGAATGCTCAGCCATAAACCCGCCCAACGCTTTAGTCAAGCTGAAGAAGTTCTTGAAGCGCTGCAACTATTACAAGCAGCCGCCCCAGATCAAAAGACGATCGCGGTATTTAGAGCAGGAAATAACTCTATTCCGCCTCAAACTGCCTACGCTGGCACTTTTACTAACAATACTGCACTGCCATCTCGCACTCAATCTGGTAAATTTAATTGGTTTTTGGGCATATTTTTAGCGATCGCGGCGGCAGGAGTATCTTGGCTGATCACGTCAGGACTTTTGAAGCAACTGGCTACGCCTGTCAATTTTGGCAACAATCCCGAAGCCAAGCCCAAACCTGTCAGTTTAGTAAATGTAACTAAAACAATTGAGTTTCCCAGTCAGTCAGATAGAGCTACGGTGAGCGATCGCTTAGTCTCTGGGCAAATGGTCACCTATCAATTGATTGCCAAAAAAGGGCAGACTATGACCGTGCGTCTAGAGGGAACTGGTTTACAAATGACACTCAACTATGAGGATCTAAAAGCAATTGATCCAGCTTCTAGCAAAATTGACATTGGTTATTGGCGCGGAAAATTACCCGCAAGTGGTACCTATTTCATCTTGATTCAACCCCAGCCTGGCATTACCGATAGTAGTTATAACTTAGAAGTGCAGATAGAAAGTCCGCCGCCACCTTTACCTAGTCCTACCCCCTCACCAGCACCAATTCCCGATCCTGCACCTATTCCCGCTCCAACTCCTGCGCCAAGTCCAATTCCAATTCCAATTCCCACTCCTAGCCCTACCCCCGAACCTGTACCTTTGCCTGAGCCAATTCCATTTGAGTTGCCTCCTCCGCCCCCAAATAATTTTTAGATATGTCTCAGAAACTGGAAATAGTTTTAAGCGATCGCTGCTTCAAAGCTTTAACTTCTTACTGTGAGACAAATTCGCAACTGCCCTCCAGCTTAATTGAAGAGTTGCTATCGCAAAAATTAATTGATGCTGAACCTAACCAAAATCAGCTACAAGCCCTGGAAAATCGCCTAATCCAACTAATTTATCAAACTATAAATTCGCAACTTGATCTTCGTGTTGGCGAAACAGCAAAATATCAGCCCAAATCTGAATCTGAATCAGCGCAAGCGATCGCAGTAACAGAATACTCTAGAGAAATTCATCAATTACAAATCGGCGATCTTGTGCAAATTAAGGATACAGACAGTAACTACTTCAACCAAGTAATGCAAATTTCCAAAGTGGGGATGATTCGGGCAACGGTAATTACACCCACAGGAGAAGAGAGCTTTCTCAAACGGGATTTACGATTTCAGTACCCCTAGATTCAGTCCTCTAATTACCTAAGACAATCTCTAAACTGGCACATAATCCAAATAACTGAAGATAAGTCAAGCAGTAAGATAGCTTGGTGCTGTAAGAAGCCATTGAAAAATTATTGAAATTACCAAGATAAATTACCAAGATAAATTACCAAGATGAACTCTTTAGCTTGCAAATCATCTTTTCCAAGAGATTCAAAGACTTGGATTATTCAGGTTTTGTACGCTCTCACCCTCTCCATTCGTGCTTGTAGTCTAGCTATTCCCTACCTACCAGTAGATATCTATATTAAAGGCTTTACTGGTGCTACTTTCTTACTTATGCTTGGTTCTAACTGTGCGATCGCCAAAACATTAAGTGATAGAGAAGAGGTTGGGAGATTAACTGCCCAAATTGATCAGGTACATCAAAGGATTTCCAATTAGGCGACTTGGCACTTCTACTTAAGCCAACATACGAGGCAATTATGGAAAGCAAGTTTTCATAAACTCTCCTCTTTCGCTACTACGCTCTGGGCATAGAGTAAATAAGCAAAGGTGACTAAGTTTTTTGAGCATTATTTTTGGACGTTGCACAGAAAGATCAATTGGGTTGGGGGCGTAGCTCCCGTATGGGTTTTTACTACTTTAATTGATAAAATGATCCTAATATCAGGCAACGCCATTTTTTGTTGCACCCAAAGTAGATAAAATAAGATTAAAAATGCTACTCATTAGCCAAGGTTAGAGAAAGAATTATGCGGATTTTGATAGTTGACGATCAAGAAACTGTGCTGGGCGGCACCATGACCCCACTCAAGCAACAATATCCTGAAGCAGAATTTATTACTGCCCAAACTGGCAAGGGCGCGCTTGAAAAAATTGATCGGCACCACCCAGACTTACTAATTACCGATCTTTCCATGCCTTTTGAGGCTAATGGGTCAGCCGCTACCGAAGTGGGAATTAAGGTGTTGCGTCAAGTGATGGAAAAGTATAAAAACTTGAATATTGTGGTGCATAGTATTGATCCCATGCCCTTAATTCGCTTACGTCCAGCGATTGATAGCCATGAGGGTGGATTTACGGTGGTGAACAAGGCAATGTCAATTCAGGAAATGTTGACGCGGATTGATTGGGCGATCCAAGGCTTAAATCATACTCCCCGCGAGATTCGTACAGGGGTGGAAGTGCGTTCTGAATGGCTGGAAGTGCTGCATCTAGCTTTTAATGATGCTCTGACTGATAAAGCGATCGCTGACAAGATGAATGTATCTGAGCGCACGGTGCGTAACTATTGGAGCAAAATGCAGGATGCC
>Ga0163144_10029930_pt1 | contig 10431 bp, 8 predicted proteins | sample OliLak19BULKMAT1_FD_123175 | JGI IMG/M metagenome (GOLD analysis project Ga0163144, IMG submission 123175) | Freshwater microbial mat bacterial communities from Lake Vanda, McMurdo Dry Valleys, Antarctica - Oligotrophic Lake LV.19.BULKMAT1 | ecosystem: Environmental > Aquatic > Freshwater > Lake...
CCGAAGGCGATATTGGTGGCGGATGTCGATTTGCCGACACCCCCTTTGTGATTGGTGAATACGAAAACACGAGTCATTTGCCATTTCCTCTCAGTAACCCAACGAACCAGATATTTCGCTGTGGCTGGCAAAGACTCGTCAGAATGGTGATACACTTTCTGAGGGAGCTTTGCTGGCACCGGCAGCGAGCTTCAAGGGGATTGGGGGAGGGTTCAGGCTCTCCCAGTCACCGCATAAGCCAAAATTTAGGTTGAGTTCATCATGAAGCGCGCGAGATGTTCGCGCTGAGGAAATGTAATACGCTGAGGGAGAAAGGCGGTGAAGTTTTGTTCGTATCGGATTCCACCATCCTCACCTAGTGGGATCAGACTCGAACATTTTTCAGCAGGGAAGGCAGCCAAGAGGTTGCCTTTTTTGTTGCGCGCCTTTGTCTTCACGTCGGCTTTTTTTCTTTTGCCGTGACTTGCCGTTACAATGGGGGCATTCACAGATCATTAGACGGTGCCATGCGATGAATCGGAACCCGCTCACGTTTGCCATACCTATTTTCCTGCTCGGTATCGTGTTCGTCATGATCGCGCTTTTGGGCGCGCCCGTGCTGGCACAAAATACCGCCACCGTCACCCCCGTCCTCGACAGCGCCACGCCGACGCTATTCGTCACCGCGACGCCGGGGCTACCCGTCCTGTTGGTCACGCCAGCAGCAGGCTGTGCTGCCCCCTTGAGCTTGCGCATCGGCGGTCAAGTGATCGTCACCAGCGGCGTCAACATCCGCGCCACGCCGTCGGTATCGGGCGTCTTGCTCAATTATTTCGCCGAGGAAAAACTCGTCCGCCTAATCGATGGTCCGGTTTGCACCAACGGCTACAACTGGTGGCGCATCGCCGGCATCGGTGAACCGGGTTGGGTGATCGAGGGCACGCCCAATCGCTATCTCATCCAGCAATACAACGACCCCGATACCATCAATTGTTTCGCCCCTGCGACGGGCGTGGCGGTGGGGGGGCAAATTCGTATTTTGAACAATGTGCGCGTGCGTGCCGAAGCCAACTCGACCTCCCAAGTCATCACCGTGACCCCTGCCGAACGAGTCGTCACCGTGATCGACGGTCCGGTCTGCAATGACGGCTTGATCTGGTGGCGCGTGCGTACCCCCTTCGAGACGACCAACACCCCTATCGAAGGCTGGGTCGGCGAAGGCTATCCGGGCGAATACTGGATTCGCGCGCTCAGCAGCGAAGCCGCCACACTGCTCCCGTGTGTGCGTCCGCTCAGTTGGGATGTCGGCACCCGTGCGGCGGTCAGCTACAACGATGGCGTCCCGCGTCGGTTGCGCGCTGCCCCCAACCCGACTGCGCCTTTGGTGCTAGAACTGCTTGATGGCATCGCCTTTGACGTGATCGACGGAACCGCCGTGTGCAGCGGTGGCTACAACTGGTGGAATGTGCGCATCGTCGCGACGGGCACGACGGGTTGGATCGCCGAGGGCGCGGGTGGGCGCTATTGGGTCGAGGTCATTATTCCGTGACCAAATCCCAAACCTTTGATCATCCCAACCCGCTGGCAGATCGCACGACGCAATATCTTGGCTTGGGCGTCTCTGTTCTCCTCGGCGGCTTGATCGCCGTGCAGATTCCAGCGCTCTTGCTCGGCTTTCCGCTGTTGATCGTGATTTTGATCGTCGTGACCTGTGTGCTGATGCTGCCCGTCAGCTTGATGTGGACGGCGGCGACGCCGGGCGTGAGCGTGAGTGACGAGGGCATCACCTTGCACCCGCTCATCTGGCGTGATCAGTTCGTCGCATGGGGTGCCATCACCCAAGCGAAGCCCTACCCGCTGTTGCCGTCACCCGATACCGAGATCACCCGCAAGGCGCTCGTCGGTCGGCGCAAATTTAAGGCTGCCGAAGGCGTGATGCTGGTCATCCCGTCGCTGGGGCTGCCCTACCAATGTCACGGCTTGTTCGCGGGGGAGGGTTTTCATGGTGCCATCGGGCTGACCAACCGCACCCACCGCGATTATGAACGCTTACGGGGCTTATTGCCGGTCACGGTGCAAGAAGCTGAATAATGCCTACACCTTCCACCCCCACCCTCCCGCTCGCTGGCGTGCGCGTGCTGGATTTCACCCGCATCTTGGCGGGACCCTTTTGCACTATGCAGCTTGCCGACATGGGCGCGGATGTCATCAAGGTCGAAAGCTTCGACGGCGATGACACCCGCACTTGGGGTCCCCCGTTTGACGCCAAAGGGCGCAGCGCCTACTACCTGAGCATCAACCGTAACAAGCGCGGGATCGCCCTTGACCTGAAACACCCCGACGGGCGACAGATCGCGCAGCAACTGGCGGCACAAGCGCACATCGTGGTCGAAAACTTCCGTGTCGGCGGCATGGCATCCTTCGGCTTGGGCTTTGAAGACGTGCGGGCGCTCAATCCGGCGGTCGTCTATGCCAGCATCACCGGCTTTGGGCAAACCGGACCCTATGCTGAGCGCCCCGGCTATGATTTCGCCATCCAAGCCATGAGCGGACTCATGGCGATCACGGGCGAACCGGACGGCATCCCCAACAAGGTCGGCGTCGCCGTCAGCGATGTCTTTGCGGGCATGTTCGCCACCGCGTCGATTTTGGCGGCGTTGCGTCATGCCGAACACACGGGCATCGGGCAACATCTGGATATCAATTTGCTCGACTCGCAGATCGCGGCGCTGGTCAATGTCGCCAGCAGCGTGCTGGTCAGTGACCGCGAGGCACAGCGCTATGGCAATGCCCATCCTAGTATCGTGCCCTATCAACCGTTTGACGCCGCCGATGGTGCCTTCGCGCTGGCAGTCGGCAATGATCGCCAGTTTGCGGCATTGTGTGGGCTGGTCGGGCACCGCGATTGGGCGCATGACCCGCGTTTTGCCAGCAACCCGATGCGCGTGCGCCACCGGGTCGTGCTGGTGGATTTATTGGCGGCGGTGTTCGCGCGGCATCCGGTCGATCACTGGATCGAGCAGATTTTGGCGGCGGGCATCCCCTGTGGACGTATCAACGGGGTGCGCGCTGCTTTGAACGATCCGCATATCGCCGCACGGGGTTTGGTTTGGGATGTGGGCACCGCCGACGCGCCGTTGCGCATGGTCGGGCACGCTGTTGGTTTTTCCGAGACGCCGCCCTCGTTTCGGCTGCCCCCGCCCGATTTGGGCGAACACACCGACGCCGTATTGACAGAACGGCTGGCGCTGACGCCCGCCGCGCTAGCCCATTTGCGGACGAACGGTGCAATCCGCTAAAGTTGCTATTTTTCTCCGATCTTGGGGTAAACTTTGGGGACATCCCAATCACAGATCACAGGATCGACAACCGCTATGGTTTCCACACCCTCGCTTCAAAACGCGCTTGATGGGCGCTATCATATTCTAGGCGAGATCGGGCGCGGCGGCATGGGCGTCGTTTTTCGCGTCCGTGATCGCTTGTTTGACCGTGTGATCGCCCTGAAGCGGGTCTCGTTCGATGCCGCCGCGCTCAACGCCCATGACCAACGCCTCCGGCACCAACTCGCCAACGAATTTCGGTTGCTGGCGTCGTTGTGGCACCCCAGCATCATCACCGTGCTGGAGTCGGTCACTGCGCAACTTGCGGCAAGACACGATCACGGCTTCCTGTCCATCCGTCATGGTCGCGGGAAGCCATCACCTATACCCAACTGGCATTGCGTGCCAGTGAACAAATGGGGCGACGCTGGCAAGTTGCCAACCTCACGAATTTATTGGGTTTTATCGCCTGTGATCAAGGCGATTTGGACGCTGCCGCTGGTTATTTCCGGCGGGCGCTGCCGATCACGCAAGAGATTCGGGCGATCTCAATGACGCTGGATGTCTTGTGCGGTGTGGCACTACTCAAGTTGCTGCAAGGCGATCTCATACAGGCGGCAGAACTGCTCGGCTTGGCGCTGGCACATCCGCTGGCGAGCGCCGATGTCAAGAACACTGCCGAGCCGATCCTTGACGCCTTGCGCGCCCACCCTAGTGCAGATACGGTGATCATTGAAGCGGCACGGGCGCGTGGGGCGGCGATCAATATGGACACGACGGTGGCGGCGTTTTTGGCAGAGACAGCGGCAGATTAGCCACCCGTGCGGTTAATCCCGCAACACATCCGCCCACACCTTCAATTGGCGGAGTTGCGGGGTTTTCTTCAACTGGTGCCCCTGCATGCGCGAGAGCAGATCGTTCAATATCGAGATCGCCTCGCCCACATGCGGGCCCTTGTTCAGCATCACACATTCGGCACGCGCGGACATCGCCGCATCGGTCATTTCCCCGCGTGAGGGCGTGCCCTTCTTGACGAAACTTTCCATGACTTGGGTCGCCCAAATCACGGGGACGTGTGCCGCCTCGCACAGCCACAAAATCTGTTCTTGGATTTCCGCCATCCGCTGATAGCCGACCTCCACCGCCAGATCGCCGCGCGCGATCATGACCCCAAACGGTTGCTTGCCCATCGCCCGCACGATCAGATCGGGCAGGTTATGGATGGCGCGCCGCGTCTCGATCTTGGCGATGATCGCCATCCGTTGCCAGTCGGCGCGCCGTGCCGCCATCTCGCGCTGAAGTAAATCGATATCGTCGGGGTTTTGCACGAACGAATAGCCGATCATGTCGGCGTGATGCACGACAAAATCGAGCGCGCTCAAGTCGTCGGGCGTCAAGGGCGATAAATTTAAGAGGGTATCGGGGAAGTTCAAGCCTTTTTCATCGCGCAAACGTGCGCCCTCGTCTTCCACATGGGTGATGCGCAACAACGCGCCCTCGTCTTCGATCTGAGTGATAACCGCGCCGATCTTGCCGTCGTCCATCCACACGGCTTGCCCGACCGCCAATTGATCGATCACTTCGGGCAGGCTGCACCGTACTTGGTTGACATAGCGCGAGTCTTTGCTAGGGGCATCGCGCCGTAACAAGAGCGCATCGCCCGTGAACAAGCGCTTTTTATGGAGCGTCACCTCCTGTGTACGTACTTTGGGACCGCCCAAGTCCATCAAGATTTTGACGTTGCGCCCCACCTCGGCGGCGGCTTGGTGGGTATAAGAAATCATCGCCCCCCATTGGGTGGCGTCATCATGGGCACAATTGATGCGGGCACAATCCATACCGCGCACCACCAAATCCCGCACAAAATCGTAATCGTGCGCGGCTTCGCTGGGATACGTGACCATCACGCGGACGCTGCGCTCGACGGGTTCTGCCCCAAAAACTTGTTCGCTGTTGTGATGCAGCATCCGCACCCCGCGCAAAAGCCGCTGTTCACGCGGGAAGTGGCGCATATCCGGCGCGCCACAGATCGCCTCTAGCGCCGCGATCACGGCATCTAAGTTTGCCAAGACGCGCCCCTCAGCACGCCCCAACGAGGAAATCCCAAAACGGCTTAGCAGCGGTTGCAAGGGGCGCAGATCGACACTGCGCAATGCCAGATAATCCGCCATGTTGGTGGCGCTGAGGCACCCGGCGCGGCGGTCAATATGGGCGGACCAACGTCCGACCCGTTCCGCGCCCTGTGCGGCAACAGTGCTACGCAATTGGCGCAACGTCGCTAAAAGTTCGGTGGGGGATCGAGAGCTGTTTTCAAAATCGGTCATGAGTTTTGTGTCCTAATTGCGAGTTTTGGTGTAACTACACAGGCTAGAAAATGGGTGATCATAAAGGGGAAAATGACCGTCGGTGGTAAACGGGCGGATATACGGCGCGGGAACGCTCCCGTTGGCAACGTTCGACAAGCGCCTAATCCGCCCCTACATTTACGTTAATGGGACACATGGAGTAGGCGACGCCCAAAAAAACCGTGATCCTCACCCTTGGAGGATGCCCGCAACGCGAGTCGTCGTAGGGTGCGGACTAGGCGTATGGGGAGCCTTTCATGATTATTGACGGTTGCGCGCCGTATGTCCGCCCGTTTGAACCACACATCTCCCCCTGAACAGTTAGCCGCGCGCCGCGCGGATCACCGCCAACATCTCATCCACATCACTAAACTTAGCGCGCACCCGATTTTCGGCTTGCCCGCGCGCTTGCTCGGCAGCATCCAGATGTTGCCAATCGGCAAACGTGACCACCTCGATACCCCGTGCTTCTAACAAGGCGCTGATATCGACCCTTTCCGACACTGGTGTCAACAGCTTGCCGTCGGCGGCATCCGCCAACAGTTGCTCGCAGGTGCTTTGCGAATCCGGCTTGTTGGTGCCGATAATGCCCGACGGTCCCCGCTTGATCCAGCCGACGGCGTATTCCCCTATGACGACCGCGCCGTCACGGGTGACGCGCCCATCGATATTGGGGATCACGCCTTTGCGGGCATCAAACGGCACATCCTCTAGCGCCACGCCCATATAGCCAATCGACCGAAACACCAAGCCAACAGGCAAGGTTTCGGTGATCGTAGTCGGGCGCGGGCGGAGGCTGCCATCTTCGGCTTGCACTAATTCGTTATGCACCAGTTCCATCTCCTCTAGGCAGTCATGCCCCAACAAACGGGTGGGCGAGACCAGAAAACGCATATGAATCCGCTTGCTTTTGCCCTGTAGGGGTTGGTGGCTGTAGCGCAGTAACGTTTGGTAGTTGCGTTCGGCAGTGCGATCATTGTCGTTGACGATATACGCAGCGCTCAACGGGTCAAGGTCGATATCTTCGGGCTTAACGATCACCTCGGCATCCGCCAGTTCACCCAATTCTTTCAGCTCTGGGTTGGTGAATGCTGACTGTGCCGGTCCGCGCCGCCCCAATACATAAATATCGGTCACGCGGCTGGCGCGCAATGCCGCCAACGCATAATCGGCGATATCGGTCTGCGCCAGTTCTTCGGGCGTGCTGGCGAGGATTCGCGCGACATCCATCGCCACATTGCCATTGCCGACCACCGCGACCGCGGACTGGGTTAAATCAAAACTGAGGTGACGATAATCGGGATGCGCGTTATACCACCCGACGAACGTCGTCGCGGGGTGGCTGCCGGATAAATCTTCGCCCTCGATCCCCATGCGGCGATCCGTTTGGGCACCGACCGCATAAATGATGGCATGATAGCGCGCGGTCAGTTCATCATGGCGGATATCCTGCCCCAACGTGACATTGCCGAAAAAGCGAAAGCCCGGCTGCGTGGCGATTTTCTCGTAGACCTTCGTCACCGTCTTAATTTTGGGGTGATCCGGCGCGACCCCGCCCCGCACCAAGCCGAACGGGGTCGGCAGACGTTCAAACATATCGATGCTGACGGGGGTCGGGGACTGCTTTTGCAAATATTCGGCTGCATAAAACGCCGATGGGCCGGAACCGATGATGGCGACGCGCAACGATTGAGCGCTGACTGGAAGAGTCATACCGACAAATTCCTTATCATAGGATGCGAAAGCTTAGGGGACAGACACCTCACAGGCAACGTTCTGTTGCCCGGCAATTTAACTGATGCCAACCCTTAGACTATAACACGAACACGAGGCGTATGGCGCAAAATCAGGAGGGCATCACGTCGAGAGCGTGATGAAGATCACATCCCAGACGTGAGAACTTAGGGGTGGGGCGATAAAACTCATATCGCAAAAAGTTTAGAGGTCATCGGCAGGACGATCTTGAAGGTCGTGCCCGGCTCGATATCACTGGTTTTGCTCTGCACGCTGATGGTGCCGCCGTGTTGTTCCACGATCTGCTGAACAATGTGCAAGCCCAAGCCCGTGCCGCTGATCCCGCGTTTGACGGCATCGGGGGAGCGATAAAAAGCGTCGAAAACATGAACCGCGTCGGCGGGGGCAATGCCATAACCGTTGTCGCAGATCGTGATCATAGCGTCGTCGCCTTCAGTCATGGAGGAAACATCAATCGTGCCCCCCTCTGGGCTGTATTTCATGGCGTTATCGACCAAATTTGCCAATGCTTGCCGTAACAACGCTGGCTCCCCCAAGATCATCAACGGGCGGCTGTTCAAGTTGGCGATAATGGCTTGTTTGCGCGCTTCGGCACGGGGCGATTGTTGGGTCACGACGCTCTTGATGACGGCGTTAAAGTCCAAGAGTTGGAAGGTCGAATCTTTGCCGCCTTTTTCAATCCGCTGAAGCACCATCAAATCATCGAGGATATGAGCGGCATTTTTGCTGGCTTGCAATGCTTGTGTCAAAAAGTGACTGCGCCGCTCTTCGCTCAGTTCATCGATCCGCTGCGCCAGCCCGATGTTGGTATTGACGACACTGATCTGGTTGCGCAAATCATGCGCCGCCAAGTCCAGCAGGGTGGACTTCATGCGTTCCAAGCCTTTGACTTGTTCATATAACCGTTGCAGTTCGACCAATTGGTCTTGCACGGTCTGGTGGGTATGCGCGTTATCAATCGCTAACCCGACACGATCCATCAACAATTTGAGGAACTCTAACGATGAAGGCGTAAAATTTTTGGCGTGCTGCGTTTCTAAACTCAGTATCCCGATGATTTTGCCCCGATAGGTGATCGGCAAAAACATGGCAGCGCTGGTGTGGGGGGCAAAAAACACCGCATACGGGTTACGGTCGTTCGGTGTAGGCAGAAAACTGATGAGCAACCGATGGATATCGGGGATGATTTGCGCCTGTTTTTGGCTCACGATCCATTGATTCAAAAACTGATCCGGCTTATTGAGGACATCTTTTGCGACCACTAGTCTGCGCCGATAGTGATCCCCCAAAACATGCACGATCTCGGTGGTTTCTTGGGCACTGATCAACGCCAGATAGCCGTTTTCGGCGCGGGTGGCGCGCCACGCGGCATCCATGATGAAGGCATACACCACGTTGATATCGAGCGTTTCCATCAATTCGCGCTCTAACCGTTTCAAGATCAAGCGCTGCTCATCGGTCAACCCGTTCTCGCGCAGGCGTTCCTCGCCCCTGTCCTCATCCCCTATACCGCGTCCCATGCTCGGCAGAAAATAATCCGTGATGCTGTGTAAACTCAACAAATCTGCGCCGATGACGGCAAGATTGCTCAGTTGGTCCTGATGCGCTTCGTTCCAAGCAATCGGCATCCCATGCGCTACCCCCAAAAAGCCAACCAAAACCCCGCTGCGATACAAAGGCATCCCTGCCAGCGCCGCTACCGCGATGTCAGCGATGGGGTGCGGCTCGTGGAGGTTTTCAATAAAGACCGGTTGATCGCCTGTGGCGACAAACGGCATCAACTTATGAATGATTTGCAGATCGGTCAAACCGGCGACAGCGGCGACATAATAAGCACCATTCGCGACGATACTCAGGAAAATGGCGTCCACATTCATGACTTGGGCAGCGAGTTTGACAAACTGATGGATGGGCATTTCCGGTTAGCCTAGCAACGGCAAGACAAGCCGCTTATGAAAATCTGTTAAAGTGATCAGTTGTCCATCGGGCGCGACATAAACCAAGTCTTCAAGACGGACGCCAAAGCCCTGATCTGGATAATATAGCCCCGGCTCGATGCTGACCACGCTGCCCGCCGCCAACACATCTTCCGAAAGGTGCCCTAAGGCGGGGCGCTCATGGATATTCAAGCCGACGCCATGCCCCAAACTATGGACATAGCCGTTCGTGGTGCCGGGTTGACTGCGCGAAGTCGGGTGCCCTTTGTCCTCAAAATAGCTTTGCACCGCTTCTTGCAGGTGTTTGGCGGGCATATTGACGCGGAAATTATCGACGGCAATGTCAAACGCCTCGGTCACTTCATCAAATGCCTGCTGCACTTCGGGCGTGGCATAGCCAATCGACCAAGTGCGGGTGCAGTCGTGGAAGTAGCCGCCGCCCAGTTCGCGCGGGAACAAGTCGAAAACAATCGATCGCCCTAATTGCAACGGCGTTTCGGCATCGCCCCGGCTGTGTGGGAAGCCGGCATCGCGCCCTTGTGCAAAAATCATATCGGTATCTTCGAGATCGCGATCTAGCAAGGCGCGGCGCACAAACCGTTTGACCCCGCCAATGGTCAAGGCGCGCCCGTCGGCATCCACCACGCGCTCGCCCTCGGCACGGTGCCCACTGATGAAATCCCATGTTGCGCTTAAGACTTCGGAAGTGCGTACCCCGATAGAACGTAAGCGTTCGAGTTCGGCAGCATCTTTGGTCATATAGGCTTCTTCAAAAAGCGTTTTTTCGGTTTCGCCCACAAATTCATAATTTGGCAGTGCCGTCGTCAACGACCGTACCCATTCGATGAAATGGTTGATCGCGCCGCGCCCGTAGAGACCGACTCTACCCGCTGGCAAATCGATATGAGTCAACATCGCTTGCACAAGGGTAATGCTGGCTTGGGTGCGGTTGCCCTGTGCCGCCTCCGTCATTTGGGCATAGCCCAAATCATAATAGGACAAGACCGTTAGCCCACTTTTGGCGGCTTCTTCTGTTTCCATCGCGTTAACGACCAACACGACTTCGGCACCCTGCCGCTTGAGGGCATAGCCGCC
>Ga0163144_10029932_pt1 | contig 10431 bp, 2 predicted proteins | sample OliLak19BULKMAT1_FD_123175 | JGI IMG/M metagenome (GOLD analysis project Ga0163144, IMG submission 123175) | Freshwater microbial mat bacterial communities from Lake Vanda, McMurdo Dry Valleys, Antarctica - Oligotrophic Lake LV.19.BULKMAT1 | ecosystem: Environmental > Aquatic > Freshwater > Lake...
ACTTTCGTGATTTGTTGCCGAACTTACTCCCCAAACTGGCGTTGACACACCAACGCCAGTTTTTTCAAGCGGAGGCTATCACATGCGAACCACCGATCGAAAGTGGTAGTATTTCGCGTAAGCCAATCCGTCGAACGGCAAGTTTTCCAAGAGTTCATCCTGTACTTTGTCCTCTTAGCTTAGCGCGAGAAATGCGAACGATTTCCTGCTCAAATATGTGCTTTCTCAAGGAGTTCTTTAGATGCTGCCACTCGAAGACGCGCGCAAGATGCTAGTAGATCTGGGTTTCGGGTTCTTAAAGAAGCTGCCGACCACGGATACCGCGTTCTGGGTCAAACTTGCGTGCCGCGAGTTTCAGCGGTATGCCCGCTTGAAAAAGGCGGCGAAGGATTCAAACCCGCAGGGCACCGACCATTACGCTAAGCGTCTGGTCCAAGTCGACAACGCATCACCGCTTCCCGCGAACGTTCCTGTTGACGGAGACTACAACGAGAAGGAAACCGAGGCGCGTATCAGGGCCTGGCACGCGGCCAATTGGCGCATCCCTGTTGTGATCAGCGCGTGGAAAACAAAGCCAAACGGCGATCTCATTGACGTCTCGCCCGGGGGTGAGAACATCTGGCTGGCAACCGAGGTGACCGCCCGCAAGAACGTCCGAATGTTCGCCACCGATCTCTCCGATCTCTATGAGCCATGGGATGACAAGTCGGTTTATCGGCCGATCGGGACCTACACGCCGTTCAAGATCAACGGTAAGAGCTGGGGCGGACCCTGGGCTATTGCTGGACGGCATACCTGGGCCAACATCAACTATATAAACCTGACCGGGGACAAGGCTGCCGCGCCGACCACCCCGGAAGAGGTTCGGCGGCAGCAAACCTTCCGCGTTATCGCCGGAGTCGCCAATGCGGAATCGGAAATGTTTTTCGACGCGATGAACGCCTATGACGATTCCATTATTTCCATTGGCTTCTATCAGTGGACCCTTGGACGGACAATTGGCGGAAAGGTGCAATCCGGAGAACTCGGCGGCTACATGGCTCTGCTGAAGTACCGCAAAGAGAAGCAAAACGACCCTTCGTTTGACCTGTTGATGGGCGGTTGGGATTTGGATGTAGCCCATACGTGGGACACAATCTCAAACAAAAAAGGACTCTTTGACTTTAACTACAAGACGTACAAAACGCACCTGATGGAGCAACGAAAGACGGCGTCCGGCCATAAGAGGGAGGCGATAACCGAACAAAGGCGCGGACAATTCTTTCAGGGCTGGCACTGGTTCTACCGATTCCAGGCAGCCAGCCGGTTCTCTTCGCACTATGCGTGGTCCATGTGGCACATGGCGCGCGTCCGCCTGCGCGATATTCTCCGGACCCCCTGGCCAGTCAAGGCGCCGAAGGACATCATCCCCATGATTTCCGTGAATGGCGTAAGCCGGCCGGCCACTATCGGCGAGGTCTATCGGTCTGAGTTGGCTACCGCGATCATCCTTCGCTGGCATGTTTGGGCCCCCGGGGAAGTGACATATGGAGATGCTGGGCGCGGAATCCGGCGCGCATTTAACCGGGCGTGCCGCCCCGGGGCGGGGAAGGCGGGCATCGATCCGAAGGAGCCTGTCGATAAATGGCCCGCTGAGTGGGAAGAAGCCCTCATTATCGGCCTGAAGGAACAGCTTCCGTTCATCGTATTTGACGGCGACACACGCGACCGGTCGGGATTCCTGTCCAGTGTGTACAGGGTGGAAGCGCTGATGACGGAGCTGGAGCCTCCGGGGCTTCAGTTGGATCGCAGCTTTGAGCTTGATGACGCGAATCTTCCCCCAGCTCCCCCGCTGAAACCCAATGCGTAATTCAGGAGACATCATGTCAGAGACTCCGATTCTCGCCGGCTACCACGGCAAGGAAGCGACGTATCGTGTGTTGCGGCGCGGCAACACGCTGGTGGAAGAAAGCCTCCAGGATAATCACCTTTGGAAGGAAATTCCCCTCACCGACGATCAGCGCGCTTGCATCGACCGGATCGCGCTGTCCGAGGTGGATGGAAAAGTTCCTTTCTGGCTGCTTCCCGTGATGCTGCAGGACGACGGCAAGCTGCGGGTGACGAATCCCGGAAAGCCGAGCGCCAAGCTGAAGATTCACGCGCATGTACGCTGCTGGCTTCAACCGGCGACCGAGGCGGTGACGCTATCGCTTGAAGCTAAGCCGGCCACTGCCGGCAAATTGCAGTTGACGAAATTTGAAATTCCCGAGATCAAAGTCGGCAATCAGATTGCGAATCCAATCGACTATTCCGGAAGCGCGCTGCTGGATCTAAGCGCGGAGCGCCTCCAGCCGCAGAAGTTCGGCGGGTTCCTTATGCCCGTCGCCGCCCAGCGCGTAGGGATCAAGGGAGAAACACCGGCGAGCGACCTCTATCTGCTCAGCTACAGTTGGCGCTTCCGCGCGGCGCCCGTGCAGGAGTCCGCCGTGCTGCTGGTTTTTGAAAAGCAGGCCGGGGTGGAGAAGACCACCCACACGCTCAAGGGGTTCGGCATGCCTGTGGACTGGGCGAAGTTGGATATCGTCCTGCCCACCGCAACCTCGGAAGGGCCCAAGCCCTACGTGCTGCTTGAGCAGTGCCAGGCCACTGGGTACGACCTGCACAGCTTTGTGGCAGCCGCGAGTTTCCAGTGGCGGTTCTCCATTCGCGTGCCCCACACTTCGGCAAGTGCGCGGTTCAATGAGACCGTGGTCAAGCCGGTGATCACGGCGCTAGGCGAGATTCAGTCCGGCCGTCCCGTCTCCCTGCTGCCTGAGTTTGCGGGGACGGAAAAGGTTTACTGGTCGGCTCAATACCTGATTGAAGACAAATTCCTGCTTCCCGACGCTCCCAAGGATGAATTCGAATTCGTTCCCCTCGGCGCGGCGGCAAACACCCGCGTCTCGATCCGCGCCAGGTATTTCACCCCCGAATCTTCGTCGTTGGCAGACACCGCGCCGGCGGTTTCTCTAGCGCTGCCTGGATTGGCAACCACGTCATCCAACCGGGCTCCGCTCAGGTTCACGGCGGTCGTTGTTCGCCCACCGCTCGACGATAAAGAGCACTTGGACATTGGCGACCCCGCGCTCCAGCGTCTTTCGGCGTGGTCCTTCGTACTCGCGCATCGCCTGCCGCCCAAAGGCGGGGCCACCGATCCGGCGCAGGTGGTGAAGATGGGAGCGCTGGACCTCAGCTTCTTTCCGCTGAATCGCCCCACCGATATTGCAACGAACCTGATCCGGAATATCGACCCCAATGGTGAGGGTTCGCACTTTAACAAGAGCCAGTTCTGGGCTGGCATCGACGCCGACGGTCGAGTCACCAGGCGGGATGGAGCTTATAGGCTGGGCGTGGTCGGTATCAACCCCGGCGGACAGGACGACGTTCCGGGATCCCGATACCTTTCAGATCTGGGGGCCCGCGTTTCAGAGAAAGAGGACTACGCAAGCAAGTTTCGGCGGAGTCAACCGCTGGTGTTCCGGCCATCGAGCTTCAAGGTGGATTGGAACGGCGCCGGCTACATCATCGCCTGTCGGGAAAAGACTTCGCCCGGTTCGAATCAAACGGTCCAGGCGATTCTTAGCGTGGTGAGGGCTCAGGAGTTTGCCGCGGCCGGCGCGACGGAAGTTACCGACGAACCCGCGCTCGAAGCTTACGTTTTGGACCCGGAGCCATTTCTGTTCGCGCGCGTGCGCGCCAAAAGTTTCCAGCAGCAGTATGCGCAAGCTGTGACCAATGAGATTGGGAACTGGACCAACCGCGCAGACGCCGAGGGGTGGGAACTTGCGGCCGGGGCGGAAGGATTCGATCTCGATCTTCCCCCGCAGGGCCTGGGCGAAGCCATGCATAAGCGCAAAGGCGAAGGGGACATTCAACTTGAGGTGCCGGTGGACTTCCGCCTCACCCCGGCCGCGACACTCCGGCTGCAACCGTCGTATTTCGAGCAGCGGTTCGCGGACGCCCCGTGGAATCTCCGTCGGATTCTCGGTTATCCGGGCCAGCGGGCGCCGGGCGCGCAAATGGACCATGCCCAATTCGAATTGTTCTATGGCATGAATGTGAAGATTCTTCAGCCGGAAGCCCGTCTGGCTGAGATCGGCTCGCGCTTCGGCCTGCTGGCAGGGGCGCAATATCCGGCACCCACGTGGCCGGCTACGACGCCGCAGCAGTCGGCCTACAAACAAAGGCGCGAGGCCTGGGCCAACCTGCAGCCGGTATTGCGGAGCCGTCTGGCAGTGTTCGAGCCCTGGCGAGAAGGACGGCCGGGAGCGGCCGCATTCCTTGAAAAAAACCAGGTGCAGGTGGAACTGCGCAAGGAAGCGAAGCTGCGTTATCCCATCCCTGGAATCGAAGAGGATGAGCCGTTCATTCCCCAAGGGGGGCTCGCGGGAGGATGGGCCTGGGGCTTTGAATCGCACAACATTTTACAAGCCATCCTCCGGGAACGTCTCTCTGTCGGGGCAGAGCTGCATAACCTGTTCTTTTCCTCCCTCGGTGGGTGGGGACATCAAAAGGCGGTTTTCGATCGCGGCTTCTCCACGATCTACAGCCAGGTATCGATGGGTCGCGTGGAGAGCATTACCATCGAGCGCATCGGCCGCATTGAACCGTTCTGGAACCGCGCCAAGCACGTGATCGTTTATCGGCGGTCTGTGGCGACCAGCCGGCAGTTCTATCTGGAACAGGAACCGTTCCGCGGCTGCCCCGTTCTTCGCAAAAGCGAAGAGTACGTCGAATTAATTGAAGAAGAACGAGCCTTTCCAGATTCCAGCACTCCGGTACAGAACCGTGGTTTCCTTGTTGGCGCGAGGTTCGACGGCAAGCCGCCCAGGATAGCGGTGAACAGCAAGTGGGGAGGCGACGTCGGGACGATCGGCTGGCAGGTGCCGTTGTGGCAGCCCGATGCGGCACCCTCAGACGTTTATCCGCGTCCCGACGTGGGGCTGATAATCAGAGGCAAGGAGGCGGGATCGAGCTTCCGGCAATCGGCCTCCAACCCGGAGATCGCGAGGTTCTACACGAATACAGACGTCAAGGACGGGTATAACCCCGACAAATGGCCTGCGGTGGAGGGCATCAGCTTCGATCGGGTCGATCCCGATGAAATCAAACCTAAGGCTTATGACGACAATCTAAAAGAGGATCACGCAATTGCCCCCGGCAGCGCGCGTTTTACATTCCGCCTGGACCCGACTCCCGCGGCAGCGGACATCGTGGCGGAGCGCACCGCCGAAGCGATCGCAGCAAACCTCAGCAACATTACCGTGATGCGCGGCTTTCTTCCCGACAAGAAGGGGCCGTCGCTACGCCCGGTCAACAATCTCGGCGGTTCGCTCGGCAACGCGTTTGTTCCCGTGCTCGCCCGCCTGGGCGGGACCAACAACCCGGTAACGGACGTCAAAGAACTCCTGAAGGGCGTTTCCACGAGAATCGCCCAGGTGAAGGAAGATTTCCAGAAAGTCCGCCCTTCCCTCGCTGAGCAAAAGGGGGCTTTTTGCGAGGATCTCCATCGCCGGTTGGAATCGCAATTCACAACGTTCGCCAAGCTTATCCGGATGGAAGCGGAAGCTGCCTTCACGGCCATGGGCGCTCAGTTCCTTTCGGTGATCGATGAAATTGAAAGCGAAAGCGATGAAGAGTGGGGCAATGTCAAGCTCGACGGGATCGTCCAGCGGCTTAAGGACGAGTTGGACGAACTCTGGTTTGGGGAGAACGGAAACCTGCAGGTCCTGCGCAGCATGCGCGGTCTGGCAGGCGAAGCGGCGCAAACGCTGCGGCGTGCCGACCGGCAGATCGGCGAGGCCGGCAGCGCGGCCTGCCACGCGCTGGACCGCGCCCGCGCCGCTGTCCTGACTTTTGACCAATGGTCCAACGCCGCTGAGTTGGAAATCGTTCTGGACGCCGCTGAGTTGGAAATCGTTCTGGACGCCGCTCGCGAAGCGGTGGAGGAACAGTTGAAGAGCATCTCGTTCCTCATCGCCGAACCCGTTCGCCAGTGGATCGGCACGCAGGTGGACTCGGTGCGTTTCGAAATTCAATTCGACGACGGCGGAAAGCCGGGTCTTCTCACCGTCCAGGCGGAACTGCTGAAGCTTCGCCTGGGCCTAGGCGCGGGGAAAAAAGACATTCTAGCGGCCTTGCAGAAATCCCGCGGCGACATTGTCGTGCTGGTCAAGCGAGTAAGAGACACCATGCAGGCAAAGTGGGCGGGACCGCTTGAGAAGCTGTCAGGTGGCGACCTGCTCGCTAAGCTTGAAGACTTGTGGAAATACCTGCAGCCGCTTCTCAACACGGCAATCGACGAGGCAAAGGACTTCAACAGCCTGCGAATCGAAGTCGCCGCGCTGCTCCGCCGCTTTACGGACGACCTCGACGCCAATCTAACGGTGCTGCTAGACGGCGTTACCAAAGGGCTTGCAGGCTACGCCAACCACATTTGCGATTTACTGGGCGAAAACCTGATCCCCGCGATCGATAAACTGCTCCAGAAAATCGAGGACCTGCTCGGTAGCGATCTGTTGAAGCCGCTCGCCGACGCCGCGGCCATCGCCGAAGGCGTACTGCGCCGCGAACTTGAGCGTATCGAGCGCCAGTTAGCCGCGGTTCTGGGTCAACTGGCGGAACGGGCGCGCCTGTCCTTCCCGCAAGTGGCCTTAGCGAACCCCGATATTTCTCCCGATGCCGTGCTGCGCCTGTTGCGCGCATTCGGCCAGCCGCCGAACCTTCCGGGCCTGCAATTCTCGCTCCCCAATTGTGGATACTACTTTTTCGATCTTGGACAAGCGGTACCCAATCTGCTTCCCAAGGTGGACTTGAGCCCGCTGCTTTCCTACGCCAGCAACCTGCTCGATTCCGTGAAGCTGGTGAACCCGCTCCGCATCGACCTGCCGGTGGTTGGGTTGCTCGACCGTCTGGTGCCTCCCGACCTAAGCAAGATCGACCTTGCTTCCGTGTTTCAAAATTGGGGCGGGCTGGAGCTGGCGAATCTGTTTCCGAATCTCAAGCTGCCGCCCATCGCCAACAACAATGTTCGCGTCTCACATGGCACCGAACCGACAACCCGGTCGGGCTGGCTGCTCATCGAAGCGGATGTTCCCTTCGCCGGTCAGCCGATTGACGTGTTCTCTCTTTCCGGCATCACCCTGCGCTTGCGCGAAGCTCGGTTTCAAGGGACGTCGCGAATGGACGTCAAACTAGGACAGGCGCCCAGGCAAGTCACCGCCGGTTCGATCGTCGGCAATTGGGATCTGAGTGTCGGCGGCCTCCCCATCGCGACTCTGGAGCGCTGCGGCGTCGCTTACAAGGAAGGCGGGCGGCTGGAATTCGACATCTCTCCGGAACGCGTGAAGTTGCAGTCGGTGCTTACGTTCCTGGCCGACGTGATGGCCGGCCTTGGCTATCAGGATTCCGGTTTCAGTTTTGGAGTCAACGAAAAGGGAGCAATCACAACCCTCAGCCTTCCTCTACCCGATGTGCAGGCCGGCACCTTCGGACTGGCCAACCTCAACCTGGGCTTCTTTTTTTCCATCAATTTCCTGAATGGATTCACGCTGGCCACCGGTCTGCGCGTCGGCCGGCGGACGGCGCCCTTCACCCTCACGATTTTCATCCTGGGAGGGGCTGGCTACTTCGAGACGGAAGTCACGTACGCTCCGAAAACCGGTCTTTTCAGCACGGCGGTATCGGTAGGTATCTTCGCCTCTGCCAGTCTCGCCATCGCACTTGGGCCGATCCGCGGCGGGGTTTATGCCTATTTCGGCATTGCCGTCGATTTCAAAGCGACCAGCGAGGGCAGCAGTTCCCTGAGGATCGCGATTGTCATCCTGTTTCGCGGCGAAGTCTCGCTTCTCGGATTCCTGTCCGTTAGCCTGTGCCTGCTGCTCGAAGCCACGTATCGTTCGAGCGGCGCGCTGGGCGGGCACGGCAGGGTCAGTTACCGCATCAAGATCGGCTGGTTTCTCTCGATTGACGTCAACGCTGACGTGGAATACACGTTTGGATCGGCAAAACAGAAGCGGACGCTGGAAGCTCCCGCGATCCCGAAAGCGTCCCCGACTCAGAGGGCACGCCGCTACGAAGAAATGTTTGTGTAAGGGGAAATCGCAATGGCCAAGACTTTGATTCTGATTTGTCATCTTGAACGGCTTGGACCCAGCTATGTCCAAAACGATGCCTGGGTGGACTACTGGCTTGGACTCAACTGCGGCTACGAGGACGAAACCCCGACGGAAGCTGAGGCCGAGTTGCTCCGTACCTGGCTCTGGAGTGGCTTCGGAGACGTTCATGTCGCCGGGTTGGGCAATAACGATATCCCGGTCAAGCTCGATGCGGAAGACGTGAAGATCCTGCCGTTGCCGGATGATTGGGTCGAACCCACGCAAGCGTTCCTCGACCGTTTGCAGAGTTCGTTCATCGCCTCGACATCCTTCGCCCTGGATGCGAAGCCGCAACTTGGGCGCAAGAACCTGCCGTGGACGGCATTCCTGGGCAATACGTCCACATGGCCCGGCGGTTTAAACGATTGGATTCATACGTCCATCCGCTTTCGGATCAAGAAGATGATAAACAATAACTATCAGCAGTTGATTGCCGCCCCAGAGTTTAAAGGTCCAATCCCGTTTGAGAACGGGCGGTTACCGGTGGAACTGAAGGACCTCAAACTTAGCGATCCGGATTCACCAATTCGACGCAACTCTTCGGGCTTGCCCGTCCTTTATGAGTGGACTTATGAGGACGGCGCCATCCCGCTGAAGTCCCGTCAGGCGGAATGCCTTACCACGCTCGATCTCGGTGCCGATCCGTTTGTCGATATGAAGACTCTCCATCTGCTGCAGTTCAGCGTACCGGATGCCTCCGCAGACTGGGCCGAGGATCTGGACGTGGCTTTGGCGGAAGTATTCGATCTGCCTCGTTTGCTTCTCGGCGTCCTGAGGAAGCGCTTGCATGCGAATCCGAAGTGGACTTTCGACGTGGGATTCCACGAACTCTTCGTCGCATCGCTTCGCGATATTGCCAACCTGGGCCGTTCTCCTGGTGCCGATGGCTCCCGGCTATCGCAATGGCTACTCGACCGGATAGGCCGTCCCAGCGAGGATTCCAAGCTTGCCGACCTCGACAAGCCGGACCTCGAGGAGTGGATATCCCAATTCACCAAGGCTTTGCTTGATGTTCAGAAAACGGTCGCCTACAACTATGACGACCTGCGCAAAATGGACAGCAAACAATATCTGACAGCTCTGGAACAAATCCATGACCGTCTGGCGCGGCAGGAGGCTATCACTGCCTTGATGCTGCCTCAATGGACAAAGGCGCTCGGGCTCGACGCCGTAGCGGAAGCCCCCACGCTCAAGAAGCTCAAGGAATCCATGGAACTGGCGCAGCTACGGAAGCGAATGCTGCTGGGGAGTTTGGGACCTGCGTGGCGTTCTCTGAGTTTCAAGGACGCGACTGAGTTCGAGGCTCAAGTAGTCAAGAGCGTCGAAGAATACGTAAAGCAGCGCAGCGAGACCGCCGGTGCGGACGGGTATCTAAGTTTCTATCCACGAATTTCCACCAATCCCAGCGATCTCGCCGACTTGGCAAAGGAAGCTGCGGCTCTCGCCGGCGAAATACTAAAGGAGCGGGTGCTTCCCCGGCCCTACGATGGTGAGGCTCCGGACGCGCGCGCTGAGGGACTGCTCATTCCTATCGGTGCCTTCCGTAGTGCACCAACCTCCGCTGCCGACGATCAAAAGGATTCCTATCGGCGCATAGGAGGCGCGGGCATTTTTCTGAAACCGGATACCAGCGCCGACGCCTGCGCATGGACCATGCTCAACTACGCTCGCATTGTAGATGAAGAGGGCGTCGCACTGATTAAGCACCCGGTTCCCATTCCGTTGAAGCTGCAGTATCGCAACGGCGTGGCGAACGCTCATCAGCTTTATCTCAATCAACCTCTCGCGGCGGAAGCGGCGGATCAGGACGATTACTCCTTCGAGGAAACCGAGAAGGGTGTTCCCGCACCATTCAAATTGGAAAGTCCTTATGGCATTGCGAGTGATCAACCCAAGCTGGCGGGTTTAGTCTATGGCCGCTCTTACCACGCTTGGGCGCACCATTTCGGCAAGAGTGCGAACCTGCCGGCTGACCTGACCGCACGCAAAACTGATACCAATCTTCCCTGGCAGTTGGTAGAGCCCGCGAAGGACGCCTTCGCAGGCGAGTACATGACACTAACGTTTGAACGGCGCACCACCCTCGGCGCGCTGCGCCTCTGCGCCCCTGGCGGCCAGGGGCGGGATCTCGAGTTCCCCTCCATTCCCCGGGATATCCATACGCTGCGGGACAGCCTGTTCCAGGGTGAATCCAAGGTGGTGATGGGCGGAAAAACGCCCCCCAAACCGAGTCTCATCCTGTTAGCGCCCCAAGACC
>Ga0163144_10029933_pt1 | contig 10431 bp, 5 predicted proteins | sample OliLak19BULKMAT1_FD_123175 | JGI IMG/M metagenome (GOLD analysis project Ga0163144, IMG submission 123175) | Freshwater microbial mat bacterial communities from Lake Vanda, McMurdo Dry Valleys, Antarctica - Oligotrophic Lake LV.19.BULKMAT1 | ecosystem: Environmental > Aquatic > Freshwater > Lake...
ATGTAACCATGCAATTTGCTCGTTTTTTATTTTACTGTATTGGGAGGGAATTTCAAAATGTGGGAGAGGGTGAAAAGGTGTGCCTGGCTTGCTAGAGTGCCCTGCTCTCAATGTCCCAGTCATTAGTGACACCTCCCATCCACCTCCCAATAAAATTCCTCCCATGCACTGCTCCTACTGTACAACTGTCTGTACGATACCATGTCTTTGAAACCACCCCCTATGCCCTAACCCTATCGTGTATCCACGAGGCTCCAAACCACTTCCACGGGGTTTAGTTGTGCATTTTTTTGCAGGCCCTCACTATGAAAGAAGTGGTTTTGTTAGGCATAGGGTATGGCCAAAAAAACCACGTGAAAAGCCTTGCTCATGCCGGTAGTCTCTTTCCAGGACACACCTGAAAGCTTTCCTTCCCTTTTCTCCCTTTGTCAAAGGCGGTGGTCCATTCGCCAATGCTCCTCCAGTGTAGGGGTGCCCATGGGTCTTGCAAACTACCATTCTTGACAACTTTTACCGGTCCAGGCTCAAAATGCGCTTCCATTCACCTTCTTGCTTGCCCGCGGTGATAAGTGAAACGCAATCTAACTTACGGCAAGTCTCAAGAAACGAGAGCACGGGGCAGTAGCAGCTTACTTACATGGTAGGTACAAACGCTGCTCCCTGGTGAGCATTCTCTCTCGCCATCAAAACGATCTTCAGCTATTCATAACATTCCTTTATGTTTTGATTTACTTTCGGTCCGCATGGTCCGTTCCGTACTCTTCTCTACTTGAAGCAGCCAGTCAGCAAATTAAGCCTGAACAAGATCACGAAAAGAGCTACTAACTAGCTAGAGGTGCGGCGTCTGATCTACTGTACATCAAAACTAGCCGAGACGACGCGCCACGGAGGTACATAAATCAATGTAAAGGTGGAAAAAGACTAATAGCAAGTTACAGGTGACGGACGGGCCATCCTTTGCTATCAGTAGCGATATGATTTCATTATTGAATATGCATACCATGACTGAAGATACAATAACTCTTGCTCTTTAGTCATTTTGGTGCGGATCATTCTCTCGCGAGAGAACCGAATCAACTTGGAACAATCAGAATCAGTATCCGTTCTTAGACAACTTGTCGCTGTTCATTGTCCTTGCCTCGAACGCCAGTGCCGTCTTCTCCCTTGAAGTCACTCACCCAATTGTCCTTGGATTGGTGCAACTGCTCTAATGAACTTGCATAAGAGGTGATGTCCCGTTCCTTTTTGAAAGCAGCCATAATAATATTTGGCTTGGATGGTTGATGCTTGCGCGTATCATGGTCGTCATCAAACTTGTACGCCGCAGCCGTCAACGCATTGTTGGTTTCACTCTTTTTGGACAAGAAAATGGAGTGCCCCACGTGCGATCCATTTGCGTCGCCTGGAGGGGCAAAACATTTGGGATCACTGGCATATTCCACCCGCATAACTTTCAAGTTCGGCAAGGAATTCGCCTGTTGACGAAAGACGCGGTTTCCCACCTTCGGGGATCCAAATATCTGGCAGTGCACTCTTACCATGGGGCGGTTCGTGGCATACCGAAAGGCGGCCAGCGTCGCCATGGAACCTCCCAAGCTATGCCCCGTAAAGACAACTTCGCAAAATGGATTCTCGTCCAAATACTTATCCAAACAGTCGAAGACATTTTTCTCCAACCCCATGTACGCCTGCTTCACCGCAGAATAGACCTTGCAATCCGCATTGGCAATATCTTCTTCGAGTGTTTCCAAAAGATGCTGCTTGTTGTGTTTTTTGAAAAACGGAGTTTTGGCACTTTGTTCTGGTGTCGTGCCTCGAAAGACAACGACAAACTGCATTTGGCGTTCAAAACACACCGCCTCCCGACGAGTATCGGCACTTGCAGCGTTGTCCCCAGCAAAGAAGCCTGACACGGTGACATCGTCGGCGGCTTCAATTAAGGCCTCTACCAAAGGTCGGTGTGCATCGGTTAAATTTGCCAAGGGCTGTGGGGGTGGTGGACTGTTCGAATCCGCGGAGACAAAATTGTTCAATTGCATCCGATTGACTCCAACCAAGGACATGTTCAAGTCCAAATTCAAGTCTTCCTTGCGATACACTTCCACAAATTGATTCAACCGTGCCGACACCAATGTTTGTTCCAACGAGGGAATTTCCATTTGGAAGGGTGATGGATCTTGTTCCGAGGAACGAACGATTTCCTTTCCTGTCAAAAACGAGGTAGGAGCCGGTTTGGCCAAGGAGGGCAACGCCAAGTTGGAAATAGCCACTCCGGCAGCATCTTGCTTGGCTTGGGCCGTCACCACATCATACAAGTCTTGCATCATGGGCGAGTTGGGAATCGCAGTCGTGCTTGCCCTTCGATCCCCACCAGGCATAAAAGCATTGCTGGAACCCTGTTCAAACGATCCCGTCCGATGTTGCAGACTTGCATCCGTCATGGCAGCCGCCGCCGCTGCAATGCCAGCCGATTCGTCCGGTGCCTCCAACGACTGGGTTCGTCGGTGACGCCATTTCAGTTTGCTTTTTTGTGGTTGTGCACTCAAGGGTTCCTTGACTCCTCCCGCGGGTGATGTCAACGCAGAACCCTTCTCGCTGCTGCGAAAGGGCGGCGTAAGGGTAAATTTGGGTGTCAAAGAAGCACCCAGTGAAAATTTGGATTTAGAGACTTTGGCGGAGGTTGGTCGTTGGGGACTGGAGGCCGATAGATTCTTGGCTAGTTTTCGGAGTTCATTGGACAATTCTTGCTCGGCATCTTTGGTGGAAGGTGAAGGCGGCAGGGATAAGTTCAAATCGGCCAAGGGAGCTGCAGCAACAGCTGCGGTTGTTGCGGCTTTGGCTTTGGGACGAACAGGGGATCGGACTGGAGTAACTGGGGTGTGGGGGGCTGCCAATAATGGCGCTTCCTTCGTCTTTGAAGCAACCACACCAATGTGATTGCTAACATTGTGCTCGTGCATTTGATCGAGACTGATACCTTGAAAGATGTCTGCAAGGTTATGATTGTCGTTGGAGTCCATGCTCAAGGAGGCGCTGTCCAACAGGGGATCAAAGCCCACCAAAGAATTGGTCTTTTTGTGGCGTCCTACTACTGGTGCAGTGGCTGAACTAGGCTGCAAGCGGACGTTATTGGAAGGAGGAGGAATAGGGCTGTTGGTGAAACTACCACCACCTCCTTCTATTCCTAGTAGATCACTTGCTCCGCCTTCTCCTCCTCCGGTGACTCCTACTGCAGCCATGGCGGCGCGAGTAGGAGTCAACGAGTCTCCTCCGGCATAAGTGGCTCTCCGACTTTGTTTAGCAGTAGCGTTAGTAGGCGACTTTCCTCCTGCGGCAACAGAGGCCCTCATAGAAAATGGATTTCGTGGCGTCTGATGCGGAGACTCGGGAGGTGTGCCCGAAGCTGTTGGAGAGAAAATTCCGGCGACCATTTTGGTGTCCTCTTTTTGGTGTGCAGAAGCTCCTTCTACTGGCAATTCAGATGATGGTTGCGCTTCCAGAGAAGGAGTTTGATTTATGTGAGTGGTAGGAGTAACTCCATGTTGTTGTGCCGTTGGATGTTCTAACACAGATGTCATAGTTTTAAAGTTGCTTGTTTTTTTTTGAATTGGCTCAGTTCAAACTTTGATGTGACGAGTCGTAAACGTAACTCAATAGCCCAGGATTCGAGTATTGCAAAAAAATGCGCGATGTTTCTCAAGAGAAGCTAGCTACTGCTATAGCTACTCACTTCAGTGGTGGGATGATGCGTTTGTGCTGTCTTATCAGTTTGGTTTTACACGGAACCGATTGTTCTCATCACTCTCGGGAGGATGAATGAGGGTAGTAGTAGTGTAATAAGTAGAGATAGATTCTTTGTTTCACCGAGTGATTGGTTCGTGTTACGAGTAGTAAGTTTAGCAGTTTTTGCGGTGATCGAGTGATCTTGCTTCGTGCTGGTTGATCGGTAAAACAGTTTTGAATTGAGAGGATTTTTAGGAAAAGGTGAGCGTACCTCGACAGGAATGGGAAGCCGTTGGTATCAAAAAAAGAGGCATTGTTTGAATTGAATCTTGGATGCCTCTCGTAATAAATAACTTATTTCAAACAAAAATATCTCAGACAAACTATGGCTTTACTTTACTGCTGTTAAGTCTTTGAGTTCAACTCGAATTCATCGCCAACCACGACGGAACGATCAACGCTGCGCCTTGATGACGGCGCAAAAACAATCGTCCTTCATTTTTCAACAGTTGTTCCCCGTCGATCCCGGTTTAGCATGTGTTACGAATCATGATCAATAGCCCGCTCAGTGACATCACTTACATGCTCCAATAGCTGGGATACTAAAGTAATAGAGTGAACGGCCCACGGGATTCTAGTACCAGGTAGCACCCTTAGCTTCTCGATAGCCGAGTACTAATCGGTCGGCAGCACAGAAGTGAGCTGCTTGGCCCCGAGCAAGCAGAATGAATAGCAACTGAACAGGCAATCCCCTGCCAATATTCTTCTGATCCCTGCTGCACGTCGGTAGTCCCGCGGTGCTGCAGGTTGTGTTCCCCGTCGGCGGAAGGGTAACTGAAGTTGTCCGTGGCGGAAGTCACCAATCCGATGTAACTTTGAAGTGGTCAGATTGCTATTGGCTTCAACGAAGTCGTCCTGGGTGAAACTAAATCGTAAATCAAGAATGGCTGGGGCGGCAACGAAAATCGGGGACATCTTTGTTTGGGGCTTGCCGGGTTTTGCCCTTGCATACCTTGCTGCTAGCACTTTCAGTTGGAAGGCCCCGCCGGCCTACTAGTATCATCCCGGCAGAAAAGGCTGAGTTGGATGAGAAAACGACTGAACAACTGCCACTGCAGTCAGGCGGTCACCACCAAGTCCATCTCAGTCCCTTGATTGAAACGAAGACAACTGAACTAATTTTGGAGAGGTCCGTCGTAAGCAAATTTCAGTTCGTCGTACCCTACACTGCAGCATAACTGTTAGCTAGTAGGCCGGTGGAAGATTACTAGCTAGCTAGTCGCTGCTGCTTGCTGCATCGCACCAGGTTATTTTCGAGCAGCAGTCCACCAAATGAAAGGCTGTCCATTTAGCCCTACAACTACTAATAGTACCATGGTAGACATGTAGCACTGGTACCAAGAGGAGTGTCTTCGGCTGCTCAGCTAGCGCTAGGGATAGAAAGGATACTATAAGGACGCGCACAACCTCATGAAAAACTGAGAATCGCACTACTTGCTAGCTAGCTAGTAGCTAGTAGTAGCTAGAGTAGTACCTGGTACCTGGTAGTACTAGTAGCTACAGTAGCTAGAGGGACGCAGCTCCGCCTACAAGTACTACTATACCTACTTTAGCTAGATTTTATGGGGGGGTTAGGCCACCCGGAGGGGGGCCCTAGGAAGAAAAGAAGAAAATATTCCCTGCTGGATTCCTAATTCTAACACGGGCAAGCATGGCGATCTCCTGACCGTTGAGGTTCGTAATTATGAAATTTAGGGGCTAAGGCAGTCATTAGTCATTTCTCTAACTATTTTCCGCCATTTCCCCTCAAAATGCTACTAAAATAGTCGCAAAAACACAACATTATCGAAAGAATTAACCACATAACGAATCAAATTAACCACATAACTAATCAAATTGGTTTGCAGCATGGATTATATTCTATTTTTCCTCCGGTGGCACCCATTCCCAAGAATCGGTGCCGTTGACAATGATCATCATGTGGAGGACGTCCTCTTCTATTTGGTCTATTGTACCAACTTCTGTAGCGAGCACAACAATAGCTAATGCTAGTTGTCGTCGGCATTGTCATGGGGTACGCCATTGGCACTGGCCATTGTGGAAATTGTGGTAGCATTGGCTGATAATTCATGTACATGTATGTTTGTTGTTGGTGTTGGTGCGTTTGTGTGACTGGTGCCGCGTGTTGTTGATGATGTTGGGGATGATGTTGTTGGTGTACCTGTTGGCGATATACTTGCTGCATTGGGTGCACGCCTGTGCGTTGGAATGGAGCTGTGGCTGGTTGTGTGAAAGAAGCTGCGGCGTCAGTGTTCTGGTTTGTTGTTGTTGTTGTTGTTGTTGCTGTTATTGTTGTTGTGGTGGTGGTGGTGTTATCATCATTTGGCAGAGGCGGAGCCTCCATTTCTTGAGTTATTTTCTTTTGTTGTGGCACGGTCACCGCCTGATTGGCACACAATTCACATCGACATCGATCCTGCAAATCATTCCCTGGTTTCGTGACACGCATCCACTTCAAATACTCCGAGAAGAAACGTTCTCCGTTGTCGGGTGGGAGCGATTCAACTCTTTTAAATGGTAGATTGTGTGGTGAAGCTCCTGCTGCAATTGCGAGGTTATTGACATAATGGAGTTCTGTGTGGTTGAAAAACGGAACCACGGTTTCAAATGCTGCCGGTATCTTTCGCCTTTCCACAGGGTTCTGAAGTGTCAACAGGTGTCGCTTGTATCTTATGGTGAGGTTGTATCGCGCAGTGCCTGTCAAATTGAGGTTGTCAGCAAGAGAGGTTCTCATACCGCAGTTGCCAAAGTGAGCCAACATTAGATGGAAGGATTCAAGGCAGGATTCTCCACGGCGTGATAGGTACTCAGTTAATTGATGGGTTGAATTAGGGCCTGGAAGTATGACATCATACATCTGGTCCAATGGCAATGGGTCTTGTAAGTAAGAAGACTTCTTTTTGCATTCTTCGACAGCTTCTTTTGTGGCTGAAGTGAATAAAGTCTCACCGGAAATTGGATCCTTCCTCCCCCTTGCCGGTCGTTGTTGTTCATCACTCGAAGTGCACTTGAAGGCGTCAAACCAATCGTCCAACATGTTTCTCATTGTGTGTGGAGGTCTGATTTCCTTCCGTAAGTACTTATCATACCTCTGTTTAAATACTCGTGTATTCTTCAAGTCGTTGATTTCGGAATCCGAGTATTTTACCCCGGAAAGAGTTCCTTCTTTTAATGCCTTCAACAGGTTCTCATAATCAGTGACGTTGTAGTGATAGATGCAGTTGGTAAGTCGAGTGATTGCCGTGTAATGGTCAACGTGTTTCTTCTTCAGAGTCTTCGTCATCCTTTGTATGTAATGAAACAAACCCAACCTTCCCTCTAAATCCTTGAAAAGAAGGTCCCAAAAGACTGCTTTGTTAGGCCATGTGTCGCTGCACATACCAGTGGGTTTAAATGACGAGCGACGAGCCAATCCTCCTACAGCATGCGCAAAGTGTTTCGTCTTGGTGGAAGGAACGAGTACAGCGGATGCTATCTCGCCATTCTCATTAGCACAGTCCCACATTGCAACAGCACCAAGGCTTTTCTTTTCAAAGTAATTCTTGGTTACTTCATGGGTGTGATCCTGCGCGAACACCAATCTGCATCCCACACTCTGAATTTCCCTTGTATGCCTGTCGTGGTCACTAATGCCCCACGGTGTGTTTGTATTTGACGCGGCTGTATCATAGGTGTCGCGGATTCCGTCCCCAAGAGGAGGATAGGTTGTTATGTACCCCCCATCTTTAGAAACATAAGCTATAGGTTCACCTTCTTTTCCATGCTTCTTGTAAGAAGAATAGTAGTCTTGTGTTCTTGCAACATATGCTCGGTTTATTGAGTTGTACAATAGGCGACTACATAAATCCCCATTGCCGTAGGTTGGCATCAGTAAGTCCATGACGTCTGTTGCTGATCGACCAATGTGGGAGTTCTTGTTGATTGCGTATTTGGTTTCAACTGGGTAAGCTTGCCGCGCATAGGCTGGTAAAGAAGCCAGCAGCTCTCCATTGTTCGCGTTGACACGCCATTTACAGCGAGTGCACACCATTGATTGCACCATACACCAATGAGGGGGGCCATCTATAACAAAGATTGGGAATAAGATCTTGTTCTTTGAGAAGTTGGTCCTGTCATTCTTCAACACACCATGGTTACAGCGAAGGCACGGCAACTGTAGTCGGAACATGCGGATCCAGTCGACGTACAACAATTTCTGGCCAACAAGTGAATGATACATTGGCTCCATGCATTGGTTGGTTGATGGCACACTCATTGTCAAGCCATTGAAATATTCCATCATATCAATTTCTTTGTTTTTTATAATCCTCTCTACCACAATTTTTGCAAAGGCCACCATTGCCAGTGGGGCAGTAGTCGCGGTGTGGGACGCAATGAAGCTCGGATTATTGACGATTTCTGTCACAGACTTGCAAATCATGTCTGCAGTAACAGTTGTTGTTGTTGTTGTTGTGGTAAGTTCATTTGATTTTGACTGCACTGTTGTTGTTGTGGCCACTGCCGCGACCGGCTGAACCCCTTCTCTTGGAGCAAAGAAGGCATCCGTGGCTTCTCTTGTCAGGTACTTGCCACTACACTTTTCTTCTTCTGTCAGTGGAGTTTCATACAGCAATTTCAAACGTTTTTCCTCTAATGTCATTGCTGTGGATTGGGCTCTCTTCCTGGGATTATTCCAACACTTTTCGTGGTGTCCTTTGTGGCTTGATTTACCACCTCTGCACTTGGCACAGCTCTTGCTCGGATCGAACGCGACGGCACCAAACAAGGTTTGTTGAGCACCCTTCTTCCTGTTGTTGTGGCTCTGTGCTTGCAATTGATGGGTCCTGTCTAGCAAACTGATTCGGCGTTGACTTTGAGGTCCCATTGTTGTTGATTGTGAGCCCCCACCATGCTGCCTCTGTGGCGGCACTGTTACCGCTCTCGCCACAGGCGTGAGGTAAGGGTTAGCTACTACCATGCTGTTATCTATCTAACAACCATCTACAATGACCGGCGTCTCACACACCATTGTCGATGGAATTCAAGTATTTGACTTGCGGAGTTTGTATTTTGAGCGAAATATCTTGAGGATAAGGTTATATGACGTCATGTTAATACTTGGTACTCTAATTCCAATGCGTGTCTTTATCAGTACCGGTGCGTTATTAGCCAATCAGATCACTGCCTTCTTTAGCTCGTAGCCCCAGGATAGCACTGTGAACAGGCAGAGACTGTATTGAGCAGGCAGTATTTTACAAAAGGAGTGGCAATTCGCTGCAAAAATTGAACTGCAGCGGACAGCGAAGTGGACAGCAACTCAGGGGAACAAGAGTGGGCGACGTTCCTTTAACCTTCTCGCGTGGAAGAAAGAGGAGAGATTAATCGAACATCAAGGCAAAGAAAAGAAGAAGAAACAACAACCAAAATGGCTCGTTCTCATTCCTATCCCGGTTCCGACAATGCCGGTGGCTTTCAAGTCTTGGCCAATTCCTTCGACGAGTTACAACAATTTTTTGCAACTGAATTTCCGTCACATGTCAATTATTATCTATTCCAAGTGGTTGGTCCCGTCGTCGTGGTGGCTTTGATTTTGTATGGGTGTCTTGGATTGTTACGGGATTTGTACAAGTGGATCGTTCCAGCCGGTGCCGCCGAGTTGCATAGGTATGTACGGTGCTTGCATACTGAGTATGAAATATTTATACTCTTTGTTTCTCTTTGTTACGATCCAATTGCATCTCGATTTATATGATTATATTATACTCAATGAACAAGTGTATTTTTTGTTCTGTTACAGATCAGCTTTGGCAGCCTTGCACCGCAATCGACGCAACCCCCAACACGACGGCCAAATCAATTGTCGACAAGCCGAAAAATTATGGCTGCAGGCCTTGGCCAAGGACGACGTCTATATTCCTGCCTATTTGTCGTTGGCGAGTTTGTACCTTTATCGATTTCGGGATGCTGACAAGGCGCTGGCCATATTGCAACAAGCCAAAGATAAAAGTCTGTACTTGTCCAAATTGGAACCCCTCTTTGTGGATGCACGCGCTTTGAAGGCGGGAGGCAATCAACACATGTTGCAAGCGGGAAGTCAATTGTTTATGGAACAAGAGTATTTGGCACCACCGTCTGCTCGGTATGGCACCTATACATAAGGACGAGAAGATAAAAAGAAGCAACGCCCACCTTAAGAATCGTCTGGTAGGGCACGGGGCAGCTGGATGAAGAGAAATAACAATACGCACCGCTGACTTGGACACAATCACTATGTCGACTCCAAGACGATGGTTTCGTTTGGAGGAATATGTTTCGCCACATGAAAAGGACTTGCACAACCTCAAAGCAGCCAGTGTGCAGATCTAACCACACCAAGGTGACAATGTTATACAACAACCGCGTAAGGGTAAATCATCGAACCAACTCACCTAGCTGGTAGCTAGCTGCAGCCCGGGAGGGGTGGCTGTATCAGAGGTTTCATGACTATTGCAGACATTTATGACAAGAGCATAGGGATTGAATCATGTCTATCAAGTCATTCGAAACGACAACAAAATCTCTCGCGGTCTTGGCGGACCTTGCCATTCCGGTCCATGACAAGAGAAAATGAGAAGTGGATAGCCACAAACTTCCCGAAGAATACTGCATTTTCGGCCTTACTTGTCAGTA
>Ga0163144_10029936_pt1 | contig 10430 bp, 6 predicted proteins | sample OliLak19BULKMAT1_FD_123175 | JGI IMG/M metagenome (GOLD analysis project Ga0163144, IMG submission 123175) | Freshwater microbial mat bacterial communities from Lake Vanda, McMurdo Dry Valleys, Antarctica - Oligotrophic Lake LV.19.BULKMAT1 | ecosystem: Environmental > Aquatic > Freshwater > Lake...
CGGTCGCTGCCATGGCAGCTCCCACAAGTGCCGCCATCGCCACCCAGGCAGTCTGTGGGAGCCGGCATGCCGGCGACTGCAACCTTGGCTACTGCCGCGACCTCGGTCGCTGCCATGGCAGCTCCCACAAATGCTGCCATTGCCAATCATGCAAACTGTGGGAGCCGGCATGCCGGCGACTGCAACCTGAGCTACACCTAGCCCGCCACCCGCTTGACCTCGATCACATTCGGCAGCGACTGGATGCGGTGCAGCAGCACCGAGAGCTGGCCGAAGTCGTCGACCCGGATCGCGAAACTGAGGTCGGCCTCGCCAGAGGCCGGATCGGTGCGCGTGCTGGCCGCCAGCACCGAGATGTCGGCGTTGGTGATCGCGGCACTGACATCTTTAAGCAAACCTTTGCGGTCGTACGCGCGCACGCGGATGTTGACCTCGTAACCGCGCGCCTCGCGCTGGCCCCACTCGACCTGTACCAGGCGATCCGGTGAGCGCGCGACCAGTGCCTCCAGGCTGCGGCAGTCGCGGCGATGGATGCTCACCCCGCGGCCGCGGGTGAGGAAACCGAGCACCGCATCGCCGGGCAACGGTTGGCAGCAACGTGCGAGCGTGTACAGCAGATTGCCCACGCCCTGGATCGCCACCCCGCCGGTATTGCCACCGCGCGCGCGCGGCGGATCGGCGCTGGCCAGCGGGCGCGCGGGCTTGGGCGCTTCCGGCTGCTGCATCTCGTGCAACACGCGCGCGACCTGGCCGGGCGTGATCTCGCCCACGCCGAGTGCTACCAGCAGCTCGTCGACGGTCTGCAGCTGGAACTTCGGCGGCAGCTGGTCGAGCGCGGTCGCGGCCAGTGCGACGCGCTTGAGCTCGCGCTCGAGGATCTCGCGTCCGGCGACCACATTGCGTTGGTGGTCGGCCTGGCGGAACCATGCGCGCACTTTTTCGCGCGCGCGAGGCGAACTGAGAAACCCGCTGTTGGTCGTGATCCAGTCGCGCCGCGGCTCGGACACCTTGCCGACCAGGATCTCGATGGTGTCGCCACTGGCCGGCCGGTGGCCCAGTGGCACGATGCGGCCGTTGACCTTGGCGCCGCGACAGCGATGACCGACCTCGGTATGTACGTGATAGGCGAAATCGAGCACCGTGCCGCCGGCCGGCAGATCGATCACCTTGCCCTGCGGGGTGAGCGCATACACACGGTCGTCGACGATCTCGGTGGCCGCAGCACTGCCCATGAACTGCGCATCGTCGTCGGCATCGCTGCGCGCATCCAGCAGTGCGCGCATCGCCGCGATCTTGCGCTCGAAGGCGGCATCGGCGGCACCGCCTTCCTTGTAGCGCCAGTGCGCGGCCACCCCGAGCTCGGCGTGTGCATGCATGTCATGGGTGCGGATCTGCACCTCCAGCGTCTTGTCCTCGGGCCCGGTGACTGCGGTATGCAGCGAGCGGTAGTCGTTGCCCTTGGGCCGCGCGATGTAGTCGTCGAACTCGCCCGGCACATGCGGCCACAGGGTGTGCACCACGCCGAGGGCGGCGTAACAGGTCGGCACGTCGGCGACCAGCACGCGCAGCGCGCGGATGTCGTACAGATTGCCGATGTCGTCGTGCTTGCGTTGCAGCTTCTTCCAGATCGAGAAGATGTGCTTGGGCCGGCCGGCCAGTTCCGCCTGCACGCCGGCGGCCGCGAGCGCCTCGGAGAGCTGGCGCTGGCATTCACTGATGTAGCGCTCGCGATCGCCGCGGCGCTCGTCGAGCAGCTTGGCGATCCGCCGATAGGTGTCCGGCTGCAGGAAGCGGAAGGCCAGGTCCTCCAGCTCCCACTTCAGCTGCCACACGCCGAGCCGGTTGGCCAGTGGCGCGTGGATGTCGGCCGCCAGATCGGCCAGCTCGCGGCGGGTGGCAGCATCGCTGCGTGCGGCCAGCCGCATGCGGGCAAGATGGCGGGCGAGCAGGATGAACACCACGCGCAGGTCGCGAACGATCGCCAGCAGCAGGCGCCGCAGGCCTTCCGCGCCGCCCTGGCGCTTGCGATGCAGGTCCCAGACTTTCTCCGCGCCGCGCTGGCCCTCGACCAGCGCACCGGAACGGCCGCCGGGCAGGGATTCGGGCGGCAGCTGTACGGCGTAGGCGATGGTCGCGGCCAGCGAATCGGCATCCACCGCCAGGGCGTCGAGAATCTTAAGTGTGGCGACCAGTTCACCGGCGTCCGGCGCCAGTTGCAGCGCGGCGTCCAGCACCGCGGCCAGCCCCGCCGGCTCCGGCCGCCGGGCACGGCGCTGCGCGCGCCATTGCGCAAGGCTGATCGGCAACTCGGGCTGCGGCGCTTTCACCCCTGCATCTTACTGAGCCGACCGCGCGCCGGGCTCAGGCTACAATCGGTACTTGAAGTCCGCAGCGCCGCCTGTGGGCGGTTCATCCACCGAGGCCACCATGCGTCCAATCCCCGCCATTGCCGTTGCCTGCGCCGTACTGTTCGCCGGCGTCACCCAAGCCGCCGAGTTCTCGACCCTCGAAGAGCGGATGTCCGAGCAGGAGTTCCGTGCAGCGGGCCTCGACCAGCTCAGCGCCGAGGAGCTGGCCACCCTCAACACGTGGCTGGCCAAGCGCAACCTCAGCACCCTGCGCGCGCCCAGCGGCGGCACCCAGGGTTTCCGCTCCGGCGGCCTGCTCGGTGACGACGGCGATCGCAGCGATGTTTCCAGCATCGCCACCAGCAACCTCGACGAGATCAAGACCGGCAGCACCATCGCGCTGGAAAACGGCCAGGTGTGGAAGATCACCGAGGGCAGCCTGAGCATCAGCGGGAGCCTCGCGGGCAAGCGCATCACCGTGGAGGCGGCGGCACTCGGCTCGTGGCTGCTCAAGGTCGAGGGCTACAACCGCTCGCTGCGCGCGACCCGCATACGCTGATCCGCAGCGGCGCACTCAGGCCCCGCCCTGCAGCGCGTCGAGCATCTTGCGCAGCCGCTTGTCGGACACCGCCTCACGGGTCTTGAGCTCCTGCGCGAACTGCTGCACGCGAAACTCCTCGATTGCCCAGCGCAGGCGGTCGAGTGCGGCAGCCCGCGCGGGCGTGTCGCTGTTTGCGCGCTGCACGGCCAGCGCGTCGATGAACTCGCGCACCTCGATCATGCGCAGCTGATCCTTGCGCGGATCGAGGTTAAGTCGCTGCGCGCGCAGCGCCATCGCCTTGAGATAGCGCGGCATATCGGTGAGTCGATCCAGCGCCAGTTCGCGCGCAAAGCCGGGGTGGATCAAACCGGCCAGTTGCTCACGCAGGTCGTCGTAGTTGGCCTTGGCGAAACCCAGCAGCGGCGGGTTGAGCTGCGGCACCAGTGCGGCATAGGCCTTGAGGATCTCCTCGACCACGTCGAGGCGGCGCACGATGGTCGGCCCCAGCTGCCTGGAGGTCGCGCTCGACAGTGCCTCGAAAGCGGACTTGCTGCGCACGCCGACCAGACGCCCGCGCACCAGATCGTCGAAGGCCGCATCGACGACATCCTCGCGCAGGCGATCGGGCGAGTCGACCGCGACGTAGGCGATCGCGACCTTGGGCGACAGCGGCGCGTTCTTGCGCGCGCCCTTGAGCTTGTCGGCAAGCGCGATCCGCAGCAGGCGCCGCACGCCCTCGGCGTGCGCCGTATCGGCCTCGTCGCGCTGCTCGAATACGCAGATCGCCACGCTGGCACCAGCGTCGAGGAGGGCCGGAAACGCGGCAAGCCCGGTATCGGTGGCGATCGATTCGGGAAGCTCGTCGAAGTCCCACTGGGTGATGCCGTCGCGTGCAATTGCGGTGGCGGTTTGTCGCGCAAACTGTGCGCGCGCGCGGATGCCGTGCTGGGCGCGCAGCGTTTCCAGATCGCGCGACTCGGCAAGCACCGCGCCGTGCTCGTCGAGCAGCCGCACATTGAAGCGCAGGTGCAGCGGCAGCTCGCTCTGATCCCAATCGGATATCGCCAGCTCCACGCCGGTGATGCGGCCCAGATGCGCGGTCAGGGCGGCGAGCAACGCGCCATGCGGCTCGCCCGCATCGCGCACCGACTCGACGAAGGCGCGCGCGAAATCCGGCGCCGGCACGAAATTGCGGCGCAGCGATTTGGGCAGCGCGCGGATCAGCTCGGCGACTTTTTCGGTCAGTAGTCCTGGCACCAGCCACTCCAGACGCGTCGCCGGCACCGCATTGAGCAGCGCCAGCGGCAGCACCAGGGTCACGCCATCGGCCGGATGCTTGGGCTCGAAGCGATAGTCCAGTTGCACCGCATGGCTGCCGATGCGCAGCTGCTTGGGGAAGGCGCGCTCCGGTGCGGCTTCGGCGACCAGTACGTCATCGAGCGACCACTCCAGATCGCCGCGGCGCTCGCCATCGAGCGTCTTGTACCAGCTGTCCAGACCCACGCTGCTGCACACTTGCGGCGGTATCCGCGCCTGCAGCCACGCGCAAAGGTCTGCTTCGTCCTTGAGCAGTCCGTGGCGGCGCCGTTTGGCCTCTTCGGTGCGCGCGGCCTCGAGCACTGCGAGGTTGCGCGCCACGAAGCCCGCGCGGCAGTCGATCTCGCCCGGCAGCAGGGCCTCGCGCACGAATACCGCGTGCGCTGCCAGCGGATCGATGCGCTCGAAAGACACCCGCCGCCGCTCGACGATCACCAGGCCGAGCAGACTTACGCTCTCGAAACCGAGCACGCGGCCCTGGCTGCGCGCCCAGTGCGGATCGAAGTGGCGCTTTTTCACCAGATGCGCGGCCTGCTGCTCGACCCATGCGGTATCGACCTCGGCATTGGTCAGTGCATACAGCCGCTGGGTATCGAGCAAGGTCGCCGAAAGCAGCCACGCGGGCGGCTTTTTCGCCAGCGTGGAGCCGGGAAAGATGGCGTACTTGCGCCCGCGGGTGCCGACGTACTCGCGCTTCTCGTCGCGACGCCCCACGTTGGCAGGAATCCCGGACAGCAGGGCGCGGTGCAGGGCCTCGTAAGCCGGCCGCGAGAGCGACGAAGCACCGGCATCAACGTCGAGTTTTCGGCGCAGATCGTCAGGGGTTTGTGCAGCAGGAGTCGACTCTGAGCTGTGCTTGTCGAGCTCCCAGCCGAGTTCAGCGCACTGCAGCAGCAGCTGTCGATGCAGCTCGCGCCACTCGCGCAAGCGCAGGAACGACAGGAACCGCGTGTTGCACCAGTCGCGCAGTTTCGACTGCGTGAGGTCCTCGTGCGCGATGCGATAGTCGTCCCACAGGTTCAGGATTCCGACGAAATCGCTGCGCGCATCGGCATGGTGGGCGTGCGCGGCGTCGGCCATCTCGCGCGCATCGGCCGGGCGCTCGCGCGGATCCTGGATCGAAAGGAATGCCGTGATCACGGTGACATCGCGCAGGCAGCCCAGGCGCTGCGCCTCGATCAGCATGCGCGAGAGTTTGACGTCGATCGGCAGGCGCGCCATCACGCGGCCGGTGTCGGTGAGACCGCGCTTGTCGGCGCTGATCGCGCCGAGCTCCAGCAACTGCTGGTAGCCGTCGGCGACCGCGCGCGGCTCCGGTGGATCGAGGAACGGAAAGTCCTCGATGGCGCCTAGCTTCAAGCTCAACAGGCGCAGGATCACCCCGGCGAGCGAGGAGCGCAGCAGCTCCGGATCGGTAAAGCGCGCACGCCGCGCGAAGTCGGTCTCGTCGTAGAGTCGATAGCAGATGCCGGGCCCGATGCGCCCGCAGCGGCCCTTGCGCTGGTCGGCCGAGGCCTGCGACACCGGCTCGATATGCAGCCGCTGCACCTTGTGCCGATGCGACCAGCGGTTCACGCGCGCATTGCCGGGATCGACCACGTAGCGGATGCGCGGCACCGTCAGCGAGGTCTCGGCCACGTTGGTGGCGAGCACGATGCGACGCTTGGGCCCGGGATTGAACACGCGATCCTGGTCGCGCACGGTCAGGCGCGCGTACAGCGGCAGTACCTCGGTCTCGCGATAGCGGCGCCGCTCCAGCGCCAGATGCGCATCGCGGATCTCGCGCTCGCCGGGCAGGAACACCAGCACATCGCCGAGCGGATCCTCGCCGGTGATCTCGTCGATCGCCGCGACAATCGGATCGATCTCGGCGCCGCCACCGCCGCGGGCCGCCGACTCGGACCCGCGCTTGCGCGCTGGCGGCGCGCTGGGGCTACCGGCGGCGGACGGGCCTTTGACTGCGGCTGGCTCAGGCGCATCGTCCTGCGCCGGCCGCCAGCGCACCTCGACCGGAAATGCACGGCCCTCGACACTCACCACCGGCGCGCCGTCGAAGTGCTGCGCGAAGCGCTCGGTATCGATGGTGGCCGAGGTGACGATCACCTTCAGATCGCGCCGCTTGAGCAGCAACCGCTTCAGATACCCGAGCAGGAAATCGACGTTGAGGCTGCGCTCGTGCGCCTCGTCGATGATCAGGGTGTCGTAGCGCGACAGGAATCCATCGCCCTGGGTTTCGGCAAGCAGGATGCCGTCGGTCATGAACTTGATCAGTGCGCCCTCGCCGACCTGCTCGGTAAAGCGCACCTGCCAGCCAACCAGACCGCCGACCTGTGTGCCCAGTTCGTCGGCGACCCGCCGCGCGACCGCACGCGCGGCGATCCGGCGCGGCTGGGTGCAGCCGATCAAGCCGCTCACGCCGCGACCGGCCGCAAGGCACAACTTGGGCAACTGGGTGGTCTTGCCGGAGCCGGTTTCGCCGGCGATCACCACCACCGGATGGCGGCGGATCAATTCGACGATGCGCTCGCCTTCGCGCGCGATCGGCAACGATTCGTCGAGGCTGATCGGCGGCACGCTGGCCGCACGCGCCGCGCGCTTCGCGCTGGATGCCGCGTGCGCGGCCTGCCATGCAAGCCGGCGCGGATCGCCGGCCGGCACCGCCTCGCGATCGAGCCTGGCAAGCTGCCCGTGCAGGCGGCCGAAATCGGCGCTGAGCACGTCGGCATGGCGCAAGTGCGCGCGCGGTACGTTCACGGATGCGTTCACTGGACTGAGTTGGGGATCAACGAGGCTTGCGCAACCCGCGCCCGCCGGGCCGGATCGGGCCGCGCGAATTCACATGCGCGGATATCGGGCGTAGTCTAATGGGCTCGGAACGGATGAAGGAGCAGATCATGGGCGAGATCAACATCGGAATGTCGAAAAAATCCCGCAAGCAGATCGCGGACGGCCTGTCGCATCTGTTGGCCGATACCTACACCCTGTACCTGAAGACCCACAACTTCCACTGGAATGTCACCGGTCCGATGTTCAGCAGCCTGCATCTGATGTTCGAGACGCAGTACACCGAACTGGCGGCAGCGGTCGATCTGATCGCCGAGCGGATCCGCGCACTGGACGTGCCGGCGCCAGGCTCGTATTCGCAGTTCGCCAAGCTGTCGTCGATCAAGGAAGAGACCGGGGTGCCGGACTGGAAGGCGATGGTGCAGCAGCTGGTCGACGGCCAGGAGTCGGTGGTGCGCACCGCGCGCAAGATGTTCGCGGCGGTGGACGCCGCCCACGACGAGCCGACGGCCGACCTGCTGACCCAGCGCATGCAGCTGCACGAGAAGAACGCGTGGATGCTGCGCGCGCTGTTGAGCTGATGGGGTCGCGGTCCGGGGCCCGCGACGCGCACGTCGCGGCGTTTTCCTACATCTTCGCGGCTGGGCCCTTGTTACGATCTCCGGCATGCCCATTTCCGCGCTTGATGTCCTGAATCACACCTTCGGGTTCCCCGCCTTTCGCGGCGAACAGCAGGCGGTGGTAGAGCACGTTGCCGGCGGCGGCGACGCGCTGGTGCTGATGCCCACCGGCGGCGGCAAATCGCTGTGCTACCAGGTGCCCGCGCTGCTGCGCGCCGGCACGGCCGTAGTGATCTCGCCGCTGATCGCGCTGATGCAGGACCAGGTCGACGCGCTGGTGCAGCTGGGCGTAAAGGCTGCCGCACTCAACTCGGGCCTTGCCGCCGGCGAGGCGGGTCGCATCGAGCAGGCCATGCAGGCCGGCGCGCTGGACCTGGTCTACGTGGCGCCCGAGCGACTGCTGACGCCGCGTTTCCTGGACCTGATGGAGCGCTGCCCGATCGCCCTGTTCGCGATCGACGAGGCGCACTGCGTGTCGCAATGGGGGCACGATTTCCGCCCCGAGTATCGTGGGCTGGATGTGCTGCACCGGCGCTGGCCGCAGGTGCCGCGGATCGCGCTGACCGCCACGGCCGATGCACCGACCCGGCGCGAGATCGTCGAGCGGCTGGAACTTGGCAACGCGCGGCAGTTCGTGGCCAGCTTCGATCGGCCCAACATCCGCTATTCGGTGGTGGCCAAGGACAATGCCCAGCGCCAGCTGCGCGAGTTCCTCGGCCGCCATCGCGGCGATTGCGGCATCGTGTACTGCCAGAGCCGGCGCAAGGTCGAAGACACCGCGGCGGCACTGAGCGGCGAGGGTTTCACCGCCCTGCCCTACCACGCCGGCCTCGATCCCGAGGTGCGCACGCGCAACCAGCGCCGCTTCCTGCGCGAGGACGGCATCGTGATGGTCGCGACCATCGCCTTCGGCATGGGCATCGACAAGCCCGACGTGCGCTTCGTCGCCCACCTCGACCTGCCAAAAAGTGTCGAGGGCTACTACCAGGAAACCGGCCGCGCCGGTCGCGACGGCGACCCCGCCGAAGCGTGGATGCTCTACGGGCTGGGCGATGTGGTGGGCATCATGCAGTTCATCGATGCCTCGGAAGCCGGCGAGGAGCGCAAGCGGCTGGAGCGACGCAAGCTCGATGCCCTGCTCGGCTGGTGCGAGTCGACCCAGTGCCGGCGGCAGGGACTGCTGGCCGCGTTCAGCGAGACCTATCCGCAGGCCTGCGGCAACTGCGACAACTGCCTCGATCCGCCACGCACCTGGGACGCCACCGAGGCTGCGCGCATGGCGCTGAGCTGCGTCTATCGCAGCGGTCAGCGCTTCGGCGTGGCGCATCTGACCGACATCCTGCGCGGCGAGGCGACCGAACGCGTGCAGTCCTTGCGCCACCACCAGCTGTCGACCTTCGGCATCGGCAAGGCGCTGGATGCGCGCCAGTGGCGCGGCCTGTTCCGCCAGCTGCTGGCCGGCGGCCTGCTCGGCAGCGACACCGAGGGCCACGGCTCACTGCGCCTGACCGAGGCCAGCAAGCCGGTGCTGCGCGGTGAACGCAGCGTCGCACTGCGAGAGGAAGCAGCGCCCGCGCGCGGTGGCAAGCGGCGCGGCAAGACCACGGCCAGCAGCGCGCCGGCGGCAGCGTCCGACGACCCGTTGTGGCTGGCGCTGCGCGAGCTGCGCGCACGCCTGGCGCGCGAACAGAACGTGCCGGCCTATGTGATCTTCCACGATGCGACCCTGCGCGCGATCGCCGCTGCGCGTCCGCGCACGCGCCACGAACTGGCCGCCATCGCCGGCGTCGGCGAGCGCAAGCTCGAGCGCTACGGCGACGCGCTGCTGGCGATGGTCGAAGACCCGCATGCGGCGCGTGCGCATGCGCCAGCGGCCTGAGTCCTGCAGCATGAACGCCCGCGCCCATGAGGTCTTGCACACCATCCTTCTGGCGCTGCTGGCGTGCTGCGCGATAGTCGCCACCCCGGTACGTGCATGGGGCGATCTGAGCCACGAGGTTGTCGCCGAAATCGCGGCGCGCGAGCTTGGCCCGCAGGCGCGTGCGCTGGTCGAGGACCTGCTCGGCGATCGTGCGTCGCAGGCCTTGCGCGAAAACGCCGGATGGGCCGATGCGATCCGCGCGGTCGAGGGACTCGGGATGACCGCGCCCTACCACTATGTCAATTTCCCGCGCGGCAGCTGCAGCTACCTGGCACGCCGCGATTGCCTTGGCGGGCGCTGCGTGGTGGGCGCCTTGGAGCGCTTCGCCAGGCAATTGCGCGAAAGCACGGATCGCCAGCAACGCATCGAGGCGCTCAAATGGGTATTGCACCTGAGTGCCGATGTGCACCAACCCCTGCATGCGGGCCTCGGCGAGGACCGTGGTGGCAACGACTTGCAGGTCCGCTTCGAGGGCGAGGGCACCAACCTGCACGCACTGCTCGACTCCGGGCTGCTGCGCCAGCGCAAGTTGCGTGCATGCGCCTATGCCGATGCGCTGCAGGCCGAACAGCCCGCGCCGTCGCCGCGCGCGGTGCGCTGGGACGCAGGTGCGCCTGTCCGCTGGGCCGAGGAATCCTGCCAACTGGTCGCCGCGCTGTATCCGCCGGGCTCGACGATCGATCGTGCATACGTCCACCGCGTGCGGCCGATGCTGGAAGCCCGGCTGCTGCTGGCTGGGCACCGGCTGGCGCGGCTGCTGGATGCGATCGCGAGCGACACAGCGCCCTAGCCCAGCAGCAACAGTGGCGATCCGCAGTTCCGCCGTCGCCGGCATGCCGGCTCCCACAGATTGATCGGCGGGCGATGGCAGCACTTGTGGGAGCTGCCATGGCAGCGAC
>Ga0163144_10029937_pt1 | contig 10430 bp, 7 predicted proteins | sample OliLak19BULKMAT1_FD_123175 | JGI IMG/M metagenome (GOLD analysis project Ga0163144, IMG submission 123175) | Freshwater microbial mat bacterial communities from Lake Vanda, McMurdo Dry Valleys, Antarctica - Oligotrophic Lake LV.19.BULKMAT1 | ecosystem: Environmental > Aquatic > Freshwater > Lake...
AGTGCTGTACCACAGTATTAATTCTTTCTCAAACGGGGATTTGGATCAATACCAACACGGCAGCTGTCGCACCCTCGACCAGAACTGGGTCTCGTCAGAGCCTCCGTGAATAAATAGCGAACGATGCCCCCTAGTTGAAATTTTGTTCAATACTACCACGCACAATGCAGTTGTTGCATCCTAGCAAAGTCTCGGCCAGAACTGGGTCTCGCGCGACTCCGAGAATGGAATTCCTTCATCGTATTAGATGCTCGGCAAGCGGAACGAAGGTGACATGTTTCCAACTCATGTAGGAATGTACTCGATTTTAGTACAAGAGAGGGGCGATCAGTTTATTTACTCCATCGCCTAGTTGCCGCTTGCAACCAGAATTGATGCTCATCAATATTTCCCCCCACAAATCCTTTCTCTCAAAACTCGAAAAGGTTTAATTTCAGAATACTATTGTCACAGTTTTTGCTATTTTCTACGATGAAGATCAGTACGATTGTTGTTGCCTTCTTCCTTGGAGCCCAGTCCGGGGCTGCCATGGAAATGTGTGAGGTAAGGATCGCCCTCTCTCTCAGACCGTCAACTTCTGCAAAGTGCTGTATTGCTCACGTTCTGACACTTTCCTATTCTACTATTCCTTAGGATTTGATGGCAGAGCATGGCTCTGGACCTTGTAAAATCAACGAAAATCGGCGTCTCGAGGCGCCCAAGGAGTCCTCCATGTTTGTTTCTGAAAAAAGGAGTCTTCTTGTCCTCCCTGCTCCGGGCGGTGTTTTGACTACGACGGTTGCTGAGTTCCTTGGTCAATGCGGAGGGCCGGTTGAACTCAACGGATTCAGCCATTACGGGCCGCCAATGGGTGGCGAGTTCACGGCTGGACCTCGAGCACTAGGCCAACCAGGTGGCGAGGGTGTGGAATATACGGCCTCTTCAGCCAACTCTGTTATTTGGGATAATGGTTATGGTTTGGTGGATAACGGAATGTGGCTTCCCGATCGCCAATATTACTTGGGAGTAAACCGCGGAGTTAGCGAATATATTGATCTCGAGTTCGAAAACGACAAGTGCTGTGCTGGTGGACTGATCAACTACTCCGTGAGACAAGGAGTACCGGATAACGGTCCTCCGTTGTTGGAGATCCTCGATTCCAATGACGTGGTTCTTGCCAGCAAGGACTTAGAAGCAGATCTCGGCACCAGAATCCGAACTAATGGCGCTATTAGTGCGGGCGAATTTCGTGGATTTCATCGAGATGCTTGTGACATTCGCAAGCTGAGGATCAAAGGAGCCTTCATGGTTCTTGATGATCTCCGCTTTAGTACTGCGGCAATGGCCGGAACCGGCGGTGATCCTCATGTGAAGACATGGTCCGGCGAATGGTTTGATTTCATGGGAGAGTGGTACGTCCATATAGGTTCCGTTGTTTCGCTTTTGGATGTACATTGTAGCTCTCTCACCTCATGTGCCTCTCTTTCAGTGACCTGAAGCTTGTCCATGCCTCCAAATTTGATGGTGAAATGGACTTGGACATCCATATTCGAACTACCACCAGATATGATTACAGCTACATTGACACTGCCGTTCTCCGCATTGGTGACGAGACACTGGAAGTTACCAGCTGGGGAGAGTATGCCATCAATCGAATTGGAGCTGTTGCGCTGAATTCACATGGTGGAGGCTCTGTTCGGAGGGGCGACGTTGTTTCTACCCTTGGTGGATATCCAATTTTCCACACCAAGAAGGATGACAAGATGAATGTCTTCGAGGTGATGCTTCCCCACAACCAGACCATTGTCATCAGCAATTTGAAGGACTTGGTTAGTGTCAAGATCAACCATGCTTCTCGTCAATACTTTGGAAACGCCGTTGGTTTGTTGGGTAACTTCCATGGCACGATGTTGGCCCGTGATGGTGTCACTGACTTGCACGATGACAGCAATGCCATGGGCCAGGAGTGGCAAGTCCGCGATACCGATCCCATGCTCTTCCGCAGTGCTCGTGCCCCGCAGTTCCCAGCCAAATGCCGCTTACCCGATGTCGCCGAGAAGGAGGCCCGTCGTCTTGGAGAGGGTATCAGTGAAGAAGCTGCAGAAATTGCTTGTGCCCATGTCAAGGGAGAGGCCCAAGCCTTTGCGGCCTGTGTCTATGATGTAACTGCCACCAACGACCTCGATCAAGCTGGAGCTTACTAGTGTTTACATCGCCAACTATCGCTTATTTGTCCAAGAGTGTTACATTCTAGCTATCTTGGCTGGTTGTGGCTGTTGCTCTCCTTAGAAGATAAAGTGTTCCGCCCCCATGTCTACCAAAACAACAAGAAAAACGATTCAGTAAAACTAGTGGACTCCTGTAGGAATTAAAAATATAACAAGTCTCTTGATGGACGCAGTTTAGTTTGGCTTTATAAATAGTTGGAGGACCTCACCACTCTAGTACTTGTACTGCACGCGGCCGCCGGTCAGAGGAACGCGGGTCCACTTGGGACGATCATCTCCCTCGTCGCAAGCGCTCACGTAGTGCATGGACGCGGCCATGTCTGCCTTCTTGGCCTTTACAAACTCTTTATCCTGCGCAAACGCATGACTGCGATAACAGGTATCCGTCGCCAATTGCCGTTCTGCCAGCAATTTTCTGCAGATGCGACGGTATTTGATCAAATTATAAGTGGGAATGATAAAAGTGGCCCACAATAGAGCAAGCCCAACAGTTGCAATAATCTTGGCGGCTTGTCCGAAGGCAAGAGGAACACTCGACATGGCCATGGCAGTGAATATGGATATTACATAGATCTCATTCATTGTGAGATATTTCGCTTGCACATTATGCTTCCTGGTCAATTTATTGAGAAGAAAAACAACAGTAAGTCCCAATGCAGCAGATGTGCCGAGGAACTTGTCCGCCAAAGAAAATGCATCTCCGCCTTCCATCTCGAGCTCTAACCAGGCCACACGGAAGCTCATGGTCTTGACGACGGCAATGAATATCATGGGCAGCTGAACCGAGATAAACTTGCTCATTCCTTCTTCCAGTAAAAGAAACGAGACCTTGAATTGAGGACAATAGTTTTTCCCAGGTTGGGCCAAGTATTTGATTTCCGGATAAGGAGTGAGCAAGTCGTACGTTCCCATGCGATCCAGTTTATTCATGAGATCCTCGTCCAGTTTGGCATGATATTGCTTTTGCGTCTGCGTTTTCCTAAGATGCTCGTCCTCTGCTAGAGGCACCATGGGTTGCTGCAAAGAAATATTGTTACGACGCTCGGGGTGCAGCATCAGATTGGGGCGAAGGCGAATGTTCAGCCCGTCGTCATCGGTTCGAGTGCACAATTCCACCGTTGCCGTGGCACGATGGACCGTAAAAGGGAAATGATCAATGATGAGAGTCTTGGAGAGGGGGATCATCGTGTTGAACGTGAAGGAAGTTAAAGGCGCCGGAATAATGTCACCATTCACTTGGATATCCAGGGAATGCTGTTCTACGCGCCTCAAATCAATCTCGGGGTCGTCCTTCTTAGTCGCGCGGTCGTTGAACCTGTACGCAAATGGCGTCTCTTTGTCCTTCTGCGAGCCGCTTAGACCAAAGACGTTCTGGATCATGGTAGAGCGAAGGTAAAGATGGCCATCATCCTCGAGAATGTCTTTGACCATTAAAGTGTTGAAAACGGGCACGGACATGTCCTTGATCTTGCGATCTGGCTCCTGGTTGTTACTGTTGTAGGACTGAATGACATCATTGATATTCCTGTACGTCCGTTCCGCTACGGTTTCGGCAGCGAGCTTGGCCGCGATGAAGTTGTCTACATCAACGTGTGGAGGAGCTTCCTCTGCAAGTGGTGGCGGCATGTTCGTGGTTTCAGGCATGGTATCAATATTCTGAAGTTGGGAAATGGTAAAATAAAAAGGAAATAATTATTCAGCAAAAGCTTTTCGCTTTTTGAGTTTGTGAGCTCTTTCAACTCAACTTATTGTCGAGAATGAATCTTTGGACCGGAAGAGGGGCCGACACAACGTGGTTGGATTTTGAGAAAAGCCCATCTCCAGTTTTAACCAGTTAACCAGGCAACAAACTACAGTACGATTTTATGTGGCCAGGGCCTGCCTTACGTATCCAGTCATTTCTAAAGTGTCTCTAAGGCTTGCGTGCTCTAACAAATCGTTGGTTAGTGTTCGGAAAAGAAATGTCACGTAGCGCAAAGAAGTCCCGGTTTATCTACAGTATGACCAAAGTATCTAAAGTATGAGAAAAATGACCTTTCAGGCGGAAGGGGTACAAAACGGGGAATGCACAACAGTTACTAGCTAGTAGGTATTACAAGTAAAATGTGATCAACTATCACTAGGACCTCGTACCGGCGGTGTACAATGTTACAGCTAACTAGCTAGCTAGCAAGTAGCTACTTGTAGTAGTAGCACTAGCTACCTGGTATGGTACACTCAGCAAGTACACCAGTACGGTAGGTTCCGGCTACGTGTTACCTGGGTTCCGGGTGGTTGGAGTGTGGATTCTGGATGAGTGGAGTGAAGAGTTGCGGATGAGGTAATGCAACTGCATTTATTCCGAACAAACCAATTACCATTATACAATGCCTATTCTCATTACCAACAGATATTAATATTGACTTTTGATAGAACCTTGGGAGGGACCTCGCTAGACTCTCTCATAAAAACAATAACACAGTTGAAAATATGGAAAGCATGGTCGATGTTTTCAGCCGTCCCTCGTGCTCTAAACGACGTGCAGCAGTCGGACATCTACCTGTCCGTCGTGTATCGGTTGTCAGCCCCGACAAACTAAGAGATGTGGAAAAAGTCAAGGAAATCATATCATTCCTTCGCAAGCAACGCGTTTTCGACATTGGAGAGAAATACGAAAAGCTGCATTTCAACGATGTTTGTATGGACGGCTTCTCAGAGATGCTTCTCACCAATCTAAACATTGTTAACGATGATGACAAACAAGCTCAGTTCAAATCTGATATCAACCATGGTACTGTTGTGCTTCAGAACGGAATGTCGCATAGCACAGAGGGCGCCGAGTATACCCTGCTGAAAGCGCTTCACGGCTACAGGGTGCTGCATACTGAACTCAATCACAGAGACACCCAAAAGTTGCTTAGGAAGAGGATTCGAAACATTGTGGGGGTTAACGCGGATGGAGAAAACTTCAAGATGACCAAGTTTAACGTCAAAGATCCTCGAGGCATGCTCGTGAAGACTTTTATTAGGCGCAAACGCCTGAATGATGCAATTCGAACCACAATAATTTGCAGTTCCGAAGAAGAACGGCAAATCCGGGAAAATCTTGAACGGCCGGAAGTTGTTGAGCTCCGAGAAAACGGTCTACTCTGTGTCAAGGACGACCTTCATTCGAAGAAAACGTGGCCTGTGTTGAAGCTCATCATGCCTGGTGTGTCATACGAGTACATGAATGAGCAGGATAAGAAGGAGGGCCAGTGGACGCGGTTTGTGTACGGCGTCGAGGTTCATATTACTGGAAGAGTGTTTTGGGATCTCAAAAAGCAAATGCACAGTGAGTACGACACAATGCGCATCGATAGTGCAACAGACGACTTCCTGGATTTGCGGCCCTTTCAAATGGGCAACATCAACCTTATTGCTGCCTTCTGCAAGGCGATGAGCAAGACAAATGATGCAGATGAATATATCCGCGTCAAAGAAGTTGTTTCAACAATGAGGGCACGAACGAAGCTCTACAAATCTCAGGGCATCGTTCTAGAAGGACCCAGCGGTGCGGAGCTTCCCCGCATTAAAACCGAGCTCGTGGAAGGGCATTACAAGGAGATTATCAGTGTTGCAAGAAAGGTAGAGCAATTCAGCAGTTTGCTTGATGAATATCTTTTTGGCGAAAACGACAGCTGGAGCGACTACAGCAGCGTTCACAGCAACAGGCAGAATAGCGTCGGTGAATGCGACGACACGATATTGACAGCGGGTGAAAGTGACCTAAGTATTGGCTATCTGAGCGACTAAGACCATGATTGAAGTGCAGGCACGCATCCTCAATTGAAGCGCATAAGAGATCATATTTAAAAAGTGTGCTTTTTAAGCTATCTTGGGATCAGTAGAAATCTCCAACACTATTCACACTCCTTTAGCCACCCCTCCTCCAACTGAGGGTGCCGACTGGAGTTCATTCTGATATGTAGGTCCATTCGATAAGTAGTTCTAGTTTCAAATTGAACGGGGAGTCACACCAAGTAACGGGAATACCGAAAGAGGTGGTTATTACAGACACAAATGCAAACACCACGGGCTCTTACTTTCGAACATGCTCAATGTTGATGGCGAATCGGTTAGCTTTGCCGGAGGAAGCTTTTTGCGAGAGGAGAGAGGCCAGCCGAAAATGACGACCCGTGCGTTTTCGTGTGCGCATACCGCGCTCCCGCTAAAGCGACATATATGGAATGCAAGCTGCCGCCCAGATTAGGATCGCCTGCTTACCGGATTAGGATTGCCCGCTTACCAGATCATGATTGCCTGCTTACCGAATCAGGATTGCATAAAGGAGAATTAAAGAATCCTACCGTTTTCATTTACAGGATCGTCTCTATCCAACAAATGACCGAACATTGGCCAATTTGGCAGCGGGAAGAATCATGATCCTCAACTAAGAGGGTGTAGCCTTGCAGCATTGGTGCTGTACTGCTTTTGCCAGGACCGCCATGCACCATAGCATTGGCTAGTTCGGCAGCAGAATACGGTGTCCCACCAGGACTTGCTAGCTTGCCTATGATAGTTCAGTATGTAATCAATTTCTACTACCGATAGTTAATACATGTAGTACTAGCTAGCTAGACTAGTGGGCACACATCGAATTAGAAGCATCAAGCTACTTGTATGTACTGCGATTACAGCACGATACCAAGCGTTCCAGCCTCACTCATTAATTGCGACTGTGTAGTTAAATGAGTCCCTAGTTAAATCGAGTCCCGTGGTCATCAGTCTTGTTTCGGGTGAATTTATTCATTGGAAAATTTAACCACCGGCAAGCCCGCAAAAAAGCCTCGATCGCCACGTTATTTCGTCGACCGAATAATCCTGTTCTCAAGACTCATCACTTTTTCGACTGTTACGAAGAAGGTATCAAAGAACTTAGCGAATGAATCCATGGATATGCCTTGCTAGTATGGACAAATAGCAAAATCCAACAAGCTAACAAGCTAGTTGAAAGAAGAGACAAAGGAAGCAACTCATCATCGATCGAGACGTGAATCCATATCGTTCTAATATCAACAATACCCAGCAAGCAAAAAGGTTGCAAGCTTCTTGGCTGACCAACTTTGAATCTTCACCAACTCTAATAGAGCAGTAAATCTGACTCGTATTCGTAACCACAACACGTTACGACTATAGAAAGAAATAGAAATGACGCGTCCCTATCTCTTACCGCTCCTTCTTTCAGCACTCTGGTTGGGAGTAACTGCAAGTGTTTCCTCCAACACGGGTGGCATGTTTACTGGAGGAAATGCAGCGTTTGTACCGAGACGCAGTCGACGTCGACCACAACAAAAAGGACGACTTGCCAAGAAGGTTCGAGGAAGCCAATTTCAAGCGGCAGCCGAGAGACGCAAGTTACAGTTTGGTAGCACTACACCAGTACCGACCGACAGCACCCTCTTGGATGGCCGCATGGGGATGGGATATAGTGACGATGGCCTAGAACACTACAGCAGTTACCCAAGCAGCAAAGCGAGCAATAGCGGCAGTGGCAGCTACAGCGGCACTGGATCCAGCAAAAAATCCATGAAAAGCATGTCCAAAGGTGCAACCAAGAGCATGAAATCAACCAGCAACAAGGGCATGAGCTCCAAGAGTATGAGCGGTCCCACTACTCCTGGAAATATTTTCGATCACGGACCAGTGATGGAAGGTTCGATTGGTAGCGACGGCGAGGTGACAGAGATTGTGCAGGTTTCTTGTGGAACGGAGGAGCGGCCATTTTTGACAACCTTTGTGACTTCCATTGAGATTCAGCCAGTTGAAGGTGGGGGGAAAGCAAGAAAGGAAGTATCATCCAGAAAGGAACCGGGTAAGAAGAAGAAGAAAAGTAAAAAAGGATCAGCAGCATATGGCGATGACGACTACGAGAGGATGGACGAGGACACGGAGGAAGATACAATGGAGCTCCCGACAGATACGTTGAGCCCCATGGAGCAGAGACTCTTGGAGACAACATTCAGAGAAGTCTACAACGCTCTCGCGTATGAAGATTGTGATGGGTTCTTTCGGACGGTCTATACGGTTAGTATGACCTATGTGGAGCCCGATGACGAAGATGAAAACTATGAGGTGACCTTAATGGATACATATGAGACGGATGGACGCGACGAAGTACGACTGTTTGTGATTAATGGCACCATGAGTGAGAAACTGATGAACAGCTCGGGACTTCCAAGAAGGCGGCTTCAGGAAACCAACAATATGTTCGTCCGCTCTGCCCAGAACAGCTCTAGTGCGCATGGAGGCAACGGAACCAAAGCTCTACCAGCTCCAACCAAAGAAGGCTCTTCTGACGATGAGCCGGTTACACATGCTCAAACTGTCACAGGTGGCGAAAACCGTCCAATCTACTACGTATCTTTCGCGGCGACATGTCGCAACTGCGACGTCACAGACGAAGTCAACTTCCCCTTGCTGATGTTACCAAATGATGACGCTTATGGTCGCTCTGGGCTTGATATGGGGGTGCCAGAAACGAGGCAATCCGAGGCTGCTGAAGATGGCAATTGTACGTGCCCGATGGTGGTAGACAGTTCTTTGGAAGAAATCTCACGGCGTCAGCGACACCGCAAGCTGGATGGTCACAACCTTATTGCCCCTCGGCCGAATGGTCCAACAGCAGCCGAGTTTATTGATGCCATGAACGATGCTATACACATTATTCAAGAGAACGAAGGTCAATTACTTCGTGTAGCGGGACTGGTGGAATTGATTGAGCCAGACTATTTCCAAGGAGAAAACCCAGAGCAAGAGCTTCCTCCCACTGCTGTACCAACCATAAGTCCCATGCCAACCTCTACCATATCTCCTTCAGCAGCGCCATCCGTCAGTTCTGTGCCTACGCTCACTCCAGCGCCATCAGTGGGAGATAATATTACCGATACCGACTTTCCCACAGACAGCCCAACCAACGGTGCCGTACTGACTCGACTGCCGACCACAGCTGCTCCTACAGAGTCAAGAGAAATACCGGAGGAGCAGTCTGCCAGTCCAGTGCACGCCATATGGTGTAGCGCGGCGTCGCTCCTGTTGATACTATCATCGACGATGCTGCAGCTTTGATGGCATTCTAGTTAGCTGTGGGAGGGTGGGGTCATTTTAATGTTCAATTATGTGTCAATGGTATAACTAAGATGCATGGAAAATTCGTACACTGGTACCAGGTAGTTCAATATTATTTAAGCAGGTCAACAAAATCTTAACTATAGGAGGATTCATTCCATTCCTTCTGATTTCCTACTCCTACTAAAAGCGTGTACAACATATACGTTAGCCCCAATAGGTCACTTTTTATACAATCCTTCTTCGGACTCGATTCTTAAGGTTTGGATTGACGGCGCTGGAACGCAAAGAAACGAATAAAAGTGAGGTCACAGCAAACCTTTCGATCGTTTTTTGGCAAACAAGTTTCTCAAGACATACCAATAGTCGCGTCCAGCTACGCCACTACCATTGCAGCCAGGGACATTCTCATCTGCGACTCGAAAGAAGCACTAACAGTGGAGCAACGAGGAAGCGAACGGAAAATGGTGAGGACGCCGTAAAGTGCTATTGCATGTCAATCTTAAATGTGCTTCCACTTGTATACTGACCTGAAGTCTGCCGGCACATTCATTGTCGCTGTCACAGTCTGGATGAAGGGAAAAGAGAAATTGAAAAAACGGTTAGAATGAATTATGCATCAGGTAGATTGCTCAACAGCTTTACGAAACATACCTCCTTGGCATTCTAAATAACGTTGTATGACAAGATAGAAAAGTGATTAGTCGCATGAAAACACACCTTGGGTGCATCAAAAGGAGGCTCAACACACAAGAGTCTTACCATCGCATGGAAGCTGAGCAGTGCAAGTAGCACTTCGTGTATTCAAAAGCTTTGGATTGTTTGCAATTTCACCGCCATCGTTGACGAGACTATTGTTCTCCATTGTCGGGTCTACCGCACAATAGTCTGTTCCTGATGATCCTTTACCCGCACATCCAGGTACAGGTTCAAAGGCAGTTCTAAAGAAGCACCGGAGTTTTCCAGAGCAACCGTCATCTCCGTTACAGTCCTGGTGTGCCAAAAAAGAGGAGTGCAAAGGTCAGATTCCATATACTTTTCAGGATAAGCCACCGAACTACAAAACCAAAAGACTTACTCCTACGCATTCTCCGCACTGGGAATCCTTGGAGCAACCGCCCTGACGGTCCATCAAAA
>Ga0163144_10029938_pt1 | contig 10430 bp, 7 predicted proteins | sample OliLak19BULKMAT1_FD_123175 | JGI IMG/M metagenome (GOLD analysis project Ga0163144, IMG submission 123175) | Freshwater microbial mat bacterial communities from Lake Vanda, McMurdo Dry Valleys, Antarctica - Oligotrophic Lake LV.19.BULKMAT1 | ecosystem: Environmental > Aquatic > Freshwater > Lake...
GATAGCCCGCTTGGTCTACCTCACCCCTTGAGTTACTTTATCCAAAAAACCTCTGACCATGAAACGCACCCATTTCCTCAAAACCCTCGCCGCCGGTTCCGTTGGAGCCGCCGCGATGGGAACCGAATCGGCGAACGCCGGAAACCGCACCGAAGTCCCTAAAAAAGTGCTCATGAAAGTGGGCTGCCAATCGGGCGGCACGAGCACGGAAAACCTGGAATTCAAAGCCCGGCACGGGGTGTATAATCTCGACGGCGGCAGTCCGAAAACGATTCCCGGCAAAGGCTGGGATCTGGAAGACTCGCTGCGAAAACGCGAAGCCTGCGAAAAATACGGCATTGCGCTCGATGCCTACCACTTCCCGCTCACTTCCGCCGGAATCGACAAGGTCGAGTATCCCAACGTGATGCTCGGCAAAAGCCCGGAGCGCGACCGGGAAATCGAAATTCTTCAGCAAATGATTCAGGTCGCCGGAAAAACCGGCCTCAAGGTGTTGAATTACAACACGACCATCCTGCCCGTGCTCCGCACCGGGAAAACCGTCGATCCCAAACGCGGCAACACGGAATACAACACCTGGAATTACGAAGAAGCCTTGCGGCAGAACAAGCCCAAAACCATCGCGGGCGACGTGTCCATCGAGCAGATGTTCGAGCGCATCACCTACCTCCTCGACCGGATTTTGCCCGTAGCGAAAGAGTACAAGGTGAAACTGGCCAACCACATCGCCGACCCACCGACGCCCGTGGGCTACCGGGGCATTACCCGCTGGAACAGCCCGGACGTATTCGCCGGGATTCAGCGATTCGCCAAACTTTACGACAGCGAGTACCACGGCTTCAACTTCTGCATCGGCTCCATCGCCGAGGGGTTGAAAGACCCTAAGACTGAAATCATGCCCATCATCAAGTGGGTCGGCGAGCGCAAGCAGATTTTCAACGTCCACCTGCGCAACATCAAGGGCGGCTGGAACAATTTCCAGGAAGTCTACCCTGACAACGGTGACATGAATTTTCTGCACGTTGTCCGTGCCCTGCGCGACGTGGGCTTCGACGGCATGGTCATGCCCGACCACGTGCCCCACCACCACGACCCCGCCAGCGGCTTGCAGGCTTTTTCGTTCTGCTACGGCTACATCAAAGGGCTGTTGCAAACGGTGGCGGATGAGGCGTAGGGGTGCCATTGGGTAATTCGTCATGCTGAACTTGTTTCAGCATCTTCCCCTTGAACTGCCAGGCTACTCGTTGGTAGCCTAACTGCTCGGCTGTTTACCGGGAAGATGCTGAAACAAGTTCAGCATGACGGCACCCTTTTTGATTTTCCCCAACTGATACCCATATGCCCCCCAAAACCGGCCCCCGCCTCCAGGAAATTCGAATCACGCCCATCGCCATCGTGGATCCGCCGCTGCTCAACGCGGCGGGATTGCACGCGCCCTACGCCCTGCGCACCATCGTCGAACTGGTGACGGACGACGGCATTTCGGGCATCAGCGAAATACCCGGCACCCGCGCCACCGACGAGGCCCTGGCCGAAGCCCGGCCCCTGCTCATCGGGAAAGATGTGTTCCAACTGGCTGAAATCCGGCAGGTACTCACCGCCCATTTCGGAGCTGAAAGTACCGCCGAACGGGGCCTGACGCCCTGGGATCAGCGCAAGCTCGTCCACATTTTCAGCGCCATCGAAGTGGCCTGCCTCGACATCATCGGCAAAGTAACGGGCCGACCTATCGTCGATTTGTTGGGCGGAAAATTGCGTGATCGAGTACCGTTTTCCGCCTACCTTTTTTACAAACACGAAGGCGCGGGCGGAACCTTTGAATTTGGCACCGACCCGAAAGCCACCGGCTGGGCCGCCGCCCGGCAAGCCGCCGCCCTCGACCCGGCGGGCATCGTGGCGCAGGCCCAGGCCATGGGCGCCGAATTCGGTTTTCAGTCTATCAAACTCAAGGGGGGCGTGTTCCACCCCCGCGAAGAAGTGGCCGCCATGTTCGCCCTTCGCGACGCCTTCGGGCCGGACGTGCCGCTGCGCATCGACCCCAACGCGGTTTGGGAAGTAGAAACAGCCCTGGAATACGGTCGGCAACTCGAACCAATTTTGGAATACCTCGAAGACCCGGTGCGGGGGCAGGCCAACATGGCCACGGTGCGCAAGGCGCTGAAAACCCCGCTGGCGACGAACATGTGTACGACTTCGTTCGAGGATATTCCCACCAGCATCGCCCTCGGCGCGGAAGACATCATCCTCAGCGACCACCATTTTTGGGGCGGTTTGCGGGCCTCCATCACGCTGGCAGGGATTTGCCAAACATTCGGGCGCGGCTTGTCGATGCACTCCAACAGCCACCTCGGTATTTCGCTGGCGGCGATGGTTCACCTCGGCGCGGCTTTGCCCACCCTCCCCTACGCGCTGGATACGCACTACCCCTGGCAGTCGGACGAGGTGATTGTCGGCGGGCGTTTTCGGTTTGAAGACGGGGCGCTGGTCGTTCCCACCGAACCCGGTTTGGGTGTGGAATTAGACCGCGAGGCGTTGGCCCGGTTGCACCAGAATTATTTGGAATGCGGATTGATAAAGCGTGACGACGAGGTGGAAATGCAGAAAGTGGAGCCGGGGTGGAAATTTAAAGCGCTGCGGTGGTGAGGCGGTAATTGGGTAATTTGGTAATTTGGTAATTGGGTAATTGGGTAATTGGGTAATTTGGTAATTTGGTAATTTGGTAATTTGGTAATTTGGTAATTTGGTAATTTGGTAATTTGGTAATTTGCTGAATTTTAATCAATTAACTATTTACCCAATCACCTGATTACCCAATTACCCAATTACCAATCAGGTAATCTCCCCGATGCTCACCAGCTTCGGCTTGCGGGTGAGAAGGTGGATGATCGTCCAGGCGACCAGGTACGTGCAGCCGCAAATAGTGAACAGCACGTTGTAGCCCCCGGTCAGGTTTCCGGCGGCTTTGTAGCCATCGAGCAGACTGCCGACCAGGATCGGGAACAGGATGCCGCCCACGGCCCCGGCCATGCCCGCAATCCCGGCGGCTGAACTGACGGCCTGTTTTGGAAAAAGGTCGGAAGCCAGCGTAAACACGTTGGTGGCCCAGGCCTGGTGGACGGCCACCGCCAGACTGATCAGCGCGACGGCGACCCACACGCTCGTGGCGAATTGGGCCAGAATGATGGACAGTTCCAAAATCGCAAAGGCCAGCAACACAACTTTCCGGGCATTCAGCGTGGGCCAGCCGCGCCTGATCAACCACGACGACAGGTAGCCCCCGCCAATGCTGCCTACGGTGGTGGCGACGTAAATCAGCATCAGTTCCAGGCTGGGTTTTTTCAGGTCAAGCTGAAACGTGGAGGAAAAATAAGAGGGAAGCCAGAACAGGAAAAACCAGTAAATCGGGTCGATCAAGCCTTTGCCGGCGATGAGTGCCCAGGTTTGCGGCAACGTGAAGAGTTTAAACCACCGGATCGGCGTCTTCGCCTCCGGTTCGGCCTCCTGTCCGCTGGCAATGTAGGCGGCTTCTTCGGCACTCAGCCGCTTCTGCTTCGCCGGAACTTCGTAGTAAATCCACCAAAAAATTAACCAAACGAACCCCAACGCGCCGGTAATCCAGAACACCTCCTGCCAGCCGTACCGACTCAAAATCATCGGAACGATGAACAAGGCCACCACTACGCCCACGCTGGTACCGGCGTTGAACAGACCGGTTGCCAGCGCCCGTTCGCGTTTGGGAAACCACTCGGCCACCGTCTTGACGGCCGCCGGGTAGTTTCCCGCTTCGCCCAGGCCCAGCCCGACCCGGGCCACCCCGAAGCCAAATGCACTCCGGGCAAAGGCGTGCAGCATTCCGGCCACACTCCAGAACACAATCGTGACGGCGTAGCCAATCTTCGTCCCCACTTTATCGACAAACCAGCCAAAGGCCAGCAACCCAACGGCGTACGCAGCCTGAAAAGCCATGACGATTCGGGCGAAATCGGTTTCGGTCCAGGTAAATTCAAGTTCCAGAATCGGTTTCAGCAACCCAATGATCTGGCGGTCGAGGTAATTGATGGTGGTGGCCGTAAACAAAAGCACGACAATGACCCAACGGTAATTTTTGGCCGGGGCGATGGTCAGGGGCGTGGGGATTGGGGTGGGAATCATGCGGGGGTTGGGTGGGTCTGTTTGGATTGAGTTTGAAATCGTCATGCTGAACCGCAGCGGCGGACCGCTGCGGTTCAGCATGACGATTTCTTCGGACGGCCTTCAATCAGGCAACGCAAACGCCACGTACGAACCGCCTGGCTTTAGCCCGTACCGGGTGCCCCCGGCGGCGATCGCGACGTACTGCCTGCCATTGATCCGGTACGTGATGGGCGTGGCAAAGCCACCCGCCGGTAGTGGGTACTCCCAGACGATTTTCCCGGTTTTTTTGTCAAAAGCCCGTAGTTTTTCGTCGTACGTGGCGGCGATGAACACCAGCCCCCCCGCCGTGACGAGCGGGCCGCCGTGGTTTTCGGTACCCGTGGGCGGAATGCCTTTTCGGGTAAGTTCCGGGTATTCACCCAGCGGCACCTGCCAGCGGTACTCACCCGTGTTGAGGTCGATGGCGTTGAGCGTACCCCAGGGCGGTTTGATGGCCGGGAAATTGTCCGGGTCCCGAAACTGGGTGTTTCCGTTGTTTAAAAAAGGCGGTTGGTACGGAAAATCGCTGCCTGCGAGCGGCTTCGTGGTACCCGCTGAATTGTGAATATCCACGGACGCGGAGGAGGTTGCGGCGGGTTTTTCCTCCCGTTTTAACAAAAAATCGACGATTGCCTCACGGTCAGCTTTGGCAAGGTGCTGAAACGAGGGCATCCGGCCCCGACCGGTCGTCAGAAGGTCGTGAATTTGGGCCTGGCTCAATCGCTTGCCTACATCGCTCAGGTCGGGGTAAGCCTGCGCCGCTTTTGCGTCGGGGTTCGCTTTGCCGCTGAGTCCGTGGCACACCGAACAAGTCGTGTTGAACAGCGACGCCCCCCGCTTCCCGGCGACACCGGGGGTTCCCGTTTGGCTGGGCCGCATTTTCAGCCACCAGAGCATGTTGTTGGAATTCACGTAAAAAACGCCCTCCGGATCGGCGGCGGTACCACCCCACTCGGCTCCTCCACCCATGCCAAAAACCAGCGCTCCTTCCTCACTGGGCGGCAGGTGATTACTCCCACGCCGACTGTTCCGAAACCGCTCCAGTACGTACGCCCGCGCTTCGGGCGTGCGGTCGGTAATCGTGGCTTCGCTCAGTTCCTGAAGAGCAAAAGGCGCGGGTTTGCTCGGCACGGGTTGCGTGGGCCAGGGCTGTTCGCCGGGCAACGCAGGCGACGTGGGCACGGGCACTTCCCGAACCGGAAACAGGGGTTTGCCCGTATCCCGGTCGAACACGAATACGTAACCGTCTTTGGTTGCCTGCGCCACGGCCTCGACCCGACGGCCATTGTGCGTCACCGTCAGCAGGTTGGGCGGGCAAGGGAGGTCGCGATCCCAGAGGTCGTGGTGGATGGTCTGGAAATGCCAGATGCGCTGTCCGGTCTTCGCGTTCAGGGCGATGACGCAGTTGGCGAAGAGGTTTTGGCCCGTTCGGGCACCGCCGTAAAAATCGACCGAGGGCGAACCGGTTCCAGCGTACACGACGCCCCGCTTTTCATCGACAACCATCCCCGCCCAGCAGTTGGCCCCACCCAGTTTTTTATACGAATCCTTCGACCAGGTTTCGTAGCCGTACTCGCCCGGCAAGGGGATGGTGCGGAACACCCAGGCCAGCTTGCCCGTGCGCACGTTGAAGGCCCGAATGGAACCCGGTGGCGCGTCGCCCCCTTCCGAAACGCTGGAACCCATAATCAGCAAGTCGCGGTGGATGACACCGGGCGTCGTGGCCCGGATGGACAGGTTGGCGACGTCGTGGCCGAGGGTGGCTTTCGTGCCCAGCCCTTCGTGCAAATCGACTTTCCCGGCCTTGCCAAAACTCAGGATCGGTTCGCCGGTTCGCGCATTCAGGGCGTACAGCGTAGGACCCACCGAATACAAAATGCGCCGATCCTCGCCGTCTTCCCAGTAAACGACCCCGCGCAGTGGATGAAACCGGGGGGTCTGGGTGGGGTCGGCGAAGGGATCGAATTTCCAGCGCTGTTTTCCGGTGGCGGCATCGATGGCGAAGAGTTTCAGGCGCGGCGTGGTGCCGTACAAAATCCCTTTCACCACAATGGGCTGGCACTGAATGTCCATCCCCCGTTCGGCGGGGTCGTTGTTTTCACCGGTGTCGAACGTCCAGACCACGCGCATATTTTTGACGTTTTGCGAAGTAATCTGGGCCAGCGGCGAGTACCGGTTCCCGGCCGGGTTGCCGCCGTAGGTGGGCCAATCTTCATCGGGTGGGTCGTGGGGAAGACTCGTTTCGATGGGCGAATGCCCCCCGCCCATCGGGAGCAGGGTAGCGACGAGCAACAGCAGCCAAACTACGTTCATCGGGTGTTTTTTTGGTAAAATTCGTAGCGGATTTCCCAGGTTACAGTTTGGCCAGGCGCGGCCCGCAGCCGGAGGTACGGTTCCGGGCAGGAGGTGGTCGAACAGGCCCAGAATACGAGTTTTTCCAGGGGTCGATCCGCCGTAGCCCGTACACTGGCCCCGGTTTTCAGATTTTCAATCCGAATGTCGTAGTCGCTGGCAGTCGAACCGAATCCCTGCAACCCGGCGCTGTACACGTTTTCATGCCTGGCCAGATTGCGGGCGTACACCAGGCGGTTGCCCTCGGCCCGAATCAGGCTATCGAAGCCCTTGCCTTCTCCCCTCACCTCAAATGGAAACCGGATTTCAACGCCCGGCCCCGTGGGCTGGCCGTCGATGACGAAGAAATTGTGGTTGTACACGCTGGTTTCGATGGTCTGCTGGCCGGTGTTTTCCAGGCGGTGCTCCAACACGAGTTCGGGCTTTCCCGCGCTCAACCGCACCGTTTTCGCGTAGCGGTACCCGTAGCCGCCAGCGTCGGTTAGTTCGTGGAGGAACCCGATGCGATCCGGGTTGGCTTTCACCGCCCAGGTTCCGGGATTGACCACCTCGTAGGAGCGGGCAAACGAATACGCCTTTGCATCGGGTTTGCGCAAAACGCCCACGCCGATTTTGACGAACGTCTCGCCGGGCATGGCTTCGGCATACCCCAGCGCCGTAAACTCTTCCACCGGCCCGTTGATGGCGTCGTGGGTGTTGGGATTGTAGTCCGAAAACCACTGGTCAACGTACCGGTGCCCTTCGTGCGTGAGGCTTTTAAACGCGCCCGACCAGTCAAAGCGCGTCCCCCGGTAGTACCCGCGTTGGGCATCGGGCAGGTAGAGCGTCGTTTGAACGATTCCGTTGGTAATCGTGGCCTGCGGGGGGTCTGCCGCCGGTACGGCTCCGGCGCACAACGCGAGTACCAGGCAGGCGGAAAGGAAGTTTTTTTTCAAAAGGGTGGTTTTAGGGGATGTTCAAAAAAGGAATTTACAAAAATTAAGTCACGCTGAGCGGAGTCGAAGCGCTACGTCACGTCCCACGTAGCGCTTCGACTCCGCTCAGCGTGACCCCAGCGTGACCATTCTCTTAACCGGTCGTGCCGAAAAAGTAGTTTTGATGCTGCCTCACCAATCCACCACCGAGCCATCGAGCGCATTGTAAGTCTCCGGGTTTTTCCAGTCGTGACCGATCTTGTCCTTCATTTGTGCCTCGTCCAGTTCGATGCCCAGCCCCGGCCCACGCGGAATCAGCACCGTGCCATCTTTTTCGAGTTTAAACGGATTTTTCAGATAGCCTTCCCCCAACGAGACCTGCTCCTGCACCAGGAAATTCGGTACGCTCGCTGCCAGGTGCAGACCGACCGCGAGGGAGATTGGCCCCATCGGGTTGTGGGGCGCGATGGGCACGTAGTAGGCTTCGGCCATTCCGGCGATGAGCCGGCCTTCGGTGATGCCTCCGGCGTGGCACAAATCGGGCTGGATGATGCTGGCGGCACGTTTTTCGAGAATTTCCCGGAAACCCCACTTCGTAAAAATCCGCTCGCCGGTCGCAATGGGCAGGTGGGTGCCCCTTGCGATGTCGACCATCGTATCCACGTTCTGCGCCTGGCAGGGTTCCTCCACAAACATGGGTTGGAAGGGTTCCAGTTGCTTGATCAACACCTTGGCCGTCTGGGGCGAAATATTCCCGTGAAAGTCGATGCCGATGTCCATATCGGGGCCACCGGCTTCGCGCAGCGACGCGAAATTATCCACTGCGTACTGGATGAACTTCGGATTTTCGACGAGGTTGGCCGGGTTCTTTTTGGCCACGCCCGTTTTAATGACCGTAAACCCTTCGGCCTTCCGCTTTTTCATCTCTTCGGCATTGCTGGCGCGGCCATAAATCCGGACGCGGTCGCGGGTGGGGCCACCGAACAATTCGTAAACCGGCACGTTCAGCAGTTTGCCTTTGATGTCCCAAAGGGCGTGGTCGATGCCGCTCAACGCGCTCGTCAGAATCGGTCCGCCCCGGTAAAACGCGTGGCGGTAAATGGCCTGCCAGTGGTGGATGATGTGCCGCGGGTCTTTGCCGATCAGGTACGGCTCCACTTCCTTGATGGCGGTCTGGATGGTCAGGGCGCGGCCTTCGAGGAGCGGTTCGCCCAGGCCCACAACGCCCACGTCGGTATGGATTTTCAGGAAAATCCAGCGGGGTTTCACCAGAAAAGTTTCCAGTTTGGTGATTTTCACCGTGCTGTAATCGCGAAACGGGGCCGGGTGAGCAGCGTACGAAGATTTGGGCAGCAGCAGGCTTCCCATGCCCGCCACGCCCAGCACCGACTGAATCGCCGAACGCCGGGACATGCCCGGTTTTTTGAATGAAAAATTCATGGGGATTTAGGTGTAGAACCTATCGGTTTAGAATTCACTCTTTAACTTAAGAAGGTGTCACGCGGATCGTTCCGCTCAGCGTGACACCTTCCGCTCAGGGTCGGATAATCGTCCCGTCTGCTTTCCGCACCTGCCAGTTTGATTTGGTGCCGATGGGGTACTTGGCGGCTTCTTTTTCGTTGATGTCGACCCCCAGCCCCGGCACTTCATTGACCGACATGTAGCCCTTGTTCATCGTCGGACAGCCGCTGAAGACTTCTTTCATTTTGTCCGAAAACTGGACGGCTTCCTGGATGCCGAAGTTCCAGACGGCCAAATCGATGTGGGCGTGGGCCGAGTGGCCCACCGGCGATACGTCGCCCGGCCCGTGCCAGGCCGTGCGGATGTTGAACCACTCGCCGAGCCGCGCCACTTTCATGGCCGGGGTAATGCCGCCAATCTGCGACACGTGAATGCGGATGAAGTCGAACCACTGGTTCACCATCGGTTCCTTGAACTCGTTGATGTTGTTGAACAGCTCACCCATCGCAATCGGCACCGTGGTGGCCTGCCGGAGTTGGGCAAACCACTTCATGTTTTCGGGAGAAAACGGGTCTTCGATGAAAAAAGGCCGGTACTCTTCCACCTGTTTAATCATGTTGATGGCATCGATGGGTTGCACCCGCTCGTGAATGTCGTGGAGCAGTTCGACCTCATCGCCGCAGGCTTTGCGAACCACCTCGAACAGCTTGGGGACGGATTTAAGGTACATCCGCTCGTTCATGTAATTGTCGTTCGCCCCGCCAAAACCCGCTTCTTTGAAGTCAGGTTGATCGGTGTTGGCCCCCACGGCTCCGTACCCGCCCTGCTGGATGCGGATGTATTTAAAGCCCTGTTCCATGAATTTTTTCACGCTTTCGGCGGCGGCTTCGGGCGTGTTGCCGCTCGCGTGGGTGTAGCAGGGAATGGCAAACCGCACTTTCCCACCCAGCAATTTATACACCGGCATCCCGGCCCGCTTGCCTTTGATGTCCCACAGAGCCTGGTCGAGGCCGCTCAGCGCGTTGTTGAGCACCGGGCCGTTGCGCCAGTAGCTACTCACGTAGGCCGCCTGCCACATGTCTTCGATGTTGTCGACGTCTTTGCCGACGCAAAAATCGTTGAGGTAGCTGTTGATGGCGGTCACGACGGCCAGGGCGCGCTGGGTGAAGGTGGCGCAACCCAGGCCGTACAGCCCCGGCTCGGAGGTTTCTACTTTCACCACAATCAGGTTGGAACCCTGCGGGGCGGTGGCGATGGCTTTCACGCTTTTGATCGTCACCGCCGCCATGCCTCTGGCGTAGTCGGGGGTGCCCTGGCGTTCGCGGGCCTGGGCGTCGGAAATGCCGCCGAAGAGGCCCAGCACCCCGGCTGATGAACCAAAGCCCAGCATTTTCAAGGTGTCGCGGCGGGTGTAATCGGGATTTTTCATGGAAATTGGTTGGAGGATTTAGGGGATTGGTTTGAAAGTTGGTCGTCACGACGGCCCGGCCAGTAACCCGAGCAGCCTCACTACCAGTTATGAATGGCCCC
>Ga0163144_10029939_pt1 | contig 10430 bp, 5 predicted proteins | sample OliLak19BULKMAT1_FD_123175 | JGI IMG/M metagenome (GOLD analysis project Ga0163144, IMG submission 123175) | Freshwater microbial mat bacterial communities from Lake Vanda, McMurdo Dry Valleys, Antarctica - Oligotrophic Lake LV.19.BULKMAT1 | ecosystem: Environmental > Aquatic > Freshwater > Lake...
GCTCGAGTGCAAGACAGCAACAAAATTGGCAGTGTCTTTTTCAGCAATTCAAGCCACCTTGAGCTTCTGATTCTTCAATGGGCATCTGTTGAAGGACAGTCATGAAAACAAAGAGATGTTCATGCAACTTGAACCCATGAGTCTTCCCTTCTGTTGACATTGATCGGTCCAACAACTGCACTCTTAGCTTTGCAAACGACTTTTGAGCTGCAGCAGAGAGATGGTGCAAATAAACTGAAAAAACAACTCCAAGAAACACTCGCAAACTCAAAAAAAAAAACTCAAAATCTGTTTTGTGTTCCAATGACTGAAGCGCGTTCACCTCACAGGCCGGATTCTTCACTTGCCAAAGCATTGGACATTGCGATGTTGGGCACTTGTCCAAAAGTGGCAAAATTTAAGTGCAGGCAACCACAAGGGGGCCTTTCACACGAATGATCCCTGTCATGCGCGTCGAATGGACTCTGCCACAACCCTGCGCCCCCCAGCTCAAGTGCCGGACACTGAAGCTGGGAATTGAACCCGGAGCGGCAAGGTGGAATGACCCTCCCTCTGTCACTGATGCACCTGCACCAACAAGAAATGCTTGCAAACTCTCAATTGCCCCTTTTGTTCCAACAACTTGTCAAAGGACAACTTGAGAAAGATTTGGAGAAACTTTTCCTGTTTGTTGCAACACATGAAATGTGATTGTGTCATTCAACTAGCCAGCCAAAGTGGAAGGCACCATTCAGCTAGCACTGGAAATGTGTGGCCTATGTTTGTCCACAACAAACAAATCCATGTCTGTGATGACAATCACATTTGCTTTGACTTCTTGTCCAAACAACAAATGCATTTGTGCCAATCAGCTGTTGTGGGGCTGACAGTGGCACTGATTGAATTGGATGACACACAAATGTTGTTCTCATTCTGTCAAACCCCAGAAGATTGTCAAGTTGTCAATGTGCTCAGCACCGTGAACAACAAAAAAATCTTGTGAAAAGTTGAGCCAGCATTGCGCAGATGTTAACTGCACCATGTAGCTAACCCATGCTGACTGTTCTGCCTTGGAATGAGGCTGGTGAGTCACTTTTGCAGCAGAAAAGGCTTTAAGGTTTCAGACCCTAGGCTTCAGAGCGGCGATTCAACCTGTGGAGCTGACAACATCTCAAAAACAGCTCGGGGATGCAAAAATGCGAAGTGACACACTTGCTGCTTGTGGACAGCACATGCTGCAGGCTTCCTCAAAGGACAGTCACATGCCTGTTCAAATGCGGATGTGGCAACATTGTCAGCACAAGAACAGCAATCAATGCAACTGTTGAAGCTTGTTGAGACTTCAGTTGCCATTTCATTGGACGATTTTTTTGTTTTGGATTGTCTTCCTGCAATGTGCTGAACTCAACAACAAGCCTATCAAGTTAGTTCGCAGCCCAGAAACAAAATTGAAGGTGCTAAAAACATGTTAAGAATGAAATGTTAGTCAAGTTGATTGAATCATGATTTTTGAAATCCATTTTTTTTTTAAATAACGAATTTCTCTGTGAACAGGGAGAGGGCCAAATAAAGCAAAGGTTGGAAAAAATGTGCGAGCTAGTTTGCGCGGAGCAGTTTTAGGTGTCAGACCAACTGCTGCACTCCCCATTTGATTCGGCATTGAAGACAACGGGGACGATTTCCTCTGCAGTTCGGAGCCACAGTGGTGACATCTCCACATGAAGTGCACACGGTCCTCCCGGAATCTAAGCTCTTCACAACGCTTGCGGCAATGCCATGCAGGATTGAATTCCTTGTGTCATGTCCCGTGCGACAGTTCCCTGGCATGCTGGCCATGCTGGCATTCAGTGCTGTCGAAAACTCCTTGTCGGTTGTGTTGCGGACAATGCTGCGTTGAGCTGCCCGCTCATGTCGGGCTTTCAGCTTGTTGAATTCCTTGTTGAACAATTCTTGAAGCAAGGCATCGCCGCTCAGGTCGTTGTTTCTTGCCCCTGCTGTTGACTTCATCGTTATTTTTGTTTCGTTGTAAAACCAACCGCTTTTGCAACTCTTTCTTTTTGGAGTTGATGTGCTAGTGACTGCCGGCAACTGTTGAAAGTGAGTGTGTCCAGCTAAATTTCGGGTTGATCCGCTGCGGCGGCTCTTCACAGAAAAACCTGAAATCTGCGTTTGATCCGATGCGGCGGCTTCACAGAAAAACCTGAAATCCACACCGGCACCGTGCCGTCTTTGGTAGACGGGTTCTCGGAAATGTCTTGGAGAATGACTGGGCACCTGATCAACATGTGATGAGGATGAGAAGTCTGTCTTTGACATCATTTTGATGCACTTCGAAGATTCCAAGTACCGGAATTTCTAACCCTAACCCTTCGGCCTAAAAAATCTATGTAACTTGGATGACACATGTACGTACCAACATTACTTGTACAGAATGCCATGCACGCGTGGGCCAAATGATGAGAAGGCTATTATTTTCGGATCATCATCCGTGACACTTCTGAAAAAATATTGAGAGGCGACCATGGCATCCATGGATCCAACAACGATAGCTGCTCGATGTTTTGCAATTTCAAAATTAATGCCACCAGATTATTTCCCAGTAACAGCGTACTAATAAAGACTAAAGAAGTTCACCATTGTCTCCACAAGTACCCACTCAAGTACTATACAATCAGCTAGCTACTCAACCACTTCTAGCTAACTAGCTAGCTAGCTATTAGACACTGTAACCAAGCAACCAAAAGCTATCCATAGTACGTATTAGTATTAGCTAACTAGCTAATTGTAGAAAGGCACAGCCGCCACAACAACGAAGTCCTCCAATCCACACACAAAGCAAATCAATCAATCTACACAATCATCTTCACGACTAGTTAGTACTACTAGCTAGTAGTCCAATTTACAAAGACACAGCAACAACTCGCTCAAAGTCAAACTACGGAAGCAGCCCCTTATACTATACGGACAGTACCATAATCATGAGCAATTTGTTTTCGGGCGTCTTGAAACGCTTTACTTCGGGCGACGGCAGCGAGAAGGATGTCCACAATCCCAACAGGAACGCGGATCCCAACAGCGACGATTACAGCGGTACGGGCTATTACACCAACATGACGCACGACGATCACGACAAGTGTTTGGCGCTCATCGAAGAAACGGAAATGTTTCGCAAGGTTCCTCCCGCCGATTTGCGCACGATCATCCGCCAAATGCGGGCGCGGCACTTGGTCCGGAACGAAAATTTGTTGCGACAGGGTGCCGCGAGCGATCGATTTTTTCTGTTGAAGAGTGGGGATGTTCGTCGGACGTATTTGGATCCCCGGGATGGCAAACAGCACACCGTCCAATTTGCCATTCAAGCCAAAAGTATTAATAGCATGAGAATTTTATCGGGAGAACCCGTCTTTTCCACCGTCAAGTGCGTGAGCGAGGAAGGCTGTCACGTCTACGAAATGGCCCGAAATGATTTTCTCAGGACCTTACAAGCCAATCCCGACATTGCCACCAAAATTGCCGAAGGCTTGTGCGAAGAATTACGCCGCGGGAGTAAGACCTTTCAAACGCCTCTCTTGGAACAACACTCGCGAAGTGAAGTCAATGTCCCGGCCGTCAGTATTGCGGCGGGCATCGAGTCCTATTATCGAAGTGCCTTGAATGCCATGTTGAATCAACGATTGACCGGTGTCAAGGCGGAACTCTTTCCCAATATGCACATTCAAGTTCCCGTCCGAGTGGCGTACATTACCGGTTTTAAAGGATTGCGATCCTTTTTGGATCAACGCGTCGATCCCGATTTGTCGAGTCATCCCAATTTGGTGCGCATGGCCACGACCATTTTGCCAGGTGTCATTATGACGCCCATTTCGTCCGTATTGGAGGCCTCGAATGCGGGTCACATGAACAAGGAACCCATGCAAACCCGATGGATGCGGGGAGCCCTCCCCCGCGGTGGCCGCGAAATTATCTTTGGCGTCGGTCTCAACCAAATGAGTGATTATTGCGAAGAACGCATCATGCCCTATGCGGGAGGACACGATATGCTCGCGAATGCGGCGGGATCCTGTCTGGCGGGTGTCGTGTCGGGCTATTTGAGTCATGTACCCCACAATATTTCCACCTTGAAATTGTTGGAACCCTCCCAATCCTATTCGCAATTGTACAAGACCTTTGTCGACAAGAGTGTTCCACCCTTTTTGGACCGCATCCTTCCGGAATCCTGGCCTCTGGCGGCGAGAAATACTGCCCGGACCGTCTTTGCTACCTTTTTTCCACGGGGCGTCATGATTCGGACGACCCAAATTGTCGGATCCTTCATCATTTTGAATGGTACCATTAATTACCTGCAATTGCGAGAATATCAAAAGATTCAACAAGCCGTCGATGGTCATAATGATGTCAAAATGAAGAGCTAGCGAAGCGAAAAATAATATTGGTTTGGTGGTGAGAAGGGACAAATGTAGGTGCTTTAGTGTTTGGTATGGTGTGTGTGCGGGGGTTGTGTTTCTTTTTTGGTGTATTGTGTGTGCGCAAGTACAGCTCTGTGTACGTGTCAGGATGGAATGCATGACTGCATAATTTATGAAGCCACAACAACATAATAATATTAATAATTGAAATGAATATATTTCAAACGTTTAGAAAATTATGTATTTCTCCTCCTTTTTCTTCCACTCCAAATTCGTCGTTCCTGTGGTTACCCTATTCTTGTTTCAGGGTTGCATTTTGGCATTGTTCCTCCTTTTTCTTCCACTCTAAATTTCTCTTGCTGTTGCCCAATAGTCCTACAACATATTGTCTCTAGAATATTGAATGCCCTCAAGCAATGATTTGGTTTCCACTGGCATAAGGGCAGTCGGCACGCCAATGATAAGGGTTTATGTTAGGATAAAACGATAATAATAATAATAATAATAATAATATAGATTTGGTTATTAATGAATGCTGCTGTAACAAGCCTTTTCTTACAAGAGTATGTGTGTCCCTCCTGTTGTTTCCAACATCTGCAACTTGGCACCGGATTCCCAGGTCGGTCCTACCATGACGACACACTGAAGGGCACACTTAATAAGCGTCGTTAGTCATTAGTAGGTACATTATAGTAGTGCAGCTGGTCCAAGCTCAACGGTCAATTAGTCCAAATCAGTTGAACCGTGCACCCGGTGGGAGTCTCAGTCAGCGTCGGGGGCATCTCCTGAAGTAGCACGCTCCTCTGCTGAAGCCAACAGGAAATGAAGCTGCTTCCCATTCACCAGGTAGCCGAACCTTGGTGAAAGGTTCTCAAACTGCCCAGCTGTAGAGCTCGTGGAAACGTTTGATATGTGGATCCAGTTCAGGACACAGGTCTCCCGCAACGTCCGCTTGCAAAAACTGATGCGTGCCATCCGCTCCTTTATAGCTCCGAACAATACCCTTCAGTCTCGGGTGACCCAGAACATGAATCTTTGCACTCGTGTAAGTATAGAGTAAGTAGGATTCGGGATTACGCACCGCACCTTTGTCTTCAATGGGCTTGCTTTTCATGAGGAGCTGGTATGGCAATTCAAAATACGGTCGCACAATTTCGGGCGAAACAATTGCCAATCGATCGTTCATTCCTTCCCAACCACGGCATTCTGTTACCACAATGCTATTGGGAGGAGGGGGGAATGCATGCGCTAGAACATTCTTATGCAATGGTTTCATCAGGCCAACGTCATCGCGGATGCGCATAAAAACATCGTAATACGGTGTGGTCTTGTCTCCGCTCGCCCTGGCCGCGGCTTCTGCTTCGTCCGCGTGCTCCAGACAACGTAGATAACTATCAAAAATACGCGCGTGATTTTGTGCTCGAACTCGCTGCTCATCTTTGGTCCTGAAGTCTTGGTTGATAAGCAGCAGGCGTACGTACTGCTCCGGTACTTTTGGATCTGCCAATTTTGGGTAGGAGTCCTTTGATACGACATTGACTTTATTTGGTTCACTCGTCAGGAACGTCGCCGCTTCTGCGTGAGTCTTGAAAGAAGGGACTTCGTAACTTTTCTTGGCCTCCTCATTGGTGAAGACGGTGTCGCCTGTCGAAACCACCAACGCCACGTCAATCTCGAATCCAGATTCCTTCATTGGCAGGAAAATATTCTCCATCTTGCTATGCAGTTCGAGCCGGCTCATCTGACCTGTCACGCAAACAAAGGCCCGCTTACCCGTCTTCTCCGCGGCCTTGCTTCTCACCTTCCCTTTCGTTGGAGAGGTGAATTTATTGGACAGTGGACGCATCTCAACTTCATTATTTCTCACAGGCCGCTCCTGGAGCCGCAACACATTCCAATGGTACTTTGACTGGAGCACTTCAAAAGAATGCTGCGACGGTGAAACCGTACCTGATACATCCATTCCTTTGTGGAGCGACATCAAATCGCCCTTCAAGTCGTTCGGGACAAGCTCTGCAACGACATTCGCGTAATTGGCATCGTTGAGCTGTGATATGGACACGACTGGAAGTTTCTGGATCAATCTTCTAATGTCCCAACCCAGCAAAGCATCGGCGACGTAAGACGTCCACATATCTTGAGGCACACCGGGTCGCTGCAGCAGCCCCTGATCTAATGTAAAGATGTCTGCGTCCAAAAGAGCGCTCCCTAAAGAACCGTACGTAAAGAACTTGGTGTCGACATCTTCCCCTTTCCACACTTTCTCCGCCGACAGCCTCGGTTTGTTAAAGTCAACAAACTTAGCGGCGTAAGCAGGAGCGAAATTGTTCCCAGACCAAGTCGTGAAGCTCTGTGACCGGTGCGCGAGTGTCAGGCCCATCAGAAGTGACGGATCCCAATATTGATCGCTGTCGAGAAAGACTACGAAGTCCATTGGTTCCTTCCGGCGCAAATCTTTTACGTATTTGAATGGTGCAAAATCGTTCGCTGCGTGATTGAGCACGACGCACTCAATTTCCATAGGAATAATATCCCCCGGATCTTTCCCATGTCTTTCGTTTTTGAAGTCAATAACAGCTGATTCCACCTCTGTATTTTGTTTGTTCTGTTCATCAAGGAGGACGTGAAGGACAAGTAGTCGCTTCGTCGCGATTGTCTGCGCCTGTAACCACCCAATCTGCTTCGCCATCAATTGTTCGTTGTCCGAGGATGCCATCACGACATGCAAGGGTAGCGTAGCCTTTTTGGCTTCGTCCATCGAGTTCACATATTTGAGGTGCTCTGTATTTGGCGCACCGATGGCCCTTGATTCCTTGTGCTTGAAGATGGGTTGAGAGATGTACCCGATGCGTCCAACACCGGCCTTTTCAAGCATTTTAAAAACATAACCTCGATCGTCAGGATCCTCCAGCCACTTCCCATCCGTAAAGGAAAATTCTGCGTTCGTCACGGATTGAAGCATAAATGACTTAAACGTTCGTGGATGCCCAAAACGATATGTCGGCTTTGAATGTCGAGGTCGCAGACGACTCGTGTCCGCAGCAATGTCCGCTGGGAGAGGTAAACTGGTAAGGTTACCATCTGGCTCCGTCCCACCTCCATAGGTGAAGAATGCTCCCTTGGAGACATATTCGTCGTTGATGATTTCCAGAGCATTGCGAGTGCTGAATTCTCCATCCTCGGCTACCACTACAACGTCGTTGGCACCAGCGTACTCCTCCAGGAAGCGAAAAGCCCAGTACGTCGCCCCGGCATGCCCGAGAGTCTCTTTAGACCTGATGCATACAACCGTGGTCCCACTGGCATCGGACTTGACCTTCTCCACGCCCGTGCGCAATACCGTCTTGACGTGCTCTAGCACTTTTACTTCAAAGTCATCATTGGATTTGGCACCCTTTTCGCGTTTCACGGGCCAAAATCGAATCACCTCACTCTGGTCGCAAACCAAGTCATGAGCGTCATCTTTGGGTGTGCCATCTCCGTACGCAATAATGTTAATCTTCTCTGGGGGATAATTTTGACACGCGACAGAGCATACTGCAGATTGGACGCTTTGTTTGGTGGCATTTCGAAATGGTATGAGCACGTGCATATTGTGTTTGGTAGCTCGAGGACAAAGGGCGCGTTGCTTCGACAAGTAATAATGGGGACCACGACGACTCAGCCAACTTTCGACTGGTTCCGCAGTGGACAAGCATGGATCCACGGAAATCGATTCGGGGCATTCGCAATTTGCTTTCAGGTCGGTCACTCTGTGCGATGACAAGGGGCGTTCGACAGTGGGTGGTTCCCACGTCATGTACCCCTCGCTGGCATCCACTATACGGAGGGCCCATTGTCGCAACGCTTTGACGTTGCCGGCGCGGGCTGACCATACAGGGTTGAAAGCGATTGGATACACTTCCGGTATAGCTTTCCATGATGATGTTGCTTTCTCATTCGTTGTTGATTGGGCAAGACCCAAATTCATTTGCAAGTGCCCATCCAAATCCCGCAACACCTTAAACCACCGCGAGTAGACCTTGACAGGGGTTTTGGCTTTTGGGTCTGGTACCGAAGAAAGATGCCACGGAAACAACTTTTGTTTGCCGTTTGTGGTATGATACCACTGTTCAAAGTCGCGATAGGGAGCAATTTCTAGCGCTGTTTGATAGGGCACAGTAACACTCTCCTTTTTACCTCTCTCCTTTTGACCTTTAGTGGGTGGGAAACAAGTATTTTTTTCCAGTGCCTCGCGGACACCCTCCACGGGAATGTCCAAAATGGCAGGATGAACAAGGTTGGTTGGGTTTCCGACTTTCCAGCGAAATTTTCTCGTATCGTTACGACTGGTATCTTGCAACGATCCATCTTCGTTGATGATCTTTTCGGCAGCCGGAGAGAACCCATCTACCCAATGCTCGGTTTCGTCACCAAGGAAAATCGTGACACTTTTCTTCACGTATTTCTGTGATAATTATGATTTTTTTTTGGGTTAGGAGCAAGAGTCAAGAGAAGTTCGATCATGCTGTTAGCCAATACAACACACACAGAAAATACACTGGAACATCAACAATAACATACCGTCCAATAATATAAAATGCCTTGATCATTGCTTGCACCGGTAAAGCCAAAATTTTTGTGTTCCGACTTGTCTTTTTCCCACACATTCCATGTGGTTTTATGTTGCCCCCAGCCATATTTTTTGTACCAAAGTCCCCGGACTTTGCCCATGGTGGACGTCCGAGGCAATATAAAGTTGACAAATTCCCAAAATTGACCGGGGCCAGGTTCCAACATGAAAATCTTGGACGAGACGGGGGTATTACCCATGCTCACAATCCAATTGGGTTGTAGTACTGGAGGAGTATCCGATCCACTGGACGACGACGGCAAACTCAATTCCATCAAATAATCCATATTGCATCGTGGTGTAATGTCCGGGTCCATATACAAGACACGAGCATAATCAATCAAGTCCAAAATACGAAATTTCTCCATCGAGACCGTCGTAAATTCATTGACGAAATTGGGTGTGGTAGGAACATACATGACTTGGATGCCCAAAGCGTGCAGCCACTTGGCTTCCGTCGGAGGCAATTCGGCCACACCTTTGGGATCGGCCATGTGGACCAGCAACATAAAATCGGCACGGGATCCGGATTGTTGCAAGGTCTTGACGCTCACCAGAATGTTGTAGAGCAACCCATGATAATTTTTCACGGCGGTCGTCGCATTCGTGGTAACCGGTCGTAGTGCTGGAGTGTAGTGATAGTCGGGTTGAGAAAGAGGAGGAATGCCGCCGAGAAACCAAGCGTAGGCAATTTTGGGCTTGTCCTTGTCGTTGTCCGCTGTCTTGACAGTGGCAGCAGCAGCAGCAGCTGGAAGAAGAGGAGGCGGTGTTTGTAGCTCATTGCTCTTGTCGCGAATGCCTTGTTGCTGTTGCTGATCAACATCCGCAATGGCATCAGCTGGCGGTGCTGGAGGAGCAGTAGCTGGCGATGTTTTCCCTCTTGTATTCATCATCTTTTTCTTCTTCTTGTTCTTCTTGTTGTCCGTGATTGTCGCAGTGTCTTCTTCCTTGGCTACCAGCACTCCTTCCGCAGGATTGTCACCAGCATTATCATCAACGTTTGCGTCGATTTTGTCGGTAGTAGTGTTTTTTTCCTTGATCGTATCTACTACTCCTTCCACAGCGTTGTCACCGCCTTTGTCAGTTGTATCGACTTTATCCGTCTCTGTGTCTTCTTCCTTGGTGTCCATTACGTCCACAGCGGGATCGCCGTCAGCACCAAGATTTTTGTCGACATTTTCGTGGACTTTGTCAGCCACAGCACCCACAGCCGGAGGGACACCTTTTTTCTTCTTCTTCTTTTTCTTCTTTTTTGTCGCCTTTGTCATTGACGAAACTTCTTCTTCCCTTGCGCCTGGAACAATTCCGTCTACAGCAATCAAAGGAGTGTTGGCATCCCCATTCGTGTCGTCCTTTGGTGGAATATGTGAATCTGCAATCAACGCCGCCAAAGCTGCCGGAGGGGCCGTGGGAGGAGCCGTTGGAGCTGGTAC
>Ga0163144_10029940_pt1 | contig 10430 bp, 9 predicted proteins | sample OliLak19BULKMAT1_FD_123175 | JGI IMG/M metagenome (GOLD analysis project Ga0163144, IMG submission 123175) | Freshwater microbial mat bacterial communities from Lake Vanda, McMurdo Dry Valleys, Antarctica - Oligotrophic Lake LV.19.BULKMAT1 | ecosystem: Environmental > Aquatic > Freshwater > Lake...
AGGACGTCGTCAAGAAGATCCGTATCGGCCAGCTGCACGGCGCGGCGTTCACGGGCGTCGGCCTGGGCGAGATCGCCCCCGAGACGCGCCTGCTCGACGCGCCATGGCTGTTCCGCTCGCGCGCGGAGCTCGACGCGCTGCGCGGCAAGTTCTCCAAGGAGCTCAACGCGGCCGTCGAGAAGGGCGGCTTCGTCCTGCTCGGCTGGACCGACCTCGGCTCCGTGTACGTGTTCACGAAGAACCCGATCGCGACGCCCGAGGACATGAAGAAGGAGAAGATGTGGGTGTGGGAGGGCGACCCCATCGCCCAGGCCGCCTACAAGGCGCTCGGCGTCAACCCGGTGCCGCTCTCGATCGTCGACGTGATGCAGTCCCTGCAGACGGGCATGATCAACGGCGTGTACGGCCCGCCGCTGGGCGTCGTGGCGCTTCAGTGGCACTCGAAGCTCAAGCACATCTATCCGGTGCCGATCGCGGAGTCCACGGGCGCCGTGCTCGTCTCGAAGAAGTTCTTCGACGGCCTCACCGAAGCGCAGCGCAAGCTCGTGACCGAGCTGTCCGCGAAGCATCTCGCGCGCCTCAATGAGCAGACGAACGCCGAGAACGACAAGGCGCTCGAGGCGCTCAAGAAGCAGGGCCTCGACCTCGCGGCCGACCCGGGCCCCGCGACCCGCAAGAAGTACGAGGATCTCGGCGCCGCCGCGCGCAGGGAGCTCGCGGGCAAGCTGTTCTCCGCGGACCTGCTCGCGAAATTCGAGAAGGAGCTCGCCGCCCTCCGTGCGCGATCAGCTAAGAAGAGCTGAAGCGCGCATCGTCGCCGTCGAGGGCGCCATATTAGTGGCGCTCCTCGCGGTGATGGTGACGCTCGCCTTCGCGCAGGTGATTCTCCGCCATTTCGGCCTGGGCTTGCTCTGGGGGGAGACCGTCCTCAAGCATCTGGTCCTCTGGACCGGATTTCTCGGAGCGGCGCTCGCCGCGGCCTCCGAAAAGCATTTCGCCTGGGAGGCCGCGCACGTCGGCGCGCCGGAGCGGCTCAAGCCCTGGCTTCGCCTGACGGCGAATCTCGCCGGCGCGGCGATCACCGCGCTGCTGCTGTCGGCGTCTTGGACCTACTTCGCCGATGACCGCGCCTCCGGCGCCGAGCTCATGACGGTGGGCGGGATCGTCGTCAAATCCTGGGTCGCCTCGGCCGGCATCCCGCTCGGATTCGCCTTGGTGCTCATCCACATGCTGTTCAAGAGCGCGGACGCCGCCGCGGAGGCCGCGGGCCGGTGACGATTCTCGCGCTCGCCGGCTTCTCCGCGCTGGCCCTCGCGGGCACGCCCGTGTTCGCGCTGATGGGCGCCTTGGCCCTCTGGCTCTTCCACACCGCGGGCATCCAGTCCTCGGCCGTCATCATCGAGCTCTCGCGCCTGGCCTCGCTCCCGTCTTTGATCGCGGTGCCGCTGTTCACGTTTGCCGGCTACCTGCTGGCGGAAAGCAAGGCGCCCCAGCGCCTCGTGGCGCTGGCCGAAAGCATGTTCGGCTGGCTCCCGGGCGGCGTCGCGGTCGCCGGCCTCTGCGCCTGCGCGCTCTTCACCGCCTTCACGGGCGCCTCCGGCGTCACGATCATCGCGCTCGGCGGCCTGATCTATCCGCTGCTGCGCCGCCAGGGCTATCCCGAGGGCTTCTCGCTGGGCCTGATCACCACGACCGGCAGCCTGGGCCTCATGTTCCCGCCGAGCCTGCCGATCATCCTGTACGCGCTCGTCAGCAAGATCTCGATCGACAAGCTCTTCGCGGCCGCCGCCGTGCCGGGCCTGCTGCTGTTGCTGGCGCTGTCGGTCTACGCGTTCGTGGTGGCGAAACGCGAGAAGGTTCAGCCGATCCCGTTCTCGTGGAAAACCTTGGGCGCCGCCGCGCGCGAGGCGAAATGGGAAATCCCGCTGCCGCTGATCGTGATCGGGGGGATCTACGGCGGCTACTTCACGGCGTCCGAGGCCGCCGCCGTCATGGCCTTCTACGTGATGGTCGCCGAGATCCTCATCTACAAGGACGTCCCGTTCGCCAAGCTCCCCGAAATCGCGCGCGAGAGCATGATCCTCGTCGGCGCGATCCTGATCGTGCTCGGCTGCGCGCTGGGCCTCACGAGCTACATGATCGACCAGGACATCCCCGGAAGGATCTTCGAGTTCCTCCATGTGCACGTGCAAAGCCCGTGGGGCTTCCTGGCGCTCTTGAACGTCTTTCTCCTGATCGTGAACATGGTCGAGATTTTCTCCGCGATCGTCATCGTCGTCCCCATCATCGCGCCCATCGCGGCCCAATACGGCATCGATCCGGTCCATCTTGGAGCACTTTTTTTACTCAACCTCGAGATCGGCTACATGACGCCGCCCCTGGGGCTTAATCTCTTTCTATCGTCGCGCCGGTTCGACAAGCCGCTCCCGGAGCTATACCGCGCCGTCCTTCCCTTCTGGATCCTGCTTGTCGGGGCCCTGATGGTCGTCACCTATTGCCCGGCCCTGAGCCTGTGGCTGCCGCGCCTGCTGAAACTCCAATGAACCCCACGAAACCGACCCGAGAGCTCTCCCCCGAACAGAAGACCGCTTTGCTCAAGAAGATCCGAGAGTCGCACGCCTACCTCAAGGCGTACGCGGACATGGACTTCATGGGCCGCAAGGACCTGCGCGCCGTGCGTCTGCAGCTCGAGCTGCTGAAGCCCGAGCTGATCCTGCGCGAGCACAAGATCCGCTCCACGATCGTCGTGTTCGGCTCCGCGCGCATCCTCTCGGCCGAGGAGGCGAACCGCGAGCTCAAGCTCGCGAAGGAGAACCTCTCCGAGCGTCCCCGCGACGTCGAGCTCAAGCGCCTCGTAGCGGGCGCGGAGAAGAGGGTCGAGCTTTCGCATTGGTACGAGGAGGCGCGCCGCTTCTCGACGCTCCTGTCGAAGGCCCAGCAGGCCGGCCAGGACCTCGAGCACGTGATCGTGACGGGCGGCGGGCCCGGCATCATGGAGGCCGCCAACCGCGGCGCCTGGGAGTGCGGGGCGAAGTCGATCGGGCTCAATATCACGTTGCCGCACGAGCAGGATCCAAATCCGTACATCACGCCCGAGCTGTGCTTCCAGTTCCACTACTTCTCGCTGCGCAAGATGCACTTCCTGATGCGCGCCAAGGCGCTCGTCGCGTTCCCGGGCGGCTTCGGCACCCTCGATGAGCTCTTCGAGACGCTTACGCTCGTGCAGACCGGCAAAAAGCGCCCCCTGCCGATCGTGCTCGTGGGCAAGACGTTCTGGAAGCGGCTCGTGGACTTCGACTATCTCGCGGAGCAGGGCATGACCAACTGGGGCGACAACAAGCTCTTCAAGATGGTCGACACCGCGGAGGAAGGCTGGGACCACATCCGAAAGTTCTGGAAGTCCCACAAGGAGTCGCTGACCGCGTCATGATCCTCGCGGCCGTCGTCGCGGCCCAGCTCGCCGGCCCTGCGCTCGCGCTGACGCCGTTCGTCGAGCAGCTCCGGAAGGCGCAGGCTCGGGACGCTTCCGATCCCGAGCGCGTGGAGTTCGCGACGCGCGCCGTGCGCGCGTGGACGCCGCCCGACGGCCGCCCGCTGCTCGGACACGCGCACTTCGCGCGCGCGGAGGGGGAGGCGGCCATGTTCGACGATCCCGCCGCCGAGGAGGACCTCACAAAGGCTCTCGAGCTCGACGAGCGCAACGACAAGGCGCGCCTCATGCGCTCGCGCGCGCGCGCTTCCCTCGGAATGGGCATTACGGCCGAGCGCGACGCGCTCGACTACCTGGCGGCGCGGCGCGACGACCCGGAGGGCTGGCTGGCCCTGGGCGAGGCGCGCCTCGTCCAAGGGGCGAAGGCCGAACGCGGGGCGCGCGAGGCGTTCGCGAAGGCCGCGAGGTTCCTCGATGCGGGCGATCCCCGGCCCAGCCTGGGCGAGGGCCGAGCGTTCCTATCCGCGCGGCGCCACGCGGAGGCGCTCGCGGCGCTCTCAGCGGCCGCCGAGCGCCCGCAGAAGCGCCGCGGCGAGATTCTGACTTGGCGCTCGCGCGCCTACTCCGCGCTCGGCAACTGGGAAGCGGCGCGGGGGGACTTGAGCCGCGCGCTGCCCGACCTCGAGCGTACGTTCGACGAGCGCCGCCATTCGCCGGCCGTCAAGCGGGCCCAGGACGCGGCGCGCCTGACCCTTGCCGACGCGTATTTCCGGCGCGGCCTGGCGAGCGAGGCCCTCAGGGAAAAGGAGCCCGCGCTCGCCGACCACCGCCAGGCCTGCGCGCTCGGCCTGCCCGCGGGCTGCGCGCGCGCCGCCGCGCTCGATAAGCCCGAGCCGAAGGCGCCGCCGAAGCCGAAGAAGGCGCCGCGCAAAAAAAATCCGAAGGGCGAGCAGGGCGACCGGATCTATGCGAACTAGCTGTCTCGTCCTGCTGATGCTGCTCGCACCCGCGTCGGCCTTCGCGGGAGGGGCGAAGACGTCGCCCGCGGCGCAGGAGCAGCTCGACATCGGGCTCGACGCGCTCTACAGCCTCGAGTACGCGAAGGCGCGCCGCGCGTCGCGCAAGCTCATCGAGATCGAGCCCGACAACCCCTTCGGCTACCTCTTCGAGGCCGGCGCCATCTGGTGGCAGGCGTCGCAGGAGTACGGCCTCTTTAAAGACACGCCGACCTTGCAGGGCCTCTTCGAGCAGGATATCGAGGCGGGCGTGCGCAAGGCCGAGGCCTACATCGATTCCAAGGACAAGCAGACGAAGCTCGACGGCTACTTCGTGTCGGGCATGACCCTGGGCACGCGCGGCCAGTGGAACCTCATGAAGGGCAAGTGGTTCGACGCCTTCTTCGACGGCAAGAAGGCGATGAAGCACCTCAAGAAGTGCGTCAGGCTCGACGAGAGCTACGAGGACGTGTACCTGGGCCTCGGCGTGTTCGACTACCAGGCCGCGCATCTCCAGGGCATCGCCAAGCTGGGCGGGCTGTTCGGCCTGCGGGGCGACGAGAAGCGCGGCCTCGAGCGCATCCAGCGCGCGGTCGACAAGGCCGGCTTCGCGCGCAAGCAGGCCGCCCAGATGCTGACCTCGATTTACATCATCGATTTGCACGACGACGCGCGCGCCCTCACGCTCGTGCAGGGCCTGCGCAAGGACTTTCCGAACAGCCCCTACTTCGTTTTCCTCGAGTCGCTGCTGCGCCACCGGCTGGGCGACTGGGACGGCTCGCTGGCGCTCGGGCGCGATCTCCACAAGACGATCGCCGCCGATCCCAAGGCCTTCCGCCACAAGTGGCTGACCTTGGTCTGCGGCCTGTCGGGGGCGGACTGCCTGTCAAAGGCGGACATGGAGCGCGCGCTGGGCTGGCTCGACCACGCCGCCGACTCGACGGCCAAGGAAAAGCCCTCGACGTTCCGGACCTTGGTGCTCCTGCTGCGCGGCCAAGCGCTCGACGTGCTCGGGCGCCGCGACGAGGCCGTGAAGGACTACCAGAAGGTCGAGTTCCTGCCGCCGCTCGGGGAGTCGCGCGAGATCGCGCGCGCCTGCCTCGGGGCGCCGTGCGGCCGGGAGGCCGTGCTCAAGCGGCTGCGGGAAATGTCGAAAGAAGACTAAGCCGGGGCCTTGGGTTACTTGCGCTTGATCAATTCCGCGACCAGGGCGATCTCAGATTTGTTGAGGTAAGCGCCCTTCAGGTCCGGAGGAACGCCCGGGACCGCCTTCTTCTTCGCAAGGTCGGACGCGAAAAGGCGCGTGATGTGGCACTTATCGTAAGCGGCCGAATTTTCCTCGTTCCTCGGTCCTACCTGTTCGTCGCACAGCGCTTTGTCCTCGGGCGAGAGCTCCCGGGCGAGCAGGGCTTTTTGATAGGCGACGCGTGGATTTTCCTCAGCCCGCGCGGCCATGGACAAGAGGGGGAGGGCTAAGGCTACGAGAGAGAGGGTTAATTTCATGGGACCTCGTCGTGAAGCAGCTCGTTTCAGTTTAGCCCCGGCCCTCCGGGCTGTCAAGGGACCTTGCCCGCGAATTGTCGCCCTTTTTTGACGGGGGCTCCCCAGGGGCGTAACGATTGACAATTCGCGCATCCGTGCCTACACTGAGCGGAAGTTATGATTATCGCCTGGGTGCTTTGCCTCGCGCTCACCGCCGCGGCCGGACCCGTGACTCCGGCCAAGGAAGCCGCCAGCGCCGAAGACGCGGCCAGCCTCGATCTTCTGCTGGAGCGTCAGAACGAGGAGGAAAACATCCCGCCGGCCGGGGCTGTCGCCGCCGATCCCGAAACGCCTCAGCCGACCTGGGAGGAGAAGGAGGCCGCCCGGACCGCGGAATTCGACAAGCAGTTCGGTCCGGGAGCCTATGCCGGCATCATCGATTTCTCGAACAATTGCCGGCTCGCCGACGGCTGCAACCGTCTCAAGACCGCGCCCGTCATCAAGGTCGCTTATGATTTCGTGGATCTCGAAAAAGATGTAACGGGGAAAAAAGTCGAGCGCGAGTCCGCTCCGTACGAAGGGCGCCGCACGGAGATCAAGACGGGAATGCGCGCCGCAATGGAGGAGTTCCGGCCGAAGGCGGGACTGAAGCCCGCCGCCGTCGAGCGATTCATCACGGCCTCCGACCCCATCGTCAAAAAAATATTCACGAGCGAAGAGCTCGTTCAATACGCGCAACGCAGCGCCACCGCGGTCGATGCCGCCCCCGCATACGCTTATCTGGGCCAGGCCCTCAATGGCGCGGGGCGTCCCGGAAAGGCTCTTCAGGCCTTCGACTCGGCGCTTCAAAAACAGCCGAATAATCAGCAGGCGCTGGAAGGACGCGCGGTGGCTCGCATGACGATGGGTGATTATCCGGGGGCCGTCAGCGCCGCGCGCGACGCGTTGAATTCCTACCCGGACGATAAGAACGCCATGGCCGTGCTCAAGTTCTCGGAGGGGCGGACGCGCGCGGGAGCCATGATGGGCGCGGCCGGGGGCGCGGCGCGGCCTCCTTCCCCTGAGGACCTGGCCGCGGTGACGGGTGCGGCTCCCGGCGCCGGCTTTCCCGCTGCCTCGCCGGGCGGATCCGGCCGATTTTCAAGCGAAGTTCTGGCCGGGGCGGCGGCGGGGGCGGCCCGCGCAGCCGGAGAACAGGCCCGGAGCGCGGCCCGCGGCGCCTTGAAGCTCGGAGACTCCTCCCGCGCCCTCTCCATCCTCGATAAGGCGATCGCGCAGGAGCCGGGAAATCCCGCCTTGCTCAACCTGCGGGCTCAAGTCCTGGGCGGGCTCGGCCGCTGGGAGGAGGCGCTGCGGGACGCGAAGGCGGGCCTGGCCCAGGCGCCGGGAAACCTGGCCCTTCTCAATACCAAAGCGCTGGCGGAGAACCGCACGCGCCGCTTCAGCGACGCTCTCGCGACCTCGGAGCAGATGATTGCGGCGGACCCGCGTGGGGCCTGGGGGTACGCCAATCGCGCCCATGCGCGCGGCGGGCTCGGAGACAAAGCCTCGATGCTGTCGGACATCGCCCGGGCGGCGGAGCTCGATTCCAGTTTTCGCCCGATCGCGGATGCCGCGCCCGACCTGCCCATTCCGTCCGAATCCGACAACCTGTTCCTTTTCCCCGGCGAGGGCTCTAATGGCCTTTTGAGCGCCCCTGAGATCGATGCCCCGGCCCGCTCCCGAACCTCGGTCCTCCTCATCGGCGCCGGCGTCGCCGGAGCGGTGCTGCTCGCCTTTGCTCTTCTCGCCGTGGTTCTGCCGCCGCTCAAGAGGACAGCGGTCTCCGTGTTCACGCGGCGCCCGGCGGCTCCGGGACTCCCTTCGCCGCCCAAGTTCGTGGCGCCTCCTCCCGCTCGGACCGGAAACTTAATTCGCGGCCAGTATGAGATCATCCGCCGCGTCGGCGAGGGCGGCATGGGCGTGGTCTATGAAGGGACGGACCGCTCTCTCGGCCGGCGGGTGGCGATCAAGAAGATGCGCGACGAGCTTCGCCTCAACGCGCGGGAGCGCGACCGGCTCATCATTGAGGCGAAGACCGTGGCCTCGCTCCGCCATCCGAACATCGTGGACATCTACGCGACCGTCGAGGAAGGTTCTGACGTCTACCTGGTCTTCGAATACGTCGACGGCAGGACCGTGCACGAGCTGGTGCAGCTCAAAGGGCGCCTCGACCCCGCCGAGTCCGTCCGCGTAACGCGCGAGATGGGCGAGGCTCTGACCTACGCGCACTCGCGGGGCGTGATTCACCGCGACATGAAGCCTTCGAACGTGATGCTGACGGGCACGGGGCAGGTCAAAGTCATGGACTTCGGCATCGCGCGCATGGCCAAGGACGCGCTGACGCGCTACTCGATGACGAACACGGTCGTCGGCACGCCGCCCTACATGGCGCCCGAGCAAGAGCAAGGCGTGGTGCGCAAGGAGTCCGACGTGTACTCGCTCGCGATCTGCGCCTACGAGATGCTCACGGGCAAGCTGCCCTTCACCGGGGCCGCGTCGGAGATGCTCATGAACAAGATCAACATGAGCTGCCTCCCGCCCTCGCGCGCGATCGCGGGGCTGCCCGAATCGCTCGACGCGGTCTTCCTCATGGCCTTCCAGGCCGATCCGGAGCGGCGCTACCGCACGCCGCAGGAGTTCGTGACGGCGCTCTCGGCGGCCGCCGGCATCAACGATGATCCGGGCAGGCTTTAGCTATTTGGCTTCGACGCCATGACGCGCCGGCCTGCTTCCATGGCGAGCGCGGGATCCGAGCCGAACGGGCGCGAAAGCAGGGAGATGAGCTCCTCCGCCGCGAAGACCTGGGTGCGGCCGCTGCGGCCGCGATTGCGGACGATGCCGCGCACGGTGAGCTGATCGAGCGCCACGCGCACCGCCTGCTTCGTGAGCTTGAGCTGCTCAACGAGCAGCGTGATGGTGACGATGGGCTGACGCTGGAGGACTTCGAGCGCGCGTAGCGAAGCCGACGCGCCGCGGAATTTGGCGCGCGTCGTTTTTATAGGCTTCTACGAAGCCCGACAAGTAGAGCGGCATCTTGTCCGAGCAGGCCATTTGCAGCGGCCAAAGAGCCCGACCTACCCGTCCGTTTCCGTCCGGGAAGGGGTGGACGGCCTCGAAATGGGCGTGCGCCAGGGCCAGTCGCACGGGCAAGGTGAAGCCGCTGACGCCGGCGTCGCCGCGCTGAGCCAACGCCCCGTCGGCGAGCCAGTCGAGCACGCTCTTGAGGCTCGATGCGACGAAGGCGGGGGGAGCGGGGTTGTATGTCGATTCCTCCTTTCGAAACGATCCCCCAATTTGGACGACCGCCCGCCCTCGTCCGGGAGCGCGCAGAACTCCCGGCTCGCCGCGCAAGTTCGGGTCCTTGGCGACTATCTCCGCATGGATCCGGCGGACGGTCTCTTGCGTAAAAACCTTCTCGTGGAGCTCCGCCGCTCGCGCCAGATGGGTTTCCAAGGCGCTGGCGTAGCCCCGGACGGAATGCCTGCCGTCAGCGTTCGGTCCGTCGTTCTGGTCCGCGCCGGGAGTGAGAACCTCGTCTATGGTCGACCAGGTGCCCTCCAGCCGTGAGGACTCGACGGCTTCCCTGCGCACGAAATAGTAGCTGAGCAGCTTGTCGATCGGGCTTTGGGCGCCGAGGCGCTTGACGGTGTAGGGCGCGCGCAACAGGGCGGCCAATTCCTGCTTGTTCATAACATTGTCTTTGTATCGAAAAAGACAATGTTACTGAACGAGGAGGCTAAACGGCAGCGACGAGCGTCAGCGTGACGCGCCGGCCGCCGAGCTCGGACTTTTCGATCTTCGCCTCGCCGCCCCAGCGCCGCAGCGCGCGCCGCGCCAGCGGGAGGGCCAGCCCGGACGCGCCGACGCCCGGCTCGAAGGCGGCCTCGATCTCGCTCGGGAAGATCCCGGGGCCGTCGTCCTCGAAGACGAGCTCGATCTTCTTCGCGTCGCGCTTCGCCGTGATGTGGAGCTTGCAGCGGCCCGGCAGGATCTCGAACGCGCGCCGCAGGAGCTGGTCGAGGACGAGCTGCATGTCCGCCGCGTCGAGCATGGCGCGGCCCAGGTCCTCGGCGACCTTGACGTCGAGGCGGATGCCCTTGCGCTCGAGCGCGGAGCGCCAGTCCGACACGGCGCGCTCGATCGACGGGGCCAGCTTCTCGGGGCGGCCCTCGGGAGCCTCGTCGAGGTAGCGCTCGATGACGACGACCGTGTCGCTGAGGCCCGCCAGCGCGGACGCCGCGCTGCGCAAGGAGGCGGCCTCCTCGACGGTGAGCGCCACGACGGACGACAGCTCGCGCAAGCGCTCGTAGGCCGCGGCGGCGCCCGGGCGCAAGCGCGCGATCAAGGTGGCGGCCAGGCGGCGCGCGATCTTCTCCGCCTGGGAGCCCTGGACCGCGCGGACCTTCGACAGGTCGGCCTCCGTCTTGAGCAGGAGCTTGGTCTTCTCCTCGGCGGCCTTGGCCTTCGCGGCCGCGGTCTCA
>Ga0163144_10029943_pt1 | contig 10429 bp, 10 predicted proteins | sample OliLak19BULKMAT1_FD_123175 | JGI IMG/M metagenome (GOLD analysis project Ga0163144, IMG submission 123175) | Freshwater microbial mat bacterial communities from Lake Vanda, McMurdo Dry Valleys, Antarctica - Oligotrophic Lake LV.19.BULKMAT1 | ecosystem: Environmental > Aquatic > Freshwater >...
AGGTGTCGCGGAAGGAATTCTCCGGCGATTCAATAGAATCCCCCGAGCGGGGGACGTCAGTCCCCCGGTTCTCCTCCGCCTCTTCCGCCAACACAGGCGCAACGGTATCCCTCGGTTCGTCCCAACCGGGAAGACTCTGCTGCTGCGGATGACGTGATTTTTTGGGCATGGAGCCTAAGCGAAATGTTTCAAGATGGATTTTTAGTATGGTGAGCAGAGAGGCGATGCACAGTCGCTAACAGATAATCGTGATAATCCGGACGTTTTCGATCCGCATACAAGAACTGAAAGTTCAGACTGTAAGGTTCAGCGGTATCGATCTGGAGATTCAAATTACCAGGGCCTCCCTGCAATGAACACGCGATGCCAGATTTCTGTAGGAACTCATAACTCTGTAAGATGCAATCGAATTCATTTTGCTGTTGCTTCATCAACAATCGCTTTGCGGCAGCCGTTGGATTTTTCCGTAACCAATCGACGACCGAAAAACGCACATAAGAAATATCGTGATCTAGCCATTCCGCTGCCGCGTCAATTTGGTCCTCCGCAAGTAAGTCCAACTCGCATTTGAGCAATAACTGAAACTCCCAATCAGACTGGTTGCTTTTAAGGACATGTTGTCGTGCAGTCTTGAACACTTGAGCTGACAGTTCTCGATCCTTGGTGCTTATAGTCGGGGAATCAAACGGTGAGGGGAGTTCATCATAGTCGCGTTTAGGTACGTTTGGATTAAATTCAAAATCAGATGCTTGAAAATCTAGGGATAATTTTTTTGAGATTTGTTCAAGCAATTCGGGCATCATTGGATCGTTCGAATAGTCGATTATGGTTCTCGGTTTTTGCCATGCTTCGATTACACAAGCAAAGAATTCTTGGAGCGAATGATAGGCAAGTATGTCGTCACCATCATGCGAAGCATTGATGATGCAGCCTGATAGAGGTCCCTTGCAGGCAACGTAAAAGGGATTCGAGTTATTTTGTTCGTTGATTGCGACTAAACCAAAGATCGTATCAGCATACCAGTCATAAGTCGTTATTATTTGTGACAGATCTAGCAAATTACACAATGGATGCGTTTCCGAACGAAGCCCATTCATTATTGAAAAATATTCACGCACTTCATGCGGTAGTAAAAAACCTACTTTCGACTCAAATTCCTGAATTTCCTCTTCCTTTACGCCGCGCGTGGGTTCGGCTTCCGCTAATTCGCAAATCGTCTTGAATAGGTTCGTTAGTGACATGGTGAAAAAACCAAACTTGATATTCTTGGATCATCACATTGACCTCAACCTTCTTAATCCAACATCGCTTCAATCCTCAACCCTTCATCCGAACCCGCGGCTCGGCGGAATTCTCGCCCTCCCCAAACTCCGCCTTCTTCATTCTTCACTCCCGCCTGCATCCCTCGTCTCTCGCCTCGCCTCCCGTTCCGCCGATGCCGTCGGCGGCTTTGTGGTCACTTCACCTCATGCACAATCGCCATATTGTGCCCCCCGGTTCCCAGGCCGTGGCCAGCGACCAAAACCATTTTATCCCCCGGCTTCAAACGCCCTTGCAGCAGGCCCCAGCGGCTGACGTGCTCGGTAATTTGCAAAAAGTCCTTCGCGTTCACGCCGGCCAGCGGAGTCACCCCCCAATAAAGGCACATCTGCCGCAGCGTCGCTTCCGAATCGCTCACGCCGATCGTCGGGACCGCGCCGCGCATTTTCGACAGCGCCAACGCCGTCATGCCCGAGCGGCTGGCCGCCACGATCAACTTCGCGTTCAGTTCCAGCCCGATCGCGTTGGCTCCCCGGACCACCGCTTGCGTCACCGGCAATAAGCCTTCGGGCAGTTTGTCGGGCTGGGGGAGGACCGCGCGGCCGGTGAAATAGACCTCGGTCGCGTGGGCGATCCGTTTCATCATTTCGACCGCCAGCCGAGGGTATTTGCCGATCGCCGTCTCGCCCGAGAGCATCGTCGCGTCGCAGCCGTCAAGAATCGCGTTGGCCACGTCGGTCACTTCGGCGCGGGTGGGGCGCTTCGATTGCTCCATGCTGTCGAGCATTTGCGTGGCGCAAATCACCGGGCGTTGATAGCGATGGCACATCGCCACGATCTGTTTTTGCACCATCGGCATCTTGGCCACATCGATTTCGACGCCCAGATCGCCGCGTGCGACCATCACGCAATCGGTCGCTTCGACAATCGCTTCGAGGCATTCCAACGCCTCGGGCTTTTCAATCTTGGCCACCACTTTGGCCTTCGAGCCGCGGGTCCGGAGCAGTTCCTTGAGCAGGCGCACTTCGACCGGCGAGCGAACGAAGCTGAGGCTGACGAAATCGATGCCCACCTCAGCCGCCCAGACGGCGTTTTGCCAATCCTCATCGCTCATCGACGAGACGCTGAGCTTGGCTCCCGGCAGGTTCACTCCTTGGCGACTGCGGATCTCGCCTGATTGCGTCACGCGGCAAACGGCGTAGTCAGTCCCTTTTTCTTCGACGATCATACCGACCGTGCCGTCGGCTAGCATCACGGTGTTGCCGACGAGCAATTCATCGACCAACGCTTCATAGGTCGTGGTCAGTTCGTTGGGACCGTTGATCGTAGTGCCGCGGATAAACCGGATTTGCTGTCCTTCACGCAATTCCATTAGATCGTTGGGGAGTTCGCCCAGGCGAATCTTCGGCCCGGCCAGATCGGCCAACAGGGCGATGGGTCGGCCGATCGTTTTGCTAATTTGCCTGACCCAGCGGACGATTTCGAGATGGTCGTCGCGAGTGGCATGGGCCATGTTCAAGCGAAAGACATCGACCCCGGCGTGGACCAACTCGGTCAGTTTGGCTTCGCCGCGGCAAGCGGGACCGACGGTGGCGACAATTTTTGTCCGCGTGTCGAAGGTGGTTTGCGGCACGGTACTCATGGTTTCCATTCCTTGGTTGGAGAGACGAGGGATATTGTAGTTTTATGCGCCGAAAGGGAGCATGATTATGCAGCGCGAAAGCTATTCCGCACCGATTTCCGCCGGCCTATTTCAACACAACGCGAACGAACGCTCCCCGCAGTCTCGACTCTCCGCATCTCGCCCATTAAGTTACACCCTGGCCGGGCGTTCCGCGAGTCCCGTGGTTGGGTTTTTTGGATTATGAAGTGGAATGTGTTCCGTGTGCCACTGGCGTCCCGCCAGTGTTGTGCTGTGCAAATCAGCATCGTAGGGTGGGACTAGCCGCCAAATAATATCGCCTGGTGATAAACATTATCGGCACTGTGCCACCATGCCTGAAAAATGGTGGGACAGCACCGGCATGAGTAAACGATGAAATGTCGTTTTTTCGGCGGCTTGTCCCACCCTACACCGACACCCTACGAAATTGCTTTCCCCCCCCAATGACCCCCGACGAATCGCCCACACCCGAATCTGAATCGCAACGCGGAGCGTTGCCCCACACCAGTCGGTTGCGGCGGATCGCAATAGGTATCGTCATGCTCTTTGGCGGCGCGCTTGTGGGGTTGGTGTTGTCAATTTATCTCTTTCGCAAGAACCCCCCGCCGCTCTTTACGCCACAAGAGTTCGCCGCCGCCCAGGCGCGGTGGGAAGCGGCTGCGATCCGTGATTACGATCTGGAACTGGAAGTCGAAGGAGGACAACACGGGAAATATCGCGTGACGGTTCGCGGCGGCGCGCCGACCGCCGTGCTGCGAAATGATCAACCTGTGCCGGAGCGGACATGGCATTATTGGACCGTGCCCGGCCTATTTAAGATCATGGCCGAAGATCAGGCCGGGCTCGATGATCCGCAGCGCGTCTTCCAGGCCCCGCCCGGCGCCAAGGTGGTCCTGCAGGCCGAGTTCGATTCGCAGTTGGGCTACCCCGCACGCTATCGCCGCGCGGTGTTGGAGACAGGCAATGAAACCTCGTGGCAAGTCACGCGATTTGCGGAAATCCCGTAGGAGAAACGCGTTCCACACTACGATTTGGTGCCTTATCTACCACTGTTTTGCGTTCTAATCACCCGCCTAGTACAATCATCCGCATGGGGAAACAACCAAGTATCACAACCGCACTTCGGGAGAAATCCAGATGAGTCAGAATCGTCGGCAATTCTTGCAGCAGACCACCGGCATCGCGGCTGCCGGCTTGGCCGCGCCGTATCTCTTCACCTCCGCCTACGCGGCCCAGGAGAGCAAAAACGACCGCCACACCATCGGCTGCATCGGCACGGGCGACCGTTGGAAACAGATCATCAACGGCACCAAGCCGTTTGGCGATGTCGTGGCCGTGTGCGACGTTGACCGCGGTCACGTCGAAGAAGGAAATCGGATCGCGGCCGGCGGCAAGGCCGAAATGTTTGAAGACTACCGCAAGGTACTCGACAATCCCAAGATTGACGTGGTAACCGTCGTCACGCCCGATCATTGGCATAGCAAGATCGCCATCGAAGCGATGCAAGCCGGCAAGCACGTCTATTGCGAAAAGCCCCTAACGTTGACCATCGACGAAGGGAAGCAAATCTGCAAAGTGCAAAAGGCGACCGGCAAGACTTTTCAAGTCGGCACCCAACAACGGAGCGAAATGAGCGGTGTCGATGGAACGGGCAAACGCTACCCGCATCAGTTTCTGCAAGCCGTCGGCCTTGCGCATGACGGCCGCTTGGGCAAGATTCGCCGCGTGGAGTGTTATATTGGCGGCGCGCCGACTTCGGGCGAGTTGCCCAAAATTCCCGTCCCGGATGGTCTCAATTGGGACCTGTGGCTGGGGCAAGCTCCCAAGGTTGATTTCATCGGAAATTTGCCTGCCGATGGGAAGGGTTTTGGTCAATCACGCTGCCATTACGAATTTCGTTGGTGGTATGAATACTCCGGCGGCAAGTTGACGGATTGGGGCGCGCATCACGTCGATATCGCGACCTGGTTGATCGGTATGGATCATTCGGGCCCGACCACCGTAAAACCCGTCATGGTAAAGCACCCGGTCGAATTTAAAAACGGCTACCCAACAGTTAATAATAAATACAACACGGCGGCTGAATTTGAAGTGCAGTGCATCTACCCCAACGATGTCGAGCTGATCATCCGTCACGAACCGGCTCCTGGCACCAACCGCCCCGAAGGGAACGGCATTTGGGTCGAAGGGGAAAAGGGAACACTGTTCGTCAGCCGGAGCAAACTGATGGGTCCGGCCGCTGAAGGACTCAAAGAAAACCCGCTCTCAGCCGAACTGCTAATGAAGTTGAACAAAGGGAAAAAGCCGGGGGCGAACATGGCCGGCACCAACCCGCACATGTACAACTTTTTCGATTGCCTCCGCAACGGCGGCATGCCCACCAGCGACGTCCACACGCATCACCGTTCGATGACCACCTGCCACCTGGCGAACATCGCGATGCGGCTGAACCGCCCGTTGAAGTGGGATCCGGTCGCCGAAGAAATCGTCGGCGACAGCGAAGCCAACGGCTGGCAAAAACGCGAGCAACGGAAGGGGTTTGAGATTAAGGCGTAAAGTTGTGGCGGATTTTGAGTGTTTGCGAAGTTCAATTTTAACCCCGGCGGACTGAGCGATAAGCGCGGTCCGTCGGGTTTTTTCGTAGCGGTGGCTTTCAGCCGCCGATTGTCAGGAATTAAGTCGGCGGCTGCGTCCGCCGCTACGAGTTTGCTCATCGGCCGCTCACAATCCGCAGGGGAATTTTCGGGGATTTGCCCTCTTTTTTTAATCAAGTAACACGCCGATTTCTAGTAAATAATAACTTTTTTTAGAAGGCAATTTGATTGACAAGGAGCCAAGCCGGCGGTAAGTTGAGCGAATCAATGGAAAGCAATGCGTATTCAGGGCCGTTCGACCCAATCGCATCGCAGCCGAAACCTTGAGGGTCAGCAGGGAAATCACGCAAACACGAACGGGCAGTTCTTGTAGGGGGGCAGAAATGTTGCAAACTTGCTTTAGGGCCGTCGCCGGCGGAGCGTTAATTGTCTCCGGCTTGTTGGCGATCTTCGGCCTGACCGGTTCCGCGGTCGATTTGGCCAATCCGGAACTGTTAGCGGCGGAGGTCAAGATCGCCGTGGGGTCGGTGGTCGCGTTGGGTCTTCTAGGAACAGCTTCGCGCTGGTTGGGAGTTGCCATCTACGCGGCGTTCGTGATTTATCTTGGTTTTGAAATTGCCATGGTCAAGTCGGTTTCGTGCGGCTGTTTCGGTAAAGCGGTCGTTTCGCCTTGGGCCGTGCTGACTTTCGATTTGTTTGTGATTGGCGGCTTGATCGCGTCCGGCGGCGTTGCGGCGGCGAGTAATCAAACTCGACGGCGATGGTCTGGCGTAATCGCGGTGGGGTTGGTCGTCGCGGCGGGGATTGTCAGTTGGCAGATCGCGCCGACACTGAAGTTAAACGCGTCAACGCCGTCTTTGGCCATTCCCGTTGATCCGACGGCGTGGATCGGACAAAAGCTACCGATCCTGGACGAGATCGACATCGGCGGCGAATTGGCGGAAGGTCGCTGGGGCGTGGTATTGTATCGCCAGTTTTGCAGTTGCGATCCGAATGCGTTGGCAAAGCGGTTCCCGCAACGTTCGGTGGAAAAGCCAATGCGGTACGCGGCCGTTTTGTTGGCCGGTGCCGGTAACGATACGGCTTCAGTGCTGCCTGATGATGTGCGACGCGGTCGCGTGGTGGCTGATAAACCGCAACCGATTTTTGCCCCCGTCTATGTCGTGTTGGATGACGGCGTGGTGGTGAGCGTGGAACGCGATGAGTTCGTTAGCGGAACGTGAGGTTTCTGCTGGGTGGCTGAGCGAGTTCAGCCGATGTCGTTTTGATGTCAATTCAAAATTCAAAATTCAAGACTCAGGGTTTCGCCGGTTCACCGGTGATAGAGTTATGCTTTTTTGCCATCTTTCAGCTTCCCGGAGAATGACAAATGACACGTTTCACAAGTCCGACAATCAGTGTTTTGGCCTTCGTCTTCATTTTTTTGGGCTCTTTGCCGTTGGTGCAATCTGCGAACTGTCCGGATATGAATAGTTTTAGCTGCCGAAAAAGGGGGCCATGTAACACCGTTGCCTGCAAAACTGATGCAATCCATGACGAATTTGCGTGGAAGTGCGTGAATCCTTCGGATGTCAATTCCTGTCGCGCCACACTTTATTTCGCATTACAGTGTGGCAATCAACCCGGTTCTCAGATCTGTTGCGTTCGTGAGGGGCATACGAAAGTGCATCCGACAGAACCGAATTGCAACGGACCAAAAGTGGAGAACGCATTTCTGGTGGAATTGACAACCAGTGTTTGTGATAACGCAGACGCATGCTGGTTCGCTTTTTAGGTTTTGAGTCTGTTTCATCTTGGGTAATTGTCGCCGTTGAGGTACCATCATTTTCGGTTAGGCCATTTTTTGTGATCCGGCTCATCCTATCATGGCGCCTGAGTTATGGAGTGCGAATCGATGAAGCGAAACCACATGGCAGTGGCAATAGCCCTCTGTTTGAGCGCACTCTTCTCTGCAGGGGTAGCTGAATGCTATTCGGCGGAAAATCTGCCATCGGCGACAGCACAGCGGATTGAGCAACGGTTAGCCGCTATGCGAAATATCCAAATTGACTTTGATTTGGAAGAGGCATTTACTCCTCGCATTACAAAAGAACAGTTAGAAATGATGGAGTCTCTTCGCGCCAAGGGAGCCAACCATACTTTCCCGCTCTCAGGAATCTTTAAGTATCACTGCTCTTGGTTGGTTCTCGATGATAAAGTTCGCCTTGAAAGCCATCCCACCGAATCGACTGCGGCTCGCAAGCCAAGCCAAGAACTCATCGTTTCCGTGTTTAGAGATCGACAGGAAAAATTGTTCGACAAATCGAATTCACCAACAAAAGAGCAATACGGCTCCGTCGCAATGAAATCCGAGTATCCAACATCACACATCGACGTAGTTTTAGGACTTCGGATTGCGGGAGATAAATTCTTCATAGACAAAAACGACTTGTCTAAGTTTATAGTTCAGTCGATCGATGAGGAACAAGTCACGCTCACGCGTTTATTCGAGCAAAGGACGCACCGGATCGAACTTTCACAGAAATATGGGTTTGCGCCCATTCGATACCAGATTTTGATTGACGGCGAGGTGAATTCCGATTGGCGGATGTCTGAGTTTTCTCATGTGACCGATTTCTGGTACCCCAGGAAAGCCGAGAACATTACTCAATATAAGGGGTACGAGAATGGCAAGAAATCGATTCGTGTTCGAAATTTGTTGTTAAATTCACCTAACAACTTAGCCGCCAGTTATCCGATTGTGTTTCCGAACGGAACACTCATTGTGGATAGGAGGTTAGACGAAAACTTTAAGATCGTTACAGGCGATCAAGTTATTGACGATAATAAGATGCATACGGCGATGGGAAAGCCCGATGAATCGCTTCGTTACTGGATTCTCGCTGCCAACGCAGTGATAGTCGTAGCAATCTGCGCGTTCGTAATTTATCGGCGTTACAAGGCGCGTGGCGTAGAAGGTCGTTAGTATGGCGGATCGTTTAGCGATTAGTGCGTTGAAGGACAAGTCGATTCAGTTTGTCTTGACCGCGTTTGATGATCAACGTCGAGTCAGGCGGTTTCTTAGCAAACGAAATTGCGCTTTGTGTCTGGGAGTGATCACTTTCTTGATCACGAGCACCCCTGTCGTTCTTGGAGTTTTGATTGCCGTCTCCACGACCGAGAAAAGCATTCTCGAAGCTTGTTCAAGTTACGATGGCCAGCATTACCGCGAAATCGCCGTTGCCTCGTATTCATACGATCCCGCCAAGCCGTCGAACATCGCATTCTTTCCTGCCTATCCGCTGCTCGTTCGTTTGTTTCGGGTAGCGATCTCATGGAGTGCAATTAGTTTCTTGTTGGTTGTTCCGAATCTGTGCCTTTTGGCGAGTTTCGTTTTGCTGTTCAAGTACCTCCGGGCGCGTAACGGGGCGTTGAAATATTGCGACGACGATCCAAGTAAAGAAACAGAATGCGTTGGTTTCAACTCGGCCCAGCTTATCGCGGTACTCGCCTTCGGGCTGTTTCCCACGTCGTTCTTTTATCGGATGGCCTATTCCGAGTCGATCTTTCTGTTGGGAAGTATCGTCACGCTCTTGGCCATCGCTCAGAAACGTTGCGTTGTCCTTGTAGCGCTTTGCGCCGGCTTCACGACCGCCACGCGCCCTGTCGGCATCGCGTTGCTTTTGCCGGTCTTGCTTTATCTGTGGCAGCTAGCTCCGTCATGGCAGCGGTTTTTCTTGCGCGCCTGCTGGGTTGCTCCACTCGCACTGTGGGGCTTGCTGGCTTACATGGCCTTCCAGTGGTTGGAATTTGGCGATCCGCTCGCATTCGCCAAGACGCAGTCGCATTGGCTGATTGGCTCAAACAAATACCACGATGAGAAATGGCTGAGCTTGTTAGCCTTCGAACCGATCTGGCGGGTTTACGATTCCAGTTATCCCGGCTACTGGGAGAAGATAGGACCGCCGAACGTGTTCTGGAATTTGCAATTCGCCAATCCGCTGCTGTACGTTTCGATTTTCGCGTTGGTGATCGTGGGAATAGTGCGCGGCTGGCTGAATCGCTTTGAGGTCTCCTTTTCAATCGGCGTGTTATTGATTCCTTACGTGACGCGCGCTGCGGAAATGTGCTTTGCCAGCCACGGTCGTTTCGCCGCCGTCGCTTTTCCGGCGTACATCGTCGCGGGGAAGCTTATTGCAAGCTGGCCAAATTATCTCAAAATCATTATCGGCCTGCTGTTCGCCGCGCTGCTTTGCCTTTACACGGTCTGCTTTGCGGGGGGGAACGGTTTTTTCTGAACATTAATTTAATTGAATGCGATTCTAATTCTGCTAGCAAATCACTTGTTCTTGCTCTCCACAGCACAGCTGCGTATTTGGTATGATTGCCGTGAAAATGAGATTGCCAAATCAATCATTACTTAAGATGTTTACGAGGAGAATAATGATGAAGCAGCGACAATCTTTCCAGCAATCCGCCTTCACCCTCGTCGAACTCCTGGTCGTGATCGCGATCATTGGATTGTTAATCTCTTTGCTCATTCCCACGATTCAATCCGCGCGCGAGGCGGCGCGCAGGTCGTCTTGCCAGAACAACATTCGCCAAATCGCCTTGGCAACAACGCATTTTAACGACGCGCAGAAACACTTTCCCACGGGCTCATTTTTGGGAAAGCAAGATATTGGCGTGAACGGCAAAGCTTGGAGTTGGCTGGCATTGATTTTGCCGTATCTCGAAGAAGACTCACTCCACAAACAAGGTCAGGTGGGTCGTGTTAAACTGACGGAAAGCCGCATCTTGGCGGTTCGAATGGCGGTCACTAATCTGAAACGCAATTATGCCGATAAAAATTCTGCCGGACTTGGCAGTTGGTCTTCGTAAAAACATGGCTGGACGTTATTAGCGGTGTGGGTTCTTACATCCTCGCCTCTGG
>Ga0163144_10029944_pt1 | contig 10429 bp, 6 predicted proteins | sample OliLak19BULKMAT1_FD_123175 | JGI IMG/M metagenome (GOLD analysis project Ga0163144, IMG submission 123175) | Freshwater microbial mat bacterial communities from Lake Vanda, McMurdo Dry Valleys, Antarctica - Oligotrophic Lake LV.19.BULKMAT1 | ecosystem: Environmental > Aquatic > Freshwater > Lake...
TATTCAGGCTTGTATATCATCAAAAACAAACCTGAAAGCTCGTGGAGTATGATTGAGAAAACGCTAAGTTCTGAGGAATTTTTGAGGTACATCCGAATCACAGGTAAAGATTTTTCGGGAGGTTATAAGTCCATTACTTCTAAACAAATCAAAGAGTTTAGAATCAAGAAGTGAGATTTTTAGAAGCGAGATTCTTAAACTTTCCAAGTCTGCCAGACTTAGAAAGTTTCTCCATAAAATATTTTTCGCCTTGTCAATAGTAAGTCTCACGCAGTTATATTCGTCTGCACGTGTGATTGTGATGTAGTCGCTTGTGAGGACACAGGCAACGGCGAAATCAACTAATTTAATTCCAAATTCACATTAAAAAAAGGATATGAGAAATGAATTTTATTTTCAGATAGAAGTGTCTAATGAACAATTAGAATATGCTACTAAATTAGTAGAACACTCTATTCAGCATCACTCTGTGAGTGATATATTTCAAAATGACCCTGATGGCAAAAAACGCCAAAGAGAGTTTAGACTAACAGGAACACTAGGAGAGGTGATGTTTGCGGATGCTTATGAACTCAAAAGACCTCATCGCTCTTTTGGGGCAGTAGATGGGCAAGATGATGGACAAGATTTTTTATTAGAAATTGATGGAAAGACTTACTCTTTTGACATAAAATCAATGGGCAGGAAAAACAATATCTTTAAAGAAAATTATGTCTTAAATCTACCTAGCTATCAGATGCAAAAGAGCAGTAGCCTCACAGATTATTATTATTGTATCAGTTTGCACCAGTTTAATGAGCGTTATATTGCTTCATTTATAGGCTTTGTTTCCAAAAAAGAAATCCAATTAGGGAAAACAGGTGTTTTGTATCAATCAGGCACGAAGAGAATCAAAGATGATGGCAAATTCTTTACCTTTCAGAGAGATACTTATGAGGTAGATTTTAAAGACATTAGTACGCCTCTCCTCACTCCAAGAATAAAAAACCTTGCAGGCTTTCAACTCAAAAAAATACTAGCTCCTTTTAAAAAATGAGAGTAAAAAAACACCTATTTTTTTAAAGAAATAGGCGTTTTTTGTTGAATCCAAGTTTTAAATTATTTTTGTGCAGCTTTCGCTTTTTCCATCTCTTCCTTGAGGGCTGTGGAGATAAGTTGGTAGATTCCTTCCCAAGCTTCTTTGGTTTCTTCATCCCATTTATCACCCAAGATGTTTTCTAGCATGTGTATCAGTGCCTTGCCAAACACCCCAAAATGAGTTGTAGGTACTCCATATTGTACGTGGCGTTTTGCCAATGCTCTTACTTCATCATTAAGATTTTCAAGTTTATTAAGCTTGGTGATGATGAGTGTGATGGCTGAGAGTAATTTTTGATCTTGTTTTTTGATGTTTTCCTTAAACAAATCACTGAGACTAGGAGCTAAATCAAATAAAACGGTATAAAATACTTCTCCTGCTTGGTGTGAATGTGCAATGACCTCCCCCCACGTATCACGAATTTTTTGGAGTTGATTATCTGAGAGTTTAGGCATAATATAAAAGATGAATTTTTATTAAAAAGATGATAAGCAAGAAAGACTCTTAATTCGTCTTTTTTTGCTTATCAATCCCCTTAGGTATAATTTAGATTTATTTTTTCTTAGCAGTACCATCTTCACCCATTTCGTACTCGTCTCCTTGCGCTTCTTTGGCATTGATAGGTCTAGTGCCCTGTAGGGTCAGAATATAACTTGATACATTTTGCATTTCATCAGGTTTGAGTTTTTTCTCCCACGAAATCATTCCCTTTTGAGTTACACCATATTTAATGGTTTTGAAGACTGATACAACATCTCCTCCGTGTATCCAATAGGCATCTGTGAGGTTAGGGCCTGTGCCTCCTTCTAAGTTTTGTCCGTGGCAAGCCACACAATTTTCCACAAAAAGTGCTTTACCAGATTCTATAGCAGCTTTATCATCTTTCACAAAGGCAACATTGGTCTCGTCTATATTATTCGCCTGCGTCTTTTTATACTCAGCTACTTGTATGGCAGCAGCTTGCATAGACTGGTCATACTCTTGGATAGAGAGTGGCGATATATTCAGTACGTGGTAGTTAAACATATAAATAATTGCAAAGACTATTGTGCCATAAAACAGATATACCCACCAAGGTGGCAAATGATTGTCTAACTCACGAATACCGTCATAGTTGTGGTCGAGCAATATATCTTTTTCTTGTTCAATGGGTACTGCCCTAGTAAGTAGATTTTTATCTAGACTTGTCCAGATGTCTTCTACTTCTTCACCTTGTATCTCTTTAAAGACTACTTGGCGAATCACTACTAGTGTGTACATCACAGTAATCAATACGAGTATAATCAAGAAAATAACCGCACTGATGAGTGTAAGTAAGATAATTTCTTCTTGGGACATGCTCGGGGCTTTAGGGGCAGCTGCCTCTTGTGCAAATGCTTCAATGCCTGTGCCTAGCCAAAGTAGAAGCATGAAGCCTCCTACTCTAGTTATTTTATGCAATATGGATTTAAAGTTTGGTTTCATATCTTTAGATTTTAGGTTCATTTAGCTCATCATCCGATTCTAGAGGGAGATTTTTCATATCATTGATGTGTCTTTTGCTAAGACCTGATACCCAGAAAAATAGACATATAAAAAAGGAAAAGAATATGAGTAATGAGATAATTGGATAGACTTCTATATTTTGGATACCTTCGAAATAGTGCTTAAACATAATAGTATAGTTTAGTGGTGCAAGCTTTTATATGTACTTGCACCATGTTTGTTTTTATTGATTAGTTGTGGCTTCTTCCCCTTCAGGCTTTACCTTAATGTCTGTTCCGAGGCGTTGCAGATAGGCAATCAAAGCAATGATTTCTTTATCTCCCGAAGTTTTGATTTTAGCTTCTTCTTTGAGGCGAGCTACAATACCTGCTGCTTGTGCTTTTACGTCTTTTTCTACTTCATTCTCATAACCTTCAGGATAAGGGACACCTAGCTGACGCATGGCAGTGATTTTTTTCTTAATCACTTCTGTATCATAGTTACTCTCAAGCATCCAAGAATAAGAAGGCATAATAGACCCTGGTGACATCTGCTGTGGCTCTAGCATGTGAAAGTAGTGCCAGCTATCACTCCTAAGACCTCCTTCACGGTGTAAGTCTGGGCCTGTACGCTTAGAACCCCACAAGAATGGATGATCATAAACAAATTCACCTGCCTTGGAATACTCTCCGTAGCGTTCGGTTTCATCTCTAAATGGACGCACCATCTGCGAATGACACCCTACACAGCCTTCACGGATGTATAAATCTCTTCCTTCTAGCTCTAAAGGAGTATAAGGTTTTACTGAGGCAATGGAAGGCACATTAGACTGAATCATCATAGTAGGTACTATCTCTAAAATACCACCAGTAGCAATGGCAATGAATGTCAAAACACTAAAAAGAATTGCACGACGCTCTAGGCCATGGTGCCAGCCTTCATTGGGCTTAGCTTCATATTTTCTGGGTAAAGCAGGAGCTTCTGCACTTTCGTTACGGATAAACTTCCCAGCACTTGCTGTCTTCATTAGGTTATAAACCATAATGAATACACCACTTAGATACAAAGCTCCTCCTACTATACGCAAAGCATACATAGGCAATATCTGCGTAACTGTCTGCAAGAAGTTACTATATACTAAGAAGCCGTCAGGAGAGAACTGCTTCCACATCAAACTCTGAGTAAACCCAGCTACATACAATGGCAAGGCATAGAAGATAATACCTAATGTTCCTAACCAGAAGTGGGTATTGGCTAATTTAACAGAGTGTAGCTTAATATCCCACATTCTAGGTACAAGCCAATACATCATTCCAAAAATCATAAAACCATTCCAACCCAAACCAGCTACATGGACATGTGCGATTGTCCAGTCAGTATAGTGCGAAATCCAGTTTACATTTTTAAGAGAAAGCATTGGCCCTTCAAAAGTAGCCATCCCATACGCCGTAACTGCTACTACCATAAATTTCAAAACAGGATCTTCTCTCACTCTATCCCAAGCACCACGCAAGGTAAGCAACCCATTGAGCATACCACCCCAAGAAGGAGCAATCAGCATAATAGAAAATACTGTTCCTAAGCTTTGGGCCCAATCAGGCAAGGAAGTATAAAGCAAATGGTGAGGACCTGCCCAGATATAGATAAATATCAATGACCAAAAGTGAATGATAGAAAGCTTGTAAGAATAAACAGGACGATTAGCTGCCTTAGGCAAATAGTAATACATCAGACCTAAGAAAGGCGTAGTTAAGAAAAATGCCACCGCATTGTGTCCGTACCACCACTGCACTAGAGCATCTTGCACACCAGCGAATACATAATAACTCTTAAATAAGCTAATAGGCAATTGTATAGAGTTGAAAATATGCAATACTGCTACAGTAATAAAAGTAGCCAAGTAAAACCAAATCGCTACATACATGTGTCGCTCACGGCGTTTAAGGATAGTGCCAATCATATTGATACCAAACACAATCCATATTACTGCAATCGCAATATCAATAGGCCATTCTAACTCAGCATACTCATGGCTAGTGCTATAACCTAATGGAAGTGTAATCGCTGCTGCCAAGATAATCGCTTGCCAGCCCCAAAAGTGAATGTAACTCAAAGCATCACTGAATAGCCTTGCTTTCAAGAGACGCTGCAAAGAGTAATAAATCCCTGCAAACATAGCATTGCCCACAAATGCAAAAATTACTGCGTTGGTATGCAATGGTCTGATTCTGCCAAAACTCGTAAAAGGAATCCCCATATTGGCAGCAGGATAGACCAGTTCTATGGCAGCCAACAGACCAACCGACATGCCTACAATCCCAAATACAGTAGAAGCAATCATAAAAAGACGGACGATATTATTATCGTAACTAAATTTCTCAATCGTCAGGCTTTGCTGCCTTTCTTCAATAAGTATATTTTTATTTTCTATCATACTTTTTTCTGTTTTGAACCTTATTATAAGCTCTTGAAGGTAAATTTTAATTTCATTACTTCAAAAGTAAGAGTCAATCAGAGAGATTAATATGATATAGATAGGGGAATAAACTGACTTTTGTCAGTTTATTAGCTGATAGGCTAAAATTGATATATATGTTGCTTTAAAAAATTGAGTAAACTAAAAAAAACCACCTTTTTTTATTTAAAAAAGGTGGTTTTAATCTTAGATACTGTAAAATAATGTTTGAATTAAAGAAGTGTTCTAAAACTATCGTAAAGATTCCTTATTCTGTCTTCTTCTCTCGGCAAGCTCTTCCGAAATATCTTCTATCTTAATTAGAATAGTCGTGACCTCCTCATTCTCATCTTTTTCAGGGATAATGGTGATTTTATGCAAAGAAATATTTTTTAAGATTTTATTGATGAGAATTTCTTCAAATACAAGGCTTTCTCCAGCAAATGCCCCATCAATATATGCCATCCACTCATCAAACTTGGTCATCGGGAAGATATCAGGCAAATGATAATCAGGCTGTAAACAAAAATTCCACTGATTAAAGAAAGCCTTTGTTTTAAAAGAATACCTCTTACAGAAATACTCTCGATTTATACGCACTACCACAGAATCTAGGCACTTGTCTAGAAGCCTGATTACTTCATCTTTTTCAGCTAGTTGATAATCAGCAGTAATAAGTTTAGAGTCTAATTCTATTTGTAACTCATTGAGTTCTTTATTTACTGATTTTAATTGCCATTGATGGCGTTTTCTTTGTTTAACTATCTTCTGCTTTTGCTTCTGATTGCGATACTGAGCATATTTTGTGATGTCATACGCCACAATGAGTGCTTGAGTAACTTCTTGTATCTCCGTGGTCAGTGGTCTGAAATGAATTGCAAAAACCTTTGCTTCTTTTTGATATTTATTTTTAAAAGGCTGATAAATCGTAAAAGACTCCCCTTTTAAGACACGATCACAATAGTTTTTCCATTGATAAAATCGCTCAATCGGAAATGTATCAAGCAAATCATACTCTGGATGAATATATAGATGCCACTCTTTATATAAATCTGACGCTTGTTGGTTAAGATAGGTAACACAGTATTCATGATTGAGGGTAAGCAATGCAGAAGGAGCATATTCATAGAGTTCTAACTGAGCTTCTATACTTTCTACATAGATTTGCTTGCTTTGTACTTCATCTTTAAGCTGAAGACGCATATTTTCGGCTTGATTGATGGCTTCTTGCAGAGTTTGCTTTTGATTCTCGATGATTCTGGTTGTTCGTGCTGCTTGCTTTCTTGTAAAATCGGAGATATCTATTTCTCTTTGCTTTCGTTGAGTAATGTCTCTTGAGAATACAGACACTCCTGTTACCTCTTGCTTATCATCTAAGATAGGATTAAGTGAAATACTAAGGTAAAATTTTTGGTTTGTCTTATCACTAAAAATAGCTTGCTCTATCGAAAACTTCTCTCCTGCTAAGGCTCTATCATAAAACCCTTTCCAGATATAATAATAATTTTTAGGCATGAGTTCAAGCATATTAGAACCAAGTCTGAGACTTTCCCCTAATTCTTCATAAAAACTAGAAGCTGTTTCATTAAACAAAATGACTCTATAATTACTACCAATAGTATAGATGGTATCATCTGTATTGTTGATTAAAGCACTAAGGTTTGCTTCTTTTTGCTGAAGTTCTTCACTAGTGGCCAATATACGGGTTTCGGCATTTTTGCGAGCCGTTACATCTATGATAAACTCTATGATTTTGTAGGGTCGTCCATTCAAGTCTAAGATAGGGTTAAAACTTCCCTGAAACCAAACTACTTGACCTTTTTTAGTAATTCTTTTTACTTCTCCAATGTGATAACGTCCTTGCTTAAGTTTATGCCAAAGAGCCAAATAAGATTTAGCGTTTTTCTCGTCATCAGGTACAATGAGCGTATGATCTTGCCCTATGATTTCATCACGCTTATAGCCCATCAGGTCTAAAAAATTATCATTGGCATCTATAATCTTGCCCCCTGGGCTAAACTCTATTACAGCACTTGAGCGTTTGAAAGAGTCTAATTGTTCTTTAAAATCTAGTCTGAGTCTTTTTTCTTCAGTTACATCAAAAGCAAGTTTTAGGATTTTGTAAGGTCGTCCATTTTTATCTTTGAGGGGAGAGTAAGTGGCCTTGAGCCAAATCTCAGACCCATCCTTAGCAATGTGCTTAAACTCTCCATAGTGAGGCTTTCCATCATGCAAGTCTTGCCAAAGTTTGGCAAATTGAGTCTCTTCTACTCTTCCAGAAGGGAAAAGACTACGGTGAGATTTACCAATTAGCTCTTCTTCTCTGTATTTGATAGCTTTTAGAAAAAGGTCATTGGCAGTGATGATGTTTTGATCCATTCCCAGCTCTACAGTAATAAGCGTAGATTTGATTGCAAAAGACTGAGCAGCAAGAGCTTCTTGGTTTTTCTGCATCTCTTGTTGGGTGTCACTCAGCATCTGTAAGTTAAAAGTAAGCTCTTGTTCTGTCTTACGCATTTGCTCCGTAATTCTATGCGACTCATCTAGTAGCTTACGTGTACGCTCATTAGTGCGTGAAGCATTAAGGTTGGCGGCGATATTTTCACTTAGTTTTTCTAAGAAAACAATCTCGTGAGGCTTAAATTCATTAAAAGAAGCAAGCTCCATCACACCATAGACACGGTCACTCAGTTTTAGAGGAATTACTAGCACACTCCGAGGCTTTGCACCCCCAAGTCCAGAGGTAATATCTACATAGTTAGAGGGAATATCTGTAATATAAATCGTATCCGAATCTTTGTAGGCTTGCCCCACAAGTCCTTCTCCTGTAGCGACTTCTTTTTCTATGTACCTTCTTCTCTGAAAAGCATAGCATGCTACTAGCTCTAGAGTTTCTAGTTCATCTTCCTCATCATCATTGGCAATAAAGATTCCTCCTTGATTGGCGTTGACATATTCCACTACATTGGAGATAATCTCATAAGAGAGAGATTCGGTATCTTCACTGGCTAACTGTAAGATTTGACCAAACTTGGCAAGACCTTCTGTAACCCAGTTACGAGCATCTTCCTCTTCTGCCACTGTTTTCATGCGATCACGCATGTTAATCAATGCTCCTACTAGAGAATCTCTCTCCAATGATTGTCCGTTGTTTTCGGTATAAGAATCTGATAAATTTCCTTCTTCTATATTCTTGATAAAACTCGTAGCCATCTTGATTTTATCCACCATCCCATTGATAGCTTGTGCTACAGAGCCTACTTCATTTTTTTGAGAGTAAGCTATTTTTTGATTAAAGTTACCTTTTCCAATAGATTCTGCTACTTGTGAGATTTCTTGTAAAGGACTCACAATAAACCTTTGTAAGAGATAGATACCAATAGTAATAAGGGTAAAATTCATCAAAAGCACCCCCCATAAAGCAAGGTTAGCTTGGTCTTTTTGGTTTTTGGAGATGCTGAGGTATTTCTCTATAAGTTGATTATTGAGAGAGAGTAATACTTCTCTGTTCTGTTTAAGGTTTTGTAAAGCCTGTTCTGCACGAGGAGTTAATTTTTTTTGTCCATCTTGGTAACTTCCTTCCACAAAAACATCTTGGTTTACAAATACAAGTGCCTCTTGTTTAAATTTAGAAGACCAAACTGTATAGATTTCTTGTATTAGTTCTTTGGTCTCGGGGGCAGTTGGAGGGATGATTATTTGCTCATCATCAAAGACCACCTTGCCACCAGACTCTAGCCTCTCAAGGTTAATATCAAAGCGGCGTATATCATTGTTGAGCAAAGGGAGAATATTTTTTTGATTATAAGCAATCTCATCAGCATAATTGATAATTTGCTCTACTATCTCATTATTTTGTGAAGCCTGATGCACTACTACCTGATAGACCTCCAAATCTTCGAAAGCATTGCGAGCCAAGAAATGGCTCACACTGATGGTAATCACAAAAAACATAAAAAACAAAATGAGGCGACTACGAATGGACCTCATGCTGCTTTTTGAATCTGCCATATTATTTTCTCATCTTAATTGAATAAACATTTATTAGTTAAGTTATCTGTATATTTACAAGCAACTTTATAAGCACATTGTAGCTTCATAAAACATAAATATAAATCCAAAGTAAGGGATTTCCAACTTCTTTTGTAAATTTATCTATATTTCTCTAATCAAAAAACTTGCGAATCTTTATGTTTCAAAAAATTTTAGTACTTGGTGGCGGACTTTCTGCTCATTATTTATTGGATTATCTACATACTAAAGCTCCAATACACAACTGGCAAATAGGTCTTGCTGACCAATCAGAGGCTTTACTTGTGCAAAAAAAGAATGAGTTTCCTCTATTTAAAACTCACTTACTAGACATCATGCAGTCAGAAGATATTTTAAAACTATTACATGAGTATGAAGTAGTAGTTTCTCTCTTGCCTGCTGTCTTTCAGCCCATTGTCGCAAAATATTGTTTGCAAATGCAATGCCATTTGCTGACAGCCTCTTATCTTCCTCCCGAAATCAAGGCATTAGAAGCCAAAGTAAAGGCTAAAAATTTATTTTTTTTGAATGAAGCAGGGCTTGATCCTGGGCTTGACCACCTGTCAGCTTGTGCATTAATCAATGCCATCAAAGAAGAAAATGGAGAAATCACTGCTTTTCGGTCTTTTGCAGGAGCCTTGGTCGCACCTGAGTCTGAAGACAACCTCTGGAACTATAAGTTTACTTGGAATCCACAAAATGTAGTAAAAGCAGGACAAAGTGGCATGGCTCAGTTTTTAAAAAATGGTAAAACACAGTATATCCCCTACTGGCAGCTTTTTAAAAGAACCCAAGCCGTAGAAATAGAGGGTCTAGGAAGCTTTGAGGCTTATCCCAACCGTGATTCGCTCAAATACCAATCTGCTTATGGGCTAGACCAAATAAAAACCATAGAAAGAGGTACGCTCAGAAGAATAGGCTTTGCTAAAGCTTGGGATTTGCTAGTGCAACTTGGGCTAACAGATGATGATTTAGTGCTTAAAGATTTATCCCAAAGTACTTATAAAGACTTTACTACTTCTTTTATCAAAATAAATAAAGACAAAGACGCTACGCAAAACCTAGTAGAGTATCTCAATATCTCTCCAGAAGATGAGTCTTTTCAAAAAATACTTTGGCTTGGATTGCTAGAAGATGAAAAAATAGGGTTAGAAAAAGTGACTCCTGCACAGGTATTGCTTCACCGTCTTTACCAGAAATGGGCATTACAGCCCGAAGATAAAGACATGGTGGTGATGCAACATCAAATAGAATATATCAAAGATAAAAAGAAGTACAGAAAGGTGGTAGATTTGGTGGTAAAAGGAGAAAATGCCCAACGTACTGCCATCGCCAAAACCGTAGGGCTTACCCTTGCGATGGCTACTGAGTTACTTATGCAAGGAAAAATACACCTAAGA
>Ga0163144_10029947_pt1 | contig 10428 bp, 10 predicted proteins | sample OliLak19BULKMAT1_FD_123175 | JGI IMG/M metagenome (GOLD analysis project Ga0163144, IMG submission 123175) | Freshwater microbial mat bacterial communities from Lake Vanda, McMurdo Dry Valleys, Antarctica - Oligotrophic Lake LV.19.BULKMAT1 | ecosystem: Environmental > Aquatic > Freshwater >...
ACGCTCACCGCCGGCCATCGCCGATTGCATGGTTGTGTACAGCTGGCTTAACTCCTGAATTGGGTCGAAAAAGCGTGTGACATTGGCCAGAAATGCGACGACAATGCCAATCGTGAGTTGGTTATCGATCACCGCTCGCCCGCCAAACCATAGCACAATCCCCGTCGCAGGCATGCCCAGAAATTCGACGGCTGGCAGGAAAATGCGGCCCTGTTCCAGTACAAGCACCACATCCGCCAAGCGTAATGTCGAGATGCGCTGGGCGATACTTCCTCGATGCTTTCGCAATCCTCTAGAATGGTAAACCTGTATCAGCGTACCCGACAGGCTTCATATACTGAGCAGCAATCGCTGCGTTCGATAGCGGTACACAAGCGCAGCACCAATCCCAAGCAGGCATAGCCCCGCACACACCACAAGTGTGGCCGATACACCGATCACATTCGAGAGCGTACCGATCAGTAGGCCACCGATCGGCGTACTACCAGCAAATAGGAGCATATACAGGCTCAGCACCCGCCCACGCAACGCATCCGGCACCGTCAACTGCAACAGTGTGTTGGCGCTGGTGGAAAACACAATTCCCGCAAAGCCAAGGGCAATCAGGAGTATTCCCGAAAGCGCGAAATTGGTTGAGAGTGCCACCAGCGCAAGCAGAATGCTGAAGCATGTCGAGCCAATCAGCAGCCGTCGCACCGTTACCTTGCGGGCGTAGGCGGTGCTGAGTGCGCCAACCAGCGAACCAAAGCCCAGAAATGCCGAGAGCCCGCCATAACCAGCCGCGTTGGTATGCAGCACAAAGCCAGAAAGCAATGGCAGGACAACGCTAAAGTTGTAGCCAAATGTGCCAATTGCAGCAACGACGATCATCACTAGCAAGACGGGTGGCGTGCGCCAGACATACGTTAACCCTTCGAGCATGCGCTGGCCAACCCTGCCAGATTGTGTTGGCGGTACATTCCAGAAGGCGCGTGGATCCATCATCAGGAGTCCGATCAGAACGGCAACAAAGGTGATCGCATTCACGAACAGAACCAGCGAAATGCCAAACAGCATGTTGGCCGCTCCGGCGATCATCACGCCGGCCAATGCTGGCCCAACAATTCGTGCCCCATTGAACAGCATCGAATTGAGCGCAACCGCATTGACCATATGCTCGCGCCCAACCAGTTCGACAACGAATGATTGCCGGACTGGATTATCAATCGCGGTGATAATGCCCTGAAGCAGCGCCAGGATATAGACATGCCATAGCTGAATTGCGCCAGTTGCGACTAATGTGGCAAAGATTACCGCCTGAATCAGCGCGGCGACCTGAGTAATAATCACCAGCCGATGCTTCAGCCAGCGATCGGTGATCACCCCGCCAACCAGCGAGAGCAGTAATACAGGCAGAAACTGCAACGCCGTCACCAAGCCCAACGCAAATGGCGAATGGGTCAGTTGCAGTACCAGCCAATCCTGGGCCGTGCGCTGCATCCAGCTGCCCGTCTGCGAGATCAGCTGGCCGATCCAGAATAATCGGTAATTGCGTACCTGCAGGGCATGGAAGCCACGCGCAATGCGGGTAAACCAGGCAAACCGTTCCACTGGTGCCTGCTGCACCTCGGTTGCATGGTTGATCGGTGGGTTAATGTTCGTCCTTCGCATCATCGTCCTCTTGTGTCAGCACACGGTGCAACGCAGGGAGTGCGATGCGTACCGCTGCAAGCTCAGCGCGACTCAGTTGCCCGATGAGTGGCGTGAGCCGTTGGAGCATGTGATCAGTGGCTCGTTCATACTGCGCCCGCCCATGCTCGGTGAGTTGCAGCAGCGATTGGCGGCGGTCGCTTGGATCAGGCAGGCGTGCGATCCAGCCACGCTCGACCAGAACCTGTACAAGCTCGCTCATCGACTGCGGGCTCACCCGGCGCTGCTTGGCGAGTGTGCTTAGTGTCAGCGGCTGAGCGGCAAGCAGCGTCAGCACCCGAAACTGCGGCATGGATGTGTCCTCGCCAACCTCACGCCGCACCTCTGTCGCAACAATGCGGTTCAGCAATGGCAGAAGAGCAAGCAGTTCTTTGGTTGCCTCAAAGGGTGGTGATATATCCATAAAAACTCCTCAAGTAACCTGATCATAAGGATACCTGATCAATATAGAGGTGTCAAATGAGAAATAGATGTTGAAACGTGATATGATGATGAACATAATCAGCATTGTTGGAACTATATGCTTTGGTATCTGACACCATATGCGCTTCTGCCCGTCATTGCCGCACTGATCGCAATCGTCGTGTGTGTGCTTGTTTGGCAACGCCGCTCATCAGCGCTGGCACGGCCATTTGTTGCGATGATGGCTGCTATTGTTGTCTGGTGCATCTTTCAGGCGCTTGAACTATCGCATCGATCCATGATCGGCAAGGTCGGCTTTACCATTGTGGAATACTATGGGATCGCCACGATCCCAATCGCCTGGCTGTGTTTTGCGCTTGTGTATTCCGGTTGGGAGCACCTGGTGACCCGCCGATTGGTGCTTGGGTTGGTGCTGCTGCAACTGCCAACCTTCCTTGGCACCCTCACGAATTCGCTGCACTATTTGTTCTGGAGCGATCTGAGTATCCTGACACTTCCCGATGCTGTGGTGCTGCAAACCGGTTTTGGGCCGTTGTGGTACTATCATCTGGGCATGAGCTACCTGCTTATTCTGATTGGAACGGTGCTGACGGTACGGCGACTCCTGCGCGTGCCGCCGCTCTACCGCCGACAGGGTACCGCTATCCTGGTTGGCGTGTTTCTGCCCTGGATCGCCAGCATCCTATTTGTGAGTGGGATTCGCCCATTCGGTTTTATGGATATGACCCCGCTTGGCTTTGCGCTAAGTGGCGTCGCATTTGTGATTGGTATTGCTCGCTTCCAGATCCTCGATCTCATTCCAGCCGCCCGCGATGCGCTGATTGAGTATATGAGCGATGCCGTTGTGGTGCTGGACGATAATCGGCGGATTGTTGATGTGAACCCGGCGGCCCTGCGATTGGTTGGTGTTCCGGCCCATGCGGTGTTGGGGCGAACCATGCTGCATGTGCTGCCCGATCATGCTGATCTCGTCAGCCGATTCAGTAGCGTCGAGAACATCGCCACCACGATCAGCCTTGATCGCGGCTATGGCCTGGAACATTATGATCTGCGGATCTCGCCGGTTCGCGGGCGGGGTGGCCAATTGACTGGCCGCCTGCTGGTGCTGCGCGACATCAGCGAACAGCAGCGGGTGGAACACGAGTTACACATGGCAAAAGAAGCAGCCGAGGCTGCTAGCCGCTCGAAAAGTGCCTTTCTGGCCAACATGAGCCACGAATTGCGCACCCCGCTCAATGCCATCATCGGCTATAGCGAGATGCTCCAGGAAGATCCAGGCGATGACGCACCATCCAGGCAATCCGATCTGGAGCGCATCGCTGGCGCTGGTAGGCACCTGCTGGCCCTGATCAACGATATTCTCGATCTTTCAAAGATTGAGGCCGGGCGCATGGATCTGAACCTCGAACAGGTGATCGTCCAAGCGCTGGTGGATAACGTCATCGCAACAGTGGCCCCACTCGCACAACAACGTGGTAATACCCTGGATGTGGTGATCGATCCCAGCATACCGCCGCTGACTGCTGACCCAACTCGGCTACAACAGATCCTGCTCAATCTGCTCTCGAACGCGGCCAAATTCACCAGGGATGGCCAGATCCAGCTCGCAGTTACACTCAGCCATGCCATGCCGAATGGCGTGCAGCCAGCAATGGTTGCCTTTGCTGTGCGCGATACTGGCATCGGGCTGACTGCGGAGCAGCGAGCGCGGCTGTTCCAACCATTTGCCCAGGCCGATACCTCTACAACGCGCAAGTATGGTGGAACTGGCCTTGGCCTAGCGATCAGCCGCTCGTTCGCCCTGATGATGGATGGCGATATCACGGTGGAAAGTAGCCCAGGGATGGGTTCGACATTTACGTTGTTCGTTCCGGTGCTACGGCCAGAGGCGGAAAGCGATATGCTCAATGTGTTGCTATAGCATTACCCGTGAGCCGTATACTTGTAGAGAGGATCACAGCCATGACAGAGTCTTCTAGCGATATCGCGCTGCTGGATCGCTATCGCGGCGCGCTGCTTGGCCTGGCCGCTGGCGATGCGCTGGGAACGACACTCGAATTTTGTGCGCCTGGGTCGTTCGCACCGATCAGCGACATGGTTGGGGGTGGGCCGTTTGGCCTGCAGGCCGGCCAGTGGACCGATGACACCTCAATGGCGCTGTGTCTCGCCACCAGCCTGGTCGAATGCCGTGGGTTCGATGCCCGCGATCAGATTGATCGCTATGTGCGCTGGTGGCAGCAGGGATATATGTCCAGCAATGGTCGCTGCTTCGATATCGGTGTGACCGTTCGATCTGCGCTGCAACAGTACGTGCAAACTGGCGAGCCATACGCAGGCTCGGGAGATTCGAAGACGGCTGGGAATGGCTCGATCATGCGCCTGGCACCGGTGGTGTTGGCCTTCGCGAATGATCCATTGCTGGCGATCACGCGTGCCGCCGATAGCTCGCGTACCACCCATGCAACCCAGGCGGCTGTCGATGGTTGCCGTTACCTGGCGGCGCTGCTGCTCGGTGCCCTGCGCGGTGAACCGAAGGCAGCCCTACTTGCGCCGCGGTATAGCCCGCTCTCTGGCCTGTGGGAGGCGAATCCGCTGCATCCAGCAATTGATGCAGTGGCCACTGGATCGTTTCGGGAACAGCAACCGCCAGCGATCCGGGGCACCGGATATGTGGTTGCCTCATTGGAAGCAGCACTATGGGCATTCTATCACAGCGACAATTTTCGGGATGGCTGCCTGCTGGCGGTCAATCTTGGCGATGATGCCGACACCACCGGGGCGGTGTATGGCCAGATCGCTGGTGCGTTCTATGGCGAGCGTGGTATTCCCGCAGCATGGCTGAATCGGATCGTTCAGCGCGATCTGATAGCTCAACTTGCCGAACAGCTTCTGCAGTTGAAGGCAGATGATAGCGATACACTCTAGATCGCCTATAGAGAGAACCACAAAACCTTAGACTCTTGTTCCCTCGTTCAGGAGCAAAGGAACAAGCGAACAAACCACACATTGTTCAATGTTTCTTCTATTAGGTATTCTTAAGGCACAGGAGTACGCTTGTGCTTCGTTGCATTCCTTACCAATACCTAAATATCAACTCGTTCGTAGCGCAACAATCGGTGCCAAACGTGCGGCGCGCATCGCCGGGTAGATTCCGGCAATCAGCCCGATCAGCGAGGCGAAGCACAGCGAAAGGACAATCGCTGATCCATCGAGTAGCAGAAATGGCGCGAGGCCGAAATCGGCAGCGAAGGTATGCAGCAGGATCGCGCTGCCATGCACCAGTGTTGAGGTAAGCAGCACGCCACTCAGGCCACCAATCAGGCTCAGCACCACCGACTCAACCAAGAACTGGGCGAGAATATCGCGGCTGCGCGCACCCACCGCTTTTCGCAGCCCGATCTCCTGGGTTCGCTCCGTCACACTGACGAGCATCACATTCATAATACCGATACCACCAACGAACAACGAAATGCCACCAATGACTCCCAGGAAGGCGGTGATGCCAAGCAGGATGTTGGTATTTGCATCGGCGAACTCGCGGTAGCTCTCGAAGCGAAAGTCGTTACTCTGCTCAGGTTTAAGGCGATGGCGAGCCCGCAGCAGTGTATCGATTGCCGCTTGTGTTGCATCGAGGCGCTGAATATCATCAACAGCAATAGTTGCCTGAGATACCTCGATCCGGCTGCCTGGCAGCTTTGGTGCGACGCGGTCGCGCATGGTGCTAATTGGGATATAGGCTTCCTCACTGAAACAGTAGCTCTCCTGTTTGGCTGGCAGTACACCGATTACCTGGAAACTCAGCCCTTGTACCAACACCTCGCGGCCCATTGGTCGGCCATCGGGGAAGACTATCTGCGCTATCTGCCAGCTTTTCGCGAGCGAGATCGAGCGTGCTCTTGGCCAATTCAATATCGATGGCCCGCACAGCGTTCTGATCGGAAGCAAGGTCGGCACGGGCACGGGCGATCCGCGCAGTAGCCTGGGCCAGATTAGCTGGGCTTGGACCGGCCTGAAGTTTCGTGAGTATCTGCTGCGCCTGTTCTAAACGAGCCTTGGCACTGGTCACCTTTAGTTCGAGATCGCGGGTTTCCAGACGGGCGAGGATCTGATTGGCGGCAACCTGTTCGCCTTCGGCTTTCAACACCTCGACAACGCGCACGCCATCGGGAAAGCTGACCGCAATCTGGTTCACTGGTTCAAGAGTACCATTCACCTGAACCGTCTTGATCAGATCGCCCTGCTCGACGGGAACGATGATTGATTGCAATTGCTGTGTCGTATCAGGCGGGCGGACAACCATGGTGCGATAGATGATCACGGCAATCGATCCACCGATCATCACAAGCGCAAGCAGCAGGCAGCCAACTGTTCGCCAACGAAACTGGCGTTTCGGTTTGGGAGTCTTCATAGAACTTGGCATCCATTGACTGATATGGCTGCTACGGCTGCTACGAACAGAGCGCTCGCCTGGCTGTGTACAGATGCGATATATCGCGTCCCTGCGAATGGTCATCCATCAAACAAATGAGCTTGGATGCGCTACTGGAAAGCTACTATGGTTGCTCATACCGGCACATTTTAGCATACACCACGGCTGAATGGTGCGGTGATTGCCTGCTTGAATTGGCAGGATACGTATGCGGAAAGAGGAGAGTTCCGGTCTTGTATAGGAACGTTCAGGTTTGTAGTTTTGGGAGATGAGGCGGGCACGCAACGAAGCGGGCGAATGCGATTGTGACCCGCGATCCAGAAGGGTTTGCGACATCGCCCATTCCTGTGCTCAGTCCTCGCGATCTGCTTGCACGATTGTAAAGGTTCCTGTTTCACTCTGCTGATAGCTGAAAGCTGATAGCTGATAGCTCACTTCCATCATCACTCCCACTCGCCCGTTTCTACAAAGCGCGTTAATTCCCCGACACTCAATTCGGCAATACCTAATCGTTCCAGCGTGCGCCCCTTGCGCCAGTAATCAGTACGATGAACAATACAGGCCAGACGGATGATGCTGTCGATCCCCGAGACGGCCACGCCATAGCGCTGGCCCAATGCCGCAATCGGTACCAGGCTCATCGGCACTTCCTCGAAGATATAGCGATGGTGCAGCGTGGCCGGAGCCTTGATCCCTGCATAGCCCGACTGGTTGTGGATGGCATCGTGCAATGTTTCGCCGGTTGCGTTATAGGCCAGGGCCAGCCATTCCTGGGCATTGCGAGAACGAATGCCCAATGCTGCCGCAACCGTCACCCGCTCACGATCCAGCACTTCCAACACCCGTGCAACCGATGGCGTCACACCTTCCATATAGAACTGAAAATCGCCGCCTGTCGATTCAATCCGGCCAGCATTCAGCAGCGTGAGGGCTGGGTGGAAGATCGCGCCCATATTGTTCAGGCTGGTTTGGAGCACATTCACGCCATCAATATATTGCGGGAATGCGACACTGATGGCCTCCAACACATCGCCGGTGCGTGATGATGGCAGTGCCGCCAGTGGCACCGCATCCTTGATCCGAAAGATCCGCGCCTGGGCTGGGCCATCGGATCGGCTGGCATACAGGAATGTCTCTGTTTCGGCCACCGTCACATCCGCACGGCAGCCGGATGCACGCAGCACCTGGGTTACTTCAATTGCGCCACATGTGCGCCCTGGATGCAACAGCACAATCTGGCCATCGCGCAGATGCGCGGCGCATGCACGGGCAACATCGGCATGCGCCGATGATGGCACGATCACCATCACGACCTGCGCCCGCTCCAATGCCGCCTTGATATCCGATGTCACCAGGGTGAGGCGGCCAAAACCGCGTGGGCCGCCCTCGCTACTTTCCAGTTCAATCCCACCGCGTTTGCGAATTGCCTCGATATGATCGGTGGTGCGGTTATACAATGTGACGTCAAAGCCCATCAGCGCGAGATGGGCGGCCATGGCTTTCCCGCCGTTGCCTGCGCCAATGACGGTGTAGATTGTTGCTGGCATGATTACCTCATTATGCTGGATTGTTTTGCATCGACGAGCAGTTACCCAAGTGCGCTGCGAATGCGCACGCGCTCATCAATTGGTTTTCCGTTGCTATCGACAGTCAGGCATGCGCCATCGATCACGCGGGTAATCACCCGCCCAGGTGCAAAACGATTATTCCGCAATTGTGGCGCATCCAGCAACCCGATCGCAACGGCCCGCGCCAGCGTTGACGGGTCGGTCAGTGGGTCGGCAACATTCGGCGCAGCTATTCCACGAATCGCATGCAGCAGCAGCACCGTCTCCTGCACCAATTGGTCGGCACGATTCCGAACACGCGGATCGGCGGTCATATCAGGCTGGCCGCGCAGTGCTGTCTCGATTGCCCGCCGCGCTAGGCCACACGACTCGATCACATCATCGGCGGTTGCTGCATGATCGGCCTCGGTATGCCCAACAACATGAATAATATGTGGTTTGAGTGCCATTTGCAGATAGATGCTGGCCGATAGATGTGAGCGTGCGGCAGTACTATCGACAGGATAGCTCAGCAATCCCGTGCGGGTCTGTTTCCAGATCCGAAAATCCTCGCTTTGTAGCGGCTCGATCAGCGCGATGACTGCCAGCATCTTGGCCAGATCCATCGCATCGGAATGGCCGGGCGGGCTGTTGAACATCAACTGGGCGATATAATCGCGCACACCGGATTCCCGAGCATTATAGGCCGCCAAATAGGCACTGGCAACAAACACCGTATCAGGGGCATCGCGCATGCCCCAGTGGTGCGGTTCATTCAGCTCAACGGGGATGCCGCGTGTGCCATACCAGCGCATCACATCCTGATGCTCACGAATCGAACCCTCCAGATCCCAGGGGCCGCGGCCATCCATGGCATTAAACCAGAACAATGGAATGGCACACCAGGCAATATTGATCGTCTCGACATACAGTTCGGCCAGTTGAATGAAATCGTCGGTTCCCGAATAGGTACGCAGCAGTGGGTAGTTACCGCTGCGGCTGGCGGCATACAGGCTGCGGTAGTCATCGGCGCTGCGAACCGGCACGCCACCAGCACCAGTCCGACGGCGATCCTGGCGTTCCGGGTGAAAGAAGTTCTCCTGGGCGTCCTGGTCGGTTCCGAGCGAGATCACATCCAGCACCCGTGCTTCGGCAATCTGGGCAATACCGGCCTCGGTGGCGGCCATGGTGGGTAGCCCATAGTGGTGGCGGATGAGCGGAAAGGGGGCTTTCCAGTGGATGCGCTCGACCATGGTCTGTGGGTAGTCTTCGGCACGCAGTTGATCGAGTGGTTGGCCCTTCAGGTAGGCCAGCACCTGTTCGGCAGGTTCAGTGCCATCGAAGATCTGCTCGAAGAAGCCCAGGGTGCGGGCCTGTATTGCCAGCGGCGGTGTTCCGGCAAAGGCAAAGCGCACACCAGCACTGCGGAGTTCATCAGCCGATTCAGCGAAACGCCCCAACAGATGCGATCCAGTTTCGGGCGTTAGCCGATAGGAGACTCCCACCAGATCGGCGTGTTCGCGGCGCGCAGCAGCAAGCACCTGCTCAATCGGGGTGGCGGGGCCGAGAAACACCGTTCGCCAACCAGCCGCCTCGGCCAAGCGTAGGAAGTTCATGACGCCGGCCACATGCACACATTCGCCCAACGCTGCTGCCACAACTGTCTTCATGATGGTTTCTCCTTGCTGTTGGCATGAGTATAGCACGCAGCGGTGCCGGGAGGGGTGTTTTCCGGGTGATATGGCATTGCTCATCCATCCGCAGGCTGAAGCCTGCGGCAAAGGGATGGCAAGCCCTGGTCAGAACGCTGCGCCTCCAACGGTCAGCAATGCCTCGGCAACCTGACCAAACGGGCGGCCATCGGCGGTCAGATCAACGGCATATGGCTGGCGGCGGCATGGCCCATTGGGCGTGATGCTGAGACGAACGCTCACTTCGGCCCTTGCTTCTGCCCGAACCTCTACAGAACTGCCTTGCCATCCCGGTGGGCCAACCAGGCGTGCCTCAAGGGTTGCCGTGTATGGCAATGGATTGCGGAGTGTAACCAGTACCTCAATTGGGCGCACGCTAGCGGTATGGCTGCGGTATGGCCAGATCCAGCCGCCCCAGCTATCCAGGTTGAAGTGCGCCTCATCTGCGCCGAGCGCCATCACCTGCCGATGCAGATCGGCATACTCGCTGGCCCAACGGTCGATCAGATCGAAGAAATCGGCATTGGTATACATTGGCGGCTGGTGGCCGCTGAGGATGATCTCTGGTCGCCATGTGCCAAGCCATGTTGCACTCTGGGCATAGCCATCGAGCAGCGCACCATTGCGATAGACATGGTTCTGCGCGATC